>ERZ761602.356-NODE-356-length-104227-cov-42.656520_pt1 | contig 104227 bp, 84 predicted proteins | sample MGYA00512165_ERZ761602 | MGnify/ENA primary metagenome ERZ761602 (study PRJEB28899, sample SAMN02445085) | bioreactor sludge metagenome | biome: EBPR sludge; isolation source: Thorneside wastewater treatment plant | place: Australia: Brisbane, Thorneside...
TTGAACCATGTAATCAGATCCGGTTTTTCCGAAAACCTGATGCAGAGAAGTATAGCATGGGAATCGCCCCGCCGGTGTAGCTCGCGACAATCAAAAATATCAAAACGGCACGATTCATTGCGATTCAGGTCATGAGATGTCTGGATTTAAGGCGAACGGTTCCGATCAGTAACGGGTTATGGTCTCCTGCGCGTTCAACAGAACCCTCGCCACTTGCGTCCATGCGGCGTGCTCGGTGGCATCAAGGTCCGCCTTCGGAGCGATGCCGATGGAGAGGAGCTTCGTGGCTTCTTCGGGAGCCTCTCGGTAGGTCTCCCGCTGCTTGGTCAGGAACGAAGCCAAGCTTTCCAACTCCTTCGCCTTGGGTTCGCGGTTCATCGCCAGCCGGAATGCCGCCGCTAGCCTCGCCCGGTCGTCGTCCGCCTTTTCCCCGAGCAACCTCTCCGCGAACACCCGCGCCGCTTCGACGAACGCGGGATCGTTCAACAGCGTCAATGCCTGTTGCGGTGTGTTGCTCAGCGTCCTCGCGGCGGCGCATTCGTCGCGGGCGGGGGCATCGAAGTTCGCCATCATGGGATGGAGGAAGGTGCGCTGCCAGTGGGTGTAGACCCCGCGCCGCCATTGACGTTCGTCGGTGTCGGCGATGTAGTCGCGGTTCGGGAACTGCAAGGCGGCGTAGTAGCCCTCGGGCTGGTAGGGCTTCGCGCTGGGGCCGCCGATCTCGTCGAGCCGCAGCAGCCCGGCGATGGCGAGGGCGTTGTCGCGGACGAACTCCGCCTCCAGTCGTCGCGGATTTTGCGAGGCGAGGAGACGGTTTGCCGGATCGACGGCGAGGGCCTCCGGCTGGTAGGAACTGCTCTGGCGGTAGGCTTCGCTGGTGACGAGAAGCCGCACCATGTGCTTCAGATCCCAACCCGATTCGCGGAACTCGACGGCGAGCCAGTCGAGCAGTTCGGGATGCGAGGGCAGCTCGCCCTGCGAGCCGAGGTCGTCGACGACGGCGCTGAGCCCGGTGCCGAAGAACATCGACCAGAGCCGGTTCATCACGGTGCGGGCGGTGATGGGGTTCGCGTCGGAGACGATCCAGTTGGCGAGGTCGAGGCGGGTGAGGCGTTTTTCCTCGCTGCTTTCGAGGCGTCCGGGGAGGAAGGACGGCGTCGCGGGGAGGACGACCGGACCGCTATCGTCCTGCCAGTTGCCGCGCGGCAGGACGCGGACTTCGAGGGGGTTTTCTGCGGCTTTCGTCACCATCGTCCAAACGCGGCCTTTGAAGAGTTCGTGCTCCTTCGCGGCGAGAGCGTGGGCCGTGTCGCAGGCGGCGCGGTCGTGCGCGGTGGCGAGGAGGAAGGCCGTGGTGGCGAGACGCGATTGGGCCGGGTCTCGGTCCTTTGGTGCCTTGGTCAGGGCGGCGAGGATTTCCGGCGCGGCGGTTTCGAGAGGGGCGGTTGCGGCGAACGGGGAGACGGAGAGCCGAAGGGGCAGGAGATTGTCGCCTCCGAGGACGGCCACGAGTCGCTCTCCCGGTTTCAGGGCGAGGGGATCGGTGAGCAGCCAGACCGCCTCGGGGGAGGATTCGCCCTCCACTTCAAAGGGCAGCCGCCATTCGGAGCCGAGTCCGATGACCTCGGCGCCGGAGCGGTAAGTGAGCCGTTTTGCGGTGGCTTCGCCGATGCGGAGTCCGATTTTCCGGGCGTTGCCTTCGGCGTCTTGTGCTTCCAGGGCGAAGGTGAGCGACTTGCCGAGAAGGGAGGCGTAGGGCTCGGGGGCAATCTCGTCCTTCGCGATGGTGAGCTTGATGGCGGCGAGGGAGGGAAGGTCTCCGGACTCGAGGACGATCCGCGCCGTCTCTCCTTGGCCGAGTCCCTTGTCGGCGACAAAGGAGCGCTGCGGGGAGAGCGTGGCGGCGCGGTTTTCCAAGGGCTTGCCGCCCTTGTGGATGGAGGAGCTGGCGGGCGTCAGCGGAATCCAGCCGTCGGGATTGGCCTTGAGAAAGGGGGCGAGGCTGGCCTCCCATTCCGCCTGCGCGGCGGACGCGCTGGCATCCGCCGCGAGCTTCTCGACCGTCGCGGCGAGGTGCTGGTCGAGGGCGGCGACGACCTCGGTGTGGCGTTTCTTCAGCCAAGGGCTTTCCACCTCGATCTCGGGAGGGAAGGGATGGTCGTTGTTGAAGCCGCGTAGCTCCGGCACGGGAGTGTAGCTGGCGTCCGCGTAGTAGCCCCATTGCTTCACGTCGGCGAAGAAAGCCTGCAACTCGTAGAAGTCGCTGGCCTTGATCGGGTCGAATTTGTGGTCGTGGCATTCCGCGCAGCCGAAGGTGCTGCCGAACCAAGCCGCCGCGACGGAGCGGACGCGCTCGGCCCCGTATTTGGCGAGGTATTCCTTCGGCTGGGCTCCACCCTCTCGGGTCATCATGTTGAGACGGTTGTACCCAGTGGCGACGAGTTGCGCGGTCGTCGGATTCGGCAGGAGGTCGCCGGCGAGTTGCTCACGGGTGAACTGCTCGAAGGATTTGTTCCCGTTGAAGGCGTCGATGACGTAGTCGCGGTAGGGGAAGATGCGCTGGTTCTGGTCGCCGTGGAAACCGACGGTGTCGGCGTAGCGGGCGATGTCGAGCCACCAGACGGCCATGCGCTCGCCGAAGTGAGGGGAGGCGAGGTAGCGGTCGATGAGCGCTCCCCATTCCGTTTCGGTGAGCGGTGAACCGTCTACCGAATGGGGCGGCAGCCCGGTGAGATCGAGGGAAAGGCGGCGCTCCAGCACCTGCGGAGGGGCTGCGGGGGAGGGCTTCAATCCTTTCTCCGCGAGCTTCACGCGGAGGAAGGCATCGACGGGATGTTCGCTCCCGCGTCTTTGGGGAAGTTCGGGCCGGGTGAGGGGTGTGTAGGCCCAATGCGACTCGTAGACCGCGCCTTCGGCGACCCAGCGTCGGAAGAGTTCCTTCTGCTCGGGGGTGAGCGGCTTGTGCGCCTTCTCCGGCGGCATCGGGTCGTCCTCGTCGAAAATGCGGGCGATGATCTCGCTCGCCTCGGGGTCGCCGGGCATGATGGGCAGGACGCCGTCCTCGGTCTCCTTGACCGCTTCCTCGCGCAGGTCGAGGCGCAGGCCCGCCTCGCGCGTCTTCGGGTCGAAACCGTGGCAGTGGAAGCAGGTGTCCGACAGAATGGGTCGGATGTCACGATTGAAGCGGACCGGCTCCGCTGCCGCGGCGATCGCGGGAAGGGCGAGGGCGAACAGGGACAGGGGGGATTTCATCGGGGCCGGATTCGCTGTGTTCCCTACAGGATAACGGGAAATGCTCTGGGCCAAAAGGCGTAAATGTGTGCGTAACGAGGAGTCGGATTGGGAAGAATTTGTTTGAAAATTATCATAATTATTATAAAATTCATATTAACAAGATGCCAACCCTTTCCCTCCCGCCACGACGGTCTCCGGGACTCGACCTCCTCCCGGTCGAGCGCGCTCTCGACGAGGCGGGTCTGATCGCGTCGGGCCTTTCCCCGGACCAAGCGGAGGCTCTCGCGAAGTGCGCGGCGTGGACCACGACCTATCCCCTGAAGCGCGTCCAGAAGCGCCGCCGGGTCGAGGCGATCTGCCCGATGCTGGCCCCGGCCCTCGCGGCCCGGGGGCTTTCCTTCGCGGCGGCGGACCTCGGGGAGAGGGAGCCGTCCTTGGAGCGGCTCGACGATCTTCTCCGCGAGGCGGCGGATGCCTTCGAGTCACTCGACTGCGGCGACCCGCGCTTGCGCTGCCTCGTCCTCGTGGTGCCGGGGGTGCGCGGGGCGCGGCTGCTCGAAGCGACGGCCCCCTCGCGAGGGATCAAGGACGAGCTGCTCCGTCGAGGCATCCTCGCGGGGGAGTTCTTCCCGAGCTGCCCCTTCGCGACGACTTTCAATCCCCGGCTCTTTGCCCTGCGCTCTCCCGCGCCGATGTATGTGCTGCGCACGCTGCTGGAGTCGGACTGGCGCTTCCTCTGCCAGATCCCGGCGTGGCAGCGGACCTACCGCGAGCGCTTCGGCGAGCCGCCCGCGCGGTTGCGGCATCTCGGTGGCCCGCTATGGCGGCTGAAGCAGAAGATTGGCTGGCGCATCGACGCGCTGCGCCGCCGCTTTTTCCCCGATTCCCGCGAACCTGTCGAACTCGATCCATGAGCAATATGAGCATTCCCCCCTGGCCCCGCATTCGGGACGAATTCGCGGTCTCGGCGCACCATCTCCTGCCCGCGTCCGCATTCGATTCCGCTCCGTCCGCCCTTTCCGGCAGGGGGGATTTCGTCGTCCACGAGACGCTCGCCGCTTTCGACAGGATCGAGAGCGCCTGGCGCGCGCTGACCCCGAGGAACGCCTCGCCCTTCCAGACCTATGCGTGGAACTCGGCTTGGTATCACTGCTACGCCATTGGAAACCTGCGGCCTCTGGTGTTCGAGCTCCGCCGCGGCGGGGCCACCACCGCGATCCTGCCCTGCTATCGCGAGGGGAAAACGGTGCGCCTCGCCGGGGACCGCATCTGCGACTACCAGGACGTCGTCGCCGACGACCGCGAGGAGATCGCGGCGCTGCTCCGCCACGCCCGCGCCTGGCTGGACCGGGAGGGGAGGGGCTGCCATTTCCGCTTCGAGAAACTGTCGAGTGAGGGGGCTCTCTACGCCGCCCTGCATGATCCTGAGCGACTTCCGTCCCATTCCTTGAGCTTCGAGAAGTCCTTCGCGCCCTGCCCCTGCGCGGACCTGAACGGTGGGCTGGAGGGCTATCTCGCCTCCCTCCCGAGGAAGATGCGGGGGGACCTGCGCCATTCCCTGAATCGCTTCGAACGCGAGGCTCCCGGGGCGGAAGCCACGATCCTGCGTGGTGCCGACATCCGCGTCGAGGATCTCTGGAGGGCCGCCTCCTTCCACGCCACGCATTTCCGAAAGGACGGCGATAGTCCCTTCCGGGACCACCGTTTGATCGACCTCTTCGCCCGCGTCGCGAAGGATCCCGAGGTCGGTTTCCAGCTTTCCTTCCTGACGATGGGTCGCGAAGTGCTCGCGGTGGATTTCGGCTTCGTGAGGGGAGGGCGCTACTACGGATATCTCACTGCTTTCGACGAGACCTATGCCCGTCTCGCGCCGGGGAAATGCCTGCTTTTGAAGCGCATCGACCGCTGGGTGGCCGAGGACGGCGTCCACACGCTAGACTTCCTTTCTGGCGACGAGCACTACAAGCGCGGCTTCACCGGCGGCGCCGCCTACCGCGTCTGGTCGATGCGCCTCATGCCCGACGATTTCCGCAACCGCGTCCGCCAAGCGGGGCTGGAATCCAACAAACAGTTTCGCCGACTCGCGAAGCGGGCGCTGGGGATGGACAAAGGGCTGGCGAGGTGATCCGTTTCGCCGTAGCCGCGGCCTTCGTCGAGCAGGATGAAAATGGTGGAGGTGAGGGGAGTCGAACCCCTGTCCTAAAAGCCGTCGCACCGGACTTCTACATGCTTAGTCGGTCTTTTGATTTAGGAGAGGCGGCTTCGACAGACAGAATCCGTTCCCTCCGATGGCCACTGTAACCTCTCGTCCCCTCCGCCGGACCCCCGCGGCAGGACCAGCCTGCAAAAGTGGCGCGAGGAAGCTCAGCAGGCGTCGGCTCCTTCGCGTGGCAGCTCAATTAGGCCGCCAGAGCAAGTTCAGGTTCGTTATTTGCGTTTGTTTTTTGAGCGGCTTTTTACGAGGCCAGCCGATCAACCTCGGCATGCTGTCAGGTTCTCAAACCTTCAGTCGAAACCAGTACACCCCCGTTTGATTGGGAATCCAACCGGAGAGGGAAGATAGGGCCTCGCCCGCGAAAAGGCAAGGGGGCTTCGTTCCGGTCCTTTTCAGAAGAGCAAGCCGTCGCTCGGTTCGGCCGTGGCTTCGATGCGCTCGATGCGGATCAGGGGGATGATCTCGTCGTTCTCGTTGGCGTAGTGGAGCTTGCCGTAGAGCTTGTACCAGCCCATCTCGGTGTATTCGGGCGGGGCCTTGCCGAAGTCGATGGGGATGGAGAGGGGGCGGGCGTCGGCGGCGCAGCATTCGATGAAAAGGCGGAAGGCTTTGAGACGGGTCTTGTCGGGGTTGTGGAGGGTCTCCTCCATGAGCTGGGCGGTCGTCTCGACGGGGATGCCTTCCATCACTTCCATCAGCTCGCGGTCGCCTGCGGTGTAGAAGATCTGCGGCACGTCGAGGAGGAATTCGCCCTTCTCGTTCTGCGGGACCATCTTTTTGAGGTCCTCGATGGTGAAGCTTCCCCAAGCCTCGCCGGCTTTGTTGTCCTTGGGTTCGGGCGGGGTGTCGGCTTGGCCGGGGGTGGTTCCGTCCGCCTCGGACGCCTCGATCCCTTCGCGGGTGTAGGGATTGCCCACCGGAGCGTCCGGGGTGCGGGGCGGGGATTTCGCGGCGATGCGCATCTGCATCATCTGCCGCTCGATCTTGCCCCATTTCGCGAGGTAGCCAGCGCTGAATTTGTCGTGCGAGTAGCCGGTCGTCACGAGGAGGGGCACGAGAAGGACGAGCAGGGAGAAGACGAGGCCCGAGGGGCTCTCCTCGTGGTCGTGATGAGGGTCGTGGCTATGGGAGTGATCGTGCTTGTGTTCGTGGCCATGCTCGTGGTCGTGACCGCAGCAAGCGTGGTCGTCCCCGTGCTCATGCTCATGGGAAGGGCCGTGCTCATGGTGGTGGTCGGAATGCTCGTCTTCGTGCCCGTGGTCGCAGCAAGCGTGGTCGTGATGAGGGCCGTGGCCATGATCGTGGGAATGGTCATGATCGTGCCCGTGATGGTGGTCGTGGTCGCAAGTGTCGCCGTGGGCGTGGTCGTGGGTGCAGACGCCGACTTCGCGGTTGCGGTTCAGGAAATTGAAAGCCGCGAGGAGGAGGAAGCCGATCCCTGAGAGCAGGGCGTAGATGCGGAAGCTGGGGTCGAGGTATTTCTCGATGCGTCCGCTCGTGTAGAAGTAGAGGAAGACGACGCCCCAGACGATCAGGGTGAGGATCGCGAGGGTCTGGAGGAATTTTTTCATGACCGGGGAAGGGGAGGGGATTCCGGGGGGATCAGAGCCGGATCCAAACGTAGCTCATCACCCCGATGACGACAAAGAGCGCGATGGCGAGGGAGACCACGAAGCGCGACTTGAAGACGGAGAGATACATGAAGACGAGCTTCACATCCATCATCGGGCCGAAGACGAGGAAGGCCAGCTTGGCGGAGGTCGGTACGGGGAAGTTCGCCGCGATGAAGGCGTCGGAGGTGCTGCAGAGGCTGAGGACGAAGGCCAGCACCATCATCAGCCCGATGCCCGTGGCTTCGCTCTGGTTGAAGACCATGATGAGGTCTTCGGTGACGTAGGCCTTGAAGACCGAGGTGATGGCGACCCCAATGGTGAAGTACATCGCCGTTTCGAGGAAGTCGCGCATCGTCGTGCGCATCGCGAGGACGAGGCGGTTCGGCGAGGGCGCGTCGTCGTCCGCCCGGGGCGCGTCGAACCCCGCCAGGGCCGCGCCGGAGGAGTTCGGGATGATCCCCGACCGGAGGATGGAGTGGTTGCGGAATCTCAGTACCACCAATCCGACGCCGACGGTCACGAGGAAGGCGAGGAGAAGGCGGCCCGAAGTCATGAAGGCAGGGCCGTGGGCGACCGTCTCCGTGGCCCGCAGGGAGAACTGGCCGACGGAAGTGGAGAAGGCCTTCATCGTGCTCACCGCCACGATGGGGTTGATGATCGGGGCCGAGAGCATGTAGGTGATGGCGCAGGAGACCGGCAGCCCTTTGCGGATGAGACGGCGGATCACCGGCACCACGGCGCATTCGCAGACGGGGAAGACCGCGCCGAGCAGCCCGCTCAGGATCACGGCGAGGACTTTGTTCTTCGGCAGCCAGCGGTCGATCAGGCCGGGCGGCAGGTAGGCGTCGATGAAGCCCGAGATCAGCGTCCCGAGGAGGATGAAAGGTGCCCCTTCCAACAGGATGGAGAGGAAGAGGAGGCAGAAGTCGGTGAAGGGGGTGAGAGGGGCGGGATCCATTCCGAGGGAAACAGGCGGGAATCTAAGATGCCCTCCCCGCGATACGCAAAGGCGGAAATGCGGGCCGTGGGCGGAGTCCGCGAAGTGCGGCGGTAAAAAATTTGAAAAATAACTTGTTCACAAGAACATTTTACCGTTTAATGTCCATATGAGCAGTTATAATCGTGTGACCTTGTTGGGAAACCTGACTCGCCAGCCCGAGCTCAGGAAGACGAAAACCGGAACCGCCGTTACCGAGTTCGGCCTCGCCCTCAACCGGGCTTGGACCGGGGAGGACGGTCGGAGACAGGAGGAGACGACCTTCGTCGAGATCACCGTCTGGGGTCGGGCCGCCGAGAACGCCGTCCAGTATCTCCAGAAGGGCCGCAGCGTCCTCGTCGAGGGGCGTCTCCAGATGGATGCTTGGCAGGACAAGGAGACCGGGCAGGAGAGGACGAGATTGAAAGTCGTGGCCGACTTGGTCCAGTATCTCGGGCCGGGCCATGGATCAAGCGCCTCCGGGGGAGGGGGAAGTCGCGAAGGGTGGCGTTCCGAGCCGAAGCATGAGCGCCGATCCGAGGCGGCGTGATGCGAGGAAGGCCCACGGAAGGCACGGAATTGCACGGAAAGGGATTCGGTAGGGGAAGGATTCCGTGAGTTTCCGTGCATTCTGTGGGCAGCCCCCGCTGGACCGGATTCGTGGCCATTCGTGGACATTTGCGAAAATTCGCGCCCCCCAAGAAATGAGGAACGCAAATGGCCGAAAATCACCACGAATGAAGGAAGGCTCCACCGCTCGAAATCCGAATTTCCGGCATCGGATTTTGGTTTTTCAAAGGCCCCGTAGCGATCACCGCGCACAGGAGAGGGGTGGTGGGAGTTATAGGCAAACTTCGACGAACGTCGGGCAGGCTCTGCGAACCCGAGATGCCCCAATCGATGAAACTCCGCTTGTCGGCAGCGGGTTTGGGGTGATCCGTTCCCGTGCCCTCCGACATGACCAGAATCTCCGAAGCCGCCGGGTTCCGGCAACGCCTCGCCGCAAACAACGCCCGCATCCTCGAACCGGATCTCGACAACGGTCGCGCCATCGTCACCGGGCGCACTGCGATTCACTCCGAAGTTCTGGCGGCTTGGGCGGCGGAGATGGGCGAGACTTTTTCGGGGCGTTTCGCCCTCGCCGCCCTCGGGGGGACGGGGCGGGCCGAACTGACGCCCTGCTCGGACCTCGACATCGTGTTCCTCTTCGAAGACCCCGTCGAGCAGCAGCCAGTCCGGGGATTCGTCCGCGTTTTGCAGGAGGCGACTTTGCACACCCGCGCCTTCCGCGACCGCTTCGGGTTTTCCTTCCAGGCCCTGCCCTACGCCTTCGACGACATCCCCAATTTGCGCGAAAAGGATCTCAACGCCTTCCTCGACCTCGCCCCCGTCCACGATCCCTCGGGGCTGTGCGACGAGTTCCGCCGTCGCATCCGGGAGAGCTTCGATCCTTTCGAGCATTTCCTCCACGTGCGCCAGCTCTGGTTGCGGCAACTGGAGCGCGCCGGGGCCATGGCCGAGCGGATCGACCGCTTCGATTTGAAGAACGACGCCCTCCGCATCTTCCTCGCCGCGATCTGGACGCTGGGAGGACGTGAATTCGAGCACAGCCACGCGATCTACGAACGGCTCCGTGCCGACGATCCGCGAGACCTCGATGCCTACGAGTTCCTCCTCCGTCTGCGCTGTTGGATCCATTTGCGCCGCCCTCCCGGCGGCACCGCCACGGCCCTCGGCAACCACGAAGAGGATTTGATGGTCTTCGACGATTTCGATTCCTTCGGCGAATGGCTGCCCGAGGGCGCGGCGGCGACGGAGCGCTTCGAGTTCGCCGAGGAGGTGAGGGCGCGCCTCCTTTCCGCGCGCCGTCGTGTCGCCGCTTTCGCTCGCGGCGTGATCGAGAGCGAATTGCGGCCGGGGCGACGGATTTCTCCCGGCCATCCCGTGGCCCTCGGCGCGGGTGGGCTCTACCACGCGAACCCCGAGACCTGCGTCACCGGGCAGGACCGCAGCCGGGCCGCCCTCTCCCTCGTCCTGTCGGCGCAGCGCTACGGTCTGCCCATCGACGCCTCGGAGCTGCTGACCACGTTCCATCGGGCCGGGGATTGGCTCGAACCGGTGCCCGAGCTGGGTGCCCTCTTCCTCGAAGATCGCGGCAGCCTTGCGACCTCCTTCGACTTCCTCTCCCGCATTCCCGGTGCGGAGGATCGGCTTTTCCCCGGCTACGGGCGTTTCGAGTCCTCCCTCGACGAGCGCGTCCGCACCGAGCGGCAGACCCTGCGCGGGCCGCTGGAACGGGAGAAGGTGCGCGAACTGGAGACCGAGCGGAGCGAGGGAGGGCGCATCCTCGCCGAGTCGCGCACGCCCGATCGGCTCACCGACATGGGCTACGACATCCGCGTCGAGGTCGAGGCGGCGCGCCTGACGAAGACGCAACTCGCGGCGGTGAAGCTGGCTCTGAAAACGAAGCGGCTCCCCGTGACTCCAGACGACCTCGCCGCCCGCAACGATCCGGCGCGCTCCCTCCCGGAGAGGTTTTCGAGCGGCTTCTCCGGCATCGCGCTCGACGACTACTATTCCCGCTCCTTCGCGGAGGCGGGCTTCCCGCCCGAGGTTCTCGATCTGGCCCGTTTCCTCGTCGCGAACCGCCGCAGCTTCCGCGAGATCGCCGGGGCCGGCCTCATCGACGGCACCGCTGTGGGGGATCTGCTGGAGCGCTGCGGTGGCGACCGGGCGAAGGCGCGGGCGCTCTACGTCTTCACCCGCATCGATCGCCACGCCTGGGAGTCGCCACAGCAGAGGCCGACGCTCTTTTTCAACATCCTCGAACTCTATGCGAAAGCCTGCATGCCCGAGGATCGTCGCTTCGATCCGCAGCGCCTCCTCGGCGAAGCGGGACTCTCCGACCGCGAGTCGCAGGAGATCCTGCTCGATTTCGGGCGGGATTTCTACGAGGGCATCTATCGGCACTACGCCGTCCGCTTCGGCCCGCACCTCCTCAGGCTCGCCGAGGCGGGGCGGAAGGCGCGGCCCAAGGCCCTCCTCATCTCCGTCGGCCCTTCCTCCATCCTCGGGGTGGCGGCCCGCGACGACCGGGGCATCGCCGCCTCGATCAGCGGCACCTTCTGGAAGCACGGGATCGGCCTGAGCCAAGCGCACCTCTTCTCGGCGACGAACCGCGGGCTCGCCCTCGACTTTTTCCATCTCGCCCCGCCTGCTTCCGGCAACGGAGGGGCTTCCGTCCTCGGCGAACTCCCCGCCCTCGTCGAGGAGGCGATCGAAAGGCGGCTCCATCGCTCCGACGAGGACGAGGCGGCCCTGCCCGACGTGGCGCGACGCGTGACCCTCACGGAATGGCGGCACGGACTCTACCGGCTGCGAGCCGAGTCGGGCGGTGAGGTCGGGGCGCTCATCTACCTGCTCTGCTGCAAGGCGAGCCGCCGTCTCCGTGCCGACATCCACGGGGTGACCTCGCAGAGCGACCGCGACGGCGCCCGCGCCTCGGTCTTCCTCCGCCTGCCCGGATCGCTCGCCCTAGAGGACGCGCGGGAGGTCGTTTCGGATTGGGGGTGAGGGCGTCACTGGCACCAAGTGCAGCCCTCGTCGTGCGAACAGGCTTCGGCTTGGCGCTCGCCCAGCTCCTCTCCCTGGAACTCGTCGTCGGGCGCGGGCGGAGTTTGCGGAGGAAGGACGGAATCGGAATCGGGATCGGGATCGGGATCGGGATCGGGATCGGGATCGAGAGGGGTGTTCATCGGGAGCAGTTTGGGGGATGGGAGGAAATTCGTCAAGAAAGGGTGATTTTTTGGAAATAGAAAGCTTCTCTCCTTCTTGTGCTGACTCTAGAGATAACGATCTGATGGCGAAGGGGAGGAAGTAATGGGGCTCGGTGAAGAATGTCCGACACCCTTGAGGAATGGAGATTGAAGAGCCGCTTCGGACCGCTCCAATTCCAAAGTTCCGCCTCTGCCGGAGGTATCTGCGATTGATCGCATGCGGGACGGCGGCCTTGGGATAAAGTGGAGGTCGAACGCAACCCGACTTCACGCCAGTGCCTTCCGATTCAGAGATCCTCGCCAAGATCAATGCGGTTTTCGGCGCATGTCGGCGCCCTTGGCACTTCACAAACTACACCCATTGCGATGAATGCGCCGAGCACGACGAATTGCTGCTCTCACGGGACCGTTATTCGCTTCGTATCGAGGATGTCGGTAATCCGGCGTGGGATCTGATCTATTTTGTCTCGGTGCAGGGTTTTGTCTACTACCTGCCGGCTCTGGCGAGGCTGGCTTTGGAGGAACCTGCCGAGCGATGCGAATGGTACGGTGGCCAGTTGTGTTCCCATCTCATCTACAATGGTCCCCGGAACGAACGATTCCTTGCCTGCACGCCAAAACAACGGAGAGCCATCGCCGATTTTCTGAGGCACCTTGTGGAGACGAGATCGTCGCTCGCCGATTATTGGGGCTGTGCCGACGATCTTGTTCGAGCCTTGGAAATATGGTCGGAGGTGTGACCGGCGGGATTGCCGTGTCCGCAAACACCGCGCATCGCCTCCGCACCGCAACCCCGCCCTTCCCAAACCCCCCGCGCCCCGCTACACTCCGCCTTCATGAACCTGATCCTCCGCCTCGCCGCTGTTTTCTTCTCCCTCGCCCTGCCGCTTGCCGCTTCGGATAAAATCCAAGTGCTCCTCATCGACGGACAGAACAACCACGCTTGGCAGGAGACGACGCCGCTCCTCGTCTCCGTCCTCGAAGGGTCGGTCCGCTTCGAGGTCAGCGTCTCGACTGCGCCCCCGGCGGCTCCGCGAGCGCCCCGCGCCCCGCAGGATCCGGACGACGCGGCCAAGGCGAAGTTCGCCGCCGAGATGAAGGAGTGGGAGGCGCAAGTCGCCGCGCACAAAATCGGCATCGCCGCCGCGTGGGAGGCGTGGAGGCCGGACTTCGCCGCGTATGGCGTTGTCGTCTCGAACTACAACGGCGAGACTTGGCCCGAGCCGGTTCGAGCCGCCTTCGAGGACTATGTGAAGGGCGGGGGTGGCTTCGTCCCGGTCCACGCGGCGAACAACGCCTTCCCCGAATGGTCGGCCTACAACGAGATCATCGGAGTGGGCGGCTGGGGCGGTCGCAGCGAGCTTTCCGGCCCCTACCTGCGCAAGCGCGAGGGCAAGTGGACCCTCGATCCCGTGGAGGGGCGCGGCGGTTCGCACGGTCGGCAGCACGAGTTCGTCGTCGAGACGCAGGACGCGGAGCATCCCGTGATGAAGGGGCTGCCCGCGAAATGGCTTCACGCGCAGGACGAGCTCTACGACCGTCTCCGAGGCCCGGCGAAGAACGTCACCGTGCTCGCCGCCGCTTTCGCGAGCGAGGACACGGGAGGCTCGGGCGAATGGGAACCGCTCCTGATGGCGTTGACCTACGGCAAAGGCCGGGTCTTCCACACCGCGCTCGGACACAGCACCGTCTCGATGGGCGGCCTCGGCTTTCAGGAAACCCTGAAGCGCGGCACGGAATGGGCCGCGACGGGAAAGGTGACCTTCCCCGAGGTTCCGGCGGAACGGCTCACGGCGGAGACGGTCGCGACGGCACCGTGACGAAGGGATTTGCCGCGAAAAGGCACAAGGAGCACAAAAAGGCGTTGGACAAATGAGAATCCAGCTACTCCCCGCCACTATTGCCGGAATGAATTTTATTGCTTTGCTTTGGATTCTGATCGTTGCGCCAACTGCTCAACCGAGCTTTGAATCTGGGGAGGTGAGAATGAACGAATCCTTCGGTCGCCTCGATTACCTAATGGCCAACTCCGTCGAAAAAGGCACGCAGGATCATTCGGAGATAAGAACTATTCACAACATGCTCCGATCCGACGTTACCGGCATGACGCAAGTCGCAGAAGGCGCATTCGCGCTTTATCGACAGGTCGAATTGCCATTGTTCAGTTTAGGAGTGCTTAACTTTTTCACTTGGATCGGACTCGCCTTCAGGCGCAAAACACCACTGCCGCATGCCTAAAAAAGGTCGACAGACAACGGCTTTGCCGCCGTCTGCGACCTGACGTTAGACGGGTGATTCTTGTGCCTTTTCGCGGCAAAACCCTTCAAACCCAAGCGCTCTCCGCTTCGCCAGCATCCCCGGCACGGGCTTCGCGCTCGGCCTTTTCGCGGCGTTCGCGGGCGACCCGTTCGGCGGCGCGGCGTCCCGAGGCGGCTCCTTCGCGAAGACCGTCGCGGAGCGCGTCGGGCGTGATCTCGCGGAGCAGCGTCGCTCCGAAGGTGGCGGCGAACCCGGCGGCGTAGGCGACGTCGTGGAGGCCTTTGGTGAATTCGGATTTCACTTTGGGAAGGCCTTCCTCGAAAGCGCGTCGCGCGTCGCGCCCGCCTTTGCGGATCGCTTCGGTGAGGGTGCGGGAGAGGTCGTCGAGAGTCTCGCGCGTGCCGCGAGGGGCGGGATCGTGTTCGTCGGGATTCATGGACATGCGGAGTTGGATTGGTGAACGGGGAGATTGTTCGATCTTTCGCGGGAGAAGGCGATTACAAAAGGGCGGGGTGATTGGAAGAGCGGCTCTTGTTGAAGAGGTTGCCCACGGAATCCACGGAATGGCACGGAATTTTTCCTTCCCGAATCTCTTTCCGTGTCGTTCCGTGAATTCCGTGGGCCTTCCTCATCTTCGGCGTGGGGCCGCGATGCGGAAAAACGCGGGGATCGACGATCAGAGCGGCTGTCCGGGCGACTCCGCCGCGTCCGATTTACCCGGTTCGTCCGGCTGGGGAAACAGGGCGTCGTCCACTTCGCGGGGAGGCTGGACGGGGGCGGCCTCCGCTTCCGCCTCGGTCGCCGGGGGTGCTGGAGCTGCTGGAGCTGCTGGAGCTGCCGATGGGGCGGACGGTTTCTCCTCCGTCGTTGTCCATTTCTCGATGTAGCCTTTCACCGAAGTTTTGATCGATTCCTTCGTTTCGGCCCACCACGGCTTGGCTTGGTCGAAGAGTCCGAACTGCCACGCGAGCCAGAGGAGCAGGAGGAGGAAGGCGAATTTCCAGAGGCCGGCGCGTCCTTGGCCGCGCTGTGCGCCCAGCTTCTCCTCCAAGGCCGCGATCCGCGCGGATTGGGCCTCCAGTCTGGCGGCGAGTTCTCCGGGGGAGCCGGGATCGGCGGCGAAGGCGGCACCGGGTTCCACCGATTGCCGCGCCTTTCGCCTCGCGGCATAGACTTCCTCGTGGGCGTCGAGGAGGAGGGGTTCGAGTTTTTCGAACTGCACCGGCTTGGTCAGGAAATGGGTCGTGAGAAGGGTGCCGTCGCCGCGGGCGAGGAAGTCGGCCTCGATCCCCTCGGGGGCGTGGCCGGCGATCATGAGCACCGCGAGGGGGTTCGCCGTCTCGGCGCGCAGGGCTTCGATCCATTCGAGACCGTCCGTCCCCGGCACGGGGTAGTCGAGGGTGACGACTTCGATGGCGGGCTCGGCGCGGACGAGTTCGAGCGCCTCCTGCCCGTTGCGGGCGGTGAAGACTTTCTCGAAGCCGACATATTCCCGGAGGAAGGTCTTCAGGCCGAGCTGGAAGGCGGGGTCCTCGTCGAGAACGAGGATGGCGGCGGGGTGGGCGAGGGGAGGGGAGCCGGGATGGGATTCTTCGCGGGGCAGGAGGAGGCTCATGGGGATGGGGGGGAGGCAGTTTTTGATAGTTTTGATCCACCCGGCTCCAGATGTCCAGCCTGGAATCTCACGCCAGCATTCCCGCGATCGGGTCGGCGAGGGCTTTTCCCGCCCGGGTCAGCACGACCCGGCCCTCCCGCTGCTCGACCCAACCCTGTTCGATGAGCGACCCGAGAGGGTTCGGTTCGGGGAGGAGGTCGAGGGGGGCGCCCTCGCTCGTGCGCAGGCGCATGGAGAGGGCCTCAAGGCGGCGGTCCTCCTCGGAGAGGCGTTCGATCTCGACGCGGGTCTCGGCCCCGTCCAGGATGGCGCGGACGTAGGCGGCGGTGTCGGGCAGGGTCTTCCATCGCTCCCCGCCGAGGGTCGAGACCGCGCCGGGGCCGAGCCCGAGGTAGTCGGCCCCGGACCAGTAGGCGCGGTTGTGCCGCGACTCGAAGCCGGGCCGGGCGTAGTTCGAGATTTCGTAGTGGAGGTAGCCGGCGCTGCCGAGGAAGTCGGCGGCTTGGTGGAAGAGCGAGGCGTCGCGGTCCTCGTCGGCGTCGAGCTCGCCTTTTTGATGTTTTGTTAGGAATTCGGTGTCCTCCTCGTAGGTGAGGTTGTAGGCGGAGACATGCTCGGGGCCGAGGGCGGCGGCTTGATCGAGGTCGGCTTGCCAGAGCGCGGCGTCCTGCCCCGGGATGGAGAACATCAGGTCGAGGCTGAGGTTCTGGAATCCGGCCTCGCGCAGGGTGTGGAAGGCGGCGACCGCCTCCTCGCCGCTGTGGTCGCGTCCGAGGGTGTCGAGGACGGGGGGGGAGAAGGATTGCACGCCGAGGCTGACGCGGTCGGCCCCGAGCTCGCGCATGAGCCGGGCTTTGTCGAGGTCGAAGGTGGCGGGGTTCGCCTCGATCGTCCACTCGGCGACACGGGAGAGGTCGAAGCGCCCGGCCAGCCCGCGCATGAGCCGCTCCAGCAGCGCCGGGCTGAGCAGGCTGGGGGTGCCGCCGCCGAAGTAGACGGTCTCGGGAGCGAAGCCCGCCGCCCGGCTCCGCTCCGCCTCGGCGAGGAGGGCGTCGACGAAGGCGCGGTTCGCGAGATTGCCGGGGGTGTGCTTGTAGAAGCCGCAGTAGGGGCAGAGGCGGCGGCAGAAGGGGATGTGGAGGTAGAGATGCACGGGGAAGGTCGTGCGTTGGCGGGGCGTCGCGGGTCAGCGCCCTTCCAGCGCGTTGCCGATGACGCGGCGCAGGTAGGTCTCGTGGGCGGTGGCGGCTCCGGCGGGGGGGAGGCGTCTTTCGAGGAGGAGGACGGCTTCGCTCTTCGCTTGCGGCGGATGCTTGCCGCCGGACTTCAAGCCCGCGATGCGGACGAGCCGCCCGACGTAGTCGATCTGGAGGGCTTCGCGGAAGCTGTCGAGGGGGCCTTCCATGATCGCGGCGTCGAGCGTACCCATGGCCTCGGCGAGGGGGAGGGCGTTCCCGTAGAGCGAGGTGTCGACGAGGCGGAGCAGGGTGTTCTCGTGGAGGAGGTGGTTGAGGGCGGAGGACTGGATCGCGGCGACGGCGGCGTGGATTTTCGGGTCCTCGTTGCCTTCGAGGTCGAAGTGCTCGAAGCCTCGGCGTTGCAGTTGCAGACGCGCGATCAGATCGGGCGGGAGGAAGTCGAAGGCGCCGGGGCCGAACACATAGGTCTTCAGCGCCCCGAGGGCGCGCCGCTGCTCCTCCGCCGGGACGGGGAGGAAGGGGGCCGCCGCCGCGCCCGCCTGGCCGTGGACGGAGCGGTCGAGATGCACGCCGCCGACGTGGCGGCTCAAAATTTCGACGGCGCGTTCGTAGTCGCGCAACAGGGTGGTGAAGGCGGTGCGCAGTTCGTGGTAGCCCTCGCCCGCGACGGGGAATTTGGCGGCGAGCCCCTGCGTCGTCTCGCGGACGCGCTCCATCGTCTCGATGGCGTGGGCGACGGGGTCGGAGGAGAGGTCGTTGATCATGATGCGCGGGTCGATGCCGCGTCCGGGACGGCGCATGTCGTCGGCGTCGTTGCCGAAGGCGTGCTCGGGCCGGGTCGATTCGGCGAGGATGGCGGCGAGGGCGGCGTCCTCGTTTTCCGGCGTGGTCTCGGTGTAGCCGTAGCGGATCGCCCAATGGTCGTAGGGGCCGGGGACGATGGAGTAGTAGTGGCCCTGCTTGGTCCGGTCGCGCGAGAGGTTGGCGGGGGAGTAGTCCATGACCGAGGCGGTCACGCCGAGCTTGCCGGTGACGTTTTTGTCGTGGAGCTGGTCGGGGGAGAGGAGGGCGCTGGAGCGGAAGTTGTGGTTCAGCCCGAGGGTGTGGCCGACTTCGTGGAGGACGAGGTCGACGAGCGCCTCCTCGACGAGGGCGTCCATTTCGATCCGGCTCGCCCCGGCCACGGCGAGGGAGGCGCGGGCGGAGATGGCGTTCTCCTGCCGGAAGTTCCCGGCTTGGCAGAGCGCGGCGCGTCCGTCGCGGGCGCGGTGGAAGGGGAACTGCCCCTCGTCGCGCACGGGGGCGAGGCCGCCTTCGGACTCGGTGCGGACGATGAGGTCGCGGAGGCGGAGGCGGTTCGTGAGGAAGACGTATTCCAGCATGATGTCGGCCCCGAGGATCTGCCCGGTGCGGGGATTGACGAAGCTCGGTCCGTAGCCGCCGAAGGGCGGGTCGGGCGAGGAGGTCCAGCGCAGGACGTTGTAGCGGATGTCGCCCGCGTCCCAGTCCGCGTCGTCGGGCTGGACCTTGCAGACGACGGCGTTGGTGAAGCCTGCGGATTCGAAGGCCGGGTTCCACGCCTCGACCGCCTTCTGGATCGTGTCGCGGAGTTCGACCGGGGTGGTGTTCTCGATCCACCAGACGATGGGCTCCACCGGGTCGGACTTCTCCGCGCCGGGAGTTTTCTTTTTCAGATGCCAGCGGTGGATGGGGTCGCGGTAGTTGGCGCTTTTCTTCGAGGTCAGGTCGGTGACGCGGCTGGAGAAGTAGCCGACGCGGGGATCTTCGAGACGCGGGCGGTAGTCGTTCTCCGGGATCGCGATGAGGGCGTGCTGCACGGCGATGGTGATGTAGCGGGCGTCGGTGATCTCGTCGCCGCCCCATTCCTTCGGGCTTTTGTTCTCGTAGACGTAGTTCACGCGGAGGAGCGAGTTCTCCGGGTAGTTGCGCAGCTCCGCGAAGCGGGTCCGGTCCGCCGAGAGATCGCCGAGGACGAGGCGGTTTTTCGCCTTTTCCTCGTCCTTTACGGGCCATTTGATCAGCGCGAGCAGCTCCTTCAGGAAAAGGTCGTCGGCTTTGACGAGGTGGGTCGTCTTGTCCTCCGTCGTCGCGGCGATCTTGAGGCTGGCGAGGACGGCCTCGCTGAGGTTCGCGTCGGCCGCGCGGGCGAGGGCGCTGTCGGGATCGAAGTGGAAGGCGGTGTTGCGCGCCACGAATTCGAGGCGGTCGAAGTGGCGGCGGATGACGAAGACCTGCTCGTCGAGGAACTTCCCTCGGAAGAGGCCGAGGGCCGGGACGCCGTCGAGGACGTAGCTGAAATGGACGAATTCGGGACCGATCTGCGCGTTTCTCACGGCGAGGTAGACGGTGCCCTCGTCGCGGTCGGTGTAGAGGGGGAAAAGCCCGTCGGTGATGTCGCAGTTTTTAACCAGCTCGCCGTAGGATTTCTTTCCGTTGGATTTGTCCTTCGCGTCCTGCGCGAATGCAGGCAGCAGGAGGGCGGCGGGGAGGAGCGCGGGGAGGAGCGCGGGGAGGAAGGCGGGTTTCATGGCGACGGTCGCGATCCTACGGGCTGGCGAGGGTCTTGACAAGACCGGGGATGGGCGAGGTCTCTTGGAAAACCGTGGTCGATTTGTAATTGGCGGCGGGTCGCCCCGCGTCGATGCTCCCGCCATGCAACCGACCCACAGCAAAACGATCGGCTATGTCCTCTGGATTTTCGGCTTCACCGGATCGCACCGCTTCTACTTCGGCAAGCCGATCAGCGGGCTGATCTGGCTGCTCACTGGTGGGTTGTTCCTCGTCGGGTGGATCGTGGACCTCTTCCTCATCCCCGGCATGGAGCGGAAGGCCGAGCTGCGCTACAGGATCGGCCCGGTCGATTATTCCGTCGCGTGGATTCTTCAGACCTTCCTCGGCTACCTCGGCATCCACCGGATGTACATGGGCAAATGGCTCACCGGACTGCTCTACTTGGTCACCGGCGGGCTTTTCGCGGTCGGCTGGGCCTACGACTTCTGCACCCTGAACACCCAGATCACCGAGATCAACGCGAGGAAGGGCGGCCCGGCCCCCGGACCGCCGCGTGCGGATCGGCTCATCGAGGGGTGAGGCGGCACGCCGGGAGGAAGGGGGGAAGCCTTCTTGACGGTTCCCCCTGTCCGGGCGAGGGTTTCCGCATGGATTGGACAAACCGTATCATTCTCGACCCGGCCATCTGCCACGGTCAGGCCTGCATCGCGGGCACGCGGGTTCTGGTCTCGGTCTTGCTCGACAATCTCGCCGCAGGATGGCCGGAGGAGGAAATCTTGGCGAGCTATCCCTCGATCGGGACGGAGGATTTGAAAGCGGCGATTTCCTATGCCGCCGATCTCGCGAGAGGACGCGTCGTCGAGACTCCTTCTGCGGCGGCATGAGGTTCAAAACCGACGAGAATCTTCCGGTCGAAGCCGCCGAGTTCTTCAGGCGGCAGGGTTGCGATGCGCATTCGGTGCTCGAAGAACAGATCGGAGGCGCTTCAGATGTATCGATCGCGGAGGTTTGCCAACGCGAGGGGCGGATTCTGGTGACTTGCGATCTGGATTTCGCGAATATCCGGTCCTTCCCGCCGGAGTCGTATCCAGGAATCGTCGTCCTGCGTTTGAAACGGCAGGACAAAGGGAGCGTTCTCGCCATCCTCCCGCGCATCCACCGCCTCTTCGGCAGCGAGAGGATCGCTGGTCGGCTCTGGGTTGTGGACGAATCACGGACGAGGATCTTCGGCGCTGCGGAAGCGTGACCGCCCGCCTTTCCGAAAATCTCCCTCTCCATTCCGTTTTTCCCCTTTCCCTCGCGGCGATTCGGGGCCATATCTGCCGACCGGAGACATCGCCATGGCACAGAGTTACGAATTGGAGGGGACCGTCAAGGTCATCGAAGACACCCAGACTTTCGCGAGCGGCTTTTCGAAGCGCGAGTTCGTCGTCGAGGTCGAGGACGGGAAATTCCCCCAGTCGATCAAGTTCGAATGCGTGAAGGAGAAAGCCTCCCTCATCGACCATTTCAGCGTCGGCGACCCGGTGAAGGTCTATTTCGACATCCGGGGCAACGAATACAAGGGCCGCTACTACGTCAATCTCAACGCTTGGAAGCTGGAGCGGCCCGGCGAGGGAGGGGACGGCGGGAGTCCGCGAAAAGGCCGCCCCGCGCAGGACGGCCACTTCGACGATAGCAGTCCCACCCTGAGCGAACCGCCCGGCGGCTACGGGCGCGAGTCGGACGACGACATCCCCTTTTGAGGCCGCCCGAGGCCGTCGCCGGGGAATTGCCGCATCCTCGCCTAATTGCTTGCCCTTCCGGGCGGATACACTAGGATAGGCCGAATCCGGGGTTTTTGGCCCGACCCCTGCGGGGAGCCATCCTTTCCCCCTGCCCTTGGCCAGCCCGCCTCTCGCGGAGTCCCCGGATCGATCCGAACTCCCATATCCATGCAACACTCCTCTTCCGGCGGAAGCCGGACCCCACGCAATCCGCGTCCCCGTGGCGAAGGCCGCAGCGGCGGACGCTCCCGTCAACGCAGCGACCGCAACCGCCAAGGCTCCTCCTCCGGCCAGCGCGAGCGCAAGGGCGACGGCCCCGACGAATTCCGCCCTTCCGAGCACGCCGCCCGCAAGCCGCGTCGCGAATCCTCGAAGCCCGCGCCGCAGCCCACCGCCTTCCAGAAGTTCATCAAGCTCATCACCTTCGGCCTCGTCGATCCCGCTCCGAAACCGAAGCCCTCGGCGAAGGAGGTGAGGCCCGCCCGCGAACCCCGTCCCGCCAAACCTGCGGGCGAGGCTAGGGAAGGCGAGGAGAGGAAGCGCGAGCGCCGCCCCGCCGTCTCCGTCGAGCCGACCACCCCCCGCCTCTATGTCGGCAACCTCGGCTACGAGGTCACCGGGGCCGATCTGGAGCTTCTCTTCTCCGCCCACGGCAGCGTCGTCGAGGCCGATGTGGCGACGCGCGGCGACTCCCGCTCGAAGGGCTTCGCCTTCGTCGAGATGGGCAGCGTCGAGGAGGCCAAGGCCGCTGCCGCCGCGCTGCACGACCACGAATTCCAAGGCCGCAAAATCCTCGTGACCGGGGCGAAGAGCGAAGGCCGCGCCGAGGGACGGTCTTCCGAACGTCCCGAGCGTTCCGAACGCGGCGAACGCAGGGAGCGCGGTGAACGGCGCGAGCGCGACCGTGGCGGACGCTCCCGAGGCGGCGAGCGCGGTGATCGCGACGAGATCGACAAGCCCGCCCGTCAGGTGCGAGCCCTCGTCATCGAGACCGTCACGACGCCTTCGCTCACCGTCTCCTCCCTCAATGCCGATGCCGACGAGGTGGACGTGACCGACCTCTTCGCGGGGATCGGCTCCATCGTCCACCGCGAGGAGACCGGGCGCGACGGACTCACCCGCACGCTCCGCGTCGATCTCGCCGACACCGCCGAGGCGCAGAAAGCGGTCGAGTTGCTCGACGGAAAGTCCTTCATGGGCCACCCCCTCCGCGTCACGGGGGCGAAGGTCGATTGACCGCTCCCAAATCGCGGTCCCCCCGGACAGTGCGACCTTCCCATGTCCGGAAACGCCAAGCCATTGCTGATTTTCGATTTCGACGGCACCCTCGCCGACACGATCGGGACGGGTATCGGGATCTACAATGACATCGCTCCCGGCTACGGCTTGAAGCAGGTGACCGCCGACGAGGTGCGGGAGATGCGCAAGCTGAACACCCGCGCCCTCCTCGGCCAGCTCGGCATTTCGAGCCTGATGGCGGTGAAGCTCGGGGCGCGCATCCGCAAGATCCTCCACGAGCGCATGGACGCCGTCGAGATGATCCCCGGCGCCCGCGAGGCCGTCGCCGAGTTGCATCGCGAAGGCTACCGCCTCGGCATCATCACCTCGAACTCCGCCGACAACGTCCGCTCCGTGTTGCGCCGTTTCGGCCTGCTCGACTGCTTCCTCTTCATCGAGGCCGGGGTCAGCCTCTTCGGCAAGGCCCATCGCATCCTCAACGCCCTGCGCAAGGCCGGCGTCGACGCCTCGCTCGCGATGTATGTCGGCGACGAGACCCGCGACATGGAGGCGGCGCGGAAATCCCGCGTCGGCAGCCTCGCCGTCTGCTGGGGGACGAACGGGCGCGACGCCATGGAGACCGAGGGGCCCGATTACTGCATCGACGACCCCGCCGAGCTGATCGAGTGCGCGAGACGTTTCGAGGCGGGGCGGCGGGACGGGTGAGGCGTCGCGCTTTCACCCGGAGCCGTAGCGAAGTTCGTGAGAACTTCGACGAGCATCCATTGAAACACCGACCGGGGAGAAGCTCTCACGAGCTTCTCTACCATCGCCCGGATGCAGAGGGAAGGCCCACGGAACTCGCGGAATCTCACGGAAAGGGGTTTGGTATTGGAAGCATTCCGTGTTTTTCAGTGATTTCCGTGGGCAGTTCCTTTACCCGGAGCCGTAGCGAAGTTCGTGAACTTCGACGAGCGTCCCTTGGAACGCCGACCGGGGAGAAGCTCTCACGAGATTGCCTTCGGCTATCCGCTTCGCGTATTCTCTACGCGGTTCCAAGCGGGCTGGACCACCCCTCACTCCACCGGCCCCAAACTGGTGCAAAGAAACGGCGCAAGCCGCGACAGGGCTTTGATCTCCCCGTGCTGCTCGACCCACTGCGGCAGCAGTTCGCGCTGGGTTTCGGCCATGGCTTTGGCGGCGGGGATGCCGGAGAGGTATTTTTGGTAGAAGACCTCCATCACCTCCACCGTGGCCGCGTCGTCCACGGGCCAGAGGGTCATCACGACGTTGGTCGCGCCCGCCGCGTTCAGGGCGCGGCGCAGGCCCATCACCCCCTCGCCGTCGAGGGATTCGCCCGCCGCCGTCTCGCAGGCGCTCAGCACGACAAGGTCGGTGCCGCGCAGGTCGATTCCGGTCAGTTCGGCGGCGAGCAGCACGCCGTCCGAGGCGGGAGGCGGGATCTGGCCGCTCTTCCAGAGGTTGAAGGTGCTTTGCGCTCCGGCGAGGGCGAGGCCGCTGCGGAACATGGGGTTCTGCACTGGGCCTTTGGGACGCGGGTCGTCCTGACCGAGGCGGATGAGCGCGTCGGCATCGTCGGCGGAGGTCTTCAGTTCGTTGAGGAAGAAGCCGTGGGTGGCGAGGTGGATGAGGTCGTGTCCGGCCATGCCCTGTTTCACCGCCGCTTCGGTGGCCTCCTTGCCGCTGAGGGTGGCGACTTGGTAGCCGCTGTTTTGCAGCAGGGTCGAGAGGCTGCCGACTTCGCGGGCGGTGCCGGGCAGGGGGCGAAACTGGATGCTTCCGCTGTCCTGTCCCATGCCCGCACGGAGATTGCTGGCGAGGGCGTTTTGGTTCGCGTCCTCCTCCGCCTCGGCGAGGGCGAGCAGGGGGGCGTTGTCGCGGTAGGTGGGGTTGCCGAGGGCGAAGGCTTTGAGGCCGGTGGTTTTGCGTTGGGGCACTTCCTTGACCAGATCGCGTCCGCTGGAGACGTAGCGGACTTGGTATTTTTCGGCGAAGGCTTTGCCGTCGGCATCGCGCAGGAGACCGAGCGGGATGAAGTGGAGCTGGGCGTCGGGGCTGAAGATCACGGTCTGGCCGGGGGAGAGATGCTCCTCCAGCGGGGCGAGGAGGCGGGTGTAAAGGGTGGTTTCGGCTTCGCGCAGGGCTTCCGGGGTGGCGTCGGTCCGGCTGCCGTCGAGGAGGGAGCGGTAGGTCCGGATGGCGGCTTCGATGGATTCGGCGTCGCCGTGGGAGAGGAAGGCGGGATCGTCGGTGGGGGAGATGAGGGTGCTGGCGTAGCGGGGTTCCCATGTTTTGGGATCGACGCGGTGATGGTAGCGGAAGGTTTCGACCAAGCGGGCGTTCTCGGGTAAAGTTTGTCGCACTGGCTCCAAGCCCACCGAAAGGAGGGCTTCTGCCGTGGTGCTGTCGCCGATCAAAGTGGCAGCCTGTTTGTCGAGGTCTTCCAGTTGTTGTTGAAGGGATTTCGTTTCGTCGTTGGCGGCTCCCAACTCCAACACGGCCTTCTGGTAGCGCGGGCGCAGAGCCTCGCGTTGCTGGAGCAGTTCACGGCCTTTTTCAGATTGGACCAACTGGTCTTCGGCGACGCGTCGAGCATTCATCGCCTCGACGACTGCTCCTTTGAAGAACAGTTGGGCTTCGGCGGCGAGCCTGCCGGAGCCTTGGTTGCCGGAAGGATTCAGAGGGTATTGAGAACGTTGGAATTCGAGGCATTCCCGTTCGCTGAAGTAGGCGAGCATCCCGCGCCAATGGGCGACGGTGGACTGGATGCCGCGCTCCAGCAGCGGCTCCGCCTCACCGTAGCGGCCTTGGGCTTGATACAGTGAAGCCAGATTGTAAAGGGCGGTTGCCGTGTAGGGATGGTCCGCTCCCATTTGCTTTGCGCATATCTCCAAGCTGCGGCGGAAGAGCGGCTCGGCCTCATTGTAGCGGCCTTGCGCACGATACAGCATGGCCAAGCAGCTCAGGCAGTATACCGTGTCGGGATGCTCCTTACCCAGTTGCCTCTCCGCGATATCAAGACTGCGACGGAAGAGCGGCTCGGCCTCCTCGTAGCGGCCTTGGCGCACATACAGTTCAGCCAAGTAGTTCAGGGGGCTCGCCGTGTCGAGATGGTCCACCCCCAGTTCTTTCTCGTATATCTCCAAGCTGCGGCGATAGAGCAACTCCGCCTCACCATAAAATCCTTGATAGTGATACAGCAAAGCCAGACTCTCCAGAGAAGCAGCCGTATCGGGGTGGTTTGCGCCCAGTTGCTTCTCGCGAATCTCCAAGCTGCGGCGGAAGAGTGGCTCGGCATCGCCATAACGGCCCTGAGAGTGATACAATCCAGCCAAACCATTTAGAACGGTCGCCGTGTCGGAATGCTCCTTACCCAATTGCCTCTCCGCGATATCAAGACTGCGGCGGTAGAGCAGCTCGGCCTCCCCGTAACGACCTTGGTTTTGGTGCAGCAGAGCCAAGTTATTCAGAACGGCCGCCGTGCCGGGATGGTCGGTGCCTAATTGCCTTTCCACGATAGCCAAACTGCTGCGGAAGAGCGGCTCAGCTTCCCTGTAGCGACCTTGATCTTGGTACAGCTTAGCAAGGTTGTCCAAGGCGGTCGCAGTGCTGGAATGCTCCGTTCCCAATTGATTCTCGTAGATATCCAAGCTACGGCGAGAGAGCGGCTCGGCCTCATTGTAGCGGCCTTGAGTGCGGTAGAGTCCGGCCAAGTTGTCCAAAGAGGCCGCAGTGTGGAGATGATCCTCTCCCCAATGCTTCTCGCGAATCTGCAAACTGCGACGCCAGAGCGGCTCTGCATCCCCGTGGCGACCTTGGGACTGATAGAGTCCAGCTAAGTTGCTCAGGGCGGTTGCCGTGCCGGGATGGTCCGCTCCCATCTGCTTTTCGTATATCTCCAAGCTGCGGCGGAAGAACGGCTCGGCCTCATTGTAGCGGCCTTGGACGCGATACAGCTCGGCTAGCCAGCTCCCGGAAACCGCCGTTTCGATATGATCATCGCCCTGCAACTGGACGGTCAATTCCAGAAGTTTTTCCGCCGCCGCAACCCCTTCGGAGTATTTCCTTTGCTGATAAAAGGTCTGCACTTCCTCCAGCAAGCGACCCTGCTCCGCCTCGTCGCCACGCGAAACGACGGGGGACAGAAGGAACAGCGAAAGGAGCACCGCAAGCACGGTCATTGGAATCTGGAACGCGCCTTTCCTCGGAAGACGGACCGTGGTGGCGTGTTTGGGGACAGCGGTCATGATGCACTCTCGGGCGGAATCCGAATGTCGCGGAGCCATGCGGAAGTTCAAGGGGAGACGTCCCAGCCCGGTGGTTGATGCGGGTTTTGTGAAGCTCCGCGAACCTTCCCGTTCCTTCGCTTTTTCGGACGCGAATGGTCGCGAATCCCCGCGAATGGCCACGAATCCGGTCCGGCGGAGGGGCTTGGGGGGGCTCCGCCATCCTTGGGAATCGGCGTCATTCACCCTTTTTAACGCAGATGGCCGCAAATGCCCGCGGATTTTCGCGGATGGGGTGGCTGTCCCAATTCCCAAATGGTGACGCAGAGAAGAATAAAAACGGTCGCCGCCGCCCTTTTCCATTGACGGAGGAGGCCATTTTTTGTCTTCATGAGGCGGGAAACCTGCTTTCCCGCGCTCCCGATGAACCGCGCCCTTCTGCTCCTCCCGATCTGGCTGGCTGCCGGGGTGGAGCTTTGCGCCCAAGGGAGCGCACCCGCCATCGAGAACGAAGGCCCGGCGCAGCTTCTGGAACGCGGTCGCGCCGCCTTCTTCGCGAACGATTTCGCCGGGGCCGAGGAGCCGCTGGAGAAATTCATCCTCGACTACGGCGAGGCCGAGGAGGCGAAGGAAGCCGCCCGTCTCCACCGACCCCTCGTCGCGATCTGCAAGGTCGGCTTGAAGAAATTCGACGAGGCTCTGAAGTGGATCGACCAATCCCTTCTCGACCCGAAAATCGAGAGGGTGCTTTCCGACGAGTTGCGCTTCTGGCGCGGCCTCTGCCTGATGACGGGCGGCGAACTCGTCGCGGCGCAGCGGGCCTTCGGCGAATACTGGGCCGACGAGCGGCACAACGCTTTCAAGCGCTACGAGGCGCTGCTGCTCTTCGCCCATCTCTACCTGATGCAGGGCTTCCCCGCCGAGGCGGCGGACTTCCTCGAATCGCAACTGCGGCAGGTGCGCGAGGCCGCGCCCGAGGCGGCGGGCCGGGCCGTTGTCCTCGCGCTCCATGCGCGGATGCAGGCGGGCCAGCGCGACGAGGCCCTCGCCGTGATCCGCCGCGAGCACGCGAATCTCGGGGGCATGACGCAGGTCGCCGTCTTCCAGACCCTCGCTCTCCAGCTCGGGGCGGATTTTCTTGAAGAGGAGCGCTTCCACGACGCCATCATTTGCCTCCAGCGCATCTGGTCGGCGCAGCGGATTGTTGACTATCAAAACCAGAAAATTTCCCAGATCGAAACCCGCATCGCCGATCTGGAGGCGCGGCCCAACACGCAGGGGACCGTCTTCCAGCTACGCGCCATCCTCGGTCGGGCGCAGCGCGAGTTGGAGAACTTCGCCAAGCTGGAGCATTTCGACTCGGCCCTGCGCCTGCGCCTCGCCATGGCCTACCAAGGGCTGGGACGCTACCGCGAATCGGCCTTGATCCTCGGCGACATGCTCGCGACTCTGCCGCCCGATCCTGTCGTCGAAAGCGCCAGCCTCGCCGAGGTGCAGTGCTGGATGGAGTCGCGGCACTGGACCCGCGCGGCGGAGGCGGCGGACCGCTACGTGAAGGTCTTCGGCGCGGAGGGCAAGTCGCTCCCTGCGGTGCTTTTTCTCAAAGCCGAAGCCCTCCGCGAGACCCACGACCACGGCGCCGCGCAGCTTGCTTACGGGGAGCTGGTGAAGCTGTTCCCCGACGATCCCTTCGCGGCCAAGGCGGTCTTCATGCAGGGCTTCCTCTACTTGCAGCAGGACGACAACGACGGCGCCCTCTACCAGTTCGAGCAGGTGAAGCGGCGCTACCCGGATTCCGACCTCGTCGAGGACGCCGACTACTGGACGGGCATGGCGCATTCCTTTTCGGGTCTCCATGCCGAGGCTCGCGAGCATCTCGAAGGCTACCTGAAACGGTGGAAGACGCCGAAATACCGCAAGGAGGCCGTCTTCCGCGTCGCCGTCTGCACCTTCTCCCTCGCCGAATATCCCGAGGCGATCCGGAGGCTCGAAGCCTTCGTCTCGACGCATCCCGGCGATCCGCTCGTCGATGAGGCGAACCTGCTCCTCGGCGACGCCTTCTTCGGCGAGGGCCGCAACGACGAGGGTTTCGCCGCCTACGAGCGCGTCCGGCCCGAATCGGGGCGCTATTTCGAAGACGCTTGGTTCAAGAAGGGCAAAGCCCTCAAGCTGCTGGAGGAGCTTCCGGCGATGCGGGCGCATTTCGAGCGCTTCGTCGCCGAGCATCCCGCGAGCGCCCGCGTCCCCGAGGCGGTCTATTGGATCGGCTGGACCCATTTGCAGGAGGACAAGGTCGAAAAGGCCCGCGACATCTACTGGAAGACGATCGAGGAGCACGGCGACGACCCCGCGCGATCCACCATGACGGACCTGCTCGCGGGCTTGCCGAAGGTCTATGCCTCCGGTGGCGCGAAGGCGCGGGAGGATCTCTTGACGAAACTGCGTCTGTTGAAAAGCCGCGCCGCCGTCTCGGGTCGGACGACCCTCGCTCTGCGGGCGGGCTGGGCCATTTCGCTCGTCACCACGGGCGACCGCTCCCGCACCGAGTTGCTCGATCTCGCGAAATGGCTCGATCCGAAGAAGCACGAGCCAACCCTCGCCGTCGCGGTCGCCGAGGCGCAGCTCGTCTCGGGCAACCGTCTCGTCGCCAAGGAGCTGTTCACCGCGATCCGCAAATGGTATCCCCGCGCCGTCGAGCGCGACCGCATCTACCTCGCCCTCGGCGAGATCGCCGTGCAGGAGGGTGATGCGGAGCGGGCCATCGGATACTACGAGCGTTTCGAGCGCGAGACCGCCGCCTCGGTCCGGCTCGGCGAGGTGCGCTTGAAGACAGCGGATCTCCACGAGTCGGCCGGTCGCGCCGACGCCGCGCGGGCGACTTTGGAGAGGACGCTCGAAACCGCCAGCGTCACCGCCTCCGTCAAGGCCGAGGCCCTGTTGCGGCTGGGGCGGTCCCACGCCGGGAGCGGCGACCACGGGAAAGCCATCGTCTATTTCGAAAGGCTCTACGTCGCCTACGGGAAGTTCGGTGAATGGAATGCGAAAGCCTACTGGGAGCGGGGGCAGTCGCTGGAGAAGATGAAGCTCGGGCGCGAGGCGCTGGAGACCTACGAGGAGCTTGTCGCCCGCGAGGATTTGCGGTCCTTCGCCGAGGCGAAGGAAGCGGCGGGACGCATCGAGGCGCTGCGGCGCGAGTTTCCTGATAGGGCAGCGGGGGAGGAGGGGGCGTTATGAGTGGGCTTTTTCGAGTATTCTCCTTCATTCGCGGCGATTCGCGTTCCCCATTGCTTTTTTTGACGCGAATGGTCGCTAATGGCCGCGAATTTTCGCGAATCCGGGCAGGTGGAGTTTATGTGCTCGCCGCCCTCCTCCTCTTCGCCACCACCGCCCCGGCACAAGACGCGATCTGGCTGAAGTCCGGCGAATCCATCTCCTGCCGTATCGACAGCCTCACTGACAAAATCGTCAACGTCACCCTGCCCGGCGCGGGCGGAGGATCGGCGCGGCGCACCTTCCCAGCGGAGCAGGTCGAGCGCATCGAGTTCGGCTTCCACGCGGGCGAGGCGGAAGTCTTCGCCCGACGCGGCAGCGCCACCGCCGCCGAGTTGAAGCCATGGTGGGATCTTCATTTCCCCCACCTCCATCGGCCCCGCTCCCGCACCGCCGCCTACGGTCTCGCCTACGGCGCGGCCCTGTTGCGCGAAGGCACCGCGCAGGGACCAGACAAAGCCCTGTCGATCTTCGACCTCGTCCTCGCGCGGGCTTGGTCGGCCGAGGATGCCGCCGCTGCGAGACGGGGGAGCGTCCACGCCCTGATGGCCAAAGGCGATCTGGAAAACGCCGCGCTCGAGGCCAAGGCCGTCGCCGACCAATCCGGGGACGCAACCTTACTTGTCGAGGTTGGGCATCGCCTCGCCCTCGCCGACTTCGCCGCCCTCCGTGTCCTCGAAGAAGAGAATCCCCGCTGGGAGGAGGACGACGAGGTGGCACCGCGACGTCACGAACTCTTCCACCGCGCCCTCGACCGCTTCCTGCATCCCTCCCTCTTCCACCCGACCTTGGAGGAAGCGGCGGCGCGGGGCTTGCTCTCCGCTGCCGAACTCTACCTCTTCGCGGGCGAATCTGCCGAGGCCAAGGCCCGCTGGGAGGACCTCGCCAAGCTCTATCCCGCCAGCTCCTTCGCCGCCGAGGCCGCGAAACGCCTCCAGTCCCTTTCCCATCCCCCAGCCGACGATCCATGAACCGAACCAAACGCCTGACAAACCTGCCAAAAATCCCCGTCGCGCTCGCGACCGCCCTCCTCGCCGCGCCCCTCCTCGCGCAGGACGCGACCGCCCCTCCCGCCGCCGTCGCGCAGGATGTCTCCGCCCTCGACCTCTACAAGCAGGGAGGGGGCTTTATGCACGTCCTCCTCCTCTGCTCCGTCGGGACGATCGCGGCGGTGGTTTATTGCTTCGTCCAGATCTCGCGAAAGAGGATGGCCCCGCCCGGCTTGGTCAATCAAGTCAACGCGGCCATGGCCTCGCGCGACGTCGTCTCCGCCTACAGCGCCTGCCAAGCCCACCCCAGCAGCTACGCGCGGGTCATGGCCGGGGCCTTGCTGAAGGTGAATTTCGACCGCGACCTCGCCAACAAAGCGAGCATGGTCGATGCCGCCGGCGAGGCCCTCGACGAGGAGGAGCACCGGCAGATGGTATGGGTGAACTACCTCAACATCTTCGCCACCCTCGCCCCCATGATCGGGCTGCTCGGCACGGTCTGGGGCATGATCGAGGCCTTCGACGCCCTCGCCTCGCAGAGCGGCGACGCCAAGGGGCTCGCCTCGGGCATCAAGGTGGCGATGGTCACGACGGCGGGCGGCCTCATCGTGGGCATCCCGGCGATGTTCTTCTACTTCTTCTTCCGCGACAAGCTGGCCGGGGTGATGACCACGGTGCAGAAGCACGCCAGCTTCGCCATCGACATCCTCTCCGGCGAGATCCGCCTCCAAGGCGCCGCGGAGCCTGCTGGGGAGGCCGCCCCCGCCGAGTGAGACCAAGAACCAAGGACAAAGAACCAAGAACGCTTCGATGACGCGCCGCCGCCGGGGAACGCAGAACGAGGTGAGCTTCCAGCTCACCCCCATGATCGACATGACCTTTCTCCTTCTCATCTTCTTCATGGTCACCCAGAGGATCACCGAGCAGGAGTTGAGCGTGCCGATCCGTCTGCCCGTCGCCGCGACCGCCGCCGCGCCGGAGAGGATCGAGCGCGATGTCATCAATCTCGACGGCGAGGGCCGCTTCCACATCGGCGACCGCCCCGCCAGCGACGAGGAGGTGCTCGCCCACCTGCGCGCGAAGTTCCGCGACTTCCCCCCTTTGCAGATCTACCTGCGGGCCGACAAAAGCACCCCGTCGAAACGCATCCGCGAGTTCGTCGAGATGGCCGCCGAGGCCGGGGCCATCGATTTGATCTTCGGCGTGCATGAGAATTGAGATCACACAGGGTCGCATCCCCCACCCAACCCTCTTCACCCTCGATGAGACGCAGACGCACCAGAAAACCCCAAGCCGTGGAGATGCAGATGACGCCCATGATCGACATGGTTTTCCTGCTGCTCGTCTTTTTCATGGTCTCCGCCAAGCCCGTCCGGCCCGAGCGCGACATCCCCATGGGCTTGCCCGGACAAGTCGCGCAGGAGGAGGCCGTCGAGATCCCTGACGAGGCCCGCGTCGCCATCGAGCCTTCCGGCCAAGTCGTGCTCAACGAGCGCCAGCTCGACTCGCCCGGCAGCGCCGGGTTGCCCGAGCTGCGGGCGGTGCTGACCCGCTTCCGCCTTTCCGCCGAGAGCGCCCGCAGCGAGGCCCTCGTGACCCTCGCCCCCCACGACGAGGTGCCCCACCAGCGCCTCGTCGATGTGCTCAACGCCTGCGCCGAGGCGGGCATCAAGGGAGTGACCCTCGCCGGACCCGACGATGAGTGAGATCTCCATTTCCCTCCAGCCTGAGAGCCCGAAGCCGCCCCCTCCCAAGAAGAGGCGCCGCCCCCGGCCCGACGGCGCCGCGAAGGAGCGGAGCCAGCGACTCGGTCTCGTCGCCACCATCCTCGTCGGTAGCCTCGTCGTCCATCTCGTCCTTCTGCTCGTCTTCGGCATCTGGACCGTGGCGAAGCATTTCACCCGGCCCGAGGCCCGCTTCGAGGTGAAGAAAATCGTCAAAATCCCGCCGCAGACGCCCGAGCACAAGATGAACGTGGCCAAGCACGAGGCCATGGCCCCGAAACCGGTCTTCAACGACAAGCTCGTCAGCACGCGCCCCACCGCCTTCGCCTTGCCCGATCTGCCGCGCCTCGACCTCGACCAAGTGCTGCCGCTCGATCCCTCCGAACTGATCTCCGACCAAGTGAGCGGACTCGTCGGCAGCGCCGCGCTCGGCTCCGGCCTCGGGAGCGGGCTTTCCGGAGGAGGCGGCACGGGGCGGGGGATGAGCTTCTTCGGGGTGCAGACACAGGGACAACGTGTTTTGCTGCTCTTCGACGTCTCGGCCAGCGTGGTGAACAAGGCCAACGCCGCCGGCATCCCGCTCGAGCGCATCCAGGAGGAGACCCTGAAGCTCCTCGACACTCTTCCCATCGCGGCGCAGTTCTCCCTGATCCAGTTCACCGGGAACTACCTGCCCTTCACCGACGATCTGGTCGCGGCGACGCCGGGGAACAAGGAGCTGGCCCGGCAATGGGTGCGGGACAGATGGGTCAAAAGCGGGACCATGGGCGGCTCCGCCTCCGGCGTGGTCAGCAACCGCACCGGAGTCGTCGGCGTGCTGGAGCGGGCCACCGCGATGCGGCCTGACGTGGTCTTCTTGATTTCCGACGCCAGCTTCCAGTGGCGGCCGGGAGGCGGCGGCGGCTTCAGCAACGTGCCCTACGATGAAATCAAGAAAGCCGTCGAAGCGCTCGGCGAAAGCGCCAGAGGCAAAGTGCCGCTGCACTTCATCGCCTTCCAACCGAAGCCCGGCGACAAGGACGAATGGTCCCGCATTGTGAAAAAGACCGGAGGGGAGTTCCGGGAGTTGAAGGCGGAATGAGCGGGCCGATGGAAACCGCAGCCGCTGGAAGCTGCCATTTTTTTGAGAAAAACCGGGATATGCCGAATGAGTTCCAGGATTTTTCATCGCAAAACCGTCAATTTCGGCGTAGTTTTCTATTTGGGAGGTTAAAAACTTTGTTAGAATCCCCCGCTTCCATCCTCCGTCCGTCTTCTATGAAATTCGAATTCTCCCGCTCCGCCCTGTGCTTGGCTGGAATCGCTACCTTGGCCTCCGCTTGCAAGACGAGAGGGCCGGAGCCGCCCATTCCCACGGACCCCGTGCCCCCTGCGCAGTATGGGGAGCCGGGCCAGCCACCCGCTCCCGGAGCACCCGACCAAGCTGGCGGGCGTTTCGGCTACACCGGCGCCCAAGGGGCGAACCCCCAAGCCCCCGCCACACCGGGGCTGCGGGACGTGCGCGACATCGACGCCTCCAACCAGCCGAAGCCGCCCGCACCGGAGAAGCCGACCCCTCCGCCCGCGCCTTCGACGCCCACCGTTTCGGAGATGCCCTACGCCAACGCCGTCCCCGGCAACCCCCTCGCCGTGACCCTGCCGGGGGCGAACGCCGCGCTCGGGCAGATATCCATCGAGAAATACGATTCCTCGGGGAAACCCACCGGGCAGCCGCTCAAGCGTGGCACCCAAGTGCAGATCGCCGATCCGAACAATCCCGGGAAGAAAATCTACTTCAAGGTTCCCTGAGCACGGATCGCGAAGCCCCGTTCCGCCGTGTCGCGGTCCTCGCGCCCGGCCTCATCGGCGGGTCCCTCCTTTTGGCGATCCGCCGTCGCTGGCCCGGAACGGCCCTCGCCGCGTGGACCCGCCGGGCCGAATCGGTCGCTGAATTGCGCGCCCGCCCCGGCCTCGTCGACTTGGCCACGGACGACCCCGCCGAGGCCGTGGCCGGAGCCGATTGCGTCGTCCTCGCGATGCCGACCGGGCACATGGCCGCTGTCGTCGAGCGCATCCCCCGTTTCGATCCGGTCGATGGCCGCCGCGTCCTCGTCACCGACGTGGGCAGCGTGAAGGGGCCGGTCGTTCGTGAGATCGGCCCGCTCGTGCGAGCGAGGGGAGGGGAGTTCCTCGGTGGCCACCCCATGGCCGGGTCCGAGAAAAAGGGCCTCGACCACGCTGCGGCGGATCTCTTCGAAGGGGCCGCCGTCATTCTGACGTCCGTCGGGCAGGAGGACAAGCGCCTCGATATCAATCGGCTGACGAGTTTTTGGGAGGGTCTCGGCGGGGGCGTCACCCTCCTCGATCCCGACCGCCACGACGATCTCGTCGCCGGGATCAGCCACCTGCCCCATCTCGTCGCAGCCGCCTTGGCCCGTTCCGTCCTTGGCGCGAGGGACGGGGCGTCGGCGTTGAGCGGCGGCGGCTTCCGCGACACCACCCGCGTCGCGGGCGGTCCCGAGGAGATGTGGGCTGGCATCCTCCACGACAACCGCGAAGCCGTCTCCCGCCGCCTTGACACCTACCTCGCGGAGTTGCGAAGCTGGCGGGAGGCCCTCGACTCGCTTGACAGCGACCGCCTCCGCGACTTGTTGTGCGAAGCCCGCCGCCTTCGCGGAACCCTCGCGCCCCCGCCTGCGTCGCAGGGGTCGGCGGACCCTCTTTGAGTCGCGCGAACCTTTTTCAGCATGGCCTATCTCCACGTCAAAAAAGTCAAAAAATTCTCGGCGGAGCTCAGCGTCCCCGGGGACAAGAGCATTTCCCACCGCGCCCTCATGTTCGCGGCCCTCTCCAACGGCCCCTGCGAGATCACTGGCTTCCTCGCCGGAGAGGACTGCCTCGCCACGATGCGTGCCCTGACCGCCATGGGCGTGGAGATCGAGCCGCTCGACGCGGATGGCACCCGCCTCCGCGTGCACGGCTGCCGCGGCGAGTTCAAGGACCCCGGCCAGCCCATCGACTGCGGCAACAGCGGCACGACCATGCGCCTCCTCGCCGGCATCCTCGCGTCGAAGCCTTTCGAGGTCACCCTCGTCGGCGACGAATCGCTTTCCAAGCGGCCCATGAACCGCATCGCCATCCCCTTGGAACAAATGGGTGCCAAGGTCGAGGGCCAGGGCGAGCGCCGCACCCCGCCCATCAAGATCACGGGCCGGGAGAGGCTTGAGGCCATCCACTACGACTCCCCCGTCGCCAGCGCCCAAGTGAAAAGCGCCATCCTCCTCGCCGGACTCGCCGCCGGGGGGCGGACCAGCGTCAGCGAACCCCATCCCTCCCGTGACCACACCGAGCGCATGCTCGAGTATCTCCTCGTCAAAACCGTCCGCGAGGGTGACACCGTCTCGATCTGGGGCGGTCAGACGCCCGAGTCGCGCGACATCGAGGTGCCGGGCGACATCTCCAGCGCCGCCTTCTGGATTGTCGCCGCCGCCGCGAGCAAGGGATCCAGGCTCGTGATTCGGAACGTCGGACTCAACCCCACCCGCGTCGGTGTGCTCAAGGTGATGGCCCGCATGGGGGCGAGAATTGTCGAGCGCGTCGACGAGTCGGGCTGCGAGCCGATGGGCTCCATCGAGGTCGTCGGCGACGGTTTGTCCGCCACCGAAATCGGCGGGGCCGAGATCCCGACCTTGATCGACGAGATCCCCGTGCTCGCCGTCGCCGCCGCTCTCGCCGAGGGCCGCACCGTGATCCGCGACGCCCACGAACTGCGGGTGAAGGAGAGCGACCGCATCGCCACCGTGGCCGAGAGCCTCCGCCGCATGGGCGCGACCGTCGAGGAGTTCGCCGACGGCATGGAGATCGTCGGCGGTGCCCGGCTGAAAGGGGCCGAGATCTACTCCCTCGGCGACCATCGCATCGCCATGGCCTTCGCCATCGCCGGCCTTTTCGCCGAGGGCGAGACGGTGATCCGGGATGTCGGGTGCATCGAGACCAGCTACCCGGGATTCATCCGCGAGATCGAGCAGCTCCAGACCATGGTCAGCGGCTCGTGATTCTTCTGGATTCGCTTCATCGTCACCGATGAGAAGAATCGCCATTCTGCTGGGCTTGCCCCTCTTGCTGGCCCATTGCGCTTCCGACCCAAACCCCAAGGACTCCAGCGGGACGGAAGTCGCGGCGCAGCGGGAGAAAAGCAATAATCTGGCCGATATCGAGATTCCCCTGTTGCATTCTCCCGAGCTGGAGCGCCGCTGGGGGAAGCCCACGGTCAGCGTGTACGAGGACGGCAGCTATCGGCTGAGCTACGTGGACCCGAATGCCAGTTTCGAGTCGCTCTCCATCTCCGGCGGTCCCGACAGAGTCGACACCGACGGACCCGTCGCCCCGACCTACAGCGGAGCCTACCCCCTGCCGGACGGGAGAGTGCCGGAATTTTCCCAAGACTGGAAGACGGCGACCGTGCTCGGCAAGCCCACCCACTATTACCAGTCGGGAAGCGAGAGCGGAGCCGACGCCCCGGAATTTACGACCGTGACCTTTCCGGTCGAGCTGCCCGGGAAACCGGTGGCCAGCTACAGCCTCAGAGCCGCCTCTAACAAAGAGAACGCGAAGAAGGAAGTAGAGGGCTTCTTCAAAACCGCGCAGTTCCGGTGACGGACTCCCGAGTCCGGAGAAAGAGGATGCGTTGGCGACAGACGTTTCTGCGGCAGGAGCTTTATCCCGCAGGATGTGTCCCGTCTCCATGTCGCAGCCGGGCGAGGGGAGGTCAACGGGACCGACAAACGAGACGCCATCGTCCGGTGCCCACGATCATGAGTCGGACGAGAAATTCTCCTCAAGCAACCGCTCCGCCTCCGCCAGTCCTTCTTCCGTAAACACGACGGACTTGGCTTTTCCCCGAGGATCGCGAATGAATCCCTTCTCATGCAGACGGTCCATCGCGTCCCAGTCGAAACCCTTCCAAGCGCGAACGCCGTCGTGAAGGCCAAGGGACAACAAGGCCAACACCGCCCGGTCAATCTTGTCGTTGTCGAGAGTCATCTTTCGTCTGGCAAGGTCAACTAACCCTACCAGCCGGGGGCGGGCCTGCAAGCGGGGAAGGGGGCGACGCCTTTCTCTGTTCGTTGCGAATCGAACGGCGTTCTCATCCCGATTCCAAAATCCAAGGCCCGGCACCATGCGCAGAGTGGTGCCGGGCCTTGAATGGCGTAGCGGGTGAGTCTAGAGCATTTTAAATAAAGTTGTAACCACAATGGATGAACCAATGGATGGCGTCTTTCGAGGTCACCGAAGAGAGGGCCAGGGTGATGGCCTCCTGAAGCCCCTCCTGGGTCCTTGCCCCGGCGGCCCGGAGGAAGCTCTTCAGCTTGCTCCACATCAGCTCGATGGGGTTGATGTCCGGCGAATAGGGCGGCAGGAAGCGGGTATGCACTCCGGCGGCGGCAAGGAGGCCGAGGGTCTGCTTGTTCTTGTGGGCGCTTAGGTTGTCCATGACCAGGACGTCCCCGGGGCGCAAGCTTGGCAGCAGCACCTCCGCGACGTAGGCCCGGAAGGCCTCGGCGTTGGCCGCCCCCTCGACGGTCATGCAGGCGGGAGCGGCGGCCTGATCCTGCGGAGTTGGCTGGGCGGCGGGTTTCTCCTCCTTCTCCGCGTCGAGCAGCTTCTGCACCGCCGCCTTCGATCCTTTTCCGTTTTTGTTCTGAAGCACCACTTTGCCCTCGCGGTCGATCACGACGGTGAGCGAGTGCCGGACTCCGAAGGCGTCGCTCATCGCGCCTTCCTCGGATTCGATGGCGAGGGGAACGGTCAGGTTGGGATGGTCGCTCGCGAGGATTTCCTCGACCTCCTCCGTTGGCCAAGGCCCGTGGACGAGGAGGAACTCGACGCCTTGGCCGGCGAACTCGTCTTGGTTTTTTTGCATCAGTTCGACCGTGCCGGAAAAATGGATCAGGGGCCGTTCTTTCCCGAGGAAGCGGATCATGCGGATCTTGCCCTTGTGGTCGGGGTCCGGGTTTTCAGCATGATACCAGTGCGCCACGCGCAGCGGAGGCGCGGGTTTGCCGGTGAAATCGATGATCTCCTCGGGCTTCAGCGGAATGGAGTTTTCCGGTAGGCGCACGACTACGTCCTCCATTCCCGAGCGGATTCGGATTTTCCTCCATCGTTCGGTGGCCGAGGCACCGACCCACAGCCAGCCCTCCACGATCCCGTCGATGCGGAAGCGGCCTTCTCCGTCGGCGGCGAGGCGATGGTCGTATTGCCGCTCGCCCTCCACCCACACATTGGCATTCGAGACGGGTTCCCCCCGCGCATCGACGACCCGGCCCGCGACGAACTCACCCACCTTGCGCAGGACAAGGTCGGGTAAGGTGGTGGTTTTCCCGGCCTCGATATCGACCTCCGCCGAATCGCTCCCGTGTCTGTCCGCCGTAGCGCTGAAGAGGACTCCCTGCTCCGGCAGGAGGCGCTCGATGCGGAAGCGTCCTTCCGCATCCACGGCCATCTCTCCCCTGATATTGTCGATGGAATGTTTCCAGAACCAATGGGCCGTCGCTCCGGGGAGGGGATTGCCCGACTCGTCGATCACCCGGCCTTCGACCCGGCCGAAACCGTTCCGGCGCAGGCGGATCTCCACCGCTTCGCCGTTGGGAATGGCGGTCACGGGTTCCGGCGAGACTTGATCGTCGAGAAAGGCGATCAGGGGTGTTTCGTCCAGTTCATCGCCAGTCTCGATCCGGAAGGTGCCGTCTTCCCCGGTGAGCCATTTCAGCGTGTCCCACATGCTGTCTCGGGCGCGAAGGGCTGCACCGGCGACGGGCTTGCCATCCTCGTCGAGCACCCGCCCTGTCATTGCGGACGTCTCTCCGAGGGTGAAATCGACCACTTCCCGACCGCCTTCCGCCAAGGTGAGATCCCTTTCGTTCCCCTTCGGTCGGCTGTATCCCTTGGGAGGTTCCCCGGCGAGATAGACTTTCGCATCGCCCGCAGGGAGGCGGAGGCGATAGTTCCCCTCCGCATCCGTCGTGCCCCACCGTTGTGCCCGGTGGGAATCGGGCGGCGAAGAGACGGCGCCGATTCTGAAATGCGGCACTCCCTGCCCGGTGTCATGCAGGGTCACCCGCCCGGTGACGAGCGCCCCCGGCGTGAGCACGATGTCCGGAACGGTGATGGCTTGGCCTTTTTCGAGGGAGACTCCGACATAGGCGGGTTCCGACCAATCCTCCCGCAGGGTTTCCGGGAAGGTGACGTTGATGTCGTAACCGGAGGCGAGCAAGCGCTTCAGGATGTAGCGTCCGTCCGCGTCGGTCGTGGTATTCTCGGAGTGTCCGCCCCGGGCGTAGTGGAATTGCTCCGAGGCCGCCACCATCACACCCGCCACCGGGCTGCCGTCGGGGAAGGCGACCCGGCCCGAGATCGTCGCCGCGGGTTCGAGCCGCAGGAGATGGGACTCGGCGTTGCCGGGCACGAGTTGGAACTTCCAATTGAGCCGCCCTTCGGGCTGCGAGTAGCGCTCGTCGGCGTGGTCCACATAGATCCTGTATTGCTCGGGAAGGCCGTGGATGACGCATTCCCCCTTCGCGTCCGTGGTGGCAGTCCAGAAGTCCGGCAGTTCCGCGCTCGGATGGCATTGAAACTCGATGTCGGGTCCGTAGAGGCTGACCGCCCGTAGCGCTAGCCCGGCGATGGGGATGCCGGTGTCATCGACCACCTTCAAGGGCATGGGGACCCCTTTGCGCAGGACGAGTTCCAAAGGAATCGGTGGAGTCTGCGTGAATCGATATCCGCTGGCGGCCATTCCCTTCGTTTCGTGGCGGGCGAACCAATCGCCGCCAAGCGGGTCGGGGAGGCTTTCGAAGGAGCCGACGGAAAGCACGGCCTTTCCTTCGCCGTCGGTCGTCGCGGTGAACACTTCCGCCGGGTATTTGCCGAAATGCGTCTGCCGGAGGTCGGGCTGGAAAAACACCTCCGCCCCGGACACGGGATTTCCCGCCTCGTCGCGGACGAGGCAGGTGAGGGCGAGCTTGCCTGTGTCGGCTGGTGTGGGAGCGGTGGCTTGGTCCTGCGGAGGCTGGTCGACGGGCTTCTTCTCCTTCTCCGAGTCGAGCAGCTTCTTCACCGCCGCTTTCGATCCTTTTCCGCTGCGATCCTGATGGGTTGCCCTGCCATCGGTTTCGTTGGCGGCGGACGTTTTCTCAAGGATGAAATCGACCACATGCTGGTCGCCTTCCCGCAAGATGAGATCCCTACGGTATTCTTTCGGACGCCTGTATCCGGTGGGGGTAAACCCGGCGAGATAGATTGACCGCTCGCCTGGTGGAAGACGGAAGCGATAGTATCCCTCCGCATCTGTTCGGGTCCGCCATTGCATCAAGTGGGAGTCGTAGGTAAAAGGGGCTCCCCCGATACTGAAATTAGGCACCCCTTGGCCGGTGTCGGGGAGGGTCACCCGGCCAGTGACGAGCGCCCCCGGCGTGAGCACGGTGTCCGGGGCCTCGACATGCTGGCCTTTCCCAAGGGAGATCCTCGTATAGACAAGCTGCGCCCAATTCCCCTGCAAAGCCTCTGGAAGGACGATGCGGGTGTGGAGGCGAGAGGCGAACAAGCGTTTCAAGACATAGCGTCCATCCACGTCGGTCGTGGTCTCGCTCGAACATCCACGCCGCTCGTAGCCTGGTGCTTCCAAGACGTTCACCAGAGCACCTGCCACGGGACTCCCATCGGGAAGGAGGACCCGGCCCGAGATCGTCGCGGTGGGTTCGAGCCGGAGGACATGGGGCTCGGTGTTTCCAGCCGCGAGCCGAAACTCCCAATGGTGTCGCCCTTCGGGTTGTGCGTAGCGCTCGTCGTCATGATCCACGTAGATCTTCTTGCCATTGGGAACGCCGGGGAGGATGCATTCCCCCTCCGCGTCGGTTGTGGCGGTCCAGAAGTCCTTCAATTCCTCACCTAGGAAGCCCGCGATGCCGTTGCCGTCCTCGTCGGCGAGCCCGGCCACCCTCAGCCTGAGTCCGGCGATAGGGAGTCCGGCTTCATCGACCACCTTCAAGGGCATGGGGGCACCTTTGTGCAGGACGAGTTCCTCGGTATGCGGTTGGCTGGTGAATCGGATGAAGTGGTATCCGCTGGTGCCGATCCCCTTGGTCCCGTGGCGGGCGAACCATTCGCCACCGATCTCTTTTGGAAGGTCCTCGATGTGGTGGAGGGAGATGGTCGCTTTTCCTTTAGCGTCCGAGACCGAGGCCATTACCTCCATTGGATACTTTGAGGAATGCACCGCCGACGGTTGGTGAACGATAAAGTCGGAAGGCTGGCTATTGAGTTGGAAAAACACCTCCGCCCCGGACACGGGATTTCCCGCCTCGTCGCGGATGGAGCAGGTGAAGGTGAAGGAGGGTTTGCCTGTGTCGGCAGGCGTTTCCACCGGCTCCGGCTCCTCCTTCGGAGCCTGCGTCAATCCCACCGCCGCCAGCCCGACGACCAAGGCGGCGGCACCCACGGTTGCGAGTCGATTTCTCCTCCGCGAGAAGCGGCCGATGGCCCGGATGCGGGAGCGCAGATCCCGGGCGCTCTCCACGACCCCGACTACGCCGGGAATGGCGACGCGCCGGGGCGGGTGCTCCGTCTCCAGCAGGCGCAGCAGGGCCTCGCCGTAGCGCAGGGGCGTATCGTCCCCGCAGCGTTGCAGCGCCCAAGCGTCGGCGGCGCTTTCGGCCTCGACCCGGAGCCGGTGAAAGGCCCACCAGAGGACGGGATTGAACCAGTGGACGGCCTGCAACAGGGTGAGCAGCCAATGGAGCCAGAGGTCGCGGCGGCGCAGGTGGGCGAGTTCGTGGAGGAGGACGAGCCGCAGCTCGGTCTCGTCGAGCCGCCGGAGCGTCGAGGGCGGGAGCAGGATCTCGGGCCGCAGCAGCCCCGAGACGGCGGGCGCGGGCACGGCCCGCGTGATCTGCAGCGCCGGGACTCGTCGGCAGCCCTGCTCGCGGACGACGCGTGCAAGAAGTTCGCCCGCCGCCGCGGCCTCGTCGGCGTCGTCCACCCTCAGCGCCCGCACCCGGCGGCGGAAGCGGAGGACCAGCACCGAGACCAGCAGCAGATAGCCGCCGACACCGGCCAGCCAGATGAAGGGGACGAAGGGGAGCGCCCTTTTCCAATCGAAATCGAAGGCGAAGGCAACAGGGTCGGGTGCCGGAGCCAAGAGGGTCTCGTCGCCCGGCGTTGCCGTCGGGACCGCCGATGCCGTGGAGGCGACGGGAACCGGCATCGGCAGCGGAGCCTCGTCCATCGCCCCGGCAAGCGGAGGCGGCGGGGGACTGTCGGCGGGCCGGACCGGAGGAGCGGTCGGCTCCGCCACGATGGCGGCGGGAGCGGGGGCCGGGAGGAGGCGCTGCCAAGAGAGCATCCCGCCGGGCAGCGCGGGCAGGAGCAGGCGCACCACCACTAGCAGCCAGAGTCCGTGCCGCCACGCCGGAGGGATTTTCCGCCCGCAGACCAGCAGGATGCCGCCGACGGCCAGAGCGAGGACGCCGGCGTCCCGCGAGGCGAGGAGGACGGCGGAGAGGGCTGCCTCGGCCCATTCGTGGACGAGGGGGCTCATCGCTTGCCTCCTTCCCGTTTCAGCAGCTCCCGCAGCACCTCGATCTCCTCGGAGCCGAGCGGGCGCGTCGTCTGCACGAGATGCTGGAGGGCCGGGACGAGCGATCCCCGGCTGATGCGGTCGAGAAAAGATTCCGTCTCCGCGACGACGGCCTCCCCACGCCCGACCGCGGGGGTGTAGTGGAAGCGCCTGCCTTCGCTCTCGTAGTTGAGGACGCCCTTTTTCACGAGCCGGGCGAGGAGGGTCTTCACCGTCTGCGGCTTCCAGTTCTCCTGCTCCCCGAGGGCTTCGCTCACCTGCTGGGCCGTGACCGGAGGATCCTCCCAAACGACTTCCATGACTTTCCATTCCGAGGGCGAGATCTGGGGGGAGCGTTTCATGACTATGGTTGTAGACTTGAAAACTACTTATGTAAACGAGAAAATTTGGGAGCGCGGACACTCCTGTCCGCATTGAAGGACCGGACGAGAGGGCTGGGGATGCGAGTTGCGGGCAGGAGTGCCCGCGCTCCCTTCCCGCTCACCCCAAGCTCCCCGCGCCACAAACCGTCACCTCGATCCCCAGTTCCGCGGCCATCGCGGCGTGGGCGAGGAGGCTTTGCCTCGCGGCTTCGGCGTCGTTCGCGTAGACGACCTGCACGTGATTGGCGGCGTGGCGGGCCATCATCTGGTCGCGGGTGACTCCTTCGAAGACGGCGTGCATGATGGGCCATTCCTTTGTCGTCGCTTCGAGGCGGCGGGCGGTCTCCTCGGCGGGGAGATCGACGACGCGGCCGAGGCCGATGTCGAGATGGAGGCGTCCGCCGGCGACGAAGACGCGGCTCCACACGAGGTCGCCGGGCTTGGCCGCGCCGGAGCAGGTCGCCCCGCCCTTCGGGAAATACATGGCGGGCTGGCGGTGGCCGTGCGATCCGGCGATGCCGCCGATGTGATGGTCGGGCGGGGCTGCGCCGCTGATCTCCAGCACCCAGACGTAGTCGTCCACGGTGCCGCTGGCGTCGCGGTCGCCCCAGCGCAGGTCGTGCAGAGTGGTTTCGAGGGGCTGGCCGAGGCGGCGGTGGACGCTCTGGATGAGGAGGGCATCGAGCCCGGCGCATTCATCGACCTCGTTGAAGTGGGGGAAGGCGTCTCCGTCCCGGATGATGGAGCCGTCGGCGCGGCGCACGGGAGGACGCACCCGGTTGTTGAGGAGACCCTCGACGAGGTCGGAGGCGGCGCACATGTCCTTCAGCCCGAGCTGGTATTGGATGCCGATGGCGTCGCAGCCGAATTCGTCGCCGAGGCGGCAGGCGGCGACATACATGCGGCATTGCTCGATGACTTGGTCGCGGGTCAACTCGGTGGCGGGGTCCTCGCCGAAGTGAAACTGGAAGCCGCGCTCGACGAGCCAAGTGAAGACGCCTTCCGCCTCCTCGTCGGTGACTTTGCTCATGGCGTAAAGGAGGGCGCTCTGGGAGAGACGCTCTTTGAAGACGCCGAGTGGGAAGAGGAGTTCGTCGGGGAGAATGGCGTTGTACATGCCCATGCAGCCTTCGTCGAAGACGCCCATGATGGAGCGGCGGGAGCGGAAGTCGTGCGCGAGCTCACGACCGATGGACTCGCTTTCGCTGCCTCCGGGGGAATAGGCGCGGCAGTGGCTGAGGTCGTGACGGATCGCTCTGGTGTCGAGCCATTCGCGTAGCTTTGCTAGGACGCCTTCGTCGGCGAAGTCCTCGGCCCAGAGCGTGGAGAAGGGGACGCCCGCCTTGAGAAGGCAGCCGTTGAGATTCAAAAGACCGACGAGGCCGGGCCATTGCCCCGACCAGTTCGCGACGGTGAGGATGGGGCCGCGATGGCCGATGAGTCCGGCGAGGACGTGGTGGCTGTATTGCCAGACGCTTTCCGCGACGACGAGAGGGGCATCCTTGTCGATGTCGCGGAAGACTTCGAGGCAGCGTTTCTGCGAGTCGAGGAAGCCGTGTCCCTCGGCTTCGTCGTAAGGGTGGAGGCGCTCGACGCTGGCCCCGAGGCGGGAGAAGGCGGCGACAAGGTCGCGTTCCATCGCGGCTTGGGTGGGCCAGCAGCGACGGTTGGCGGAAAGGCGGGCGTCGCCGCTGGCGGCGAGGAGGATGCGTTGGGGGTTCATGTGGGGTAGATGGGGTGAGGATTTGCGCTGATCTACTATGTGGCATGGGCATCTAGCCCATGCGTTTGGGAAGGACTCCGAAGACCGCTGATCTCCGTTCGTTCTGATGCGCAGGCGATTTGGTTATCGGCGTCTTGGCACGGTGCATGGGCTTGAAGCCCATGCCACAAGGGGAGGAGGTTGCCGTTCGTTCCTTGTGTCATATCGAATCGTTTCACCTCGCAATCCCGAGCGTCTCCAGATGCTGCGCAATGACGCGCCGTTCAGCCTCCTGAAAACGATGGAAGGGCGCGGCCATGAAGTCGTCGCAGACGCCGAGGATCGAGAGGGAGCATTTCAAACCCTTGATGATGGCCGAGCCGTGGCGGCCGACGTGGTAGATGGCTTCGCTTAGGTTCATGACCTGCTCGCTCAGCTCGCGGGCGCGGGAGACGTCGCCCGCCTTCGCCGCCTCGTAGAGGGAGACGTAGAGGGCGGGATGGAGGTTCGCCCCGCCGTTGATGCCGCCGTGGCCGCCGAGGAGGACGGATTCGGCGAGGAGTTCCTCGGGGCCGACGAGGAAGGACCAGTCGGGCCGCTGCGTCGCGGCGAGGCGTCTCATGCGGCGGAAATAGACGAGGTCGCCGGAACTGTCCTTCAGCCCGGCGATGCGCTCCTGCTGCAAGGCCCAGGAGACGACTTCGGCGGAGAAGGAGGTCTTTGTTAGGGCGGGCATGTTGTAGAGCATCAGCGGTAGGGGCAGTTCGGGGAGCAGGTCTTCGAGGAATTCGCGCAGCTCGGGCTGGCCGGAGGGGAAGTAGTAAGGGGCGGAGGTGACGACGGCGTCGGCCCCGCAATCGGCAGCGTGCGCGGCGAGATTCGCGGATTCGACCAGCGAGGTGTCGGTGATGCCGACGAGCACGGGGATGCGACCCGCGACGAAGCGGCAGGCGCGCCCGATGAATTCGCGGCGGAGCCGGTAGCTGAGGCTGGGGGCCTCGCCGGTGGTGCCGAGGATGAAGAGCCCCGAGACACCGCCAGCGACGAGGCGCTCGACGAGGCGCTCGAGCCCGGCGACGTCGAGGGTGTCGCGGGCGGCGAGCGGGGTGATGAGGGGGGGGACGATGCCGGTGTAGCGTGGTCTCATAGTCCTTGGTCCCGTATCAGGGTTGCTTGGGCTCGAAGATCGAGATGGGCTGGGCTTCGAGTTTGGCGGGATCGACGACGACGTGCTTGATCTTCGTCCGGTTCCAGGTGTAGGTCATGTGGACGAGGCCGTTGCGGGCTTGGATCATGGCGGGGTAAGAGAATTCGCCCTTCTCCTCCTTCTCGATGAAGGCGACGGCTTCCCAGGTGATGCCGTCCGCGCTTACGGCGAGGTTCAGCACGTTCCGCTTGCCCCAGCCTTCCTTCTGCTCGCCGCCGAGGTGGTTGTAGAGGAGGAGGTGCCGCCCGTCGGCGAGGGTGAGGGCTTCGACGCCGGAGTTGTTGTTCGGCAGGTTCGTCTCCTCCAGTTCGCTCCAAGTGCGTCCGCCGTCGGTGGAGCGGTTGGCGATGATCTTTTCGTTCTTCGAGCGGTAGAGGGTGCGCAGGCTGCCGTCGTCGAGGGTCAACACGGTTGGCTGGATGACTTGATAGGGTTGGGTCTCGGGCTCGAAGCGCTGCCAAGAGGCGCCGAGCTCGGGGTGGTCGAGGTTGGTCAGGATCTCGAAGTGGAAGCGCCAGTCGTTGTCGTGCTCGGTGGAGGAGGGGCAGAGCAAGGTGCCGTCGGCGAGCTGGATGGGCTTGCCGCGCACGGGGCCGTCGATCCCCTCGGGAAGGCGGCGGCGGTGGCGGAAGGAGCGGCCCCGGTCGTAGCTGACCATGACCTCGCCCCACCAGTTATGGGGATAGGGACCGACTTTGAAGAAAAGCCAGGTCGGTCCGTCGCCGGGGGCCTGCCAGAGGACGGGGTTCCAGGTGGGATGGCGCTTGCCTCCGTGCTGGATGCCGTTGGCCCATTCGGCGGGGCGGCTCCATCCGCTGCCGTCGTGGTAGCTGGACCAGATGCCGACGTCGGGATCCCTCTCCGCCGTGCCGCCGAACCAGGCGGCGACGAGGCCGCGGTCGGTCTCGGCGAGGGTGGAGGCGTGGCATTGCGGGAAGGGGGCCTTGTCGTAGATGAATTCCTCTTTCACGAATCCGGGGAAACGGGGCTCTTTCATCTTGGCGGGTTCTCGGGCTTGGAGGTCTTTGTCAGGGTAGTGGATGCCGTCGTCGCGGCGGAGATAGTAGATGCGTCCGTCCTCGGCTCCGAGGACGAGTTCGGGCACGTCGTCGCCGTCGAAGTCGGCCACGGTGGGGCAGGTGTTGTGGCCGGAAACGTCGCGCTCGGTGACGTTGCCGATCTTCTTCAGCACGACCTTGCCCTCGTGGTCGGCGACGTTGCGGTACCAGACGGCGTTCTGCGAATTGACGAGCAGGTCGAGGCGTCCGTCGCCGTCCCAATCGACCTTGGCAAGCTGGGCGCGGCCACTGCCTCCGGCGGACTTGGCGTTGAGCTGGAGGGGGTGGTGGTCCTCGTCGATGAAGATTCGCTCGGCCTTGCCTCCGCCGCGACGCAGGACGAGGTAGCCTTCCTGATCGAGGGCGACGAGATCGAGCTTGCGGTCGCCGTCGTAGTCGATGGCGAGCGGGGTGGTGCGCCACTGCGTGAGGGTGTCGCTGGAGGGCGTCTGCCACCATTGCCACTTCGGCGGATATTCCTTGAGTCCACTGTCGAAGACGGTCGGCTCGACGCGCAGGGGATCGTCGGTGCCGCGAAGGAGGCCGATGCGGCCGAGGATGGAGTTGTAGAGGATGTCGAGCTTGCCGTCGCCGTCCCAGTCGGCGGCGGAGAGGCTGGTGTAGCCCCATTTGGCCTCGCAGGGGCCTTGCACGGAACCGTTTGGTCCGGCGAGGACGCGGAAGGGTTCGCCGCCGGTCGTTTCGATGAGGACGGGCTCGGCCCATTTGGGGAGACCGTTTTCAGCCATACCGAGGTTTTTGAAGAAGGCGATGTTCCCGGCGGTGTTGCCGCAGAGAATGTCCTGGAGTCCGTCGCCGTCCCAATCGACCACGAAGGGCGTGGAAAGGGAGCCGAATTTGAGGGTGTCGGCCTCCTGCTGGAAGAAGACGGGCTGGTGGAAGACGGGGACACCGTCGCGGATTTCGCCGTTGTGCTCGACGAGGGCGACGCGTCCGTCCTCGTCCCCGACGATGAGGTCCATGTGGCCGTCGCCGGTCCAGTCGAAGGCGGTGGGGGTGATCATCTGCACGTGCATGACGAGCGGCTTGCCGTCGGAGGCGACGAGGCGGCGTCCCCTGCCGTAGCGGGGTTCGGTGCGCGTGCCGATGTTCTCGAAGTAGGTGAAGCCGTCGAGGAACTCGCCGCAGAGCAGGTCGAGGTCGCCGTCGCCGTCGAAGTCGGCGAAGTTGGGCGAGGGCCAGCCGAAGACGTCGATGAGGCTGCCGTCGTCGGTCCTCAGCTTGACGGGGGTGTCGGAGTAGTTGGGCTCCGCGTCGGTGCCGTGGTTCTCGATGAGATAGACATGGCCGTGGAGGGGGCCGTTGCGCCAGCGGCCCTGGGCGTCGTAGGCCTGGTCCCAGACGAGATCGGTCCAGTCGCCGACGCCGACGATGAGGTCGTGGACGCCGTTGCCGTTGAAATCGACGTAGCGCCACATGTTGGCGCGGACGTTGTTCTCGTGGATGTTGTTTTTGGGATAGATCCGGGGCGGTTTCTCGAATTTCGACTCGCGGAAGTTCGCGTGCTCGTGGCCCGGTTCGAGGATGCGGGCTTCGCCGTTGACGTAGGAGACCTGCATGTTGTTCTTGGTCGGGCCGAGACGGAGGCCGGGCTTGAAGACGGGCATCTTTTCGCCGGGCTCGCCCGCGTTCTCGAAATACCAGACACCGTTGGAGGGTTTGTCAGGGCAGGAGACGAGGAGGTCGGTCTTGCCGTCGCCGTTGTAGTCCACCGGCATGGGCCAGGCCCAGAGGCCGACCCCGAGATCGACGACGAGGCCGGGGTGGTTGTAGGGGAGCTGCTTCAGCTTCCAGTCGGTCTCCTCGGCGCACAGGGGCAGCGCGGCGAGAAGGGCGGCGAGAATGGGAGTGGGGGTGGGTTTCATGGGGAAAGTTTGGCAGTGTTCAGTGTTTAGTGATGGCAGGCGGCTTTGTGGGTTGCGCTTGTCACAGGAAGGCGTTAGGATGAACAGCATGGAGCAGGAAACCCTTGCGCATCGGCTGGGCATGACGGCCCACGTCTCGCCTTTGTTGATGAAGGCGAGGCGGCTGGGATTGAGAGTGCCCGAGGATCTTTGGGTGCTCGCTGTGCAGCGTGGGTGCCGTCACTACACCCAGAGGAACGAGCCCGAGGTCGAGCTGGTCGATGCGGAGCGCTTCACCAACGAGGAGTTGGCGATGTCGTTGCTCAACATCGCTGCTCCCTACGATCCGCACACCATCCGATGCGGAGCGGCGATGCTCGGGGCTCCGGGAAACGAGCCTGCGCGTCTGGCGCGTCTCGCGAAGTGGGAACGAAGCGAACTCGTGGTTCGTTACGTCGCCGAATGCGGTGAGCGTTTCGAACCCTTCAACCCATTTTGGAAGGAACTCCTTTCGCTGCTTCCGGTCACTGAGGTGCCGAAATCGGGGGTGATGCCCCATCCCACGAGATTCGTGGCGATGAATGGATACGAACGGGGAGTCGGCAAGAAGCTTACCTGCGAATGGCAGAGACCGGCGGCATGAGCAACGCGGAACGGATCGCCCTTGCGTTGGATGAACTCCTCGAACGCGAGGTTTCGCTGGTCGTCTATGGGAGAGCAGCGATCGCCCTCGGCTTTCGGGATGTGCCGGAGTCGGTGAAGCTCTCATTGGATGTCGATGTGATTCTCCGATTCTCGGAGGGGCCTGCATTGGACACGGACGATCCTTTTTGGGAGGCTCAGGTACTCGTGAACAAAAAGCTTCGGAAAGAGGGTCTGTATATGACCCATCTTTTTCAAGAGGACCAAGTTTTCCTCCGTCCCGACTGGAACGCCCACATCGTTCCGATTCTGCGCCCGTCGACTCGTTGGCTGAAGCTGTTTCGCCCGCACACCGTCGATCTCATCCTTACGAAGATGATGCGTGGTGACGATCCTCAGGACATGGACGACGTCGCTTTCCTCGTGCGCCACGACGGCATCACACGGGAGATGATGGAGCCCGCCTTCGCGACGGTGCGCATGCCCGACTTGGTCGAATATCGCGACGCCTTCGAGCGCGCCCTGCCGGTGGTGCGGAGCCTTCTCGAAAACGGGGGGAGGCGCGGGTGAACTCATGCGGAAGACCTTTCGGGAACCCTAGCCCACCCACCAACGCTCTTTCGCGTCCGGGCCGGACTCGGCGAGGGTGAGGTTGAGGCTGTTGCGGATGTGGAGGCGCATGGCCTCCTCGGCGGTGGAGGCGTCGCGGTTTCGGATGGCGGCGGCGATGGCCTCGTGCTCGGACTGCGTCGTCTCGAGGATGTCGAGGCGGAAGGCGTGGCGGTCGGCCTGGAAGATGCGGGTGAGGATGTGCGAGTCGCCGACGACCTTGAGCATGCGCCGGTTCCCGGCGGCTTCGAGGAGGGTCATGTGGAAGGCGAGGTCGAGGGCGTGGAAGGGGGCGGAGACGGATTGGGCCGCCGCTTTTTTTCCCGAGCGCCGCAGCTTCGCGACGAGTCCGGCGGAGGCGCGGAGATTTCCATCGAGTTCGGCGAGGAGCCGCTCGTCGGCCCGCTCCGTGGCGCGGCGGATGGCGAAGGTCTCGAGGGCTTCGCGCAGTTCGTAGAGCTCGACGGCTTCCTCCCGCGTCAGGGTGCGCACGATGGCCCCGAGTTGCGGGACGAGTTCGACGAATCCTTCGCTCGCGAGCTGGCCCACGGCCTCGCGCACGGGGGTGGCGCTGACGCCGATCTCCTTGCCGATGGAGCCGTAGGAAAGCCGCGCCCCCGGCGGGACGGAGCCGTCGAGGAGCTTCTGCCGGAGATGCCGGTAGGCGCGTTGGGAATGGTTGCCGGACATGTCGTATGGAACTCTATAGAGTTCTATGCGGTAAGGCTAAGCAAAAGAAAGGGAAAGGACGCGATCACGGGATCGTCAGGCGGATAGGAGGGGTGCCGGGATCGGTGCCTCACGCCCCTTTGAAGAGGCAGCCGACCGCCATGACCAGCCAAGCGGCGATGGCGAGCCAGAAGCGCTGCTCCGAAACGATGGAGAGCGAGGTGAAGTGCCCGAGGAGCGCAAGCACGAAGAGGACGAGGGAGATGATGAAGCCGATTTTGGTCGGGGCGTTGAGTTTCATGGAGAGGATGGGTTTTGGATGGTTCGCGGGCCGATGCGGCCTTGTTCCGTTTGTATGCCGGAGGGGATGCCCTCGGCAATCCTTTTCGACGCGGACCGGTAAAAAATGGAGGAATCTGGCGCAAGGAGGCGCGAAAGGCGGGGCATGGGTCATGGGTCATGGGTCATGGGTCATGGGTCATGAGGAGAGGGGGGCTTTCCTCTGGAGGTTGACTTTCTGGCGCTCGATTCCGATACTGGCGATGCTTGAACCGCTCCGAACAACTCGCCCGCCTCGCCGATCCGTCCGAAATCTGGGATGTGATCGTGGTCGGCGGCGGGGCGACGGGGTTGGCGACGGCCTTGGACGCGGCGGCGCGGGGCTACCGCACGGCCCTCCTGGAGCAGGCCGATTTCGCGGAGGGCACTTCGTCGAAGAGCACGAAGCTGATCCACGGTGGCGTGCGCTACCTGCGAAACGGCGAGATCGGACTCGTGCGCGAGTCGCTGCGCGAGCGGGGGCGGCTCCTGCGGAACGCGGCGGGCATCGTGGAGCCGCTCGCTTTCGTCGTGCCGGCCTACCGCTGGTATGAGCGCTTTTTCTACGGGACCGGGCTTGCGCTCTACGACCGGCTCGCGGGCGGTCTCGGGATCGGGCGCACGGGCCATCCCGGCGCGGCGGCGGTTTCGGAGAGGGTTCCGAATCTGCGGCGGCGCGGCTTGCGCGGCGGGACGCTCTATTGGGACGGGCAGTTCGACGACGCCGCGCTCGCGCTCGCGATGGCGCGCACGGCGGTGACGCAGGGCGCGGCGGTAGCGAACCATGTCAGGGTCGTCGGTCTGGTGAAGGAGCAGGGCCGGGTCGCGGGGGTGGAGGCGCGGACGCGATTCGACGGGCGGGAGTTCGTCGTGCGGGGGAAGGTGGTGGTGAACGCGACAGGGGTCTTCGCCGACGAGGTCCGGCGCATGGACGAGGCGGAGGCGAAGGAGTCGGTGCGGCCGAGCCAAGGCATCCATCTCGTCTTGGAGAGACGTTTTCTCGGCGGCGATACGGCGGTGATGATCCCGAAGACGGAGGACGGGCGCGTCCTCTTCGCGATTCCGTGGAAGAACCGCGTCCTCCTTGGCACGACGGACACGGAGGGGGGGGAGGTCTCATTGCATCCGCGTCCGCTCGCGGAGGAGATCGACTATTTGATCCGGCACGCGGCGCTTTATCTCGACGAGGCTCCGTCGCATGGCGACATCCGCGCGGTCTTCGCCGGGCTGCGTCCTCTCGCGAAACCGCCGAAGGCGCAAGGCGGGGGATCCTCCGCCTCGGTCTCGCGCAGCCATTGCCTTTTCAAGAGCGATTCGGGCCTCGTTACGATGACGGGGGGCAAATGGACGACTTGCCGCCAGATGGGGGAGGACGCGGTGGATCTCGCCGCCGCCGTGGGCGGGCTGCCGATGCGACCCTGTGGCACGGCGGACCTGACCCTCTTGGGGCCTTCTCCGGCGGAGGATTCGGAACTGTTCGACGTGGAATTGCCCTACCGGATGGGCGAGGTGGACCGGGCGGTGCGGGAGGAGATGGCACTGACGCTGGATGACGTCCTCAGCCGCCGGACGCGGGCGGCCTTTCTCGACGAGGCGGCGACGCGGCGTTGCGCTCCGAAGGTGGCGCGGCGGATGGCGCAGTTGCTGGGACGCGACGAGGCGTGGGTGCGGGAGGAAGTCGCGGACTTCTGAAATCCGAAACCAGAAATCCGAAGCCCGAACCCATTCGGATTTCGAGCTTCGGATTTCGGATTTTTTTACGGAACGCGCGCGCGTTCCGCTACGGCAGTCCCACATCCCAGAGTCCGTCGGTGCTGGAGCCCGAGGGATCGTAGGCCGAGCTGCCATTGCGATAGACCGGGGGCATCACTTGGAGGTTGATGCTGAGGGTCTCGCCGGAGTTTCCGACTTGCGTGGGCATGGCCCCGGGATTGCCGGGGAGGTAGGGGATCAATTCCGCGGCGGTGAAGGTCGCGTAGTTCTTCGAGGGTTGGTCGGCGAGGTAGCTCTTCTGCGCGAGATAGACGGAGCGGAGCTTTTCGGAGGCGTCCCTCCCTCTTCGCCAACTGTTGATGGAGGACACCGAGAAGACCACGATGGCGGAGAGGCCGATCATGAGTCCGATGACGAGGGTGACTTCCACGAGGGTGAACCCCCGGCGGGCCGGTCGGCAAGTGGAGGGATGGGTTTTCACGGGGCAGGGAGGGTTGGGGCTTGGCTGGCGATCAAGGGATGCGCTGCGCGGCGGTGACTTTCGGCTGCTTTCCCGGTGTTTCCTCCTCGGCGGACAGATAGCTCCAGAAACGCTGGGGAAGGCCGGAGAATGATATTAAAATTATGAATAATATAAAAGCTAGCCAAGCGACCTGTAAAGTGAAACTCCGTTCGGGATGGTTGAAGAGCTTCCCGACGGTGCCGCCGCGTTCCGAGACGCGGGAGGTGTAGGTGATGTTGGCGACTTCGAGGCTGGCGGTGAGTTCGCTCATCTCCCGGTCGTTGCGGACGGTGAAGCAGTAGCGGTAGCGTCCGGCGCTGTCTTCCCCGGCTTCGTCGAGAACGATGCCGGACGGGATGCGGGGGGGCAGGGTGTTGCAATACACTTTGCTGATGTAGACGAACTCCTTGCGGAGCCAGCGGTCGATGGCGGTCTGTTGCATGGCTGGGAAAGGGTGGCGGGGTGGGGGGTCAAAGCCCCGATCCGTTCATCATCTTCGGTCCCATGAGGAAGATGGGGAGGAAGGCGCCGATGAAAACCATGGTGATGAGCACGGCGGCGGCCATGAGGACGATGATGTTCACGATCTGGGAGAATTCACCGACGAGCTGGTCCACGTCCTCCTCGTACATGTTGGTGAGCAGTTTGAGTTGCTGCGCGAGGGAGGAGGAGCGCTCTCCGATGGAGATGAGGTGGGCGACTTGGGGATCGCAGGAGGTGAACTTGCGGATCGCCTCGGAGAAGGGCAGGCCGGTTTCGAGATAGCGCTTCCCGGCGCTGAGGAGCTCCTCGTACATGGGGGTGCCCTTAAGGGACTCGGCGGAGATCTCGACGGCTTTGGAGAGGTTGATCCCGTTGGAGTGGAGCATGTCCATGGTGCCGAGGAAGAGGAGCTGGCGCATGCCCATGATGAGCTTGCGGAGGAGCCGCCAGCGGGCCATGAGGAAGTAAGTGACGGCGTTGCGGACTTTCCCGACGAAGAAGAAGGTCGCGACCGATCCGAGGATGCCGCCGACGATGAAGACCCAGATCTTCTTCGTGATGTGGCTCATCTTGAAGAGGATGCCGGAGAGGGTGTCGGGCTCCTGTCCGACGCTGAGGATGATCTTCTCGATCTCGGGGATGATCTTGAGCTGGGCGATGATGAAGAGCATGATGAGCGCGAAGATGATGATGCAGGGCAGCATCGTGGCTTTGCGCATCTTCGATTTGAACTCGGCCTCTTTCTTGAGGCGGTTGGCGATGGACTCGAAGGCTTGGTCGAGCTGGCCGGCGTCGGTGCCGGCGCGGATCAGGGAGATGAACTTGTCGTCGAACTTCCCCGACTTGGCGAAGGCGGCGTAGGCGGGCTGGCCGGTCTCGATGTGGTCGCGGACGGTTTTGAGGGTCGCGCGGACGAAGGGCGAGGGGTGCCCGTTGGAGTAGTATTTGAGCGCGTCGGAGGTGTTGATGTTGGCCCGCAGCATGGAGGACATGCCGCGGCAGAGCTTGATCAGCTCCTTGGGGGGGTATTTCGACTTGGCGTCGGAGCGTGCGAAGAGCGCCCTCTTGGGGGTGGGGCCGTGGTGGCCGGACATGGCGGCCTGCTTCTCCTTGACCCTCGCGGCGAGGGCGGCTTGGGCGGCGGAGGCGGGCGGGGCTTCGGCGTCTTTCGTTTTCATCGGAAGAGGGGAGGGGAAAGGGGGGGATCAGTCGGCGACGGACATGTCGATGGCCTTGCGGAGGGCGTCGAGGTCGGTGCGGCCTTCGCGGACGAGCTTGAGGCCACTGGTGCGCAGGGAGGGGAGAATGCCCTGTTCGCGGACGGCCAGCTCCAGTTCGTAGGGGCTGAGGGTGCCTTTGGAGAGGGCGTCGGACCATTCCGGGGTGATGGGGATGATCTCGAGGATGGCGGCCCGGCCGAGGTAGCCCCGGCCACCGCATTCGTTGCAGCCCTCGACGCTGCGGTGGAAGATGGGGGTCTCGCGCCACTCCTCGCCGAGGTTGAATTTCCGGACCTCCCGCTCGGTCAGGCCCGGCTTGCGGACTTTGCAGTAGGGGCAGAGGAGCTTGATGAGGCGCTGGGCGCAGGCGGCCTTCAGGGTCTGGGCGATTTTCCAGCGCTCGATCCCGATCTGCTCGAAGCGCTCGATGATCTGCGAGGCGCGGGGGGTGTGGATCGTGGTGAGGACTTTGTGGCCGGTGATGGCCGCCTCGATCGCGAGTTCGGCTGAATCGAGGTCGCGGACCTCGCCCATGAGGATGATGTCCGGATCCGAGCGCATGAAGGAGGCGATCATGGCCTTGAACTCCGAGGGGCGGATGTCGCAGTGGAGCACACCGGGGATCTCGTCCTCGACCGGGTTTTCGAGGGTGAGGATGTTGTCCTCGGGCCGGTTCAGCTCGCGCAGCATCGCGTTGAGCGTGGTCGATTTCCCCGAGCCGGTGGGGCCGGACATGACGATGATGCCGGAGGGGATGGCCATGACACGCTCCATCTCGAAGAGGGTCGCGGCGTCGAAGGCGAGGGAGCCGACCCCGAGCTTGGCCTCGAAGTGGCTCTTGTCGAGGATTCGCATCGTGACGTGGTAGCCGCGGTAGGTGCGGTGCCGCTCGAAGCGCATGTCGATGGAGCGGCGCAGGTAGCTCACGGTGAAGCGACCGGAGATGCCGGGGCGCTTGGCGCGCTCCTCGGGGGCGAGGCCCATGAGGTTGAGGAGGAAGGCGTCGACGCGATCCTTCAGCTTCCAGGGGATTTCGTATTTCTCGCCCATGTCGCCGTCGATGCGGTAGCTGTAGTGGACGCGGTCCTTCTCGCACTTCACATGGATGTCCGAGGCGCGGTTCTTGATCCCGTCGGAGACCATCTTGGCGACGAGCTGGGCGAGGGGCTCGTCGTGCTTCTCGGAGACGTTGAAGTCGTTGATCTCGTCGGAGTCCTCGTCGACCTCGATGGCGTCGATCTCGGATTGCGAGGGGCCGGTGGTGCGCGAGATGGTCTCGATGACCTTGGTGATCTCGGCGGCCGGGGCGAGGATTTTGGTGACTTCCAGCTCGGGGTACTGCTGGGCGACGCTGTCTTCGGCGGTGGGGTCCCAGGGATTGGCCACGGCGATGTAGATCTGCCCGGCGTCCTTGCAGAGGGGGACGAACATGCCGCGGTTGAGGAGGTTCGGGTCGCTCTGCTCGAGGAGGGAGCGGTCCACGAAGTCCTTGATCTTGAGGAAGAGGGGGATGCCGGTGAGAGAGCCGACGGCGGCGAGGATGCGGTTGCCGGTGCAGGTGCGGGGGATGTCCTCACGCGACCGCTCCGCGAGGGCGGGGTCGAAGGCGACGAGTTGGTCGACCACGGCGTCGGTGATCGTCTCGTTGAGGGGGATGCCGATGTTGAGGTTCATGCGCCGAAATGTCTCCCGTGCAGGTATTTCCAGGCGGCGAGGTCGGTGGTGGTGACGAAGCAGAAGGGCTTGCGGCCGGTCTCCTGCTGGATCTCGTTGGTGATGAGCCGTGCCGCCGCCGTGGCGGTGAAGGGGTTGACGCCGGTGACGGTGAAGAAGTCCTTCTCGTTGATCTGGATCACGGGCGCGCCGAGGAGGCGGCTGATCTCGGAGACGGCGGGGAAGGCGTTGTAGAACTCGATGGGGGTGTCGGTCTGCTGGGCGAAGGAGAGATGGGTGATCTTCGTCTTCGAATAGGCGATGAGCGACTTGGTGAGGCGCAGGATGGTGTCGCGCGCGTCGATCTCGGGGAGCTTCCAGCCTTCGAAATAGAGGTATTGGAGGGCGTCGAGGAAGGGCTTGCCTTTCTCCGCCGAGGCGAGGTATTTCAGATACTGCTGCGTGATCCGGCCTGTGTCCTCGGGGCTGAGCTTGCCGATCTTGTTGAGCGCCTGGTAGGTGTACTCGCCGCAATGGGCCATCTGGCGGCGGAGCAAGTCCGTCGTGGGGATGCGGCCCTGCTCCGGCGCCGGCTCGGAACCCGGGATCGCCGCGGGGGCGTGGTGGGCGGCGTTGGCGGAGGCGGGGACGGCGGCGGAGACGGGTGCTTCGTGTAAGGTCGCGTGGCTCATGGCTCCTAGCGCTTCTTCTTGCCTCCGAACCCTTTGAAGAGATTTCCGTTCTTCTTGCCGGCCGGTCGCACCGTCACCTCGGGCCGGTTGCCGACGGGGGCGAAGCGGGGTTCGTCGTCGTCGCGTTTCCCGTGGGTCGGGAGGGCTTCGGGGCGGTTGTAGGGATGCTCGGGGAGGAGGAGGTTCGAGGGCGCGTCGGGCTCGTAGCGTTTGTAGGTGTTGTCAATGGTGTTGCGCAGGTTGGGGCGGTGGTTGTTGCCAGGGCTGTCCCGGTCGGCGTAGTCGTGGTTCGTGGGCAGGATGTGGGACTGATGGATCTCGTGGCTGATGATGTCGTTCTCGGAGACGGCGTTGGGGCGGTAGAGCTTGGGCGTGACGATGAAGACGAGGCTGGTGTTCTTCTTCTCCTTGTTGCTCGATTTGAAGAGCAGGTTCACCGCCGGGATGTCGCCGAGCAGGGGGACCTTGTTCTGGTTCTCTGTCACGATCTCCTCGTAGAAGCCGCCGATGAGGAGGGAGTGGCCGTTGGGGACGCGGGCGGTGGTCGTCACGGTGGATTCGTTGACGCGGGGGTAGAGGTTGCCCGAGGGGGCGGTGACGTATTCGGTGACTTGGGCGGAGCGGGGGCGCAGGGACATGCGAATGGTGTTGTCGGGGAGGATGGTCGGGGTGACCGAGACGGAGACGCCCACCTCGCGCGTGGTGTTCGGGTCGCCGGCGGCGTCCTCCTCGTCGATCTTGTAGCGGACCTCCTCGGTGATGTTCTGGCTGCCATCGCTGATGGTCACGGTGGAGGTGATGATGGGGATGCGGTCGATGATGGAGATGAGGCCCTCCTCGTTGTCCTCGGCGATGAGGGTGGGGCTGGATTCCTGCTGGGCGAGGCCGCCGGCGTTGAGGGCGCGGAGCACGACGCTGAGCTGGACGGGCGAGAGGACGAGACCGCCGGAACTGCCCGTCTGCCCGGCGGTGCGGAAGGTGCCGCCGGCATCGACGGTGGAGGTGGTGAGGTTGTTCCCGTCGTCGGTGGAGGTGATGAAGCTGGCCGCGGTGGCGAGGTCGGGCAGGTTGAAGAGGGCGTTGAGGCTGCCGGCGGCGCTGATCGTGGTGCCGTTCGTGCCGAGGACCGACTCCCAGTCGACGCCGACGCGCTTGCTGACGTTGTTGGTCACGCGCAGGATGCGGGTTTCGATGGCGATCTGCTGCTTCGGCTGGTCGATCTGGTTGAGGAAGACGGCGAGGGCGTCGAGCTTGCGGACGTTGTCCATCACGATGAGGGTGTTCGTCTTCGGCTCGAACTCGATGATGCCCGAACCGGGCGTGAGGAAGGGCTGGAGGATGAGCTTGATCTGCTCGATGTCCTTCGGACGCAGGTAGCGGAGCTGGTAGCGGAAGGGCTCGGTGGGGAGCTGGGTGAGCTGCGCGGAGTTGAGGGCGTAGACGGTGTTGCCCTTCTGGTGGATGGTGATGCCGTACATCAGGGCCAGCTCCTCCATCTGCTTCAAGGGGGCGTCGTTCATGAGTTGCCCAGTGACGACGAAGTTGGGCCCGTCGATCTCGTTGTTATGGAAGTATTGGAAGTTGCCGATCTGGGCGAGGTGCTGGAAGACGTCGTTGAGTTTGGCCGACTTCAGCCAGAAGCCGTCGGGGGTCTCCTCGATGATGGAGGGCTGCTCGTCGGTCGAGGGGGCGGCTTGTCCGGGGGCACCTCCGTCCGTCGCGGAGGCGACGGCTTTCAGGAAGGTGTCGGAGAGGCTGCTGGGTTCGCCGGGGCCTTCCGCTTGCGGGGACGCCGGGGGGACAGCTCCGTCAGGCAGGTCGGCGGGGATTTCCCCGGCGTCGTCCGCTGCGGGGAGGGGGGTGGAAAGGCTGGCGAGCGCTCCGGTGGGGGGAGCTTCCAGCGCGCCGGACTCCCCGTCCTTGGAGGGCGGTTCGGCGGTGGGGGCGGGGAGGGAGTATTCGACGAGGCTGGAGGTGTCCTCGAAATCGACCGCCGTCGCGGCCTCGCTGGTGGAGGTACCCCCATCCTTCTCGCTTTCGAGGACCAGCACCGCGATGAGAGACAGGATCCCGGCCCCTGCCAGGGTGGAAATTTCTTTGAGTCTCATAGGGTGGAAAGGATGGAGAGTAGGGAAAGTTTAATAATAGCGATAAATACCGTAACAAATAGTATTTAGCAAGAATTAAGCAAATTTTTGGAGAAAATTTTTTAGTTCGCGATGAAGAGATCGCTCATCGGGACGATGCCCGAGCCGGGGGCCTGTTTCGCCCCTTTCACGAGAGGCTCGAATTCCGCCGGGCGGGGATTGAAGGGGATGGAGGTGACTTCGCGGGTCTCCATGTCCTGGAAGAAGATCTCGCCGTCGCGGATCCCCTCGAAGCGGAGGCGGACGGTGAGATCATGGAGCTTCATGCCGAACTGCCCGCCCGCGGGGAAGGATCGCGCGCCGATCACGATCAGCTTGCGCTGGGGGTAGACCCCGGTGATGGGGAGGGAGAGGAGGGCGTTCTTGAGCGCGGAGTTGTCCAGCGCGGGAGCCGCCTCGGCTGTCTCGTATTGCTCGGTGGGGTAGGGCGTGGCCTTGGCGTTGGCGGGGTCCATGAGCATGCCGAAGGGATCGACGACGCGCTCGCTGTCGAGCAGCTTGGCGAGGACCAGGTTCGAGCGCTGGAGGAAGTCGAGGTTCTTCCGGCCCTCTTCCGGCGGGTCGGAGGGAGTGGCGTCGTCGGACGGAGCGGCCTTCTCCGCAGGAGCCGTCGCGGCGGCGAGGGAGGGGGGGGCCTCCTCGTCGGCCGGCGCGTCGACATGGGCCGGACCCCCTCCGGGGACTCCGGTGGGCATGGCCCCCGAGCTGATCATGGCGGGAGACCCGGCGGTATCATCCTGCGCGGAGACGACGCCCGCGAGGAAGGGGAGCAGGAGCAGGGACAGCGTGGCGGCGGATTTCATGTCGTTACGGTACGGGGGTGGCCTTCTTGGGCATCTCCCAGCAGTGGTAGACGAGGCCGAATTGGAGGGTTCCCTTCTCCTTGTCGCTGGAGGCGGACTTGGGGTTGATGCTGATGCTTTCGAGGACGAGGTGGGGCATCTCCGTCTCCAGCTCGGCGAGGAGGAGCTGCATGGGTTTGAACCCGCCTTCGAAGCGGAGCTGCATTTTCGAGTGGGGATGCGAAGTCTTCGGCCCGATTCCGCCCGCGCTCGGCGCTTGACCCATTTCCGTCTGCCGCAGGGTGTCGGAATCGTATTTCGCGAGGATCTTGTCGAGGTTTTTGGTCAGGGATTCCACTACGTCCTGCTCCAGCTTCGACTTCCAGTAGGCGGTCTTGTCGCGCCGGGAGTCGATGGTGAGATAGGCTTCCAGCTCCGCCGCCTGGGTTTTGGCGGTCTGGTATTGTTCGAGGGCGGCGACTTTGGTCCGGTGGCCCTCCTTCATCTTGGCGCGTCCGGCGAGGACGCCGACGCAGACCAAGGCGAGGAGGAAGACCGGCACGACGATCCCGAAGACGAGGATGGCTTGGCGGTGAGGGGAGGCGTTCATTGGGGTTGGGGGCTGCCGGCGTTGAGGGCGAGCTCGTCGGCGCCCGTGAAGCTCTGCGTGATGCCCAGTTCGAAGGAGGTGCGGAAATGCCGGGCGACCTTGGCGGGGAACTCGTTGGTTGGGGGCATGGAGCCCTGCCTCTGCTGGAGGGTGACCTGGAGGTTCCGGGTCGGGGTCCCCACGGAGAGGTAGGGGGCGTGGTTTCGTTCGGCGATGCCGTTGAGCAGTTCCGCGACGCGGTTGCGGCTGCCCAAGGTGGGGAGGGCGGTGGCGATCTCGGGATTGGCGTAGCCGCTCACTTCCCAGCGGCGGACGATCCCCAAGCCCTTCTCGCCACTTCCCGGCGAGGTGGCCTCGACCCGGTAGTTGGCTCCTTTCAGGATGACGCCGCCGCCGTCGGGGAAGAGCTCGAGGAGGGTTTCGAGGGCGAGCCAGCCTTCGGAGCGTTTCTCCAGTAGGTTGTTCCATCGCTGCCATTCGACGCGCTCTTTCTGGAGCTTCATCAACTCGGCCTCTTTGTTGGCGGCTGCGTCGGGGGGGAGTCTCCAGGCCTCGGACCGCATTTTGTTGAAGAAATCCATCCCGGTCCAGCCGCCGAAGGCGAGGATGGCGGCGAGGGCGACTTTCTGCGCGAGGCCGCCGAGTTGGAGGAGGCGCAAGTCGCCCCGGGAGGGCATCCGCGCGGCTTCGTCCTTGGAGGGGCTGTAGAAGTCCTGCCGGGTCCACTTTTCGCGCAGTTCCTTCTGGAAGGGGGCCTCTCCCGTGACGGGGGCTTCGTCCCGCACGGCGGCGGCGAATTCGAAGCAGCCGTCGGGCACGCCTTCGGTGAAGGGGTGGCGCTTCGCGTCGAGGAGGCGGATGGAGGCCTTCGGATGCTGTTCGCGATAGGATTCGATAAGGGCTTCGAGCTGCTCCTCCGCGAGCCCGGCGAGGGAGACAAAGAGGATGGAGGGATCCTTCACGTTCAGAAGGGCGGCCGTTTGGGAAAGCACCTCGTGCGTCTCGTGTGGGGAGAGGTGGGCGGTGCCCCGGTGCGCGAGGGGGCGTGCGAGGCGCAGCTCGCCCCGGTTGCCGATCGCGAAGAGCAGGGTCATCGTCTCGTACTGGACGAGGGCGAGGGTGGCACCGCTCTCGGTCTCCTGGATTTCGGGATGGAGGTAGGCGACGCCCGAGAGGGCCTCCAGCGGGGCGGAGCGGACGTTCACGATCACGGGTAGGTTCCGCAGTTCCCCATACTCGCGGAAAGCTTCCGCGATGGGTTCGAGCTTCGCGGAGATTTGCGCGGCGACGGAGCGCTTCTCCCCTTCCGCGACGCCGAGGAGGGGGAGGAGCCGCCATCTCCCCTCGCGGTTGTCGACGGTGTCGTCGCCGAGGGCGACGTCGGGGGCGGAGACGAGGAGCTCGTTCAGGCTGTCGAAGTCCTCGTCCTCGGCGAAATCGGGGGAGAGCTCGCGGACGCGGAGGCCGTCGGCGAGGTGGATGACGATGCCGAGCGATTTCGGCTTCGCACCGAACTCCTTCGTCGCGAGGATTTTCCGGATGATCTCGTGAAGGGCTCCGCGAGAGCCTTGGTCGAGGCCGGCGCGGACTCCGTTCTCGTCGGTCTCGAAGGAGACGGGCGGGATGTCCGGGCCGCTCCACCACTGGCGGAGGCTGCGACTGTAGATGGCGCTGATCCCGGTGCGGGGGCCGATCCAGAGATGCCACTGCAAGGTCAGCTCGTGGGCGCCCCGGTACCAATCGGGTTCCTTCGCCCGGCTCGTCGTCTTGAGGAGGCGCTTGGCCTGGCGGTAGAGTTTGAGCGGGGAGGCGTTGGATGGGAGGAGGTCCATGGATCCGAAATGGGAAATCCGAAGTCAGAAGCCCGAAACCCGAAGCTTGGAAACTCCGGTCCGGAGAGGGAGGGGTCCCCGGCTCCGGACGCAGGGTCCGGAGCCGGGGAGGAATCGATTCCGCGATTCAGGAAATCGCGTGGGAGGGGTCACCAGCCGGAGGTGCTCTTGGGCCGGTGGGCGCCGTCCTCGTCGGCGGACTTGCTGCAGGTGAGGTAGGGGGTGCCGATAGCGGGAACCACATCCGCAGTGTCATATTCGCCACCGCTCGGGCAGGTCGGGGTCGATTCAAGCATCTTGCCGGTTCCGATGATGACATCCGTCGTGAGCGCACCTCCGACGTTGAGTTCGTAAAGATTCTGGTAGGAGCGGACCGCCTTCTGGACGTTGGAGATGTTCAGGATGCAGTTGGCGCGGTTCGAGCCTTCACGGTAGGCGGAGACGCCGATGAAGAGAACGCTGATGAGGCCGAGAAGAACGGCGATGACGAGCGTGACTTCGATGAGGGTGAGGCCCGCTTGTTTCTTGATGTGATTCAGTTTCATTATCTTGTTTTATTATCTATTGTTGTTGTTGCTCCGTCGGTCCCGCGAAGGGCCGGACGAAATTCGTGTCAGCTCGCCTTTCCGCGGATGAAGAGCAGTTCCTCGCCCTCCTCCTCGTTCATTCGGTTCATGGCGTAGGCGGCGTGGGAGATCTTGCCGCTGTTGAGAAGGTTCCGGAGGTTGTTGTCCCAGGCGATGTTGCCGCTGTGGCGGATCGCGTCCTCCAGTGATTTCGCGGCCCCGTCGTAGGAGGCGATGCCCGAGCGCACCGCCGAGCTGTTGTTCTGGAGGAACTCGTAGTTCAGCACCCGCCCGTTCTCGGTGGGGATGAGTCCTTGCGAGAGGATGAACATGAGAATTTCCGAAAGACGGCCAAGCAGGGCGCGGTGCTGGTCCTGAGGGAAGAACTCGAGGATGCGGCCGAGGGTTTTCACCGCGCCGTTGGTGTGCAGGGTGGAGATGACGACGTGGCCGGTCTGGGCCGCCTCGATGGCGATCTCCATGGTCTCGCGGTCGCGGATTTCCCCGATGAGGATGACGTGGGGCGCTTTGCGCAAGGCGTCCTTCAGCCCCTGCTTGTAGGAGCCGACGTGCTTCCCGACCTCCTGCTGCGTGCAGAAGCCGGGGGAGGGGATGGCTTGGCCGCTCTCGTCCGGCTGGGGGAGGAAGCGGGAGTAGCGATATTCGATCGGATCCTCCACCGTGACGATGTGGCGGGGATGGTTCATGCGCAGCCAGTCGAGGATGGCGGCGAGGGTGGTCGATTTGCCCGAACCGGTCTGTCCGGTGACGAGGCCGAAGCCTTGGCGGCGCTTCATGAACTCGCTGACCGCCCGGATCGTGTCGTTGGAGAGGCCGAGGGTGTTCATGTCGGCGATCTCGTCGCTGAGAATCCGGCAAGTCAGGCCGGGTCCCGAGGTGCTGAGGTGGGCCTGCACCCGCATCCGACCGGAGATGGTTCCGTCAGGGAGGGGGAAGCCCTCGGTGCTGAAGTCGGCGACCTTGTCGTCGAAGAGGCGGGCTTTGACGTCTTTCTGGTTCTGGAGCGCAGCAGCGGCCCCGACGGATTCAGCCTCCTGCCGTCCGTAGAGGTATTCGACGACGTTCATGACGACGTCGGCGGGCAGCTCGCCGAGGTGGCGGACGATCTCCAGACCCCGTTTGGTGTGGCAGTAGACCCAGTTGCCGCTGCGGAATTGGATGTCGGAAATCTTGTTGCCTCCGGCCACGGCGAAGATCTCGCTCATGACGTAGTGGGCTTGGGCCAAGGCTTGGGAATCCATTCGGGAAGAAACAGCGATTTAGAATTAACATTAAAACCATAAAATCCATAATTCAAGGGAAAATTTTATGTTTCTTTGGAATTTTTATAAATTTTGGAAAGATGAAGGAAGGGTGATTCTCCGAGGGACGCGCCAGCGCTGTAACCGAGCCAAACGACGCTCGACCGAGGTCAATGACCTCGGCTACAGTTTCCACGCCAGCGCTGTAGATAAGGTCTGGCAAGCGCTATTTTGCGAAAGTTTCCGCGAAGGGTGTCTGATGCTTGAGGACGCCGTAGGCGATGCGCAGGATGCGGTGCATGGTGGCTCCGAGGGCGACCATCTTGGGCTTGCCGCGTTCGACGAGCTGCGCGTATCCCCTGCGCAGCGGGTTGTCTCGCTTGACCACACGCTGAGGGCGGCCATGTAGAGCTGGGCGCGAAGCGCGGAGCTGCCCTCCTTGGTGAGCCTGCCGCGGCGGCGCACGCTGGTGCCCGACTCCTGCAGGCCTGGGGTCATCCCGGCGAAGGCGGCGACCTCCCTCGCCCTCCCGAAGGAGGAGATGAAGGGGATCTCCGCGAGGATGGTGAGGGCCACGACCCTGCCGACGCCGGGGATGGTGCGCAGCAGGGCCTCGGCCTTGCCGAGGGTGACGCTGCGGCGCAGGAGGGAGTCGATGGCCTTCTCGATGAGATCGAGCTCCCCGCCGAGGAAGCCGATCTCGCGGCGCACGGAGTCCGCCGCGCCCTCCCCCTCTCCCGGGACCTTGCGTCCGAGGCTGTGGAGGCGGTTGCGGGCGGCCTGCCTGCTGGCGACGAGCTGGAAGCGTCGGCGCACGAGGGACTGCAGCTCGCTGCTCTGCGCCGGAGGGGGAGTCCAGCGGCGCGGTGGGACCGCCTGGATGAAGCGGGCGACGATCTCCGCGTCGACGCGGTCGGTCTTGACGCGCCTCCCGAGGCTGCGCCCGTAGTCCTTGACGTGGCGCGGGTTGAGCAGGGCGATGTGCATCTGGGGGGCGTGCTGCGCGAGGAAGTAAAGCAGCTCCAGGGCGTAGGGGCCTGTGGCCTCGACGCCGAAGCGGGCGGCGAGGGCGTCGTTGCGCGCGCACCAGGCGAGGAAGGCTTCGAAGCCCTCCCCGGCGTTGGCGAAGGCTTTGGTGGACTTGCGCCCGCCGGGGTGGAGGACGCAGGCCTCGAAGGAGTCCTTGGCGATGTCGATGCCGAGGCAGACGGGGGTGGGGTGGATGGGATCGGGCATGGCGGGGTGGATGTGCCGGGGTTGTGGTTGGGTTGTGGTTGGGCGGTTGCGATGCGGCCGTCGAGTTCGAGCTTGTCTTGGGGCTTCCAATCCGTAGAATGTGCCCTTGATAAGGTACGGCTTCCGTTGAGGCCGGCGATCAGGGCCGGGGGTCCCATCTACGAACGGGATGGAACTCCCTCGCCGAGGTACGGTGTACCCCCGGCCCTGTCGCAACCTTGCGCTTGGGCCGCCGCAAGCGGCGGCTCGATTGAATCAAGCGCAGGGAAAGATAAGAGACAAGCCGGCCTCACTGAGGCTGGATCGAATGTCCAAACGACGCCCGACCGAAGCCAGTGGCCTACAGAGTTCCCCAGCCACCTGGATTTCCTCGGTAGGGCCAATCTTCGGGTTCACCCACAAGCCCTGCCCGGACCGGATTGAACCACAGGTAGTCGATTTTCTCACCGAGCGACTCCTTGCTTCTGACCAAATGATCGAAGAACTCTTGTTGCCACAACGGAACGGTGAATCCAAGGCGGCGCTTCGCGAACTTCGCCGTCCACTCCTTCCACTTCCCGACAAACGTGCTGAGCCTACAAGCCTCATCGCCGCTTTCCCGGCAGAAGAAGTGGACATGGTCGGGCATGACGATATAGGGTCCAATGGACCAGCGGTGGAGTGTCTCCGAGTTCGCCCACACTTCCTCGCAGATCTCTTGGAACTTTGGACAGGCGAAGATGGGCGAGCGGGAAGAATGGACCACGGTAATGAAATAGATCGGCGACCGTGGAAAGACCTGTTCGAGGCGTTGCAAGTGCTTGCGAGGGTTTTCCATGATGGCGACGGGAAGCATCATCGAAGTTTTTGTCGTAAAAAGCGAGTCCTGCGATGGGGGAATGTTTGGATCTGGTGCTCTTTCGACGTTCGGCCGAGGTCAATGACCTCGGCTACAGATCCCACGCCAGCCTGTAGCTGGCCTCACTGAGGCCGGATCGAACGTCCAAACGACGCTCGACCGAGGTCATTGACCTCGGCTACAGTTTCCACGCCAGCCTGTAGCCGGCCTCATTGAGGCCGGACCGAATGTCCGAACGACACCCGACCGGGGGCGATGACCTTGGCGGACAGGCTCAGGCCAGATCGGCCAGCTTCGCCTTGATCGCCTCGAAGTTCGGGAGATCGCCGGGATTGTCGCTGCTCTCGGCGTATTGGACGACGCCGCTACCGTCGACGATGAAGGCGGAACGCTTCGGCACGCCGCCCATGGTGAGGTTCTTCGCGGGGAGGAAGCTCTCGTAGGCGACCCCGTAGGCTTTGGCGACTTCGTGCTCGTAGTCGCTCAGCAGGGTAAGGCCGATGCCCTCCTTCTCCTTCCAGTTCTGCTGGGCGAAGGGGTTGTCGCCGCTGATTCCGAAGACTTTCGCGTTCAGTTTCTCGTAGTCGGCGAGTTCGCTCGTGACGGAGCAGAATTCCTTCGTGCAGACGCCGGTGAAGGCCATGGGGACGAAAAGGAGGAGGACCGGGCCGCCGCCGAGCTGCTCGGAGAGGCGGACAAGCTCGGGGCCGTCGGCACCGAGGGTGGTGAGTTCGAAATCAGGGGCGGGGGAACCGACGGAAAGGGCCATGTGGTTGGAGTGGGTTGGGGTTCGGGGGATGGTAGAGGAAGGATGGGGGAAGGGCAAGTGTTCATCTCCAGCTCCTCTTACTCCTTGCTCCTTGCTCCTTACTCCTTGCTCCTTACTCCTCCCCCGATCAACGTTAACCGAGGAGTAAGGAGTAAGAGTAAGGAGTAGGAGCAAAAACAATCACTTCGTCTCAACAACCAACTGTCCCTCCTCCGTATAAACCGCGGCGAGGTTGCCGACATTCGCCTTCAGGGCCGGAAGCTCGGGGTCGAGGCGGAAGAGGTCGAGCGAGGTATAGCTTTGGACGAAGGGTCCGGGAACCTCGCCGACGGCGGGGCGGATCGCGACGACCTTGAAGGCGACAGTGCGGGCGCGCAGCTCCGGCTGGAGGACGAAATCGGCGTTCAGATAGCGGAAGCCCTTCTTGAAAACGCCCTTGCGCAAGGGCTGGGCCATGGCCGCGACGAGGCCTTCGGCGGTGACCGCCTCGATGCGCGTGTTGCCCCGGAAGCCTTCCGCCGCGTCGAGCGAAGCGATGAGGGCGTTCAGATCCCCGGCGGTGAAGAGGACGCGCTCGGCCCGCCCTGCGGCGACGGCCTCGCCGACGAGCCGCAGCTTCGCCATCGCCTCCTCGGCCTGCGCGGGCGAGGGCGTCGCGATCTCGACGGCGGCGGGCGACTCCTGGGTGAAGGCCCCGATGGCGCGGTGCTGGTAGACGCCGACGACGGTGTAGAGCGCGACGAGGCCGCCGAAGACGCCGACGATGGCGGCGAGGATGCAGCATCCCGGCGCGGGCGAGCCGCGTTCGCCGGGGGCGGAGGGAGAGGATTCGACAGGGTCGGACATGGGCGGGAACTTTGGCCCGCCCCTCCCCGAAACGCAAAGGGCGATTTCCCCCCGCGTCGGCGGCGTTGACAGAAAGCGCCCGGCCCGATACACCGGAGGGCGTCCATTCCCATGAAACGTATTCTCGGCATCCTTGTCCTCCTGCTCGTCGTCTACTTCGCCACCTGGCTGATGAGCGACCTCCTCACGGGCCGGAGGAGCTTTCTCTCCGCCTTCAATCAGGAGAACCTGCTGCGCCGCACCGCGCTTTTCGGCATCCTCGGGGTGGGCGTGGCCTTCGTCATCATCACCGGCGGCATCGATCTCTCCGTGGGATCGGTCGTCTGCCTCGTCGGGGTTGGCTTCCCTTGGCTCGTCGTGGGCCAGGGATGGCCCGTCGGCCTCGCCCTGCCCCTCGTCCTCCTCGTCGCGCTGGCGATCGGCCTCTTCCACGGGACGCTCGTGACGCGGATGAAATTGCAGCCCTTCGTCGTGACCCTCTGCGGCCTGCTCCTCTACCGCGGCATCACGCGCGGCCTCACCAACGACCAGACCGCCGGATTCGGGAGCGGTTTGAAGGGCCTGCGCTGGCTCGCGAACGGCGAAATCCCCGTCGCGGGGGGCTTCGGCTTGCCCGTGCCCTGCCTCATCCTCGCCGTCGTCGCCGTTTTCGCCGCCCTCTTCCTGAACCGCACCGTCGCCGGGCGCCATCTCCTCGCCCTCGGCAACAATGAGGAGGCGGCCCGCTTCAGCGGGGTGCGGACGAAATCGCTCACGGTGCTCGCCTACGCGATCTGCTCCTTCCTCGCCGGGCTCGGTGGGCTGCTCTTCGTCCTCGACACGAATTCGGCCCAGCCCGTCGATTTCGGGAACTTCTACGAGTTGTTCGCCATCGCCTCCGCCGTCCTCGGCGGATGCAGCCTGCGCGGGGGCTCGGGCACCATTCTCGGGGTCGTCATCGGCACCGCTTTGATCCAACTGCTGCGGAACATGATCACCCTCGTCGACTGGATTCCGAAGAACATCGAATACGCCGTGATCGGCGCGGTGATCCTCGCCGGGGCCTGCGGCGACGAGGTGGCGAAACGGATCGTGGCGTGGCGGCGCGGGGCGGCCCCGGCGAAAAACCCGTGAAAAGGAATGAGGGGCCGTTTTCCGGGTTGCGATTGAAATCCGGGAGAACTTGTGCAAGGGAAGGGTATCCGTCCCGCGTCCGCGCCGGGATGGCCCGCCGAACCCTTGTCCCATGATTGTTCCCGTCCAGAAAGACGAAGATTTCCTCACCGACTTCCGCGAGGCGGACAAGGTCAGTGGCGCCATCCACGTCTGGTGGCTCGGGCAGAGCGGCTTCCTCATCAAGTGGGCGGGGCAGGGGCTGCTCCTCGATCCCTACCTCTCCGACTCGCTCAGCCGCAGGACCGAGGGCACGCCGGAGGAGTTGCGCCGCGTCTCCGAGCGGGTCGTCGATCCTCTCCAGCTTGCCGGGATCGACTACGTGGTGTGCTGCGGCACCGATCCCGACCGCCTCGATCCCGAGACCATCCTGCCGCTGCGTGCGGCGAACCCCGCGCTGAAGGTCGTCGTCCCGGCGGGCCGCGCCGCCGAGGCCGAAAGCCTCCTCGGGGCGGCGGCCCCTCCGCTGGTCCCGGTCAACGCGGGTACCTACGTGAAGTGCGGGCCGTTCGACTTCCATGGCATCAACGCGGCGAATCCGAAAATCCGGCGCGACGCGCAGGGGAATTCGCACGACCTCGGCTACGTCATCCTGTTCGGCCCTTTCGCGATCTTCCACGCCGGGGAGACGGTGTGGCACACGCATCTCGTGAAGGAGGTGCGCCGCTGGTCGGTGAACCTCGCCTTCCTCCCGATCAACGGGACGGGGGGGGCGGACGGCAAGGCATCGGACCGCACCAGCATGAACGGCTTCGAGGCGGCGGCCTTCGGCAAGGCGGTCAGCGCCAGTCTCGCCGTACCCTGCCACTACGACCTCTTCGAGCGGGACAACCCCACGACGGAGGAGTTTTCCTCCTGCTGCGACCGCCTCGGCCAGCGCTACCGCCTCCTCAAGATCGGCCAGCGTCTTACCATGGGGCCGATCACCGATCCCAGCGCGGGCAAGGCGCTCCCGAGCGAGCCCTACACGGGCGATTCGGGCTTGGGGTATTGAGCCTGTCGCTGCCGCGCCTTGGCTTTTGCGGGACTTGCGGATAGGATGCGGGATGCCCCCCTGCCGGACGATCCTCCTTTGCTTGCTACTCTTCCTCCCCACCGCCCCCGTCGCGGCGCAGACGGAGGCCATCCCGACAGTGGAGAGCCTTCGCGAGGCCATCGGACGGACCAAGGCCGACGCCTCCCTCGACGACGCGGTCAAGGAGGCGGTGGGGAAGCGCTACGAGGAGGCCATCGCCCAGATCGAGGCCGCCGCCGCGTTCGAACAGGAGACCGCCGCCGCGAAGGCCGAGATCGAAAAGGGGCCCGCCGAGATCGCCGCCTTGCGCGCGGAGATCGAGAGCCGCCGCGACGGGACGATCCCCGAGGCTGCGGGGGAATCCGCCGATCCGCCCGCCGACGCCGCGCCGGAGAGCGTCGAGACCCGCCTCACCTCCGAGCGGGCGAGAGCCGCCGAACTGGCCCGCCAAGTCCGCGACCAGGAGAGCGGACTGACCGCCTCGGAGGGCCGCCCCGCCGCGAACCGCGAGCGCATCGTCGCGGTGACGCGGCTCCTCGCCGAGGCCGAGGGCGTCGTTTCCAAAGGAGCGGGCGAATCGGCGCAGGCGCAAGCCGAGTTCGCCTGGCAGCAGGTCCGCGTCCGCGCCCTGCGGGCCGAACTCGCCGCACTGGAGCAGGAGGCGCTCGGCTTCGACATCCACGGCCATCTCCTCCTGGCGCGTCGTGACCTCACCGCGTCCGACCTCGTCCTCGTGCGCGAACGCGTCACCCGGCTCGAAAGCCGCCAGCGGGCGCTCGTCGCCGAGCGCATCGGGGAGACTGAGCGGCTCATCGGCGAGCTCGACCTGCCAGCCGACGCCGATCCCGGTCTGCGGGAGCTGGTAGGCGGGGCGCGCGAGCAGGCTCTCGCGAACCAGGCCCTGCTCGGGAGGATCGCCGCCGCCGAGGCGGAGCTGGCCAAGGCGAACGTGGATCTCGACCGGCTCCGCCGCGAGGCGGAGAACCTCCGCGCCCAGATCGGCATCGGCGGTTTCGAGGAGTCCTTCGCCGAGATCGCGCTCGAACTGCGCCGCACCCTGCCGACGCCGCAGAGCCTCCGTGGCGCGGCCGAGACGAGGCGGCGCGAGATTTCGACGGCGAGGCTCGCCGCCTTCCGCGAGGATCGCGAGCTCGATGCCACGCCATCGTCTGGGGGGCAAGCCGAGGAGCTGCTCGACCTCCTCCGGGCCAAGGGCTTCGAGGAAACGGTCCTTTCCAATTTGCGTCCCAGCCTCGTCGCCTTTCTTGGGAACCGGACCCGGCTGCGCCAGGACTCCATCGACGCGAACCGCCGCCTCGCCGCCCTCCTCGGCGAGATCGACCTCGTCGCGAGCGAGACCCTCGCCGCCGCCTCCGAACTGCGCGACTACCTCGGCGAGCGCCTCGTCTGGGTGGCCAGTTCGCCACCGCTCGGGAAAAAGGATTTCACCGGCCTAGGCTCCGCCTTCCTCACCCTCGCTGGACCCGGGGCCATGGTCGAATACGGTCAAGCCGTGGCGCGGATCGGCACGGGACGCTGGCTCCTCGCCGCCCTTCTCGCCCTTGCCTTGCTGGCTCCTCGCCCCCGCCTCCGCCGTTTCCTCGCCGCCTCCGCCGCGCGTACCCGCCGCATTTCCACCGACCGTGTCACGAATACCCTGGGCGCCCTCGCTGCCTCGCTCTGGCTCGCCCTCCCCGCGCCCGCGATGCTGGGATTCTTCGGCTGGGTCTTCGCGAGCGACCCCCGCGCCGGAGGGGCCGCCTACGCCCTCGGCAAAGGTCTCATGGCTCCGGCGGCGCTTCTCCTTCTCCTGCGCTTCGCCTCCGTGCTGTGTTGGAAGGATGGCATCGCCGAGGCGCATTTCCGCTGGCGTCGTCCCCTCCTCGATCCGCTCCACGGCGGTCTCCTCTCCTTGATTTTCCTCTATCTGCCGGCCCACCTCCTCCTCGCGGTCTGGTGGCACGATGGAGGGAACCTCGCCGCCTTCCAAGGGGCCGGACGCCTCGTCTTCATCGCCGCGATGGTATCGCTGGCCTTCGTGCTGCGCGCCTTCCTCCAGCGCGGCGGGGACGCCCTCCTGACGGACGCGCCCCGGGCGCACCCTTTCCACCGCCTGCGCCGGGTGTGGATGGCCGCGGCCTTGCTCTTTCCCCTCGCCCTTGCCGTGCTCGCCGCGTCAGGGCATTTCCTCTCCGCCGTGACCCTCGCCTATTTGATGCAGAAGACGGTCTTCGTCGTCTTCGGCGGGGTCCTTCTCTATGCCTTCCTCACGCGTTGGGCCTCCCTGAAAGCCCGCCGTCTCGCCCTCGCCGACGCTCTCGCCCAGCGCGAGACCCGCCGCGCCGCGCAGCGCGAGGTCTCCGACGAGTCCGCCGCCTCCGAAAGCGAGGCCCCGCCCGTGCCGGAGGAGACCGCGCCCGTCGAGGAGGAGGAGCCCGTCGATTGGGCGCAGGTCGGCGAGCAGACCCGCTACCTCATCCGTGCGGTGGTGGCCCTGCTGGTCCTCATCGGCTGCTGGGTCGCGTGGTCCGAGGCCCTGCCCGCGCTGAAATACCTCGACAGCCGCCAGATTGTCGGGCAGGTCGGCTTGGGGGATCTCGTCCGCCTCGGCGTCCTTTCCATTGTCGTCGGGATCGTCTTCCAGAACCTGCCGGGTCTGCTGGAGCTGGGCTTCCTCCGCGCCCTCGATCTCGAACCGGGCGTGCGCAACGCTGTCGTCACGATCTGCCGCTACGCCGTCGTCGCGGTCGCGGCGGCCCTCGCCTTCCAGATCCTCGGGCTGGACTGGTCGCGCTTCGGCTGGATCGCCGCGGCCCTCAGCGTCGGGCTGGGATTCGGCCTCCAGGAGGTCGTGGCGAATTTCGTGAGCGGCCTGATCGTCCTCTTCGAGCGCCCTATCCGCGTCGGCGACATCGTCACCGTCGGCGGCGTGGACGGCACCGTCACGAAAATCCGTATCCGCGCCACCACCATCACCACCGGGGACAAGAAGGAGTTCATCGTTCCGAACAAGGAGTTCATCACCGGCAAGATCCTGAACTGGACCCTCTCCAGCCCCGTGACGCGCCTCGTCTTCCCCGTCGGCGTCACCTACGGTTCCGACGTGAGGAAGGCCGGGGACATCCTCCTCGACATCGCCCGAAGCCAGCCCGAGATCCTCGCCGACCCCGCGCCCGCCGCCGTCCTCGAACAATTCGGCACGAGCACGCTGAACCTCTCCCTGCGCTGCTTCGTCGCCCGGCCCGAGCACCGCCTCGAACTGACCCACCGCATCCATTCGCTGATCTACGAGCGCTTCACCGCCGCAGGGGTCGAGATGGCCTCCCGGTATCAGGAGGTTCATGTGAAGTCGCTCGATGCTCCGGCACGTGGGGAGGGAGAGGGGGAGTGAGGGGCACTTCCCCTGATCGCGCCGCCACTGGCGCTTGCCAACACCCCCGTCTTTCGGTTTTCCTCGGGATGATGAACCGCCTTCTCCCCTGCCTTCTCGCTCTCGCCTCCCTGTCATCGTTCCTCCGCGCCGAAGACGGCTGGAAGGCCGGGGCCGCCTCCGTCGCCATCACCCCCTCCGAGTCCCTCTGGATGGCGGGCTACGGATCGCGCACCGCCCCCGCCGAGGGCAAGGAGACCGACCTCTTCGCCAAGGCGCTCGTCCTCGAGGACGCCTCCGGCAAACGCGGGGTCGTCGTCACCCTCGATCTCGTCGGGATCGACCGCGGTTTCGCCGGGCGAGTCACCGACGCCTTGGCAAAGCAACATCAATTCTCCCGCGAGTCCGTCGCGCTTTCCACCTCGCACACCCATAGCGGTCCCGTCGTCGGCCAGAACCTCGCCCCGCTCCACTACGAGCGCCTCGAGCCCGAGCAGCAGCGCAAGATTGACACCTACGCGGACGAGCTCCTCGGGAAGATCACGGCTGCCGTCGGCGAAGCCGTCGGGGCGCTGGTTCCCGCCCGCCTCCAATGGGGCAGTGGAAAATGCACCTTCGCCGTGAACCGCCGCGAGAACAAGGAGCCGGAGGTTCCGGCGGAGCGCACCAAGGGCAACCTGAACGGCCCGGTCGATCATGACGTGCCCGTGCTTTCCGTGCGCGACTCCGAGAGCGGATTGAAGGCGGTCCTCTTCGGCTACGCCTGCCATGCCACCGTCCTCTCCGGCCAGACTTGGAACGCCGACTATCCCGGCTACGCGCAGACGGCGCTGGAGGCTCGCTATCCCGGTGCCGTCGCCCTGTTCTGGGCTGGATGCGGCGCGGACCAGAATCCCATTCCACGCCGCGAGCTGCCCCTCGCCGAGAAATACGGAGCCGAGCTGGCCGCGCGCGTCGGCGACGTCCTCGACTCGCCCATGGCCGAGCTGCCGCCGAAGCTGGCCTGCGCCTACCAGGAGATCTCCGCTCCCCTTGATACGCTTCCCTCTACCGAGGAGATCCGCGCCAACGCCGCCTCGACGGACCGCTTTCAAGTGGCGCGGGCGAAGTATCTCCTCCGCAAGATCGAGGAGAAGGGCGGCCTCGAGGGAGCCTATCCCTATCCTGTCGCCGTCTGGACTCTGGGTGGCGAAGTCGATTTCGTCCTCCTCGGCGGCGAGGTCGTCGTGGACTACGCCTTGCGCCTGAAGCGCGAGCGCCGCGGAACCGCGACTTGGGTGGCGGGCTACAGCAACGACGTCATGTCCTATATCCCCTCGCGCCGTGTCCTGAAGGAGGGAGGCTACGAAGGGGCAACGTCGAATGTCTACTATGGCCTGCCGACGCTCTGGCACGAAAGCCTCGAGGAGACGATCGCGAAGGCGGTCCACGATCTGGTTCCAGCGAAACCCTGAAAAATGCACCACGAAACGATGAAAAACGCGTCGGTCGTTGCCGCCATTTCCATCTGTTGCTGCCTCCTCCTGCCGTCGCTCGTCGCCGCCGAACCGGGTGAGCCCGTGCCCGGCTACCCGCCGGAGATCCGCGTCGTCCGCTATCCCGTTCCCGAGGACGGCAGCCAGCAGCCGACCCTCTATTGGTCGCCGGAACTTCCCGAAGGAAAACGCGCGCCCCTTCTCGTCGCCCTGCACACTTGGTCGGGCGACTACCGCCAAGCCGAGGGCGAGGCGAAATACGCCGAATGGTGCCTGCAAAACGGCTGGATCTTCCTCCATCCGAATTTCCGGGGGCCGAATTGGACTCCCGAAGCTCTCGGGTCCGATCTCATGATTGCCGACATCCGCGCGGCGGTGGAATGGGCCAAACGCGAAACCGCCGTGGACGAGAGCCGCATCTACGCGATCGGCGTCTCGGGCGGCGGGCACGCCACGCAACTCCTCGCCGGGCGCCTGCCGGAAATCTGGGCGGGCATCTCCTCCTGGTGCGGCATCTCCGACCTCGCCGCTTGGCATGTGGAGACCACCACGGCGGGCCGGAAGAACTACGCCGACCACATCGAGGCCGCCATCGGCGGATCGCCCGACGCCACCGACACGACGATTGCCGAAGTCTCGCACCGTTCGCCTCTGACTTGGCTAGAGAACGCCTCCGGCGTGCCCCTCGACCTGAACCACGGAATCACCGACGGACGCGGCGGCAGCGTGCCCTTCACCCATTCCCTCCGCGCCTTCAACGCCGTCGTTCCCGAGTCCGCGAGGATTCCCGAGAGGGTCATCGCCGCATGGTATGCCGATCCTGCGACCCTGCCGCGCGACCCAGCCTTCGCCGATCCGCTCTACGGAGCCAACCCACCCCTCTTCCGCAAAACGCAGGGTAACACCCGCGTCACGATCTTCGAGGGCGGCCACGAGATCCTCCACGAGGCCGCTTTGAACTGGCTTGCCGCCCAGCGCAAAGGGCAGCCCGCGAACTGGAACCCGCCCAAAGTCGCCGAGCTGAAGTCCACCGCCGCCGAGCGCGAGAGCGGGAAGTGACGCCAGCCAAAGACCCGACCCTCTTTGATCATGCGTCCGACCCTCTTGATTCGCGGCCTGCTCTGCGGCCTTCCCATTTTCGCCATGGCGGCCCTCGCCGAGGGGGGAACTTTCTCCCTGCGGCTCCGCTCCCAAGTGGAGACTGCTCCGGGCACGGCTCGCTACCACACCGTCACGACCCCGGCCGAATGGGACGCGTCGAAGACCGCCGTGATCCTCTGCGACATGTGGGACGACCACTACTGCCGCAGCGCCGCGAAGCGCGTCGCTGAAATGGCCCCGCGCATGAACGAGGTCGTGAAGAAGGCCCGCGCCGCCGGTGCCTTGATCATCCATTGCCCGAGCGGCTGCATGGACCACTACGCCAACACCCCGCAGCGCCGCCTCGCGCAATCGGCTTCGAAGATCGAGACCACGATCCCGCTGGAGAACTGGTGCCATCTCGACGAATCGCGCGAGCCCGCGATGCCCGTGGGCGTCGAGCAGCCCTGCGACGACGCGGGCGAATTGCGCGAGCGAATTCGCTTCTACAACCACCAGATCGAAACCCTCGAAATCGCCGGGGGCGACGCCGTCACCGACTCGGCCGAGGCCTACTATTTGATGAAGCAGCGCGGCATCGAGCGAGTTCTCGTCATGGGCGTCCACACCAACATGTGCGTGCTCGGCCGCCCCTTCGGCATCCGGCAGCTCGTCCGGCAGGGCATGGCCGTGGCCCTCGTCCGCGACATGACCGACGCGATGTACAACCCGACCGAGGAGCCCTTCGTGAACCACTTCACCGGCAACGACCTCGTCGTCGCCCACATCGAGCGGCACTGGTGCCCCACCGTGACGAGCGGGGAGATCCTCGGCGACGGCGTGGTCTACCGTTTCCCCGACGACACGAGGCCGCATCTCGTCATCGTCGCCGCCGAGGACGAGTACAAGACCGAGGAGACCCTGCCGCCCTTCGCCCTCGCGGAGCTCGGGCGGGCTTTCAAGATCAGCACCGTCTACGACGACGAAAAGGACCGGAACACCCTGCCCGCAGCGGACCTCGTCCGCGAGGCCGACCTGCTGCTCCTCTCGGTCCGCCGCCGCAACCTGCCCAAGGAGCAGCTCGACCTTTTCCGCGCCCATCTCGCTGCCGGGAAGCCGCTCGTCGGCATCCGCACCGCGAGCCACGCCTTCCACCAGCGCGACGAAGCCCCGCCCGCCGGGTTCGACGAATGGCGGGACTTTGACGCGACCGTGCTGGGCGGCCATTACACCGGCCACCACGGCAACAAGATCGCGACCTTCGCGCAGGTGGTGACGGGCGCGGCGGCGCACCCCATCCTTGCCGGCGTCCCCGGCGGGGAGTTAGCGACACACGGTTCGCTCTATCAAAACACCCCTTTGCGCGAAGGCGTCGAGGTTCTCATGACGGGGCGCGCCGAGGGCATCGCCCAACCCGAACCCGTCGCTTGGACCCATGTTTCGTCGGGCGGGGGGCGGGTTTTCTACACCTCCCTCGGCCATCCCCGCGATTTCGAGATTCCGGCCTTCCGCGCCTTGTTGCGAAACGCGCTGTATTGGGCCTGCGACCTGTCCCCGCTGGTCGAGCCCGAGCCGTGAGCGGTGCTACTGCCCGGTCCCGGTCGCTTCGGTCTGCGCCTTGAGGACGGCGTTCCGGTATTGCTGGTCGAGGAGTTTTCTGCGCTCGTTGATGGCGGCGATTTTGGCGGATGCCGCTTCGACCAGCGCGGCGAGTCGGTCGAGTTGCTCCTGGTGGCCCTTGAGGAGGCGTTCGCGGTCCGCCTTGCTGGTGCGGATGCCGCGATTGCCGGAGAACGAGATGGTGCCGTCCGGGTTGGTGGCGGTGGTGGACCGATGCTCGGAGAATTCGGGCTTGGCTTCAGCCGCTTTCTTATGCTGCTCCTTCGCCTCGGCGAGAACCCGTTCGGCCTCGACCCTCTCCTTTTCGATCTCGGCGACGTTCCGATCATGGATCGCTTTCAGTTCCTCGAGCCGTTGCTGGTCGGGCGGACGCGTTTGGACAGTGGGGGAAGCGTCCGTTCCCGGGGCGGCCTCCCCTTCGCCGTCTTTCCGGGCGAGTTCGGCTTTGACTTGGACGAGCTCCCCGTGGAGGCGGTTCCGCTCTTTGACTGCCTCATTCAACTCCGCCTCAAGCCCCGCGATGATCGCGCGATGTTCTTCGGTCGGACGCGTTTTGAAATGCCAGATCCACCCCGTCAGGCCGAGGAGGAGGACGATGATGAAGGTGAGGAACGCTTTCATAGAAAAATAGATCAGGGGAGGGGATGCTCCTTCAACAACTCTTCCGTCGTGTAGAGCATCAGCCTGCCGGGCTGCTGGTCGCGGACGGCCTTCACCTGGGTAGCGGAGACGGGATCGGCACGGTTGCCGAAGCTATTTCGCACGAAGGTGAGGACGGAGGCGATCTCCTCGTCCTTCAACATCCCGCCGAAGGGCGTCATGGGCACTTGGCCGTCGTATTTCTTCCCGGCGACCTCGATCGGACCCATCAGGCCGTAGAGGGTGATCTTGATGAGGCGTTCCACGTCCTCGGCGACCCAGGGGCTGTTCTCGATGGGCGGGAAGGCCGGGTCGAGGCCCTTGCCGTTCGGTTGGTGGCAGGTGACGCAGAGTCCTTCGCGGAAGTAGATCTCCTGCCCGGCGAGGTATTGCTTCTTCGCCTCGGAGTTGAGGTGGTCGGGCGCGGGTAGCACGGGATGCTCGGCCACGGCTTTCTCCGCGACACCGGCGAGGCGGTCCTTCGCGGTCTGGACGGCGTTCTTGTTCCAGTCGTCGAGGGGCTGGGCGGCGGCGACTTCGACGATCTTTTTCGCGGCGGTTTTGTCAGGAATCCACGAGGCGGCCACGGCGGCTTCGAGACGGACGCGGCCCTCGGGATCGGTGGCGGCTTTCTCCAGCAGCGCGGCGTGGTCGGCGACGCGGTGGTGGTTGTAGCGCAGCGCGCGCACGGCGGCGGAGCGGACGTGGAAATCGGGCGAGGCGAGCAGCTCGCGCAGGAGGGATTCGTCGAGGGCGTTCATTCCCCAAGTGACCCAGAGCCCCTCCAGCCGCAGGCGCTCGTAGTCGGGAGCGGCCTTGTCGAGCGCGGCAACCCACGACTTCACCACCGGCAGCACTTCCTCGGTAGAGTGGCTGCGGAGGGCGCGGCGGCTGCGGTAGCGCGTGCGCATTTCGGGCAGCTTCAAGTTCTCCAGCAGTTCGCCGACGGAGGCTCCCGCCACCTTCGCAGGTTCGACGAGGGGACGCGAGGGATAGGTGATGCGGTAGATGCGGCCGTGGACGTGGTCGCGCAGCGGGTCGCGGGCGTTGTGCTGCATGTGGCCGATGAGGACGTTGTGCCAGTCGGCCACGTAGAGCGAGCCGTCGGGGGCGAACTCCAGATCCACGGGGCGGAAGTTGCCGTCGCTCGACTTGAGGAGGTCGTGGCGGAAGGTCGTCTTGTAGCCCGTGCCCGCGTCCTCGATCTGGTGTTGCTTGATGCCGAGGAAGCCGATGGCGTTGCAGAGGATCAGGTCGCCCTGCACCTTGTCGGGGAAGTGGCGCGAGGAGACGACTTCGAGGCCCGAGGTGGGCCGGACTTTGTGGCCTTCGGGCACGAGGTCGGGGGTGGAGGCGGTCTTGCTGCCGTAGGTCGATTTCACCGAGACGGGCAGCATCCAGTTCATGCTCGGGCCGGAGGTGTGGAGGAAGAAGTCCTGCCCCCACTGGTCGAAGACCGCTCCCCAAGGATTCGGGATGGAGAGCTGGGCGGTGCGCTCAAGCTGGAAGCGCTGCGGGCTGAAGCGGTAGAACCCGCCGTCCACCGCGCGGACGGGGCCGTAGGGCGTCTCGACATTGGTGTGGAGGAAGACGCCCTCGCACATCACGAAGGCTCCCGAGGGATCGGCGGTGAAGGCGCTGATGGCGTGGTGGGTGTCGTGCGTGTCGAAGCCGCCGAGGAGGATCTCGGTCGAGTCGGCGCGGTCGTCCCCGTCGGTGTCGTGGAGGAGGACGAGGTTTGGCTCCTGCGAGAGGTAGACGCCCTCGGGGGCGAACTCGAAGCCGATGGGCAGGTGCAGCCCGTCGGAGAAGACGGTCTCCTTGTCGGCCTTGCCATCGCCGTCGGTGTCCTCGTAGATGAGGAGCTTGTCGTCGGGCATGGCGTCGCCGGGGCGATAGTGAGGGTAGGTCGGTGCCACCGCGACCCAGAGGCGTCCCTTGTCGTCGAAGGAGATCTGCATCGGGTTCGCGAGATTGGGGAACTCCTTCTCCGAGGCGAAGAGCTCGACCTTGTAGCCCTCCGGTACGGTCAGGGATTTCTCGGCGGCCTCGCCGTAGAGGTATTCGGTGCTGCCGTTCTTCACGCTGGGCTGGTAGTTCGTTGGCACGTCGGGGAGCGGGTGCGTCTGCGAGTCGTCTACGGCGAGATCGCTCTTCTTCCCAGCGGCGACGGCGTGGACCATGTCGTCGCGCAGGGCGGCCATCTCGCGCATTTTTTTGACTTCGTCAGGGTAGTTCTGCGGGCCGTAGGGATTGTAGCGCTGCCCGTGGGTGTGGACGCCGTTGAGGATGTGGTAGTCGTGCTGCCAGAACCAGTCCTTGTCCTTCACGGCGGCGCGGACGAGGCCGGGGTCGGCCTTCGAGACGCGCGGCGACTTGCCGTAGAGGCCATCGGCGAGCAGTTCCGCGAGTTGGCCGTAGCCGGATTCGTTGGGGAGGAAACCGCCGGTGGTGAAGGGTTCTTCCGTCGTTTCGTAGATCGCCTTGGTCGGGTGGAACAGATCGATGTAGGTCAGTTCGTGCGTCCGTGCGACGGCCTCGATGGCGGCGGCGTAGAGGGCGAGGTTGGCGTTCTCCTTCTCGCCGTTGGGCAGGTCTCGGCTTTTGCTCTGGTCCTCGTAGGCGATGGGCGAGACGAGGACGAGGCGGGGGGACTCCTTGCCGTTGTAGGCTTTGGAGAGGGTGTGCCGGACGAAGGTCTCCAGTTCGGCCTGGAAGTTGGCGACGCCTTCGGCCCCGTCGAAGGACTCGTTGTAGCCGAAGAAGGCGACGATGGTGTCGGCCTTGAGGTGGGTCAGCCACTGGTCGGGCGTGGAGAAGAAGCCCTTGCCGTTGTGGATGGTTTTGTCGGGGTGGAACTGCTCCGCACCGGGGAAGGCCCATTGCGAAGGGCGGGAGGGATGGGGGCGGAAGCCGGGCGTGTCGCCGGGGCGGCCCATGTTGCGGACGAGCAGTTCGCTCTCGGGGAAGCGGAGGTGCAGTTCGGTCTCGAGCTGGCCGTAGTAGAGATCGCGCTCGGCGAGGCCGTTGCCGAGGAAGACGACGCGCTCGCTCTTGGCCGGGGCAGCGACGCCTTGGGGACGGGCGGCTGTGGCGGCGGGCGGTTCCTCGCTCGGGGCATGGGGAGCGCCTTCGCCGCTGTTGTCGGGGCGTTTCACCTCTTCGGCCTTGGCGGCCTTCTCCGATTCGGTGGGCGGCTTGGCCGCGTCTTGGGCGGAGGCGGTGGCCAAGACGGCGGTCGCGAGGAGGAAAGGGAAGGGGATCTTCATGGGAAGGATATGAACACCTCTATCCATAACGTCCCGAGCATCTTGGAACCAGCCAAAAGAAATGCCGAATCCCGCCATTTTTCAGACGACCACCGCCAGGCATCCAAGCCACCCCGGCGAATCGGGCTTCGGATTTCAACGAGGAGGGGGACCGCTGATTGGCGCTGATCTCCGCTGATTTTGTCGGGTTTGGAAAAGTCAGCGAAGATCAGCGTCAATCAGCGGTCGCCGCCAGAAATTCGGGTTTCGAACTTCGGATTTCCTCGCCGTGTAGAGGCTGCTGATCCCGCCACACTGAGGCTCCCAGCGTGCTTTCTCGAACCCGCTGCCCTCGATCAGGGCCACCATCGCCGCGCCCGAGGGGAAACGTTCGATGGAGTCGCCGAGGTAGGCGTAGGCCCCGCGGTTTCCGGTCAGTGCCCCGGCGAGGCGGGGGAGGACGCGGTGCAGGTAAAGGCGGTAGGGCGCTCGCAGGAGAGGGGATCGGGGCAGGGAGAAATCGAGCACCGCGAGGAGGCCGCCCGGCTTCAGCACCCGGGCGAATTCGCGCAAGGCCGCAGCCCGGTCCGCCATGTTGCGCAGCCCGTAGCCGATCGTGAGGGCATCGAAAGCCCCGTCGGGGAAGGGGAGCGCCAGCCCGTCCGCCACGAGCAGGTCGTCGAGGTCGCGTTTCCTCGCCTCGGCCAGCATGGGGGCGCAGAAATCGGCCCCGGTGACGCGGACGCCGGGAACTCTATCGCGCACGGTACGGGCGAGGTCGCCACTGCCGGTGGCGACGTCGAGGACGCGGCGGGCCCCGGATTCCCGGACGCGGCGGGCCACCCTCCGCCGCCACAGCACGTCGATGCCAAGGCAGAGGACATGGTTCGTCAACACGTAGCGGCGCGCGATCGAGGAGAAGACGCCGTGGACGAAGGCGGGGTTCTGGTCCTGGACGGGATCGGCCATCACCGGGGCGCGGACAGTGCTCACGAGAGGACTCGAACCTCCACGGGTCTCCCCACTAGATCCTGAATCTAGCGCGTCTACCAATTCCGCCACGTGAGCGACGGGCCGAAGCGAGCCGCTAAGAAACACGCGTCCCGCAGGATGACAAACGCTTTTATTGCGGAAGGGAATGAGATTGGCGGCTCCCTCTCTCCTACTAATACTCCTCCTCGTCCTCCTGCTCCCGATGGATTTGAGCAGGAGGACGAGGAGGAGTATTAGTAGGAATCTTGCAACTCCCCCTCCTCCATTTCTGGCGTGACGAGGCCTTCCGATCCGCCGCGGCGAACATGGCCCTCGACGAGGCGCTCTTCGAGTGGTCCGCCGAGAATCGCGCTGCCGCCGCCCGCTTCTACCATTGGGACTGTCCCGCCGCCACCGTCGGCTATTTCCATCGTGGCCCCCTGCCGAACGCGGCGGCGGTGCGCCGTTTCACCGGGGGCGGCCTCGTCGAACACGGCGGCGACCTCACTTTTGTCCTGGCCTTTCCCGCCGGGAGCGGCCCCGCCCTCGCCATCGCCGCCGACCGCTACCGCTGGATCCACGAAGCCCTCGCTCTCACCCTCGCGGCGACCGGGTTTCGCGTCGCCTTGGCCCCGCCCGCCGCGTCCCCGGCCCATGGCCCCTGTTTCGCCAATCCCGTGACTTGGGATCTCCTCGATCCGGTTTCGGGAGGGAAGATCGGCGGCGGGGCGCAGCGGCGCTCGCGCGGCGCCGTGATCCACCAAGGCAGCCTCCGCCTTCCGGCATCTCTGCGTCATCCCGAGTCCGAATGGATCGACGCTTTTCTCCATGCCTTGGCCGACACGGCGCTTCCCTTGTCCCCGGAAATCCAAATTCGCCTCCTTGCCGAAGCGCCCTCCCGCGAAGCGGCTCGCTACGGCACCGAAGCATGGAACCGCCCCAGTGGGGCTGAAAACTGAAGGGCATCCCGAAAAACCGGGATGGCGACACTCTTTTCCTGCAGTTTCCCATTGTGATTTTTTTGCCCTTCCCGATGCTTCCTTCCATACCAAGCAGCCCTCCGATGAGGCCATCCATCTCCAGCAAGGCTTTCTCCGGAATCACCCTCCTCGTCCTCCTCGCCGCATGCCTTTCCGTCCGAGGCGAGGATTTCGTCGATGACGCGGCGATCAAGGCTTCTTTTGAAAAGCAGCTCGGCGAACAGTTCCAAGCGGGCGGACTGCCTTCGGGCTCGGTCACGGTGGAGCAGCTCCATCGCGCCGCGAAGGCCGATCTCGCTCTCCCGCCCGCGCCGGAACCCGCTTCCGGGGAATCGGCCTTCGCCCGCGCCCGCGCCGCGACCCTGATTCTTGGCCATCTGTATCTCTGTGGGAAATGCGAACGTTACCACGCCAATCTTTCCGGCGGGATTCTCCTGTCCCCGGACGGGCTCGCCCTGACCAACTACCACGTCCTCGACTTCCGCGAGGCGGTCGTTTTCGGGGCGATGAGTGCCGACGGCCAAGTCTATCCCATCGACGAGGTTCTCGCCGCTTCGAAGGCGGACGATCTGGCCCTCGTCCGCCTTCGAGATGCTGGGAATCTGCCTTATGTTCCGATTGCCGGAAAGCTCCCGGCCAGCGGTGACGAGCTGTTCGTGATCTCCCATCCTGACGGGCATTTCCACACCCTCACGCGAGGGCATCTCGCGCGGAAGTATCTGACAGCGAAGGAACGTGCGCCCCGTCTCCAGATCACCGCCGACTTCGCGAAGGGATCGAGCGGCTCCGGCATCTTCAATCTGCACGGCGAACTCATTGGACTCGCCGTTTCGACGAATTCGATCTACTACACCGAACACGAGGAGAGAAAGGACAACCTTCAGATGGTTGTGAAGTCCGGTGTGCCGGTCGAGGCGCTCTTGAGGCTCCTCGGAACGGCGGGTCGTTCCGAGGAGGTAAAAAGGGAAAGGCAAAAAGTGAAAGGTCTCTCACACGAGGAGCGCCCTCGGTTGGACCGATGAAGGCGGACGCAAGCCCGGTGCCTTGCTTTTTACCTTCCCACCTTTTACGACCGCGCTGGAAGCGCGGCCACCGGCTACCACCGTTTCACCGCTCCGCGGACGAGACCGACCATGACGCCTTGGATGACGAGCTCTTGCGCCGGGATGAGGTCGGGGTAGTCCGGGTTCTCGGCTTTCAAATAGGGGCGGCGGCCGTTGACGATGTATCGTTTCAAGGTCGTCTCGCCGTCGATGAGGGCGGCGACGATGTCCCGGTCGCGCGGCTCGCGGGATTCGATGATGACGTGGTCGCCGTCCATGATGTGGGCGTCGATCATCGATTCGCCGCGCACTTTGAGGGCATAGGTCTTGGCCCGTTGATTGAGGCCGAGGGAGCGGACATCGACCGAGAGGGTGCCGTCGGCGACGGGCGCGGTGTCGTCGCTGTAGCCGGCGGGGATGGCGCCGTACACGGGGATGTCGAGGATGGGTTCGCGATCGGCCGCCCCGGCGAACATGAGGCAGCGGGCGCGGCGGCGTTCGTCGTCGCCGGCGCGGCGGGTCACTGCCCCCTTGCGCTCGAGGGCGCGCAGATGGCTCACGGCGGCGGTCTGGCTCGCGAAACCGAAATGCTCCTGGATCTCCCGGGTCGAGGGCATGATCCCGGTGCGGCGATGCTCGGACTGGAGGTAGTCGAGGACTTCTTGTTGGCGTGAGGTTAACTTCATTCTGAACACTGTTTGAGAGAACATTCTCCGATTTTCATCGTGCGCAAGGGGAAATCCGAATTTTATTTCTCTTTCTCCACTCTTGCCCATGGGATCCAACCGAAGCCTCCTCCTTGCGGTCGCGCTGACGATGTCCGCGCACGTCTCCGGACAGGACGAGTCGGAACCGACGGCCCCGGAAGCTCCCGCTCCGGGCGCCGAAGCGGTGGAACGGGTGAAGAAGCTCGGCTTCCGCCTCTCCTCGAAGGACGCTCCCTCCGAGACGGTGCCGGCGGCATCCGGTGCGCCCGTCTCTTCTACTCCCACAGCGGAGCCGGGCGGCGCGATGCGGCTCGGGCGGATCGAGGAGCCTGTCTCCCTGCCGTCGGAATTGGTGGAGCTGGCCAAGGAGGGTGCCCTCGCCGTCGCCGACCGGGAATGGGAGAAGGCGCGGGAGATCTACTTGGAAATGGTCAAGGCGGCGCCCGGCAACGCCCTCGCCTACGCCAACCTCGGCGTCGCGGAGCATCAGCTCGGCAACCTCCTCGCGGCTGCGGGCAACCTCGCCAAATCGACCGAGTTGAACCCGCATCTCGCTCGCAACTGGCAAACCCTCGGGTTGATCCATTATGAGCGAGGCGACCTTGCCTTGGCCCTCTCCTGTCTCACGCGGGCGGTCCACGAGGCCCCCGGCGAAGCGGAGACGCGCGTCATTCTCGCGGCGGTGGCCCGCGACTACGGGTGGCCCGAGGCGGCGGTGACGGAACTCCGGCGCGCCGTGGAAATCGATCCGAAGCTCGCCTCGGCCCACTACAATCTGGCCGTGACCTACCTCGAGGCCAATCCCCAGCGACTGGAATTGGCCCGCCGCCATTACTACGCCGCAGTCGATCTCGGCACCGCGCCCTCGCCGGAGATCGAGGCAGCTTTGAAACCGACGGAATGAGCTTCCCGGGTGCATTCGGGGAAAACTGGCGTAGATTCCGCAGTCCCATGCCTTCCGACCGACAGACCGCGCCGCGACGACCGTTCGCCTTCTCTGCCATCTTCGCGTTGGCGGCGCTGTTCGCGTCCCTCTTCGGTGGCTGCCAGTCGAACGAGCCGGTCTCCTACTTGGCCCGGTCGCAACCGGCCCCGGCCTCCTATCAGTATCAGACCCCGGGAACCACCCCTGCTACGCCCCTCTACGGAAATCCCGGAACGGTCGAGGCCTTGGCGCCGATCCCGCTGGAACTGCCCGGCGTTTCCCGTCCTCGCGGCGAGGCTCCGAACATCACCGCGAAGGCCGCGATCCTCGTCGATGGCTCCGGTCGGGTGCTCTACGAGAAGAACGCCGACGCCCGTCTCCCGGCGGCGAGCACGCAGAAGCTCCTCACCGGCCTTCTCGTCGCGGAGCGCGGCAATCTCAGCGGCGCGGTCCGGATCGAGGAGTCGGACACTTGGGCTGAGCCGACCGTCTTGGGAATCAAAGGTGGCGAGGTCTATTCCCGTGGGGAGCTGCTCCGGGCGGTGCTGATACGGAGCTGCAACGACGTCGCCCGCGCCCTCGCCCGCGACCACTCCGGCAGCGAGGCGGCCTTTGTCGCCCAGCTCAACGCCAAGGCCCGCCAGATCGGGATGAGCAATTCCTATTTCACGAACTCGAACGGTCTCCCTTCGCCTCCTGGCCAGTATTCGACCGCCCGCGACCTCTCCAGGCTCGGTCTCGCCGCGTTGCGGAATCCCACGGTGCGCGAACTTTGCGGCACGCGCAGTTGCGTCTTCCGCATGGCCAACGGCACGCCTAAAACCCTGACGAACACGAATCAGGTTCTGCGCCATTTCCCCTATTGCACCGGGCTCAAGACCGGCTACACCAACGCGGCGGGCCGCTGTCTCGTCTCCTCGGCCTCGGATCAGGGCAGGACTGTCGTGGCGGTCATCCTCGGCAGCAGCAGCCCCACGGTGTGGCAGGAGTCGGAGGCGCTGTTGAAGTACGGATTGGGCCTGTGAGACGCCTAGGACCGTTCCCGGAGCGGGTCAAGACCGGGGTGCGAGGAGGAAAGCGGCTTGCCCCGCATTCGGGGAAGTGGCATCCTTGTCCCGTGATCCCGATGAAAACGATTCTTTCCGCCGCCGTCGGCCTCCTCGTTTCGGTCTGCCTCATCCAAGCCGCATCCCATCCCCCGTCGAAAGGGGTGGAGGCGGCGCACCCTCTGGCGAACAGGGCCAAGCGGGCGGCGGCCTTGGCGGGGCTTGAGAAAAAGTTGAAGGAGTCCGGAGTATTCGCTTCGTTGCCTCGCGGTGTGTCGATCTACTTCGACGCCGACGAGGAGCCGGAGGACGGTTGGTACATGGTCACCGTCCGCCAGATCAACGGTCCTGGTTCGGGCGGCGATCCGAACGTCTCGCCCGCGCTCGCCCACTTCTACGTGCGCGAGAGCGACGGGGTGATCGAGTGGTATGACGTCGTCGAGGACGAGCGCCGCCCCTTCGCCGATTTCGTCAAGGACCGGAACGCTCCCTGACGAACTGCATATCAGCTGCCTGCATCGAGGGCGGACCGGACGTCTCTGCGACGCTCGACCGAGGCCACTGGCCTCGGCTACAGAGGTTCCGCCTCCGATGACGCGCCAGCACCTGTAGCCGCGCTCAGTGAGCGCGGACCGAACGGCCTCGGGACGTCCGACCGAGGCCAGTGCCCCCGGTTACAGATCCAGCGAACTCTCCGCCGGCGCTTTCACCCGATCTGCGAAAGCCGCCCGGTCGAATCGCCGAAGCGCTCCTCCTTCACCCCGGTTCGGTCGAGAAGGCTGAGGAAGAGGTTGCTCATCGGCGTGTCCTGCCCGAGTTCGCTGCGCAGCCCGGTCTGGATCGTGCCGCCGCCGTGGCCGGCGAGGATGACGGGCAGGTCGGTGTGGCGGTGGCGATCGGGGTCGGCAAGACCGCTGCCCCAGACGACCATCGAGTTGTGCAGCAGCGACTGGCCGTCCACGTCCTTGCGCGACTGGAGTTGTTCGAGGAAGTAGGCGAACTGCCGCGAGTAGAAAAGGTCGATCTTGGCGAGCTTGTCGAGCGACTCGGGGTTGTTCTGGTGGTGCGAGATGGAGTGGTGCCCATCGGGCACGCCGATGTCCTTGAAGCTGCGGTTGCTCCCGTCGTGGGCGAGGAGGAAGGTGGCGACGCGGGTCGAGTCGGTCTCGAAGGCGAGCACGAGCAGGTCCATCATCAGGCGGATGTGGTCCTCGTAGCTGCCGGGCACGCCCTCGGGCATCTCCATGTCGGGGGATTCGGGCAGGCCGAATTTCTCCGCCTTCTCGATGCGGCGCTCGATCTCGCGCACGCCGGTCATGTATTCGTCGAGCTTGAGCTGGTCGTTGCGACCGAGCTGGCGGTTCAGCGCCTTCGCGTCCTCCATCACGAAGTCGATGAGGGAGCGCTGGCGCTGGTTGCGCAGGGCGAAGCCCCTCTCCCGCTCCTCCTTCGGGCCGGAGCCGAAGAGGCGTTCGAAGACGTGGCGGGGGTTCGACTCGGGCGTCATCGGCGTGGTGTCCGACCGCCACGAGAGGTTGAACTGGTAGGCGCAGGAGTAGCCCGAATCGCACACCCCGCTCTTGCGGATGCCGTCGCAGGAGAGCTCCAGCGAGGAGAAGCGCGTCTGGTCGCCGACGGCGTTGGCGATGACTTGGTCGGCGGAGATGCCGAGCTTGATGTCGGCCCCGGCGGTCTTGCGCGGGCGGGTGCCGGTGAGGAAGGTGGCGTTGGCCCGGGCATGGTCGCCCGCCCCGTCGGGGCCCCCGGTGCCGTTGAGGTGGGCGAGGTTGCTGAGGACGTGGAGATGCTCCTTGAACTTCGCGTAGGGCTCGTGCGTCGCGGCAAGCTGGAAATCGGCCCCCGTCCCGGCGATGGCCCACTTCTCCATGTTCATGCCGTTCGGCTTGTAGAGGAAGGCGGTGCGCAGGGGTGCCCCGCTCGCGGTCGTGGCGAGCCCTTTCGCGGCGGCGGCCTTGGCGACGGAGGTGTTGAAGAAAGTCTCGAAAGACGGCAGGGCGACGGCGGCTCCGAGGCCTTTGAGGAAAGCGCGGCGGTTGACTTCGTGGATCATGGCTGAAGGGGAGGGGAGTGCGTTCCAGATGGCAGGCCGGATGCCTAGCAGATCCGAGGCCAAGACAAGATACGCCCGCGCGGCGCTCCAACAAATCACGCGAATCCGGCTGTCAAGACCAGTCCATTGGGGTCAGTCGGCTGCGCTAAGCTCGACGATCCATGCGACCAGCTCCCAGATCTCGTCCTCCTTCAGGGCCTCCGCGTAGCCGACCATGGGCGTGCCGTTGAGACCCGTGGCGATGGTGCGGTAGAGGTCGCCGGGTTGGTCGCCCGACTTGTGGTGTGGTGCGGAGAGCGTGGCGGGGGCGATGGGGTTGCCCCAGCCGTCGACGAGCCCTTGGCCGCCTGGCCCGTCGCCTTTCCCCGAGTCGCCGTGGCAGGTGGCGCACAGTGCCTGGAAGCGCGCCGCTCCGGCTTGGGCGCGGCTCCGCCGTTCCCCGGGCGAGGCGAACCAATCGGGCGTCCCGGGCATGGGAACGGGTCTGGCGGCAAGCTCGGGCTTCCGCCAGGCTCTGGAGAGGCTTTTGAGGTAGACGACCAAGCCATCGACTTCCTCCTCGTGGAGATTGGAGAAGACCGGCATGGTCGTGCCCGAGATCCCGCTGCGGATGGTCCGGCGCAGGTCCGCGTCGACTGGCTGGGTGCCGTAGGCGGTGGTGCGGAATTTGAAGAGGCCCGAGCGGAAATTGCGCGGCTTCACCGCAAGTTCGCCGGCCCACGGGCCGTTGCCCCTTCCCGTCGCGCCATGGCATTCGACGCAGTATTTCTGATAGACGTAGCGCCCCTTCATGTAGAGATGGAGCTCTTGGCGGTTGGCCTCGGACGAGGGTTCCTCGGCACCCGCCGGGAGGAGGAGCGCGGCGAAGGCGAGGCTTGCTCCGGCGCAGGCCGATGCCAGGACGCGGGGTGGACGAAAGGAAACCATGCCTCGCCAAGATAAGGGCGTTTCGCGGAGCGTCCGTCCTTTTTTCTGGTGCAGGTGCGCCAGTCGGCGGGAACCGTTCGGGTCACCGCATTCGCTGGGCGCGGGTTGGATGTCCTAGCGACGTTCGGACGGGGTCGGCTATCTCGGCTACAGCCACCCGGTCCCAGGCATCGCGTAGGGTCGGAAGATCTCGATGGTCCCGTCGGCTTCGTCGTGGAGGAGGGCGCGGTTCAAGCCGAGTTCGGCGGCTTTGCCGGAGTCGATGAGGCTCGCGGAATCGGCCGCGCTCATTTGGAAGAGCACCTTCTTCTCGAACTCTCCCGCGGCCTTGCGTCCGAGGGTGCGGACGAGGTTGTTGTAGGAGTCGAGCGAGGCGACGAGATGATGACCCCAAGGCGGCCCTTCGAGGATGATCTCCTGCAAGGAGTCGGAGGGCTTCGCCCCGGCTTCGGCGTCGAGGGAGAAGGAGAAATCCTCTTCGTGCCGCAGCTTGCGGTGGCGGTGGAGGTTGGGGATGAAAAGAACGACGGGCCTCCCCGGATCGGGCGCGGAGCCGTCGGCCACGGCCTTGAGCGAGGCGGCGAGTTCGTTCAGAAGCGGCCCGACCCCATGTGTGTCGGGGCATTCGACCCCGCCGATGCGTTCGACGGCGCGGCGGAAGGGCGAATCGTCGGGGGTGGCGAAACGGCTGTCCACGAGGACGAGGCGGATCGCGTCCCCGAACTGCGCCCGCAGCATCCGCAGGGCGACGACGAGGATCGCATCGGCCGCGTCCTCGCGCTGGCCGACGAGGAGGAGGTGGTTGCCACTCTGCCGGGCGAAGCTCACCTCGGTGGGGCCTTTGATCGAGTTCGGCGCGCCGAGAAAAATCCGTGGTGGACCGGGGACGGGGTCGTGTTTCAGCAGTTCGGTCAGGATGGGGTCGGACTCGGCTTCGGCGGGGGCGTTGCCCTCGAAGACGACGAGGGGGCGCGGTTTCCCTCCCCGCTTTCGGTCCAGTTCGGCGACGTGTTCGAGGAGCTGGTCGCGCTCCTCTTCGCCGAGCCAGACGACTTGGAAGGGCGAGTTCGCCTCGGCGGCCCCGGCGCGGTCGTTGTAGATGCCCTCGCCGGGCCGGGTGAGGAGGCGAGGCGCGGGATTCGAGTCGTCCATGATGAGGTAGGCGTCGGCCTCGTTGCAGGCGAGGGCGATGCGCACGGTCATCTGCCCGAGGGTGGCGCGGGCGAGGGTGAAGGCCCCGCCGAGGGTCTGCGAGCCGAGGATGGCGTGGATGCCGAAGGCGCGACCTTGCCTCACGATGCGGTCGAGGAGCACGGCGGCCTGCTGCGAGATGGCGTCGTCCTCGGTGAAGAACTCCTGGAATTCGTCGATCAGCAGGAGGGTGCGCGGCATGATCTCCGCTCCCGGCTTGGTGCGGTAGCCGGCCACGTCCTGCGCTCCGGCGGCGCGGAAAAGCTCGCCCCGCCGCCGCAACTCCTCGTCGAGGCGTTGCAGCACGCTGAGGCCGAACTCGCGGTCGCTCTCGATGGCGACGACGCGGGCGTGGGGGAGGCGGCGGTCGCCGTAGCATTTGAACTCGACCCCTTTTTTGAAATCGACGAGGTAGAACTCGACTTCGTCGGGCGAGGACCAGAGGGCGAGGTTGCTGACGATGATGTGGAAGAGGGTCGATTTGCCCGATCCCGTCTTCCCGGCGATGAGGGCGTGCTGGCAGGTGCCCTTGCCGAGGGCGAGCTGCTGCAGTTTCGTCGCCCCGCTGCGCCCGATGGGGACGCGCAATTCGTCGGCGGTCGTGAGGCTCCAGCATTCCTCCGGGGAGGGGGCGATGAAGGGGAAGGGCACCTCGATGCGGTTCGAATCGCGGTTGGCCGCGCCGAGGCGGTGCATCCATCGGGCGAAGAGATCGGGCGGGGGTGGTTTTGTCAGGGAGATCGTCAGCCCCTTCACCGGCGCGTCCTTCAGGAAGAATCCGTCGATCCCCGACTGGAGGCAGAGGCAGGCCTTGCGCAGGTCGTCCATGCGGAAGCCGGAGGGAAGCTCGGCGCGCTGGTCGCAGTGGAGGAGAAGGAAGACCCCGCAACGCGCCCCTGCGGCGGCGATGCTGAGGAGGCGCTTCGCCGCGAGATCGCTGAAGCCGTGGGGGAAGTCGGCGGCGACGAGGAAGTGGTAGCGCTCCGCGACGGTCCCGGCGGCCTCGTTGTAGTCGGTGATGGTCGCGTAGTCCTGGCGCAGGTACATCTGGATGACCTTCTCCATGTGGTCGCAGAGTTCGCCGAGGCGGCGCTCGATCTGGTCGGACTGCGTGCGGATGCGGGTGTTGATGAGGATTTCCTCGTAGTCGGCGAGGTGCATCAGCCCCGCGAAGCTCTCCCCGAGTCCCACCGGATCGACGAGGGAGAAGGAAAGCCGCCCGGCTGGCGAGGCGGCGAGCCAGCCGAGGACGAGCTGGTTCAGCAGGGCGATGGCCTCGTCGCGGCCATGCTGCTTCGTTTCGAGGAGGATGGAGGCGGCGTCCGGGATGCGGAGGCGCAGGGCGAGGCGGTAGTCGGGCGGCGAGGGCAGGGCCATGCGCTCCGACACCGGGAGGAGGAGTTCGCTCCGTTCGCCGGAGTAGTCCAATTCGCCGAAAGCGAGGGCGGGGACGAGCTGGCTCGGTGGGGACCAAGCCTCGGGTCCGTTGCTCAACCAAGCGGTCTCCTTCCCCGCGAGGACGGCTTGGGTCTCCGCGGAGAGGCTTGCCGCGAGCGGAAGCATCTCGCTCCGCCACTCCGCGACGAGCCGCTCCAAGGGTTCGGCGGGATCTTCGACTGGGCCAGCTTCGGCGGCGACGCGGGCGAGGGCTTCGTCGCGTTGCCGTTCCAACTCGCCGATGCCTTCGGCGAGGGTCTGGTGGACGGCGTCGATCTGGAACTGCCGATGCGTGTCGAGTTTCCCCCGGAGGGCTTCGGCGCGTTTCTCGACGGCTCCGGGATCCGGGTAGCGGCGCGGACTGGAGTCGCTAGGTTTGTGCTTCAGACCCTGTTCGAAGGCGGACTTGACCCGGTTGTATTCGGCTTCGGCCGTCTCGACGGCGAGGCGGTGGCGGAGATCGAGCGACTCGCGATGGCGCAGGCGCAGGGCCTTGGCCTCGACGAAGCGCGGGGTCTCGGCGGCGGCGAATGCGGCGGCGGGACCGCGCCCGGCGAACCACAGGACGAGGAGCAGTGCGGCGGTGGCACCCGCGATGCCGAGCGAGAGCGGCCACGAAATCCCGCCGAGGCCAAGGTGGGGGGCGACGAAGGGCAGGACCGCGCCGAGACCGAGGACGAGGAAGAGCTGGAGGACGAGGGGGAAACCGCCGAACCAAGCGAGGAGCGGCGATTGGCGCAGGCGTTTCACCGCTGCGGAAAGCCCGGTGTGGAGCGCGGCGAGGGACTCCTCGGCGGGAGGGGCACCGGCCTCGTCGGGCAGGGGCGTCTCCGTATCCTTCAGCGCGACGAGGAGGCGGCGCTGCGGTCCGCCATAGCCTCGCAAGGCGGCGACGGCGGCTTTTTCCAATTTGAGGAAACGGGCATGGATCGCCTTGGTCGCGGCACCCGCCTCCTCATGCTCGGCGGCGGCGCGGGCGAGGGCCTGCTCGCGGCGGCGGCCCGCCTCCATGAAGTCGCGCTGGAGGACGGCGCGGTGCTGGCCCTCGCTCGCCTGCATCGCGCCGACGACGGCGTTGCGCACGGCGATTTGGCCTTTGTCGAGGCGGACGCGGCGTTTCTTCGCGAGTTCGTCGAAAGTGTGGACCTTCGTCTCGGCCTTCTCCGTCATCGCGGCGACGGCGGCGCGGTGGCGGCGCTCGATCTCGGCGTGCTGCTCCTCAAGGGTCTGGCGGCGGCTCGACTCGCGGAGCTGCCGGGCGCGTTCGAGCCCCTTCTCCCGCTCGGCGAAGCTCCGCGCCCCGGCGTGGAAACGTCCGACGAGGGAGACCGATTCGGGGGCGGAGAGGGGGTCAGAGTTCACAGTCTTGGCGGAGTCGGTGGAGCACCTTGTCGAGATCCTCGATGGCCGCGGCGGCGTGGTCGACGGCATCGAACATGGGCTGCATGTAGACGCTGTCAAATTCGCGGGCCTTTTCGTCGCGCCACGACTCCCGCGTCTCCTGCCAGACACGGAGGAGTTCGCGGGAGAGTCCGACGAGGCAGCCCTTGCTGTGGTTGAGGCTCATGTCAGGGGTCGCCGGAGGCGTAGGCGTCGAGCTGGCGGATCGCCTCGGTCAGGAAGACGACGGCGCGGGCCATGTCAGTGTCGAGGTGGTGGCGGAGTTTTTCGACCTTCCTCGCCTCGGGTTCGACGGTGGAGTCGTAGTTGCGCAGCCAAGCCGCGATCTTGCGCAGGGTGTCTTCGAGTTCGCGAAGCTCGCGGCGTTTCTGGTTCACCTGCATCTGGGCACCGCTTTTCTTCTGGGCGAGGTCGGAGAGGCGGGCGGTGAAAAGCTCCTGCTCCAGTTGTTCGAGCTCGCGCTCGCGGCGTTTCATCTCCTGCCCGATTTTCATACGCTGCTCGGTCTGGAGCCAGATGCGGGTGCGCTTCACCTCCTCGGAGACTTCGTCGAGGACGAGGTTGGCCCGTTCGAGGAAAAGAATCAGGCTGGAGCGGAATCGCTCCAAGGCCTCGAGGTGGGTGACGTGGGCACCGGGCACAAGCGTCTCCTCTTAGCGCTGGTTCAGGTATTCCTCGATGCGCTGGGCCTTGCGCAGGAGGAAGGGGCCTTGGTGGGCCGAACTCTCCATGAAACGACGGAGCGTCTTCATGGTCTCTTGGAACTCCTGGGCGAACTTGGCATGTTCCTGGTCCTGCCAAGTGTCGGCTAGGGCGGCGAAGCGGGCCTGAAGGGAGGAGAGGGAGTTCTGCAGGTCGCCGTTGAAGCGCTTCAACTCCTCGGCGAAGCGCCGCAGCTCGTTCGGGTCGACGATGGCCTTGGACATGGGAGCACCTCCTGATTTTTGAAGCCTCCCATCTTCCGCCCCTGCCTCGGCAAGGGCGGAAGATGGTCGGGACGACTGGATTCGAACCAGCGACCCCCACACCCCCAGTGTGATGCGCTACCAGGCTGCGCCACGTCCCGTATGACTTCCCGCCGACCGGATGGACCGGCGGAGCGGATAGTGTGGACGAAATCCTCCGTTGCGCAAGTGCCTTGTCTTTCAAAAATTTCGCGCGAGAACGCGGAACTTTTTTTGCACAGGGATCGCGATTCTGTGCCATGCTGCACGGCTCATGGAATCGCAGCGCATCCCAGTCGCCGTCGTCGGCGCGAGTGGCTACACGGGGCAGGAGTTGCTCCGTCTCCTCGTGGCACACCCCTCGGTGGAACTCGTCGCGACGACCTCCCGGCAGGAGGCGGGGCGCGCCCTCGCGTCCGTCTTCCCGCGACTCGCCGGCTCGACCGCCGCCGATCTGGCCTTCATCGCGCCGGACATCGAGGCCATCGTTGCGAGCGGGGCGAAGGCCGCCTTCCTCGCCCTGCCGCACGGGGTCGCCTCGGAGTTCGCCGTGCCCCTGCTGGAGCGCGGGCTGCGCCTCGTCGATCTCAGCGCCGACTACCGCCTGCGCGACGCGGTGGTCTACCGGGAGTTTTACCAGCACGAGCATCCCGCGCCGCAGTTGCTCGGCCGTGCCGTCTACGGCTTGCCGGAATTCTATCGCGAGGAGATCGCCGCCGCCGACCTCGTCGCCTCGCCGGGCTGCTACCCGACGAGCGTCCTCGTGCCGCTCGTGCCGCTGCTGAAGGCGGGGTTGATCGAACCTGCGGGCATCGCCGTGGCCAGCCTCTCCGGCGCGAGCGGGGCGGGGAAGAAGGCCGAGGCGAGCCTGCTCTTCGCCGAGGTCAACGAAAGCCTCCGCGCCTACGGAGCACCGAAGCACCGCCACCTCAGCGAGATCGAGCAGGAGCTTTCCCTCGCCGCCGGGGAGAGGGTCGTGATCTCCTTCGTGCCGCATCTCATGCCGGTGACGGCGGGGATCGCGACGACGATCTTCTGCGGGATCGCCGGGGACGCCGACGCGATCTCCTCCCGCGTCGCCGAGGCCTATCGCGAGGCCTACGACGGGCGTCCCTTCGTGCGCGTCCTCGGCGAGGGCGCCTTCGCCGACACGAAGCATGTCGTGCGGACGAACTTCGTCGATGTCGGCTGGGTCGTGGACCGCCGCACCGGGCGCTTGATCCTCTCCAGCGCCGAGGACAATCTCGGGAAAGGCGCGGGCAGCCAGGCGATCCAGAGCTTCAACCTCATGTTCGGTCTGCCCGAGACTGCCGGACTGCTCCAGTTTTAATCCACATCGATCCCCGTTCCGAACATGGCCAAGAAAGTCAAAGAGATCGAGGGCGGCGTCTGCGCTCCGCGGGGCTTCAAGGCCGGGGCCATCGCCTGCGGCATCAAGAACCCGGCGGTGGAGCGGCTCGACCTCGCCCTGATCTATTCCGAATTCCCCACTGTCGGCTCCGCCGTCTACACGCAGAACCAGGTCTGCGCCGCGCCCGTGCGCCTCTCCGCCAGCCATTTGAAATCGGCCGAGCCCCGCGCCATCATCGCGAACAGCGGCAACGCCAACGCTTGCACCGGACCCGACGGACTCGTCCACGCCCGTGCCATGAGCGCCGCCACGGCGAAAGCGCTCGGGCTGAAACAGCGCGAGGTCCAGGTCTGCTCCACCGGCATCATTGGCGTGCCCCTGCCCATCGACCGTATTGAGCCGCGCATCCCCGAGCTCGCCGCCTCCCTGAACGGCGACGGCAATCCGGCGGCGCGGGCCATCATGACGAGCGACACCCGGCCGAAGGAGGTCGCCGTTTCCGTGAAAATCGGCGACACGAAGGTGCGCATCGGGGCCATCGCCAAGGGCGCGGGCATGATCAATCCGCACATGGCCACGATGCTCTGCTTCGTCACCACCGACGCCGCCGTGTCGAAGGCCGAGATCGTCGCCGCGACGAAGGAGGCGGTGGACCATTCCTTCAACCGCATCACCGTCGACGGCGACATGAGCACGAACGACACCGTCATCGTCATGGCCAACGGGCAGGCGGGGAACAGGACGATCACGAGGGGAGGGGAGGGGAGCGCCGAGTTCCGCGAGGCCCTCACCGAGGTGATGCTCTGCCTCGCCAAGCGCATCGTCGCCGACGGCGAGCGCGTCACCAAGCTCGTCGAGGTGCAGGTGCGCGGCGCCGCCTCAGCCCTCGACGCCGAGCGCGTCGCCCGCGCCGTGGCGAACTCGAAGCTGGTGAAATGCTCGTGGAACGGCAACGACCCGAACTGGGGCCGCATCCTCCACGCCGTCGGCTACTCCGGCGCGAGGGTGAAGGAGGAGATGGTGAACATCCACCTCAACGGGGTCATCGCGACGCAGAACGGCCTCGCCGCCGGGACCGAAGGCGGGAAGCTGCTCGACGCCGTGAGCGGTCCGGAGTTCACCGTCGGGATCGACCTGAACATCGGCAGGGGCGAGTTCACCATCTACACCTCCGACCTCTCGCCGGAATACGTCGATTTCAACCGCACCGAATATTCGGCGGTGAGGAAGAAGTGACGGAGGGCGGCTTTCGGGGCTTCGGTGGGGAGAAGTTCTCACGAAATTGCCTTCGGCTATCCGCTTCGCGTATTCTCTACGGGCACTGTCTGCCCGCTGCGCGCACATTTCATCCGTAAGCCCCTCCCCCTCCACAGCGTCCCAACGGTTGCGAACTGCGTCATCCACTGGTAGAGAAAGACGCCCCGGAAGCCTCCGGGCCTCCTTCTCGCGACATGGACGATTTCGCCTTCATCCAACTGGCTCCGGGCCGCTATCTCTGCGGCCTCGGCCCCTTCGAGTTGCGCGAATCCCCGCCGCCGGACGGGGCCACGGCCTTCTACTGGAACCGCTTCGACCTGTCCGACCCGCGCCCTTGGCGGGTGCCTTCCCGCGTCTTCGAGACGGACGACCTGCGCGTCCTCCTGCCCGACAACGGGGCCACCCCCTTGCCCGAGATCGCTTGGGCGGGCCTCGGCGACACCGACGTGAGGGCCGTCTTTGACGAAATCCTCGCCAGCATCCGCGAGGGCGGGCTGACGAAATCCGTCCCCGTCCTCACCGAGCGCGGCATCCTCCACCGCGGCGAGCCGGCCGCGCTGGTGAAGGCGGTTAACGCCGCGCCCGACTCGCTCCGGGGCTACGGTTGCCGGGAGGGCAGTCAGGGCCTCGTCGGGGCGACGCCCGAGCAACTCTTCACCCTGCGTGACGGCATCCTCGAAACCATGGCCCTCGCCGGCACCTCGCCGCGCCACGAACTCCGCGATTTTCCGAACGATCCGAAGGAAATCCGCGAGCACGAACTCGTCGCCGACTACTTGGAGGAACTGCTCGCCCCCTTCGGCCCGGTCGAGCGCGAGCCTCGCACCCTCCTCGACCTCGGTTCGATGATCCATTTCCTGACGAGGCTCCGCGTCCGTCTCGACGATCCGGCGACCGATCCCAACACCCTCGTCAGGGTCCTCCATCCGACTCCGGCCCTCGGGGCCTGTCCGCGAGGCGACGGCGCCCTGCGCCAGCTCGTCGAATACCGCCGCCGCCTCGGCGTGCCGGAGCGGTTCGGCGCACCTTTCGGAGCGCTGCGCGAAGGCTCCCTCCGGGTCTTGGTCGCCATCCGCAACGTCTCCTGGGACGGGCGCGACGTCTTCCTCCCCAGCGGCGTCGGCCTCGTCGAGGGCAGCCGCTTCGACCGCGAATGGCGCGAGCTCGCCCTGAAGCGGAACTCGGTGAAATCCCTCCTCGGGGTGTGATCGGACGCCGCACGAGCATGACCGCCAACGCCATCCTCGCCGGGGCCGCCCTCGGGCATCTCGCCGGGCTCGGGGTGGAGGACTTCGTCGTCTGCGCGGGCGCCCGCAACGCCCCGCTCGCGACCTCGCTCTTGGCAAAATGCCGGGACCACGGCTTGCGCGTGCGCCACCACTTCGACGAGCGCACCGCCGCGTTCTTCGCCCTCGGCCTCGCGAAGCGCCGCCTCGCGCCAGTCGCCGTGCTCACGACCTCCGGCACCGCCGCGGCCGAGCTGCTGCCCGCCGTGGTCGAGGCCTACTACAGCGGCGTTCCCCTAGTCCCCGTCACCGCCGACCGCCCCGCCTCCTGGCGCGGCAGCGGCGCTCCCCAGGCCATCGAGCAGGCGGGGATGTTCGGACCCTACGCCTTCGCCCTCGACGTTTCGGAGCCAACGGGGCTCGCCCGCCTCGCGGAATGGGAAGGCGACGCGCCTTTGCATGTGAATCTCTGTTTCGACGAGCCAAGGGCCGAGGATCGCAACGAAACTTGGAAGCCCGCGCCAGTCTCGATCCAGCGGAACGGGACGCGAGCCGACGGGGAGGAGATCGCCGCCTTCACCGGGGATGGCGACGGGCTGCTGGTCGTCCTCGGCGAACTGGAACCCGGCTGGCGCGAGGAAGTGGAGCGGTTTCTGGTTTTGTCAGGCTTCCCCGTCTGGGCCGAAGCGACGAGCGGACTGCGGGAGAGCGCGGCGCTGGCGGGACGGATCGTCCTTGGCGAACCGCCCCTGCCCCGGCGCGTCCTTCGCATCGGCGGCGTCCCTAGTTTGCGGCTCTGGCGGGATCTTGAGGAGCACGCGGCGATCCCCGTGCTCTCGGTCTCCCGCCGACCTTTCCCCGGATTGGCGCGGGATTCGGCGCTCCTCGTCACGGACCGTTTCCCGGCCGTCCCGCTGGAGACGCGACAGGGTTGGGTCGGCGACTCGACCCTCTTGGATGCCGCTCCCTTCGCCGCCCATCCCCGTTCCGAACCGGCCATGGTCCGCGAACTCTCGCGCCGCATCCCCTCCGACGCCCTCGTCTATCTCGGCAACAGCCTGCCCATCCGCGAGTGGAACCTCGCGGCCGCCCTCGACTCGCCGCATCCGCGCGTCCGCGCGAGCCGGGGCGCGAACGGCATCGACGGGCAGGTCGCGACTTTTCTCGGCCTTTCCGAGGGCGAAGCGGAATCGTGGGCGGTGCTCGGCGACCTCACCACGCTCTACGACCTCAACGCGCCCGCCCTGCTGACGCAACTGTCTCCGGGGCGTCGGCGCATCGTGGTGCTCAACAACGGAGGCGGGCGCATCTTCTCGCGCCTGCCTTCGCTGGCCGGGTTGCCGCCCAAGGAGAAGCGCGTCACCGAAAACCGCCACGGGCGGCGCTTCGAGGCTTGGGCGGCGATGTGGGGGATGGACTACCGCCTCTGGCCCGCGAGCGAGCCGTTTCCCGAAGTCGAGGGATCGGGGGAGGTGGTGGTCGAAGCCCTCCCCGACGAAGCGGAAACCGAAGCCTTCTGGGCGGCGCGAAAATGAGCGGTGCTCCGGAGATCCTCGCCCTGCACGGCAACTTGGGCTCGCCCGCCGATTGGGAGGGTCTGGGGCTGCCGGAGCTGCGTGCCGTCGATCTCTGGGAACACACCGGGTCCGGCTTCCGCGAGTTCGTCGAGGCCCTCGCCGGACCCCTGTCCGAGGGGATGGAAAAGCCGCTGCTCGCGGGCTACTCCCTCGGCGGTCGGCTCGCCCTGCATGCCCTCGCCCTGCGCCCGGAGCGTTGGGGCGGGGCGGTCATCGTCTCGGCGCATCCCGGGCTCTGCTGCGTCGAGGATCGACTTGCCCGCAGGGCTTCCGACGCGATCTGGGCGGCGCGGGCGCGGGACTGGGCTTGGGAGGATTTTCTGGCGAGTTGGAACGAGCAGCCTTTGCTCGGGGCGCCCGCGGAGGGGCTTCTCAAGCGGCAGCAAGCCCTCGAATCGAGGCGCGAGGAAGTGGCCGCTGCTTTCGAGACTTGGTCGTTGGGACGGCAGGAGGATTTGCGCCGCGCCTTGCGCGTCTTCTCCGGGCCGGTGCTGTGGATCACTGGGGAGGGAGATGGGCGCTATACCCGGATCGGGGAGGGGATGGCGGAGGTGTTTTCCGACTTCCGACACGTCGTCGTGCCGGGATGCGGGCATCGAGTGCTGGGGGAGGGCGGGGCGACCGTCGCGCAAGCAATAGGCGGGGGCTTCGCTTGAGTCGGAAGCGGAGGTCGCCGCCCCGGCAACAGATCAATCGCCGAGCCGGATACCTCTGGTCATCAATTGGTCTTGGATATCCCTGTTCTCCCGCACCTGCTTCCAAGCAGCGTCGGCGCGATCGGCGGCGACCTTCAATTCGGCGCGGTAGTTGTTGAACACAGTGGTCGATTGCTTGTGCGCGTTCGAATTGATGAAGCGGTGGCATTGCTCGACGACTTGGATTTGGGCGTCGATGACGGCGGTCAGCTTCGGATCCGATTTGGGCTTCATGGCGAGGAGCCGGGTTTTGGCCTCCGTCAGGGGATTGTTCCTGCCGAACTGGAACTGCTCGACCGGGGTTCCTTCTCTCAATTCCGACAGGACTCTCGCGAAAGGCGACATGGCGTCGTCGATTCGCACAAGGGTGCCCACCAAGGAATACCTTGCGGGTGCTTGGCGCTTGCTGGCCGCGAGCAAGATGCTGGCGGAATAGAGGTTGGGTACCGCTGCCAGGATTCCCTCCAGCTTCTGCGTCGTCTCGGGCGCGTAGAGAACCGCCGCCCCTTTCCCGGTCATTTCCTTCTGCAGGGCGTCGAACGCGGCGAGCGCTTGAGTGGCCTCTTCGCTGCGGCGGCCCGGGTTGGCGAGGTCGAGGGCTTCGTCCAGAGTCTTCAGCATGAAGATTTTGGCGGTCAGAAAGCGGCGGAGGTTCTCTTCGACGGCCAAGTCGTCGATGTCTTCCCGGTTGGCGGAGGGGATGCCGATGACGGTGCAGTTCGCCTCCATCGCTCCTCGGATCTTGTCGGCGACGCCGCCCACGGGCTGGACGGTCTGGTCGGCGTTCATGTCGCCGGTCACGGCCAGATTGTCCGGGATCTCGAAGCCGTCGAGGAGGGATTCAAGCAGCAGGGCGCAGGCGACCGCCGCCGAGGGGCCGTCCTTGCCTCCCCATTTGTCGGAGAATCCAAATCTCACGTTGTGGTTGCTTGGCATTCCTTTGTATTTCACCTGCATGGCCCGCAGCACTTCCGCGGCGGCGCGTCCCATGTCCGGTCCGACGGATTGGTTGAAGCCAAGGTCGAATTGGCCGTCGCTGCGGTCGACCACTGCGGTCGCGCTCAGTTTGACTGCGGCGGCTGCATGGGTGCCACCTTCCATCGGGCGGACCAGCAGGGCATGGATGGCGGAGAGGGATCGCTTGAACTCCGCTTTGCCGTTTCCCGGTGTCGTGGTTGTCCACTGTGTTTCGGAATCGATGTCCGAATCGCTAGGTACTGGATAGGCTGCGGGTGGGGTGGATTGCTCCGGACGGGTGCCGGGTTTGCGGATGGCGAAGACGAGGAGATACCGACCGTCGATCCGGGTACCCACCAGATTCAACCCGGAGTCTGCGGGGCCGACGGAGAGGAAGATTTGGCTCCGCTCGCCGATCCGGCCGAGGGAGTCCAAGAAGAAGGGCTTGTTGCGGGCGGATGCCAAAGAGACCCCATGCAGGTTCGACAGATGTTCATCGAAATGCACGGCTATGTCCGCACACTTCTCCATGTCGTCGGAATCGAACAGCAGGACGTGGATTTCCGACAGGGTATCGTCTTCGATCTTCAAGAGGACCTTGCCGTTGCGCCCAGTCTGCTTGGTGACGGGGGTGGGAACGACGTATCGGGTTTGCAGCCAGACTTGAGAGTCTATGGGACGGGTATGCGCGGTGAAAGGTTCGAGCGAACCGTAGTCCGTGATCGCCTCCACTTGTCCCCGCGACATGCCGATTCTCCACGATGCGAATTCCTGCAAGGGCGAATCTTGGCCCCGCGCGGGAGCTGCGGCGGTCATTCCGAGGGCGAGCAGCATCCATCAGAGGGCAGGAGGCAGGGGAGCGGCAGGGAGGCGAAGCGGCGGGGGCGGTTTCATGCGAAATGGCGGAGTCTATCCCATTGATTCAGCGATCCGATGCCAAGGAGCCGGTTCCGGCTTCGGCGGTTCAATGTCCGAGCATATAGGAAAACGCCGCGCTCGTTCAAGGAAAACCGTTGCCAAGGATTCCCCTTTTTTCTTTGGGTCTTTCCTAGATTAGGGGTGAATTGAGGAGGCTTTCCTTGAGTATCAG
>ERZ761602.357-NODE-357-length-104015-cov-12.718815_pt1 | contig 104015 bp, 83 predicted proteins | sample MGYA00512165_ERZ761602 | MGnify/ENA primary metagenome ERZ761602 (study PRJEB28899, sample SAMN02445085) | bioreactor sludge metagenome | biome: EBPR sludge; isolation source: Thorneside wastewater treatment plant | place: Australia: Brisbane, Thorneside...
TAGAGCATCAGCCTTCCAAGCTGAGGGTCGCGGGTTCGAGCCTCGTCTCCCGCTCGACTGAAATGCTGATTCCCCGGGCAACCGGGGAACAGTGTTTCTGAAAAGCTGATGTAGCTCAGTGGTAGAGCACTTCCTTGGTAAGGAAGAGGTCAGGGGTTCAATCCCCCTCATCAGCTCTCCTTCAGGAGTTTTTTGAATTGAAAAACAAGTAAAGTCAAAACAAAAAGCAAGTATAAACACAAAACAAAACAGCACTATGGCAAAAGAAACATTTGATCGTTCCAAGCCCCACGTTAATATTGGGACCATCGGTCACGTTGACCACGGAAAAACTACTCTTACAGCTGCGATTACTTCAGTTCTCGCTAACAAGGGTCTGGCCGAACAACGCGACTTCGCTTCGATCGACAACGCTCCTGAAGAAAAAGAGCGCGGTATTACTATCAACACTTCACACGTTGAATACCAAACTGTAAATCGTCACTACGCACACGTTGACTGTCCAGGTCACGCTGACTATGTAAAGAACATGGTAACTGGTGCTGCTCAGATGGACGGTGCTATCCTTGTAGTAGCCGCTACTGACGGTCCAATGCCACAAACACGTGAGCACATCCTTCTTGGTCGCCAGGTTGGTGTTCCACGTCTTGTTGTGTTCATGAACAAAGTTGACATGGTTGACGATGCTGAACTTCTTGACCTTGTAGAAATGGAAGTTCGCGAACTTCTTTCTTTCTACGGTTACGATGGTGACAACACTCCAATCGTTCGTGGTTCTGCTCTTGGTGGTCTCAATGGAGATGCTAAGTGGGTTGAAACTATCGACAAATTGATGGAAGCAGTTGATACCTGGATCGAAATTCCACCACGCGATATCGACAAGCCATTCCTTATGCCGGTTGAAGACGTGTTCACGATCACTGGTCGTGGTACAGTTGCAACTGGTCGTATCGAAACCGGTATCATCAATGTTGGTGACAACGTTGAGATTCTTGGTATGCAGGAAGAGAAACTCGTTTCTACTATCACAGGTGTAGAAATGTTCCGTAAGCTCCTCGACCGCGGTCAGGCAGGTGACAATGTAGGTCTTCTTCTTCGTGGTGTTGACAAAGACGCTATCCGTCGTGGAATGGTAATCGCTAAGCCCGGTTCAATCACTCCGCACCTTTCTTTCAAAGCTGAGGTTTATGTACTCAAAAAAGAAGAAGGTGGACGTCACACTCCATTCCAGAACAAATACCGTCCTCAGTTCTATTTCCGTACCACTGACGTTACAGGTGAGATCACTCTTCCTGAAGGTCGTGAGATGGTTATGCCCGGAGATAACGTTACGATCACTGTAAATCTTATCGTACCAGTTGCGATGGACAAAGGTCTTCGTTTCGCTATCCGTGAAGGTGGACGTACAGTTGGTGCTGGTCAGGTTATTGAGATCCTCAAGTAATCGGAAAATAAAATATGACAGACTGAAGGTGTCCAGAGACGGACACCTTTAGCTGTCAGAATACGGGTGTAGTTCAATGGTAGAATAGCGGTCTCCAAAACCGTTGATCTTGGTTCGAATCCAGGCACCCGTGCGAGGACAGTAATTTTAAAACAAAACAAAGTGGCAGGAATAAGAGCATATTTCGAAGAAACGGTCAACGAGCTTGTGAACAAGGTGAGCTGGCCTACTCAGAAGGAACTTCAGAGCAGTGCAATCATTGTGCTGGTTGCTTCTGTAATTTTTGCTTTAGTTGTGTTTCTGATGGATTTCATTTTCGGAATCCGCAGTGCAGGACCTGAAGGCGGTTTTGTTTGGAAAGGTATCCTTGGATACTTCTATGATATTTTTAAATAAATAATGCACCGGTAACGATGGGAGAAATTACCAAAAAATGGTACGTCGTACGCGCTGTCTCCGGCAAGGAGAAAAAAGTGCGTGATCAGGTCGAGCTGGAGATGAACAGGCTGGGTTATTCTGACCTTGTGCCTCAGGTACTCATTCCTACCGAAAAGATCTACCAGATCCGCAATGGAAAAAAAGTGAGCAAGGAACGCAGTTACCTTCCGGGGTATGTGCTGATCGAAGCTACACTTACCGGCGAGATCGTGCATGCTATAAAGAACCTGTCGAATGTAATTGGCTTTCTTGGCGCGGAAAAAGGAGGAGATCCTGTTCCGCTGCGCGCTTCCGAAGTTAGCCGCATTCTCGGTAAATACGATGAACTCAGCGAAAGCGAAGAAGAGATCAACATTCCTTACATCGTTGGCGAATCTGTTAAAGTAATTGACGGTCCGTTCAACAACTTCACCGGAGTGATCGAAGAGATCAACGAAGAGAAGAAAAAGTTGAAAGTAATGGTGAAGATTTTTGGTCGCAAGACACCTCTCGAGCTGAACTATATGCAGGTTGAAAAAGAAAACTAATGTTTAACAAAAACTAATAGCTGGCAATGGCAAGAGAAATTACCGGCTTTATCAAGCTACAGGTGAAAGGCGGCGCAGCCAATCCTTCACCACCAATCGGTCCCGCTCTCGGTTCCAAGGGTGTTAACATCATGGAATTTTGCAAGCAGTTCAATGCTCGCACGCAGGAGAAGGCCGGAAAAGTGTTGCCGGTGGTAATCACCGTCTACAGCGACAAGTCGTTCGACTTTATCGTAAAAACCCCTCCGGTAGCAATTCAGCTAATCGAGGCGGCAAAGATCAAGTCAGGTTCCGCTGAGCCCAACCGTAAGAAAGTTGGATCTGTTTCATGGGACCAGGTTCGTAAGATCGCTGAAGAAAAGATGCCCGACCTGAACTGTTTCACTGTTGAATCAGCAATGAGCATGGTGGCAGGAACGGCACGCAGCATGGGATTAACTGTAAGCGGTGATAAACCCTTCTAAAAAGTTGTGTTATGGCTCGTATGACTAAAAAACAAAAGGAAGTTGCAGGAAAGTATGACCTTGAAAAGGTGTACGCACTGGATGACGCTTCCAAGATCGTTAAGGAGATCACCACAACGAAATTCGATGCATCTGTTGATCTCGCAGTTCGTCTCGGTGTTGATCCGCGTAAAGCCAATCAAATGGTACGCGGAACCGTTTCTCTCCCTCACGGTACAGGTAAGAATGTTCGCGTTCTTGTGCTTTGTACTGCAGACAAGGAGAAAGAAGCGAAAGATGCCGGTGCGGAATTCGTGGGACTCGATGATTACATCGATAAAATCAAAGGCGGGTGGACGGATGTTGATGTTATCATCACCATGCCCTCCATCATGGGTAAAGTAGGTGCACTTGGACGTGTGCTTGGTCCTCGCGGACTAATGCCAAATCCAAAGACAGGTACCGTTACTCAAGAAATCGGAAAGGCTGTTACAGACGTTAAGGCTGGTAAGATCGACTTTAAAGTTGATAAGACCGGGATCGTTCATGCTTCCATTGGCAAAGTTTCGTTCGACGCACAGAAGATCGCAGACAATGCAAATGAATTGATCCAGACTCTTCTCAAGCTGAAGCCCTCTTCTGCAAAAGGAACTTACGTGAAGAGTATCTTCATGAGCAGTACCATGAGCAAGGGCGTCGAGATCGATACGAAATCAGTCAATATCTAACCCTTATCCCAGAAAACTATGACAAGGGAACAAAAAAATCAGGCAATCACAGAACTGACCGACCTGATCAAGGCTAACAAAGTAATGTACCTGGCCGACACATCATCTCTCGATGCCGAAGCAACACATAAGCTTCGCAAAGAGTGCTTCAACAAGAAGATTCAGATGAAAGTCGTGAAGAACACATTGCTTCAGAAAGCTATGGAAAGAGTCGAAGAAGTAGATTACTCTCCTATTTATGCAGCACTTAAGGGCAACACTGCACTTATGTTCTCAGACACAGGGAACCTTCCTGCGCGTTTAATCAAAGATTTCCGCAAAGGACAAAAAGGTGTTGAGCGTCCTATTCTGAAAGGTGCTTATGTTGAAGAATCAATTTATGTTGGAGACAACATGCTTGATACACTTTGCAACATCAAGTCCAAGAACGAATTGCTCGGCGATGTTATCGCTCTTCTTCAGTCACCTGCCAAGAATGTTATCTCTGCTCTTCAGAGTGGGAAACACACTATCGCAGGACTGGTTAAGACACTGCAAGAAAAAAACAACTAATCAATCAATCGTTAAACCCCAATTTAAATCAATAGAAAAATGGCAGACGTTAAAGCTCTCGCTGAACAGTTAGTTAATCTTACTGTTAAAGAAGTGAATGAACTCGCTCAAGTACTGAAAGACGAGTATGGTATCGAGCCTGCTGCAGCAGCAGTAGCAGTAGCAGCACCTGGTGCAGGTGGTGGTGCCCCCGCTGAAGAGAAAACATCTTTTGATGTGATCCTTAAGAACGGTGGAGCTAACAAACTAGCTGTTGTTAAGCTGGTGAAGGAACTCTCCGGTCTTGGTCTGAAAGAAGCGAAAGACCTGGTTGACGGTGCTCCTGGTACCCTCAAAGAAGGTGTCTCAAAAGAGGAAGCTGAGCAACTCAAGGCTAAACTCGTTGAGGCTGGAGCAGAGGTTGAGATCAAGTAATCCGCTCTATTACAATACAGTGGTTAAGGCACCGGTTTTTCCGGGGCCTTAACCTTTTTGTGTTTTCAGCAGGTTGAATGGTCAAACGGTCTTGGTTCTTCATTTTTTAAAACAAAATCCCTTGGCAACTACAGGTAAAAAGTCGAAACGCATAAGTTTCGCAAAAAGTAAAAGCACTTTCGATTATCCCGATTTTCTGGATATCCAGTTAAAGTCGTTTCAGGAGTTTTTCCAATTGGAAACTACACCTGAGAACAGAGAAAACGAAGGTCTGTTTAAGGTATTCGCCGAGAATTTCCCGATTACGGACACCAGAAATCAGTTCGTACTGGAATTCCTCGACTACTTCATCGATCCTCCACGTTACACCATTGAGGAGTGTATCGAGCGCGGTCTCACTCACAGTGTGCCCCTGAAGGCCAAATTAAAGCTCTATTGTACCGATCCGGAGCACGAAGATTTCGAAACTATCGTGCAGGACGTTTACCTTGGAACTATTCCGTACATGACTCCCAAAGGATCATTTGTGATCAATGGAGCTGAGCGAGTAATCGTATCACAGCTTCACCGTTCACCTGGTGTATTCTTCGGACAAAGCCGCCATGCTAACGGAACCAAACTTTATTCCGCGCGGATTATTCCGTTCAAGGGATCGTGGATTGAGTTTGCTACGGACATTAACAATGTGATGTATGCGTACATCGACCGTAAGAAAAAATTACCGGTAACAACGCTTTTCCGTGCCATTGGGTACCAAAGCGATCGTGATATTCTCGAAATCTTTAATCTTGCCGATGAGATCAAGGTTTCCAAAAAAGCACTCAAGGAAGTTGTCGGACGTCGTCTTGCTGCGAGGGTACTCCGTACCTGGATCGAGGACTTCGTTGATGAAGATACAGGTGAAGTTGTTTCCATTGAGCGTAACGAAGTGTTGATTGATCGTGAAGTAATTCTCGAAGACCAGCACATCGACCTGATTGTTGATTCAGGAGTTAAATCCATCATTCTCCACAGAGAAGAAGTTAACTCAGGTGATTTCTCGATCATTTACAATACACTTCAGAAAGATACTTCCAACAGCGAAAAAGAAGCTGTGGAATACATCTACCGTTTGCTGCGTAACGCAGAACCACCGGACGAGGAAACTGCACGTTCGGTAATCGACAAACTCTTCTTCTCGGAGCAGCGTTATGACCTTGGAGAAGTAGGACGTTACCGCATCAACAAAAAACTGGGTCTGAATATGGATCCGGGTACACGCGTACTTACCAAGGTAGACATCATTGCCATTGTGAAGTACCTCATTGAGCTGATTAACTCAAAAACTGATGTTGATGATATTGACCACCTTTCGAATCGTCGTGTTCGTACAGTAGGTGAGCAGCTTTACAATCAGTTCGGTGTTGGTCTTGCTCGTATGGCGCGTACTATTCGTGAGCGTATGAACGTTCGCGATAACGAGGTGTTCACTCCGATTGATTTGATCAATGCGAAGACACTTTCTTCGGTAATCAATTCGTTCTTCGGAACCAACCAGCTTTCTCAGTTCATGGACCAGACCAATCCGCTGGCAGAAATCACGCACAAGCGTCGTTTATCTGCACTCGGTCCCGGTGGTCTTTCCCGTGAGCGCGCAGGATTCGAGGTTCGTGACGTACACTACACGCACTATGGTCGTTTGTGTACCATCGAAACTCCTGAAGGTCCGAACATCGGTCTGATCTCTTCACTTTGCGTATTTGCGAAAGTGAACCGCTTAGGATTTATTGAAACACCTTATCGCAGGGTTGTAGAAGGCAAAGTTCTCCTTGGAGAAGATCCGATTTACCTTAGCGCTGAGGAAGAAGATAACAGGGTAATTGCCCAGGCAAATGCTGATATCGACACTGGCGGAAAATTCCAGGGTGATAAAGTAATTGCTCGTCTTGAGGCTGACTTCCCGGTTGTAGAACCGAAGGATGTTGCGCTTATGGACGTTGGTACAAACCAGATTGCCTCTATTGCGGCTTCGCTTATTCCATTCCTGGAGCATGACGATGCCAACCGTGCTCTGATGGGATCGAACATGCAGCGTCAGGCTGTTCCACTACTTCGTCCGGAAGCTCCAATTGTTGGAACCGGTATTGAAGAATTGGTTGCCCGCGATTCACGTGTATTGATCAATGCAGAAGGCGAAGGCGTAGTTGAGTATGTTGATGCCAACCAAATCACCATTCGCTATGAGCGCACAGACGATGAGCGTTTCGTTAGCTTCGATGGCGATACCAAAACGTATAACCTCACCAAATTCCAAAAGACCAACCAAAGTACATCCATCAACCTGAAGCCAATCGTTAAGAAGGGCGACAAGGTTTCAAGAGGTCAAGTGCTTTGCGAAGGTTATGCTACAAAAGATGGTGAACTCGCATTGGGACGCAACCTGAAAGTAGCGTTCATGCCATGGAAGGGTTACAACTTTGAGGATGCGATTGTAATTTCTGAGCGTGTAGTGCGTGAAGATATTTTCACTTCGATTCACATTGATGAATACATTCTTGAAGTTCGTGAAACAAAACGCGGTCTTGAAGAACTTACTGCTGATATACCAAACGTATCTGAAGAAGCAACCCGTGATCTAGATGAAAGCGGAATGATCCGAATCGGTGCTGAGGTTAAAGAAGGCGATATTCTTATTGGTAAAATCACACCAAAAGGAGAAACAGATCCTTCACCTGAAGAAAAACTTCTTCGCGCAATCTTTGGTGACAAAGCCGGAGATGTAAAAGATGCATCACTTCGTGTGGGTCCCTCTGTAAAAGGTGTTGTTATCGATAAGAAATTATTCTCGCGCGCTATCAAAGATCGCAAGATGAAGGCGCAGGAGAAACCTATCGTTGATCAGCTAGATAAGGAGTACGAAAAAGAAGTTGCTGACCTTAGAAATGTTCTGGTTGAGAAATTACTTCAAATCGTTGGCGAAGAGAAATCTGCCGGTGTATTCAATAATTTCAAAGAGGAGATCATCAAAAAAGGTGTGAAGTTTTCTTCAAAGGCACTTTTTGCAATTGATTATTCTACTATCAATCCTACCAACTGGACTTCAGTTGAGAAGATGAACAAGATGATCAATCGTTTGATCCATAACTATAACATTAAGGCGAACGATTTGCTTGGTATTTACAAGCGTAAAAAGTTCCAGCTTACTGTGGGTGATGAATTACCTACCGGGATTGTGAAACTTGCCAAAGTTTATCTTGCTCAGAAGCGTAAGCTTCGTGTAGGAGATAAAATGGCAGGTCGTCACGGTAACAAGGGTGTTGTTGCGAAGATTGTTCGTGAAGAAGATATGCCTTTCCTTGCCGACGGAACTCCTGTTGACATCGTTCTTAACCCACTGGGTGTACCATCGCGTATGAACCTCGGACAGATCTATGAAACAGTTCTTGGTTGGGCAGGATTGAAACTCGGAATGAAGTTCGCTACGCCGATTTTTGACGGAGCGCACATTGATGAGATCAACAAGCTTACCGATGAGGCTGGTGTACCGCGTTACGGAAGAAGCTATCTGCACGATGGTGGAACCGGAGTACGATTCGACCAGCCTGCTACAGTAGGAGTGATCTACATGATCAAACTGAGTCACATGGTTGACGACAAGATGCACGCACGTTCGATTGGTCCCTACTCACTCATTACCCAGCAGCCGCTTGGTGGTAAGGCGCAGTTTGGTGGACAGCGTTTTGGTGAAATGGAAGTATGGGCACTCGAAGCATTCGGTGCTGCCAATATTCTCCAGGAGATCTTAACGGTTAAATCGGATGACGTTGTTGGTCGTGCCAAGGCGTACGAATCGATTGTGAAAGGTGAAAACCTTCCGCAGCCGGGTATCCCTGAATCGTTCAACGTACTGATGCACGAATTACGTGGTCTCGGTCTCAACATCACATTGGAATAATCCTCACTAACGTTCAATAATTGAAACATGGCTTTCAGAAAAGAAAATAAAGTCAAGAGCGACTTCGATAAGATCGTCATCTCCCTCGCTTCTCCCGAGATGATACTCGAACGCTCCAGCGGTGAAGTGCTGAAGCCGGAAACGATTAACTATCGTACTTACAAACCCGAACGTGACGGTTTGTTTTGCGAGAGAATTTTCGGTCCGGTTAAGGATTACGAATGCCACTGCGGAAAATACAAGCGTATTCGCTATAAGGGAATCGTTTGTGACCGTTGCGGAGTTGAAGTAACGGAGAAGAAAGTACGTCGTGAGCGTATGGGGCACATTTCACTTGTGGTTCCTGTTGCACACATCTGGTATTTCCGTTCACTTCCAAACAAGATCGGTTACCTTCTTGGATTACCTTCGAAGAAACTTGATCAGGTAATTTACTATGAGCGTTACGTTGTAGTTCAGGCCGGTATTGCAACTGCAGCCGACGGTGCACAACTTAACATGATGGATTTCCTTACAGAAGAAGAATACCTCGATATTCTTGATAAACTTCCGAAGGAAAACCAATACCTCGATGATAACGATCCTAACAAGTTCATAGCCCGTATGGGAGCTGATGCCTTGCAGGAATTACTTCGTCGTATCAACCTCGAAGAGCTATCCTACGAGCTTCGTCACAAGGCCAACACTGAAACATCACAGCAACGTAAGAGCGAAGCGCTCAAGCGTCTACAGGTAGTGCAGGCTTTCCGCGATTCCAATGAGCGTATCGTGAATAAGCCGGAATGGATGGTGATCAAAGTTGTTCCTGTAATTCCACCTGAACTTCGCCCACTCGTTCCCCTGGATGGTGGTCGTTTTGCTACTTCCGATTTGAACGATCTTTACCGTCGCGTAATTATCCGTAACAATCGTCTGAAGCGTCTGATCGAGATCAAGGCTCCTGAAGTGATTCTCCGTAACGAAAAGCGTATGCTTCAGGAAGCGGTGGACTCTCTTTTCGATAACTCTCGTAAATCTTCTGCGGTTAAAACCGAATCGAACCGTCCGCTTAAATCACTTTCTGATTCATTGAAAGGTAAGCAAGGTCGTTTCCGTCAGAACCTGCTCGGTAAGCGTGTAGACTATTCTGCACGTTCGGTAATCGTCGTTGGTCCTGAATTGAAACTTCACGAGTGTGGTCTTCCAAAAGATATGGCTGCTGAACTGTTCAAGCCGTTCATCATTCGCAAAATGATTGAGCGTGGAATAGTAAAAACAGTGAAGAGCGCTAAGAAAATTGTTGACCGTAAGGATCCGGTTGTTTGGGACATTCTTGAGAATGTACTCAAAGGACACCCTGTATTGCTTAACCGTGCTCCAACACTTCACCGTTTGGGTATTCAATCGTTCCAGCCTAAGCTGATCGAAGGAAAGGCAATTCAGCTTCACCCCTTGGTTTGTACTGCGTTCAACGCCGACTTCGATGGTGACCAGATGGCGGTTCACGTTCCACTTGGAAACGCTGCTATTCTTGAAGCTCAATTGTTGATGCTTGCATCGCACAATATCCTTAACCCTTCTAACGGTGCTCCCGTAACTGTTCCTTCGCAGGACATGGTGTTGGGTCTTTACTACATCACCAAAGGGCGTAAGAGCACAGAAGAACTTACCGTAAAAGGAGAAGGAATGACCTTCTATTCTCCTGAGGAAGTAACCATTGCCTACAACGAAGGCAAGATGGATCTTCACGCTCACATTAAGGTGCGTACAAAGGACCTTGATGAGAGCGGAAACCTGGTAGACAAACTGATCGAAACAACTTGCGGTCGTGTTCTGTTTAACGAGGTTGTTCCTAAGGAAGTAGGTTATATCAATGAACTTCTTACTAAAAAATCTCTTCGTGATATTATCGGTCGCGTATTGAAAGCTGCCGGAATTTCCAAGACTGCAAAATTCCTCGACGACATTAAGGACCTCGGTTTTTATATGGCGTTTAAGGGTGGTCTTTCTTTCAATCTTGAGGACGTACTCGTTCCTGAGGAAAAAGAGAAAATGGTACAAGATGCGGTTAAGCAAGTTGATGAAGTGATGATGAACTATAACATGGGTCTTATCACCAACAACGAGCGTTACAACCAGATCATTGATATCTGGACGCATACCAACTCTCGTTTGACTCATATCCTCATGGAGAAACTGAAGAATCACCGTCAGGGATTCAACAGTATTTACATGATGTTCGACTCAGGAGCGCGTGGTTCTAAAGAGCAGATTCGTCAGCTGTCAGGAATGCGTGGTCTGATGGCGAAGCCGCAAAAATCAGGTGCTACTTCACAGGAGATCATCGAGAATCCGATCCTTTCTAACTTTAAAGAAGGCCTTTCGATTCTTGACTACTTCATCTCCACCCACGGTGCTCGTAAAGGTCTTGCAGATACCGCTCTTAAAACAGCTGATGCCGGATACCTCACACGTCGTCTGGTTGACGTTGCACAGGATGTAATCATCAATGCTGACGATTGTGGTACACTTCGTGGTTTGATTGCTACATCACTTCGCAAGAATGATGAAGTTGTGGAATCACTTAACGATCGTATTCTTGGTCGTACTTCAGTTCATGATGTTTACCATCCGCAAACAGGTGAATTACTCATCAATGCAGGTGAAGAGATTACAGAATCTATCGCTCGTAAAATTGAAGAATCTCCAATTGAAGAAGTTGAAATCCGTTCGGTACTTACCTGCGAATTGAAGCGTGGTGTTTGTGCAAAATGCTATGGTCGTAACCTCGCAACCGGTCGTATGGTGCAGATGGGTGAAGCCGTTGGTGTTATTGCTGCACAATCAATTGGTGAACCGGGTACCCAGCTTACACTCCGTACATTCCACGTTGGAGGTACAGCATCGAATATTGCAGATGAGTCGGATATCAAAGCGAAATACGCAGGTCGAATTGAATTCGAAGAATTGCGTACTGTAGCAAAACAAGATTCTGAAGGCAATCCTGTTGATGTTGTTCTCGGACGTTCCGGTGAGCTCCGTGTGCTTGATACCAATACCGGTATTGTTTTACAAACAGCGAATATTCCATACGGTTCTTACGTGTACGTTAAGAATGGCGATAAGCTTGAAAAAGGCGCATTGATTTGTCGTTGGGATCCATACAACGCGGTAATTCTTTCTGAGATCAACGGTGCGTTGAAGTATGGCGATATCGAAGAAGGTATTACATTCCGCGAAGAGGTCGATGAACAAACCGGCTTCCGTGAGAAGGTAATTACTGAATCTCGCGATAAGAAAAAAGTTCCTTCGATTCAAATCGTTGATGTGAAATCAGGAGAAGAACTCAAAGTATATAACCTTCCTGTTGGCGCACACATTTCTGTGGATGAAAACAAGATGGTTACTGCCGGTGAAATTCTTGCGAAGATTCCTCGTATGTCCGGAAAAACCGGTGACATCACAGGTGGTCTTCCACGTGTAACTGAACTTTTTGAAGCACGTAATCCATCCAATCCTGCGGTTGTTGCCGAGATTGATGGTGTGGTAAGCTTTGGAAAGATCAAACGTGGTAACCGTGAGATTGCCGTTGAGAGCCGTACAGGTGAAGTTCGCCGCTATTTGGTTCCTCTTTCACGTCACATTCTTGTTCAGGAGAACGACTACGTTCGCGCAGGACAATCACTTTCAGACGGAGCAATCAGCCCTGGTGATATCCTTGCGATTGAAGGTCCGACAAAAGTTCAGGAGTATCTTGTAAACGAAGTTCAGGAAGTATATCGTCTGCAGGGTGTGAAGATCAACGATAAGCACTTTGAAGTGATCGTTCGTCAGATGATGCGTAAAGTTGATATCATTGAGCCGGGTGATACTCGTTTCCTTGAGGGACAGTATGCCAGCAAGATTGATTTCATGGAAGAAAACGATTCACTCTTTGGTAAAAAGGTGGTTGTTGAATCCGGAGATTCTGCAAACCTTAAAGCCGGTCAGATTATCACTGCGCGTAAGTTACGTGATGAGAACTCGATGCTGAAGCGTAAGGATATGCGTCTTGTAGAAGCTCGCGATGCTCAACCTGCTACATCTATTCCGGTACTTCAGGGTATTACCCGTGCATCACTTCAAACCGACAGCTTCATTTCTGCTGCATCTTTCCAGGAGACTACAAAAGTCCTCAACGAAGCTGCTGTAAACGGAAAAGAAGATTACCTGCTTGGATTGAAAGAAAACGTAATTGTTGGACACCTTATCCCTTGCGGAACAGGTACCCGTTCGTTCCAGAAAGCACTGGTGTATTCTCAGGATGACTACCAGAATAAAGTCCTTAAGGAGAAAATCCGCGAGGTTGAACTTGAAGACTAATTATTCAAATTCAGAATATCCTAAAAGCCCCGGAACTCCGGGGCTTTTTTTTGCGCATATTTTCTGCAATACAGATAGGAATCATACAAATGAGGATGGTCTGATGATGGATGTCAGCCCGGAAGCCCGGATTTGGCCTTAAATTGGGTCTAAAATCGATTATTATGGCAAGCAACGAGAAAACATCCAAAACAGTGGCTAGCAAGGCCGGAAAGCTGCTTAAAAGCAAGAAAACAAGTAAAGCTGTAAAAAGTGTAGCTGCTTCTGCGCTGACTCAGGCTCCTGACAAGAAGAAGAAAACGGTAAAGAAGAAATAACCTATTGCCGAATGATGGCACCGTCTTCCATTTCGATGATGCGGTCTGTTTTATTGGCAAATTCCTGATCGTGGGTTACGATGAGGAGTGTTTGTTTCATTTCTGAAGCCAGTTGCTTAAAGATATCGAAAACGATATCACTGTTTTTCTTATCGAGATTACCTGTTGGCTCGTCCCCCATAATGATAAGCGGATCGTTGATGAGCGCACGTGCAATGGCAACGCGTTGTTTTTGTCCGCCTGAAAGTTGATTTGCTTTTTTACGCGCCTCGTTTTCTATTCCAAGAAGTTTAAGTTTTTCCATTGCCTTAAACTCTATTTCTTCATGGCTTAATCGAGCAAGTTTTAAAGCCGGTAGCATTACATTTTTGAGCACACTGAATTCATTGAGCAAATAATGAAACTGAAAGACAAAACCGATTTTTTCATTGCGTACATCTGCAAGTTGTGAGTGGTCTTTTAGTTTCATGTTTTCCCCATCAATGTATAATTCGCCCTGGTATTCGGTATCCATTGTGGATAGGATATAGAGCAAGGTTGATTTTCCACAACCGGATTTTCCGATTACGGAAACGAATTCACCTCTGTTAACGGAAAAGGAAACATCATTCAGCACCTTTACCGTAACAGGATCGCTGAAGTATTTCACAATATTTTTAGCTGCAAGTGCCGGAGTTTCCATTTTATTTTCCTCTGATAATTACAACAGGATCGACTCTGCCTGCTTTTCGTGCCGGAAAAAAACCGGCGAGATAGGTGGTGACCAAGGCAAATACTCCGCCAATCACATAAAAACTGATGTTGTATGCAACGGGATACGTTTTAATAGTTGGTAGTGCCTCTGTTTCGAAGGGGATCTGATCAATTCCGTAGGACGATAAATAACCCAGTAATAATCCGAAAACAGCGCCAAAAATACCGATGGTAAGTGCGATTGTAATAAAAATCCGGTTGACATCTTTTCCGGAAAATCCGGTTGCTTTGAGAATAGCAATTGTATCGAGTTTTTCGTAGATCATCATGTTCAGAATATTATAAATTCCGAAGCCTGCTACAATAAGTAAGGTTATTCCCACTGCATAGCTTATAATGGAACGAACCGAAGAACCGGTTTCAAATTGTGAATTTGCAGTTTGGATGTCTGTTGCCTGAACATTGAAAATCTCCGCGAATTGTTTTGCCAAAGCGGGCGCTTTGTTCATGTCGTGAAGTTTGATCTGTATTTCGGAAATGTAGTTGTTCGATTTCCCCATTAATTTCTGTGTGGTAGAAATGGAGGCATAACTCTGTGTTTTATCCAATTCCTGCAATCCGGACTGGAAAAAAGCAACGATTTTTAATTGCATTCGTTCACCTGTTGGTGTGGTAACCTGCACCAGGTCTCCAATATTCAGCATCATGGTTTGTGCAGCTGCTTTACCAAGAATGATGCTGTTTGGAACGAGTTTTAAATCGGATGATTTGCCATCGATTACATAATCGTTGAATGCATATAGTCTGGTCTCCTGATCAATGTCGACACCATTGATGACACCGGTGATGTCAACGGATCCGGAGTTGAAAAAGACCTGTGAAACTATTTTTGGACTTACACCTAAAATGCGATTGTCTTTTTTTAATTCAGCCATTATGGCCAATGCATTGTGAATCTCAATTCGTCCTCCACTGGGTTTTATGGAATGGATAAACGGGTATGAATTCCTGAATTCTTCAGATAACAACAATGGTTGTTTTTCGTTGGGTTTGATTTCATTGTAAAGTCGAATGTGTGGTGTTCTGTTCAGAATTAATCCGTCGAGCAGGGAGTTTAAGCCATTCATGAAACCTAAAAGCGCAATGAACATGGTGATGGAAAAAGTGACACCAATTGCAGCAATAAGCGTTTGTCTGAATCGTGCCAGCATCAATGAACGGGCGATATCGAAGATCAAGGCAAATTTCATTCCTCAGGGATAACAATTAAGTCTTTTTCTGTAATGCCGCTCAGGATTTCCACCTTTCGGTAATCCATTAATCCTGTAACAACTTTTACCTTTTCTCCGCCTTTTTTAATCACGTATTCATTGTCTATCAAACATTCGCGCGGGATGGTAAGGATTGCTTGTCTGGTATTAATTACAATATTCGCTTCAAGAGAAAGATGCGGGTAAAGTGTTGCAGGTCGCTTTGTGAAAACGGCCTCAACCAAAAAAGTACGTGTGCGTTCATTCATGATCGGATCGATGCGGTGAACTATAGCTTCAAACGACTCTCCCTTATAACTATCCATTGTTATTAAAACGGTTTGTCCCTTTTTAATTTTTACAATATCATATTCATCAACCTGAAGTTCAATAATGAAATCATTGGCATCACCAACAATAGCTAAGGCAGTTTGAGGCCCTACCATTTCTCCCTTGTTTTTCTGAATGCTGTAAACTTTCCCATTGATCTCGCTACGGACAATAAAATCTCCTTGTCCTTTTTTGCTGATCTCGAGATTTTTTTTGCTTTGAAGAGAGTTGAACTGAATTTGTTTTTTCAGATCATTATAACGAAGAATGGCAGATCGGTATTGATTGATTGAATTTTTATAGGCGAGTTCCCGGTTTTCGAGTTCGGATTTGGAACCAACTTGTTGTGACCAAAGATTTTTTTGACGGATATACTGCACTGAATCGTTATTCATTCGCTCTTTTGCAATTTCTATTGCAGACTTCAGTTCATCGAGTTTGGAAGTGTTGGATGAATAATCGTAAAAATCAGCTGCCAACTGAGCGTTTTCTGTATTAAGGCGAGACGCATCATTTGCAAGCACAAAAAGTGTATCTCCTTCGCTAATAGTGTCGCCGCTTTCCACATGAATCGATTTGATTGTTCCGTTCACCACAGGGAAAACGGAGTATTGATTCATTGTTTTAAGTGAGCCTGATGCATAAACAGATTCAGTAATGTCTTCAACAACCGGAGTAGTTGTTTTTTCATTTTTGGAGCATGCCACAAGAATGACAGAGCACAATACAATCAAACTTTTTTTCATCGTAAACATCATTGGGTCAAATATACAATTTGAGGTATCTGTGTTTGTGTTTTTTTGTGTTTAGTGATGAAAGTCAGCCTCTGAAGCTGTCTTAATGTGGAATTACCGTTCTGTGGTTGGAATTGACTACTTTTGCAGTATTATGTCTTCAGCTTTGTTTTCCGACTACAATATCAGCCGTCAACTGCACCGTTCATTGGATGATATGGGTTTTTCTGTCCCAACTCCTATCCAGGAGAAATGTTTTTCACCTATTATGGCAGGGAGAAGCATGGTTGGAATTGCCCAGACCGGTACAGGGAAAACGTTGGCATATTTGTTACCCCTTTTCAATCTCTGGAAGTTCACCAAGGAACCACATCCGACCATGGTCGTTTTGGTCCCCACCCGTGAGTTGGTTATTCAGGTTGAAGAGCAGGCACGCAAGCTTGCTGCACACAACGCTATTCGGATAGTTGGTATTTACGGTGGTGCAAGTATCAATACTCAGAAAGAAATGCTGGCTGTTGGTGTTGATCTTTTGGTTGCCACACCCGGAAGATTGATCGATCTGGTAACGACAGGGAATCTGAAATTGAAGAATGTAAAACATCTTGTTATTGACGAGATGGATGAAATGTTCGGGCAAGGATTTCGTCCGCAACTTCTTCGGATTTTTGATTCATTACCAAAGCGCAGGCAGAATTTGCTTTTCTCTGCAACCATTACGGATGATATTTCAGAATTTCTGGATGAACATTATTTTGGGTTGGATAGGGTAGAGGCAGGCCCCGCATCAGCTCCTGCGGGAACAGTTGAGGCAATTGCGTATAAAGTCCCGAATTTTACCACGAAAATAGATTTGCTTGAACACTTGTTACGTACCGACGGCAGTATGCGAAAGGTGTTGGTTTTTGTATCTACCATTCGCATGGCCGAATACCTGCATGAACGTTTGAGCGCACGAATTGAAGAGATGATTGGAATGCTTCACTCTAACCGTGCACAGAATACCCGTTTTCGTTTATTGGAAGAGTTTGCAGATGGAAAATTCAAGGTGCTAATTGCCACTGATTTGGCAGGTCGTGGAGTGGATATTGAAGATGTAACCCATGTGGTGAATTTTGATCTCTCTGAACAAGCCGAAGATTATGTTCACCGTATTGGACGAACCGGTCGCGCCGGAAAAAGTGGTGTTGCCATTTCATTGATCAGTCAGCACGATCGAATGCAGGACATTGAAGATTTTACCGGGATTTCATTTCAGTTTGTACCCTTGCCGGATGAAATTGAATTTTCACCAGTAGTAACCGAGTTTGATAAGCCGGTAATTCGAATGAAGAACCCCTTGGTTGAAGATACTGTTAGCGGAGCAGCTTTTCATGAGAAAAAAGCGAAGAATATGAAGGTGAATATGCACATGACACGTGAGCAGAAGCACAAGCTCAAATATGGAAAACCAAAATCAAAAGGTGGGAATTTCAAGAAGAAATGACTTGAGTAAAATCTTATTTTTTTGAATTATTCCACTCCTTCATTTCGTTCCATCCAATTCATTACAAAGCGTATTTCCTGATACGAAAATGATTCGCCGAGTTTTTCCCGAACTGGAGTAAGTGAGGTGGTTTCAAGTTCTGCAATACAATTTGCAATAGCCTCAATTTTCTCGGGATCCATCAGTGATTTGATTTTTATCTCTCCGGTTTTGATATAGGTGGCAAGGTGACTGGCAATTGTTGTTTCTGCAAGATTTCTGATCGAAGCAATTTCTGAAATTGTTTTTCCGGATTTAAAGAGCTCAAAACTCGTTTCTCTGGTGAGTGGTTTTGCTTCTTTCGGCGTAGTAGATTTTTTGGTTTTCTTTTTTCTGACAGGAACAAACACTTCGTCTTCATCAAAGTCTGAGGTGTTCGATTGAAGTTCCCTGATCATCCGTTCACGCTTTTTATCTTCTTCGCCGGGCACGATTTCTTCTTTCGTTAATTCACGATTGTTATTTATCGCATTTACAAGTGCAATGGATTTTTCAATGTGTTTGAGCGAACGAAAGATTTCTGACTCGATCTCAAAGAGGTCAAGGAAATAAGTTTTTGATCGCTTAGCTTGTTTTACAACGGCAAGATGAATAATGATCTCAGTTGAAATTTCTCTGAGCAGAGGCAAAAAGTAATTGCCTGCAGCCGATAATCTTTCAAAAAGAAAAGTCAGGTAATCTTCTTTTTTTTCGTGGAGTACATGTCCAATCTGCCTTTGAAATTTTTCTCCAGATTCAGCCAACGGTTGAAATCTTGAAAATAATTCCTTCAACCAGTCTTTATCTCTTAACCGAACTGAGCGGGATTCCTCTTCAGCTTCTGTGACAGGTAGTTTTTCGATTGATTTTAACAGTGGTTTTAATTCGAAGGACTGGTTCAGATAGTGACGCAGATAATTAGCCGTTTCAGATGAAATAAGTTGATTCAATTCATCATGTGCTTTTTTCTTTTCTGCAAACTGTTTTACATTATGATCCTGTCGGATACCGTTTTGCCGAACAGGAGAGGTTAAGACCAATCCATCGAGTGAGCGTAATCTTGACATGGCAACATAAACCTGTCCGGGTGCAAATGCGTCTTGCGGATCTATTATCGCTTTCGTGAAGGTGAGTCCCTGACTTTTATGTACTGTAATTGCCCATGCCAACCGGATGGGTAATTGGGTGAACGTTCCAATTACTTTTTCTGTTACTTCTCCGGTCCCTTCATTCACTTCGAACTTAACGTTTTCCCATTCGTAGGGATCAACTTTTAATCGTTCGTTATCCGTTTTTACGTATACGTGTCCTTCGCTTAGTTGATCAACGGTGGCAATCATTCCGTTGAAGAAGCGTTGCTGACCGGTTGGGTCATTTTTGATGAACATAATCTGCGCACCTTTTTTCAGCTCAATTCGGGAATCGATGGGATAAGAATTTTCGGGAAATTCTTCTTTCACTTCCGCAGAGTAAAAAAACGATTCTCCTTCCAGGGATTCCAGATAGCTTTTGTTCAGATTATCGGCTTTCTGATTATGTGTGGTAAGTGTGATAAAAAGTTCGCTTGGGTGCGGACGAAATTCCGATTTGTAATACGAATTCAGCAATTGAATGTCTTCGTCTGTAAGTTGATCATTCCGGAGGTGATTCAATAAGTTGATGAATATTTCATCATCCTGCCTGTATATTTTTTCGAGTTCAATATAAACCGGTGGATCATTCCGGAGTACTTGCGCATCGAAGAAGAACATGCTTGTGTAGAATTGCCTTAAAATAGTCCATTCTTCATTTTTTATTACTGGAGGTAATTGCAGAAGGTCTCCTATAAAAAGCACCTGTACCCCGCCGAAAGATTGTTGGTTGCGACGGATGTTTTTCAATAGAAGATCGATAGCGTCCAGCAAATCTGCTCTCAGCATACTCACTTCATCGATGATAAGTAGTTCAATTTCGCGCAATAGTTTGCGTTTGCGCTCTGCCATACGCATGTTGCGCAATAAGGTGTCCGGTGTGTTAATCCTGAATCGATCGCCGGCAGCTTCAAATCCGATTTTTTCCGGCGAAAAAGCACCAAAGGGCAATTGAAAGAGGGAATGCAATGTTACACCTCCGGCATTGATTGCGGCTATTCCTGTAGGTGCAGCAATTACTGCTTTCTTATGCGTTTGTTCAATGATTCGTTTGAGAAATGTAGTCTTTCCGGTTCCGGCTTTTCCGGTGAGAAAAAGATGTCGGGAAGAATTTTGAATAAATCGGGCAGCAAGAGAGGCAGGATCATTGGTTTGCATGGATCAAAAATACGTTATCCATTTCATCAAAAGGACCGAACTGTAAAAGTGGTGTAATAAAAACGATTAATATGAGAATAACGGATTTACTCACGCAGCTGATTGGGGTGAAAAATTAACTTTTCGGCAGGCTGAATCTCAATCTATTAAAAAGTCAGAGACTGAAAATCAGCATTTAAATCGTCTAAATGAAAATAACTCTGGCTTAAGATCGGCGAAACATTCAAGGACTAATATTGCACTGCGAACATCCTACAGGATCACGAAAGTGATGTCCGAAACCGCTACAAAAACTACTTGCATGCGGACTCTTTTTTTTTCTTGGATAATTTTTTTCTTCGGTATAGTTAATGCACAAGTTCCAACACAATGTCTGGAAATTGAAAGCATTCTGGTTGATGCCTGTGTTCCGGGATCAGGGTGTACCTCTGCTGCCAGTTCGAATTGCAGTTGCGAAGGGAAAAACGAAATGGTACGGTTCATTGTCGGCCCTTCACCAATTCCAATTGGAAGCCTTACCGTAACCTGGCCGAACAATTCATTCTTGGGTATAGCAACACCAAATGCAACAACTGCTTTTCTTGTTGCTACGCTTCAGTCTACTGTACAATCTCCGTGTGGACGTTTGATGGAACCTCCGGGTGGAATTATTCCTGCAGGTAAGCGTGTATTATTGATCACCAGTACCGATATGTGTACCGGAGCGAATTCTTTTGCCGGGTTACAGGATACGCTGTATGTGATCTTTCAGAATCCGGGAAATTTCCAGGGACATTTTGCCAACCACAATAATTCAGGAACTGCCACTGCAGCACCAACCGGAGCATCGAGCCTTCGAACCCTTTCCATTGGTGTTTCAAGTCCGGTTTGTTCAGATATCGTTGCCTACGATCGTACACTTTTAGTCAACCAATCCGGAACCTATGGCGGAGCAGCAGCCCTAAATGATGGATCAAGAGTTGATTTTAATTTTTTAGGTACTCCCACTTATGTCAATGAGGGGTGTACGGCGCCTTTTGTTTCTACAACACTTGACATTTCATTGACACAAATTAATGCTTGTTTTGGCGATACACTTACTATCAACGCAATAGTGGACGGTTTTTCTCAAGGGATACAATGGACCGGGGGTAACGGAGTTTTTATGAATGCTTCATCCTTGTCTGCTTCATATATTGTTTCTGCATCTGATGCAGTAAATTTCTATCTCTATGTTCTGGTTTCCGGAACATGTTCCCTTCCGGTAAAGGACTCAGTTCTTATTCACCTTACTCCCTTACCACAACCAGAAATTCTGGTAAATGGATCTTTAAGTTTTTGCAACGGGGGCGCAGTGAATTTATCTGCCGGTGGAGTTTCATCTTTCAGTTGGTCAACGGGAGCTGTTGCTTCTTCCATTTCCGTTTCTGTTTCCGGAATGGTTTATCTGAGCTCAACAAACGTTTGCGGAACAGTTTTCGACAGTGTGGAAGTAGAAGTGTTTTCCAATCCGCTTGTTTCCTTTTCGTTGTCTCCATCCATTTGCATTAATGATTCGCCATTGTCTCTTATTGCTTCTCCCGTCGGAGGTGTGTTTTCTGGTACAGGAGTAAGCGGAACAATGTTTGATCCCTCAGCAGCAGGTAGCAGTACACATTTTATTACTTACCAGTTTACAGATGGCAATGGGTGTTCAGCATCTTCAGTTCAAAGCATAACTGTTATCGATGTGGGAGCTGCTCAAATCAATGATCCCGGAGCTATCTGTGAAAACGCATTTGTCTTAAATCTAACAGCAACGCCATCGGGTGGTGTTTGGTCGGGTTCTGCAATTACAAATCCAGCAACAGGATTGTATGATCCCGCATTGGCTGCTTCAGGCTCTGATACTGTTATATATATTGTTTCAATTTCCGGATGCAGTGTTTCTGATACGTTGATCATTTCTCTTTTGGAATTTCCAACTGTTCAAATTACTTCTTCAGATACAATTATTTTGTGCAGTGGTCAGTCAGCAACCTTGCAAGCTACCGGAACAGGAGTTCTTACCTGGAGTAATGGAGTTACCGGAAATTCTATTTCTGTTAGCACTACCGGTAATTATTCTGTTAGCGTAAGTAATGCATGTGGTACAGTAACAGACGGACCGGTATTGGTTCTGGTTGAAACGGTTGTTGCGTCCATTTCACCAAGTTCTCTTTCCGGAAATGTTCCCCTTGCAGGCAATTTCATAGCAACAAATTCTCCCGGTGCAAGCTTCGCATGGATAAGCAATACCGGAGGATCGGGTAGTGGTGCAGTATATTCGGAAACGTTCTCTGAAACCGGAACTTTTAGTGTTGTACTTATTGCAACATCACCCAATGGTTGTATTGCAGTAGATACTGTTTGGGTTTATGCTCAGGAATTGATAGAGGATTCGCTTTATCTTTTTATTCCCAATGTTTTTTCACCAAATGGCGACGGACAGAATGATCGCTTTAAAATTCTGAGTTACAATTACAGTGTATTGGAGATTGAAATTTTCAACCGGTGGGGTGTATCACTTCTTTTTTATGATGCCAAACAAACGGACTGGGACGGTGAATTTTTAGAGAGTGAAGCTGCCGAAGGGGTTTATTATTATATAGTGAAAGTAGTATCTGTTTCAGGGGATACAAAGGTCTATTCAGGCACGATTACATTAATTCGAAATTGATTATGGAGCGAATGTTTCAAGTTCTTTTTAGCGATTGTGATACTGTACAGGATGTGCAGCGCAAACTATTTCGATTTTTTGTGCTGGTCTTTTTTTTCGCATTGGTTTTTTTGCTGAGTGGTGGGTATGTAAAGGCGCAGAGCGTGGTGGTGTCGCAATATTTTAATGCAGCAAATGAAGGGGATGAATGGACTGAATTGTTGGTCATTGATGATAATGTTGATATGAGAAGTTGGACAATTAGAGATAATGGGGGAAGTCAGGGAGCATGGCAAACTGCAATCACCTTCCGAAGCATAGCCTTTTGGCAAAATCTTCGTGCAGGAACAGTTATAATTTTATTTCATCGAACAAATAATTCGGGTGGATCGCCAAACCCGGTCGATATTAATCCATCGGATGGATTTTTGATGCTTGCGGTGGAGAATTCCACTTATTTTTCTGGTGGAACATTTAGTTCCGGGTCATCAATGTCGATAGGAGGGACTGGCGACATTGTTCAGTTGAGGAATGCCTCTTCCACTCATATTCACGCTTTGTCTCATAGGTCAACATCGGGACCGGATTGGACAGCAATTACAGGACCGAAATTAAATCATCAGAATAGTGCTAGTTCAGGTGACGCAATTTTTGTTTGTCCGGGCAATTCGTTGAGTGAATATGGTACTGATAGTCCACAGGACGGTACAACCTGGACGACTCGCAACAGTACCAATCTGACATTTGGACTACCCAACTTTTGTGGTGGGACTTCAACTCCCAATTCTACTTTCTGGCGTTCCCTCCGCGGACCGCAAATGACAGCACAAACTGTTTCCGCATCAACTTCACCAACCTATCCTACAGCAGCGCTCACTTTCACCTGGAATTCTGCAACCGATCCTGTTCCTGGAGATAATACAACGGGCTACATGGTTGTTCGGAGCAGTGTTGGTGTATTCGGAACACCAGTTGATGGAACTACGTATACTGTTGGCGCCACAATTGCCGGTGGAGGAGAAGTGATTGCTTATGTAGACAATACTTCATCAGCTACTCATTCGTACACCGATTTATCTGCAAACGACAATGGAACCTATTGCTATCGTGTTTATGCCTATCGATTTGGTACGGATAATATTAACGGGAATAGTTTTGATGTTGCAAGAGGGCGTGCATACAATACAACAAATTTTGTTGATGTTGTTTGCGCAAGTAATCCATTGCCCGTTGAATTGTTGTACTTCATTGGGAGTGTTAATAACGGAAAGGGAAATTTAAACTGGTCAACTGCAACAGAACATAACAACCATTTTTTCATTATTGATTATTCCGAAAATGGCAATGATTTTTCTGAATTAGTCAGAGTTACAGGTGCCGGTAATTCTTCTTTTCCAAACATTTATTCCGTAATAGATGACCAGTTGAGAAATGGTCAAGTGTTCTATCGTTTATTTCAGGTTGATTTCGATGGGGCGACACGAATGGAAGCACAAATAGTTTTGGATTATTTCTCTGAAAAAATTGAAGTCAGATTTCATAAAGGGTTATTGACTATTTCCAATCCAAATGACGAACAATTAGCCCTCGAGGTATTTCTAATGGACGGCAGAAAAATAGTTGAAACTTTATTTCGCGGGGATTTTTCTCAATCATTTGAAACATGGAGCAACACGTTCATGATTTATCGATTGACCAGCAGGACAGCGGTATATTCTGCCTGCATACTACATTTGAATTGATGAGGGGCTACCCCCTCAAATCGGAAAAATAACTTGCCCATAAATGGTTACAAAATAACGGGTTGGAATTTGATCCTCTTGTAATTGATTGAAAAACAGTGAGGTTTAAATCCTCCTATGAAACCTGCCGGATAAGAGAATCGTAGAAGCACTACAATTAATTTGTTTTACCCTTATTTTCAGGCAACCTATAATAGATTCTCCGTCTTTCATCAAAACCAATACTATGCGCAATTTTTTACTACTCCTGTTTGTTTTCGTTGCATTCTCTGTGAATGCTCAGGATAACAAAAAAGCCGATTGGACTTTTCTCAAAGCTGAAAAGGGCATCAAAGTCTACTACCAATATGTAGATTGTGATTTTAACATCGCTCCGGATGCGCAGTATGTATTGCTGAAATTCGAAAACACATTGGGTATGCCTGTTTACGTTGAATACGAACAGCTGCTTTGGTACAACGGTCATTGTGGACTTTGTACCAGTGATCCTAACGGTGAATCGAAAAAGCAGATAAAGGTAGCAGCCAACGGCACCACTGAGGGAAAATGCGATGAAACAGGTGATTCCTCACTCAAAATTTTTGTAAAGTTCAATGCATTTCAAACACCTGATCTTTTGACCAAGTTTGAGATCAACAATATTATTGTTACACCAATTAGCGAATAATCCCCTAACAGAACGCCTTATGAAAAAGCACCTACTTCTACTGCTTGTTTCTCTCCTGTTCGGGGGAATTCATGCAATTGGCCAGACCTACACCATGGGTACAGCCCCAGCAGGAAATAACGCCACAATAAATACCTGTTCAGGTACCTTTTTTGACTCTGGTGGTTCAGGCGGAGCCTATGGTAATAGCCAGAATTTTGTTGTAACGATTTGTCCAAGTACCCCCGGACAAATGATTCAATTAAATATTACTTCTTTTAATACGGAAGCAAATTTCGATTACCTGACTTTGTTTTCAGGTACAGGTACCGGAGGACCAATATTGGTAGGTCCTGTTTCAGGAACCGCCATGCCAAATCCCAGTACTGTTGTTTCACAGGCAGCTAATGGTTGTGTTACGATTCGATTTACTTCAGATGGTTCTGTAACTGCTGCTGGATTTTCTATTGGAATTTCTTGTGTGACCGGACCAACCTGTACAGATGGAATTCAAAATGGTCAGGAAGCCGGTGTAGACTGCGGTGGATGTTCTACCTGTCCACCATGTCCCGGTTCAGGAATAACCAATGCAACTGTTACAGCCGCATCCAATATTATAAACCTTCCTTGTGGTGGTGGAAACGTGAACCTTTCAGCTGTTGGTAATTCAACAACGGTACAGTTAGGAAGTAATTTTAATTCGGGAACTCCTGGTCCCGGTTGGTCGGTTTCACCTGCAGGTCAATTTAATAATCCGTGCGGAAATGGTCCTGCCGGTACCGGTGCCCACATGTGGATGGGAGCTACAACTGCAGCGCCCCGTACGCTTCAAACATCTCAACTTGATTTGACCTGTGGTGGACAAATCTGTTTCAATTTACGCTTTTCTATACAAGGAGCAGCGAGTCCATGTGAAGGTCCGGATTTACCAAACGAAGGAGTGAATCTTCAGTATTCTACGAATTGTGGTCAGTCCTTTACTTCGATGGCTTATTTTCATCCAAATGGTACAATCATTGCCAATAATCCCGGCACAACCACTCCGAGTATAAGTGGAAATACTGCATTTACGACATGGCAAAACTATTGCTTCACAATTCCTGCAGGCGCGATGACCAACCACACCATTATTCAATGGTTCCAATCCGGTTCATCGGGTACATGTTGTGACCACTGGGGAATTGATGAAGTTGTAATTACTTCTAATCCTTGTAATCCATATTACTACGACTGGACTCACGTAGCCGGAGCGCCTAACTCAGCCAACGTAACGACAAACGTAACGACAACGACAACGTTTACTGTTCACTATACAAATGGTATCAATGATACTGCTACTGCAAACGTTACAGTGGTTGTGAATGGACCAGGGGTGCCTACAGTTGCCACAACAACTGCGCCTTGTTTAGGAATGAATACTGCTACTGCAACAGTAACAGCAGTAGGTGGAACTCCTCCTTTTACATATAGCATTACCGGTCCAGTGACATCTTCAAATGCAACCGGTGTTTTCAATAATCTTCCTCCCGGAAATTACACAGCAACAGTATCTCAGGGAGGTGCGGGATGTTCGAATACAACAACATTTACAATAGTGCCTGGGCCAACATGTTGTACTGCTACTGCTTCAGGAACCAATATGGCTTGTGCCGGAGTGTGTAATGGTAGTGCAACAGCAAACCCGGCCGGAGGTCAGGCTCCCTATACTTATTCATGGTCGCAAGGTGGTGTTCCTTTGGGTATTACTACTCAAACAATTTCCGGACGTTGTGCCGGTACGTATGTAGTTACTGTTACTGATGCAACAGGTTGTACTGCTACTGCTTCCTACACCGTAACTGCTCCTCCGGCAATTTCCGGTACTGCTGCTGCAACTGCTGTGCTTTGTGTTGGTCAGTGTAACGGAACTGTAACTGTAACTGCCGCGGGTGGCACAGGTGCTTTGCAATACAGTATTGATGGTGGTGCATTCCAGGCTTCGAATGTATTCAATGGAATTTGTGCCGGACCACATGTGATAACTGTTCGTGATGCGAACAACTGTACATTTACGATTAACGTAACTGTAAATACTCCAACTGCGGTGACGGGTTCCATAACGGTAACCAACCCTGCATCGTGCGGTGCCAATAACGGTTCATTTACTGCATCAGGTTCCGGTGGAACAGGTGCAATTCAATATTCAATCAACGGAACAACATTTCAGGCAAGCGGTACATTTACCGGATTGGCTCCCGGTAGTTACACTGTCACAATTCGTGATGCGAACGGCTGCCAGACTACCGTTCCGGTAACTATAGGTAATCAAGGCGGTCCAGTCGCTTCTATTAATTCACTTACAAACGTTTCCTGTGCGGGTGGTGTTAACGGAGCTGTAATCATTGCCGGTTCGGGTGGTACAGGTGCATTGACCTACGATCTGAATCCGGGCCCCGGTCCTCAGGCTTCCAATAGCTTTACAGGTCTTACTGCAGGTTCATATACAGTAGTAGTTGCTGACGCGAATGGATGTTCTACAACAGTTCCGGTTACTATAACTCAACCAACTCAGTTAACGTTTACTTCTGTAGCTACCAATGCACTTTGTAATGGACAGTGTAACGGAACAATTACGGTTACTGCCAATAACGCAACGCCACCTTATCAATACTCGAGTAATGGAGGATTGACATTCCAGGCTTCTAATGTGCTAACGAATCTTTGCGCAGGTACAATTAACGTTGTAGTACGTGATGTGAATGGATGTCTTGCAAATGCTAACGTTGTAATTACACAACCTACAGCAGTGAATGCAACGTGGACACCCATTAACCCTTTGTGTGAAGGCGTATGTAATGGCCAGGTGAATGTTGCAACAAGTACTGGTGGTACACCCGGATATCAATATTCTATTGATGGTGGCGCATTTCAAGCGGCAACAAATTTTTCTGGTGTATGTGCCGGATTCCACAATATGGTCATTCGCGATTTGAATGGATGTACAGCCACTACCCAAGTATTCCTGGCAGATCCTCCCGGATTTACAGTAACACAAACAAGTTCTACACCTTCTAACTGTGGATTCAATGATGGAGCATTTTGTGTACAGGCTGCAGGAGGTGTTTCTCCTTATACCTATAACAATACTACCATAGGAATGTCTGTTGCTTCAGGATGTTTTATTGATCTTGTTGCAGGCGCCTACGAACTCAATGTTACAGATGCCAACGGATGTTTAGAAGTATTCTTTGCTGCAGTAAATGACCAGCAAATGAATGGTGTGTTCAATTCATCTACTGATCCAACTTGTCCTGGTTTATGTGATGGTACAGTTTCTACAACTGCAACAGGTGGATTTGGAACAATTACTTATGATCTTGATAACGGCTCTCAATCACAATTTGGTTCGGGCGACTTTGGTGGTTTGTGCGACGGTGCGCATGCGATTACCATGATCGACCAAGGTTTATGTGTATTTGTTGTTCCATTCCAGGTAAACGAACCTGATTTGATTTTCTTTAACGCCAGCAAAACAGATGTAAGCTGTAATGGCGGTGCTTCAGGTACAATTACCATCAACCCACCAATTGGAGGAACAGGTACATTCCAGTTTAGTATCGACAATGGTGCGACTTTCCAGGCATCGCCCAATTTTACTGGACTTGCATCAGGTACTTATAGCCTGATGGTACGCGACCAGAATGGATGTACTGCTGTTTCAACAATTACTATTAATCAGGCTCCTCCGCTGGCATTTACAGCCAATGTAACTGACCTTACTTGTAATGGCAATAACTCAGGAACATTCCTGATCGTTGCTTCCGGAGGAACACCTACTTATCAGTACAGCAATAATAATGGAGCAACGTTTGGTCCCAGCTTCTCTTTCTTTGGATTAGCAGCAGGTAACTATAATGTTGTAGTGAGTGATGCTGCAGGCTGTACAATTACACAGGTTGTAACTGTTAACCAACCCGCAGTATTAACCGCGACTACTTCATCTACTCCAACACTTTGTAATGGTGTTTGTGATGGTACAATTACGGTAAACGCAAGTGGTGGAACAGCTCCGTACTTGTATTCTCCCAATAACGGAACCACCTTCCAGGTAGGAAGTGTAATTTCGAATATTTGTGCAGGAACGCATAACGTGCAGGTGAAGGATAATAACGGATGTTTATTTAACACAACGCAATCAGTTACTGAACCAACAGCTGTTTCTGCGACTGTTGCAACTGTAAATTCAACTTGTGGCTTACCAAATGGTTCGCTTACTGTAACTGCAAACGGCGGTACTCCAACGTATCAGTTTAGCATTACAGGAGCACCAGGCTTGCAAGCAAGTAATAATTTCGGTTCGCTTTCTGCCAACACGTATAACATCCTTGTTCACGATGTTAATGGTTGTCCTTTTACAACAACAGCAACCATCAATAACGATGCTTCACCAACTATCAATTTTGCGTTGCCAACACATGCCTTGTGTAATGGAAGCGCTGATGGAAGTATTGATGTTAATGCAACAGGTGGAACAGGTGCTTTGACTTATAGTCTGAATGGTGGTCCTGTGCAGGCATCAAATATTTTCACCGGATTAACTGCCGGTACCTACACGATAACTGTAACCGATGCAAACGGATGTTCGGACACTGAAACAGCAACGATTACTGAACCGACTTCACTTACCATTAATCCTTCTTCTACAAACTTGATTTGCTTCAATGACTTTACCGGTGCAATTTCAATCACTGCAGGTGGAGGAACTCCAACATATGAGTATTCTTACAATGGTGGAACAACCTTTGGTGCATCGTCAACTTCTTCCTTCTTGCCAGCAGGAACCTACAACCTGGTAGTGCGTGATGCGAACGGATGTTTGATTAACGGAACTTCCGTTATTACTCAGCCTGCACAGTTGATATTCCAAAACTTCACTGCTGTTAATGCGACCTGTAATGGAATTTGCGATGGTCAGGTTCAAGCTTTCCCGCAAGGAGGAACTGTTGTAGGTCTATACAACTTTAACTGGTCGGGTGGTATTGCAGGTTCTTCTCAAGCAACTGCAACCAACGTTTGTGCCGGTCAGTACAACCTTATTGTTACAGATAATAACGGATGTCAGATCGACACAACATTTACTATCACTGAACCACTTCCTGTAGTAATTACCAATGTAGTTGCAGCAGATGCGCTTTGTGCGGGATCATGTAATGGTACAATTACCATAACAGCTCCAACAGCAGTTCAATACAGTACAGATGGTGGAACAACTTTTGGTGCTTCAAACGTTATCAATTCATTGTGTGCCGGTAATTACAATATCATGGTGCTTGATGCAACAGGATGCCAGGCTACTTCGAATGTTACGGTTTATGAACCGTCACCACTTCAGCTGACAGGTACTCCTGATGCAATAGTTTGCTTCCAGGGAGATATGACCTTGTCTTCACTTGCACAAGGCGGAACGGCTCCATATGCGTACACCTGGTCAAACGGAGTGAATACACAAAACCAGGTTGTAAACCCAACAATACAAACTGTGTTTACTGTTACAGTTCAGGATGCTAATGGATGTATTGCCGGTCCTGTTGCAACAACTGTTGGTGTAACCCCGCAATTCTACGCTACTGTATCACCTTTATCCTCGCAAATTTGTCCAGGACAAAGTGTAACGTTAACTGCAACTGGTTTTGATGGCGCACCCTATTATACATTTGAATGGAGCACCGGTGATACTACTAGTTCAATTACGGTTGTTCCAACCAGCTCACCAACTGTATATACGGTTATTGGAAAAGATTTGTGTAACCATTATGATACACTTACAATACCTGTAACTTTTTACCAAATCCCACAAGTTAACTTTACAGGTGATAATCTTAGCGGATGTGCGCCATTATCTGTGAACTTCACAAATACTACTCCTGCTGGGCAGATTGGAAGTAACTGTTCCTGGAGTTTTGGTGATGGTAATTTTGGAACTGGTTGCGGTGCGCAAACTAATTTGTACACTCAGCCCGGTTGCTACGATGTCACATTATCTGTTACATCACCTGAAGGTTGTGTGGGAGATACAACGCTTGCAAATTACATCTGTGTGTATGGTAATCCGGTTGCTGATTTCACATGGACACCGATGCAGCCTACAGTTATGGATGCTACAGTAAATTTTGTTAATCAATCCACAAACGCTGCAACCTACAGCTGGGATTTTGCCGGTCAGGGAACATCAACACAACAGAACCCAAGTTTCTACTTCGGTAATAATGTTCAGCCCGGCGATTATCTGGTCTGTTTGGATGTTGTTAGCGTTAACGGATGTGTTGATGATACCTGTAAGTACGTTACTATTTATGATGAGTATTTAATTTACGTGCCGAATGCCTTTACACCTGACAATGACGGAATCAATGATATTTTCCTACCTGTGATAAACGGTATGGATCCATTGAACTATGAGTTCATGATCTTTAACCGCTGGGGTGAATTGATTTTCGAAACTGATGTTGTAGGCAAAGGTTGGGATGGAACTTACCGTGGTAAATTGTCGCAACAGGATGTGTATGTGTGGAAGATTAAAGCAAGAAACGCGCTTACTGGACAAGAGAAAGTTTACTATGGACATGTAAGTTTATTGAAATAAGAAATAGTGTGAATGAATTCAAATCCCCGGTCAGTTTGATCGGGGATTTTTTTTGCAAACACATTAGGTGATTCAAAAAAGAATCGCGCTAATGCGATTTAAAGGTTAAAGAGAAAGAGGTTTAGTGTTCCCTTTTTATTTTTACCTGTCAATATCAGTTGACTCGTGATTAATGAATCTTTGCGATTCGTAAAAACAATAGGGTTGAGGTAATTTGATTCACTGTGTTTTTACTGTACAGTTGCACAAGACGACCACAGAATACCGTAAAGTATGAAGCGTATGATTTGGAACGGAAATAAAAAAGCCCGAACAATTGTCCGGGCTTTTTAATGAGTGAATTGAAAACTTATTTTAATGATTTTAAAACTGCAGGTAATTCTGAAATAGGTCTCTTCTTACCGTCAAACATAAAATATTCAAAACCCAAGTGCAGAAACATTTTATGGACATATTCCGGATGGTTTTGTGCGGTAATAGTAAGTGTTGCTTTGTAAATGCCAGTTTCGCTTTTTACAAGTTCAAGTGAACCTGATTTTGCAATATTTTCCGCATTCTTTTTCAGTTCGGAAATTTGCTTATCAGTCGCGGTGATTTCAAAATGCGTTACCGATCCTGTTTCAGATTGAGTGAAATCATCAGAATTTTTTGTGATAACAGGGACCAATAGATTTACCTGTGCTTTTAATTGCGAGGAGGCGATCGTAGCGAAGGCCAGTAACAGCGTGATACTTTTCATGGCAAGGGTTTTTGTAAAGGTACTCAAGGATGACGCAAAAACCTTGCCTTAGTTGCCCCAGATCCATCATTCACTTACCTTAATATTTAACAAATTGTTTAAAAAGAAACAATTGATCCTGATCCCCATTTTTGGTAAGCAAAAATTCGGTTTTGGTGTAAAATCAGGCAACCTCTGTGGGAAATAGCGTCTTTGTTAAGTAAGGAAATTGTACCTTTTCTTAACCATTTCTACTACTTGCTATGAAGAGATTATTGCTCTTTTCCCTTGGTGTAATTACGCTTGCCGGGAATTTATTCGCCCAGGCTCCGGGTTGTCCGAATATTGTTGCACCTGCAGATATTGTGCTGCCCTGTACGCAAGCCTGTACCACGCTAACTGCTACACCCTTTCACGTTGGAGCAACAACAACCTATACGGTTGGAGCAACAAGTGCAACGCCGGTTATCCCCTATAATCAGGCAGGCGGAACAGCAATTGTTGTTGGAGGTGATGACGTTTATAGCGGTGTAATCAATCTTCCGTTTCCATTTTGCTATTATGGGAATACCTATACGCAATGTGTGGTTGGTTCAAATGGTGTGCTCACCTTTAACCCTGGTTTGGCCAATGGATATTGTCCCTGGTTTTTTTCAGTTGATTGTCCGAATGCTGCATTACCGCTGAATTCAATTTTCGGAATTTTTATGGATGAATGGCCCGGTCAGTGTGGTCAGGTAAAATTTCACCTGATTGGTACTGCACCTTGCCGAATGCTGGTAGTAAATTATGATGATGTTTGTCAATATAGCTGTTTAACATCTGCACGAACAAATTCGCAGATTGTTCTCTATGAAACCACCAACGTAATTGAAGTTTACACCAACAAAAAACAATCTTGCGCATGGAATGGTGGTCGTGCAATCATCGGTATACAAAATGCTACCGGTGCAGTTGGTATGGCTGCTCCGGGAAGGAATACTACCAATGCAATTTGGACTCCACCTGCAACAGGTGAAGGATGGCGTTTTACTCCCAATGGTGCGCCGATTTATAACGTAACATGGTGGCAGGGTGCAACGCAGATTGGTGCAGGAAATTCAATTAACGTTTGTCCAACCGCATCACCCACCACTTATACAGCACGAGCAACATATACCCGTTGCGATGGTTTGGTGATCAATGTAAATGATGATGTGGTGGTTACTCTTTCTGCATTAACCGCTCCTGCAATTACAACCGTAGCAGAAACCTGTAACAATTATAATAATGGGTCGGTTACCATCAATAATCCCGTTGGAGCAGGTCCCTATACCGTTACAATCACCGGTCCGGCCAATCCTCCTCCTGTAGTAGAACCTAATACAGCTGCCGGTGTGGCAACGTTTAATAATCTTCCGGATGGCACTTACAATTATCTTGTAACCAGCGCGAACGGATGTACAGTAAACGGAACCTTTTCCATTGCTGCCGGTCCCCCTTGTTGTAACGTAACTGCAAATGGAACAAATGCACTTTGTAATGGTGGATCAACGGGAACAGCCAGCGCGAATCCTGTTGGACAAGCACCCTTTAATTACAGTTGGAACAGTGCGCCTGTTCAGAATTCGCAAACAGCTACTACTTTGCCTGCAGGAACTTATACCGTTACCATGACAGATGCTTCGGGTTGTACTGCAACAGCATCCTATATTGTAACTCAACCAACAGCATTAACAGGAACATTGTCTCAGGTTAACGTTACATGTAACGGATTATGTAATGGTTCGATTACAGTGAATGGAGCCGGTGGTGGCACAGGTGCATTGCAGTATTCCATTAACGGCGGACCGTTTCAGGCGTCCAATACATTTAACGGCTTATGTGCTGGAGCATACACTGTAATTGTTCGTGATGCAAACAACTGTACACGCACCTTGAATGCAACCATCACTCAACCTGCTGTTCTTACTTTGGCTGCAGGAAGTTTGGTTCCTGCAACATGTGGAAATCCGAATGGCTCTGTTGTTCTTGCCGCTGGAGGAGGAACAGTGAATTATCAATTCAATATTGGTGGTCCGAACCAGGCAAGCGGAACGTTTACCGGATTAGCTCCCAATACTTATACAGCCACTGTAACCGATCAGAACGGTTGTACTGCCACAACTTCTTTCACCATTGCAAACCAACCCGGACCGGTAGCATCTATTGGAACACAATCGAATGTTAGTTGTGCCGGTGGTGTTAATGGTTCTGTAGTAATTAACGCTGCGGGCGGTACAGGAGCACTTACCTATGATCTTAATCCTGGACCTCCACCTCAGGCATCCAATACTTTTACAGGATTAGCTGCAGGTGCATATTCTGTTATTGTTGCCGATGCAAACGGATGTTCAAATACTGTAAACTTCACAATTACTCAACCTACGCAGCTTACGTTTACATCGGTGTCGCAAAATATTTCGTGTAATGGAGTTTGCGACGGTCAAATAACTGTTACAGCAAACAATGCTACACCACCTTATCAATATTCAAGCAATGGAGGTTTAACTTTCCAGGCATCGAATGTTCTTAGCGGCATATGTGCAGGTACAATTAATGTTGTTGTGCGCGATGCCAATGGATGTCTTGCAAACGCTAACGTTATACTTACTCAGCCCGCTGCACTTACTGCTACTTATACACCAACAAATCCAATTTGTCAGGGAATTTGTAATGGTCAGATTGCGGTTGCTACAAGTGCCGGCGGTACTGCTCCCTATCAGTTTTCTGTTGACGGAGGTGCATTGCAGGCAGGAACATCATTTACAGGATTGTGCAGTGGTAATCATACCATGTTAATCAGAGATGCGAACGGTTGTCAGGTAACAGCAGTAGTAAATCTTGTAGATCCTCCTGGATATACAGTTAACACTATAAGTTCAACTTCATCCAACTGTGGATTTAATGATGGTGCGTTTACCGTTCAGGCAACAGGAGGAAATGCGCCTTATACTTATAATAACATTACTGTAGGTGTGTCTAATGCAACAGGTGTTTTTCCTGATCTGGTTGCCGGCGCATACCAGGTGGTAGTAACGGATGCGTTGGGTTGTCAGGAAATTCAATTTGTTGGTGTAAACGACATTCAAATGAATGGATTGTTGTTAGGCTCAACAAACCCGACCTGTCCGGGAGCATGTAATGGTACAGTTTCAACAATTGCAACTTCAGGTTTCGGAACTATTTCATACGATCTGGATAACGGAATGCAATCTGCATTTGGTTCAGGTGACTTCTCAGGAATTTGTGATGGATCTCATGCCATTACGATGACCGACCAAGGTTTGTGTATTTTTGTAGTACCATTTACATTGGTAGCACCACCATCCATTCAATTTACCACTGCTGTAACCAATACTTTATGTAATGGTGGGTCAGATGGAATAATAACATTCAATGCTCCTTCAGGAGGAACACCTCCCTATCAATACAGCGTTGACAATGGTGTTACATTCCAGGCCGGATCTGTTTTTACAGGATTAGCAGCAGGTACCTATAACGTTGTTGTGCGCGATGGAAATAACTGTACACAAAATGGCACAGCTACAATTGGTCAACCAAACCCATTAAATATTTCTTCGAGCCATACTGATCTCACTTGTTTCGGAAACAATTCAGGAACACTTCTGATTGTTGGAACAGGTGGAACAGGAACAATTCAATACAGCAATAATGGCGGAACAACTTTTGGTGCAACTTTTTCTTTCTTTGGATTAGCTGCAGGAGTTTACAATATTGCTATTCGGGATGCAAACGGTTGTATTGTGAATTCAACAGCAACAATTGTTGAACCTCCATTGCTCACTGCAACTTATGCCACAACGCCTGCACTTTGTAATACATCTTGCGATGGAACAATTCAGGTGAATGCTAACGGAGGAACCGCTCCTTATTTGTACAGTTCCAATAATGGTGTGGTTTTTCAAACGGCTTCATTGCTTGAAAACTTATGTGCGGGTTCTTATCAGGTTCAAGTTGTTGATGATAATGGATGTCTTGTCGGTTCGAATCAACTAATAACAGAACCAACTGCAGTTGCATTTACAACTGTAATTACTCCATCTACCTGCGGAAATCCGAATGGTTCGATTGTGATTAATGCAAACGGCGGAAACGGAACGTTTCTTTATAGCATTGATAACGGAATAACATTCCAGGTGCCAAATACCTTTAATGGACTTGCAGCAGGTATTTATAATATTGTTGTAGAAGATGGAAATGGATGTCAGGAGAATGCTACAGCAGATGTACAGAACCAATCCTCTCCTGTAATCAACGCTCTTTTTGCAACGGACTTACTTTGCAATGCAGTTTGCAATGGTCAACTCGATGTAACTGCAACCGGTGGAACTGGTGCATTAAATTATGACATTGGAGGAGCCACACAGCCAGGAGGTATTTTCGCTTCACTTTGCGCAGGAAATTATACAGTAACTGTTACAGATGCAAATGGATGTACAGCTTCTCAGAATGCATCAATAACTGAACCTCCTGTTCTTACACTCGCATCTACGCCAACCGACTTAAATTGCTTTGGTGATAATTCCGGAGAAATTTCATTGGTAGCCGCCGGTGGTGTTACTCCGTATTTATACAGTTATGATAATGGAGTAACCCAATCTTCTTTCTCTACTCAAACCGGATTTTCAGCAGGCAACTATACTACCATTGTTACAGATGCAAACGGTTGTCAGACTACCTCACCTGTGGTTGTTGCGCAGCCCACTCAAATGACAATCACTAATCAGAATACTGTTAATGCTTCTTGTTTTGGAGTTTGCGACGGAGAAGTTAGTATCACCATTTCCGGTGGAACAACAGCAGGTTTTTATACGCATCAGTGGGCAAACGGAATCGGTGGTCCAAACCAGAATACTGTTTTAGGATTATGTGCCGGTTCCTATTCTGTAACTGTTGTTGATGATAATGCATGTTCAATTGATGCGCTGTTTAACGTGACTCAGCCGGTTGCAGTTGTTGTAAGTAGTTTTACTGCAACCAATCCAACCTGTGCAGGTTCCTGCGATGGTCAGCTAACAGCAATCGGTGTGAATGTTGTTGACTACAGTATTGATGGAGTGAACTTCCAGGTTTCTCCGACTTTCACCGGATTGTGTTCAGGTGTTTATACACTTACGGGAAGAGATATTAATGGTTGTACGGTATCATTAACTGCAACCTTAACAGAACCGACTCCTGTAGTACTTGATCCAATCGCTCCAATTACAATTTGTGCCGGATTTACCGGTGTGCTTTCTTCACAGGCAAACGGAGGAACACCACCTTACAACTATATCTGGAACACCGGCGATGATGCACAATACTATACCGTTACGTCTCTTGTAAATACTACGTTCACTGTTACGGCATTCGATTTGAACGGCTGTCCTTCTGCACCTCAAACAGGTGATGTGAGTGTAATACCAAGCTTTGTTCCCACAACTACTGGTGATGTGAATGTTTGTCCGGGTTCACCTGCTTCAATTACTGCAAGTGCAACAGGAGGAATGCCTGGATATATTTTCACCTGGTTATATGAAAACGATACATTGGTTGATAGTCCTACTCTTACATTTGTTCCTTCAGCACCAGGTACAGTTATGCTGGTTGCCGAAGATGGTTGTCCTGATCTTGATACAATTTATATTAACGTAGGTTTCCATGTTACTCCTCAACCAACAGCAACTGTTACTCCATCTTCAGGATGTGCACCATTAACGGTTGATTTTGTAAATACAACTCCTGCTTCTCAGGTTGGAACAGATTGTTCATGGTCATTCGGTGATGGCGGTGCTAATCCCGGTTGCGGTGCGCAGTCTCATGTTTATACTACTCCGGGTTGTTATGATGTTACACTTACTGTTGTTTCACCGGAAGGCTGTGTGGGATCTCAAACGTTTGATGATATTGTATGTGTTTATGGTGATCCAATAGCAGATTTCACTTACAACCCATCCACGCCAACCATTATCAATTCTTCAATAAACTTTGTGGATGCTTCAACAAACGGAGCAACGTACCAGTGGGATTTTGCGGGTATGGGAACTTCAACACAACAAAATCCGACATTCAATTTTGTAAATGTTGATACCGGATTTTATCAGGTTTGTCTGACCGTTACATCGCCTCAGGGATGTGTGGATGACACTTGCAAAATGGTTTACATTTTTGATGAATTCCTGGTGTATGTTCCTAACGCATTTACTCCTGATGGTGATGGAATAAACGATGTGTTTATGCCGGTTCTTACCGGATTAAATCCTGAACATTTCGAATTACTTATTTTCAATCGTTGGGGAGAAGTGATTTATCAAACCAATAATCCAACAAAAGGGTGGGATGGAAGAAGTAAAGGAATAATGTCTAAACAGGACGTATACGTGTGGAAGATCCGCGCGAAAGATGCTTTATTGGATATTGATAAAGAATTCGTGGGACACGTTACTCTGTTAATTGAATGATAATAGAAATCATTGATGAAAAAAAACCACTGCAATCTGCAGTGGTTTTTTTTTGATTTATAATCCGAGACAATCAGCCATGCCTACAAGTAATAAAACTATACCAACAGAGGTCATGCCATATAAAGGAATTGCAGGCGATGAATTGGAATGAAACAATATCGCAGATAAAAGGAATCCGGAGAACAGGCAAATTCCGCCAATCGCGATAAAAACCAAACCTCTTTTTCTTCTTTTTTCGAGGTGTTCTTTTTTTAGCTTATTCAGCGTTTCCTGTGCCTGGTTGTCGTCAATACCCTTTTCGAGCAGACGTGCCAGAATAGCTTTCGAGTCGTAACCGGAATCAAAAAGGAATTTTGCTTCTGAATAATGGTCGAGGTTCTTTGGTGAGTCCATAGATTTTCATGTGCTAGAATTTAGTGATTTTGTGCCGTTCAATAAAATGATAGTTGTCAGGTTTCCCTGTTGTCCGGCTGGTTTGTGGTCTTCAAATAGTAATGTTACTTTTAACATCTAAAACAATCATCATGAGTGAAATGGAACAACAGCTCAATATTGAGCTTACTGAAGAAACCGCAGAAGGTGTTTATTCTAATCTTGCGATTATTACCCATTCCAACGCCGAATTCATCATCGATTTTGTGCGGGTTATGCCTGGGGTGCCAAAGGCAAAAGTGAAATCACGCATCGTTCTGACGCCCATTCACGCTAAGCAATTGTTTCGTGCACTTGGCGATAATTTGTCGAAGTTTGAACAGATGCATGGACCAATAAAAGGTGCCGATGTTACTCCCATACCGATGAATTTCGGGGGGACAAATACGCAAGCCTGATCAGGATTTAGCAATGGGGTAGGCGGTAAATGTTCCGCTTCCCTTTGCTATGATTTCATTGTTTTGATTCCTGATTTCTCCTTCTGAGAACACAATACGATTCCCTTTTTTTAAAACGGTTCCATATCCGGTAAGGAGATCATTTTCTGGTACAGCTTGCAGAAAGGAGATCTTCAATTCGAGTGTTGCAACCCGTTTTCCTTCCCCTGCAACTGCGCTCAAAGCTGCTACACCCAAAATGGCATCCATAAATGCAGCAAGCGCGCCTCCATGCATTGCTGTTTCAGTGGCCAGCAATTCTTTTCGGGATGGCAGAGTGTAAATAATCTTTCCTGGTTCCTGAATTTGAAATTCCATGTTCAGAAGTCGACCAAAATGATTCGCTTTGATATATTCATCAATTATTTGCTGCATTTCCATGTGGTAAAATTACCGATTCGGATCCTTTTCCCTAATTTTATTCAAAATCTAAACTATGAAAAGATGTATTGCATTGCTTTTCATCGCATTTCTGGCGGTGTCCTGCTCTAAAAAAGAAAAATTCCTGCTCCGTTTTCAACCCGAAAAAGGAAGCATGAAAACCATGGTAATGAACCTCACTACAAAAATGGGTGGCATGCCAATGGAAACTAAAATGGGGATGACCACAGAAATGAAAATCGCCAATGTTTCTCCAGAGGGGGAAGTTGAAGTAGAAGCAACCTACACGCATGTGATGATGAATGTTGACGCAATGGGTCGTTCAATCGGATTTGACTCTGCAAAGGACACCATCGATATGAATGATCCTTCTTCCGTGGCGTATTTGGGTCTTGCCGCATTGTTGAACAAGCCTCTTGCCATGAAAATGGATAAGCTGGGTAAACTTACTCTTGCTCCCGATATCCTCAGTGTATATCCCGACAGCTTGCGAAGCTTATTAGGTAGTCAGGGTAGCTCACAGGGAAGTCAGATGTTCGATAATATGTTTTCTGTATTTCCGGAAGAAGAAATCGGATTGGGCGACAGTTGGGAACGCGAAAGCAAAATCGGAACAGCTTCCGGTCCTGTAAGCATGAAGGCAACTTATACAGTAGACAAGGTGAATGAGAGTGATGTCTTGTTAAAGATGGAAGGCACTTTTGAAGGTGAAATGGCCGGTGAAATGGGCGCAAGCATTAAAATGACAGGAACCATGACCGGAACACTTACCATCGATCGCAAAACGGGATGGACCGTTAGCACGGATATGGTTCAGAAAATCGACATGAACACCATGGGAATGAAGATGGAAGCTACCAATACGATTTCCATCACTACGAAGTAATCGATTGATAAACAAATAGTAAAGGCTCCGTTTTTGCGGGGCTTTTTTTGTGACTGATTTTTTATACTTAGGTAATTGTTGTATATACAATTATTTGTTGTATCTTTGTATTGTCAAACGAATCAACCATGAAACGAAAAGAATTTTTACAACGCGGATTAGGTGGTGTTTTTGGACTAATTGCATTGCCTTCCGTTTTTGCAAAATCATCGGAAGATGAACATGAGCAGAAAGTTGAACAAGTCGGATTTAATCATTTACCCAATAAGGAGATCAAAACTATGAAAACGGTACTTCACAAAGCAGCAACAAGAGGACATGCAAATCACGGCTGGCTTGATTCGCATCACACATTCAGTTTTGCGAATTATTATAATCCGGAGAGAATGCGTTTTGGGGTTTTGCGCGTGCTGAATGATGATGTTGTAGATGGTGGAATGGGATTTGGAACGCATCCGCATGATAATATGGAAATCATTTCCATTCCGATTTCAGGTGATTTGGAGCATAAAGACAGTATGGGGAATACAATGGTCATTCGTCAGAACGATGTGCAGATCATGAGTGCAGGAACCGGAATTACACACTCCGAATACAATAAGAACAAGGATAAAAAAGTCAATTTTCTTCAAATCTGGGTTTTCCCCAAGGAACGTCAGATTAAACCTGCATACGGGCAACAACAATTTCTTCCAGCCACTCAGCAGAATAAATTGATACAAGTTGTTTCTCCTGCCGAGGATAAAGATGGCTTAACTATTCTCCAGGATGCATGGTTTTCATTGGGGAGATTTGATGCCGGAAAGTCATTTGATTATTCCGTTAAACGCAAAGGAAACGGAGCGTATGTTTTCGTTATTGAAGGCGAACTGAAAATCGGTGATCAGGCTTTATCGCGTCGTGATGGTTTTGGTATTTGGGAAACGGAAAAGTTTTCGGTGGAAATCACCGGTGATGCTCATGTTTTGATTATGGATGTCCCAATGAACTAAGTATGAAAATCAAAAACAAAGCGCTGTTACCATTTCTATTTGTATTTCTTGTCGCAACTCCTTTAAGTTTTTGCCTGAGCGGATTCAATACCTGGAGAATTATGGGATTCTCTGATGGATTTTTCACGCAGTGGATGCAAAATTGGCTGATCGGATTTCTAATGGTATATCCGCTTGCACTGGTTTTTGTGGCAATTGCTAAAAGAATAATTTTAAAAATTTCCTGAACGATTTCACTTTATGAAAACAGTAATCATTTCGGGTAGTCCCCGTTCGAATTCAGCAACGCATCGGGTTGCATTACACCTGCAGGCGAATATCGAAAATTCCATTTTGCTTGATGTGCGTAATCATCAACTTCCATTTGTGGATACCGTTTGGAGCAAGCCTGAGCTTGTTCCTACTACCGCCACAAAATTGTATTCAGAAATGAACAGTGCAGATGCTTTTATTCTGGTTACTCCCGAATACAACGGATCGTATTCTCCGGCAATGAAAAATCTTCTGGATCATTTTCCAAAGGATACTTTCGCTCGAAAAGCGATGGGAATTGTTACGGCTTCTCCCGGAGCTTTAGGGGGTATGCGTGCAGCTCAGCAGTTGCAGCAAATGGCCTGTGCATTTTTTGCGATTCCATCTCCGCATATGTTGGTCGTTCCTCAGGTCGAAAAGAAGTTTGACGATAAAGGAACTTTATTGGATACTGCCTATCAATCTTCCATTGATCGATTTACCACTGAATTTGCATGGTTGGCTCAATCGCTTTATATTGGCAGGAAGTCCTGAACTTTCTGCAATGAAAAAAGAATATTCTAAAGCCGATCTAACCGTTATTTGGGAACCCGAAAAATGTATGCATTCGAAAAAATGCTGGAAGGAGCTGCTTCCCGTATTTAACCCGAACCGACGCCCATGGGTTGATCTTTCAGCTGCAGATAACGAGCGGATCATTCAACAGGTGAACAAATGTCCTTCGGGTGCCTTATCTTTAAAAAGTTCAAATCCTTCCGAAAACACTGAAAGCGGCAGAATTGAGCTGATGAAAGATGGTCCGCTGTTATTTACCGGTAAATTGCAATTATTACGTGCTGATGGTTCAATCGAAACGATCAACGAAAAGTGTGCTTTGTGCAGATGTGGTTCATCCGGCAACAAGCCGTTTTGCGATGGTTCGCATGTGAAATCCGGGTTCCGCGATTGATCAGATTGCTTCTGCAACTACAAAAGCACTTCCACAAACAAGAATGAGATCTTTTTTATTTGCGCTTTTAAGTGCAGCGTTCAACGCTTTTTTTACGGAGTTGTAATGTATTCCATTTAGGTGAAATACCATGGCTTTACGCATTAACTCCTCTGCACCTAATGCGCGTGGAATTTTAGCTTGTGTGAAGTAGTAGTGGGCATTTTTTGGAAATTGCTCCAGCATCGCATTTACGTCCTTATCGTTTACCGTTCCGATTACTATATGTAATTGTGCGAATTTTTCCTGCTTTAGTTGCTGCATGATTTCACGGATGCCATCTGTATTATGACCGATATCGCAAATCACTTTTGGATTTTTTCGCAATGTTTGCCACCGTCCTTGTAATCCCGTATTTTCAGTTACGTTTTTCAGTCCGGCTCGGATGTGTTTTTCAGAAATTACCCAGCCGCATTTTTTCAACTGCCCGATTGCCACTAACACGGTCTGAATATTTTTTTTCTGATAAGATCCTTTCAAGGCGCAGTCATAATTCTTTTTTCTGATTTGTTTTGACGCAAATAGAAGGGGTGCGCTTTCTTTCCCGGCTTTGGCCTTAAATACATTGTGCGTCTCTCTTTGCCATTCGCCAATAATTACCGGAACATTTTTTTTAATTATTCCTGCTTTCTCACTTGCGATTTTTGGTAATGTATTGCCCAGAAATTGCATGTGATCAAATCCTATATTGGTAATAATGCTTAGTTCAGGTACAATCACGTTGGTTGAATCGAGTCGTCCGCCTAAACCAGTCTCAATAATTGCGATATCGACTTTTTTCTTTCGGAAATAATCAAAAGCCATTGCGACGGTCACCTCAAAAAAGGAGGGTTGAATTTTTTTAAAATGGTTTTTATGCTTTTCAGTAAAGCGAATGACTTCCTGTTTGGAAATCATTTCTCCATTTACACGAATTCGTTCCCTAAAATCTTTGAGGTGTGGTGATGTATAGAGTCCGGTTTTGTATCCTGCCTCCTGCAGAATAGAAGCCAGCATATGCGATGTTGAGCCTTTTCCATTGGTGCCGGCAACATGAATGCTCCTGAATGCTTTTTGTGGTTTATTTACCACTTCGAGCAGGGCAATCGTATTGTTCAGATCAGGTTTGTAGGCCGAAGCACCGATGCGTTGAAATACGGGGTATTGCGAATAAAGGAAATCCAGCGTTTGCCGGTAGCTCATAGGCTAGCGCACATTAAATTCGAACATGTAAGAACCTTTCTGTTCTTCAGCAGCTGTTTGATCTGCATTCACAATTTGCTTGCCGATCAGTTCTTTTTTGCACGAAGCAACAAGGTCGGGATCATTTGTTGTTGAACCACTGGCATCAAAAATGGCCTTGGTAACATAACCATCGCGGTTAACATAAATGGTAAACACTACGCGACCTCTTTCGTAGTTCGGATTATCAGGAATAGGGGAGGCAACCTGCTTTCTCCCTTTCATGGCTACACCCGGACCTTTATGCGTGCCGTCGCCGGTTCCATCTCCGCCTTTATTTCCACCGCCAGTGCCTTTGTCGCCTTCTCCAACATTATTTCCTACGCTATTCCCTTTTTCACCGTTTCCTCCGCCAAAAGGATTGGTATTGGCAGTGGTATTGTTGGAAGTGGTGGTAGTTGTTGATGTGGTTGTAGTTTGTGAATTATTGGGACGACTCTCATTGGGAGAAGTGACTTTTGAATTTCCCCGGGGGACTTCAACTTCAGATTCAGTTTGTGTCTTAATTTCTTCCTGTGGATTGGAAGTTGCAGGATTGGTTGTTGCGTTTGAAGAACTCGGACTTCCGCCCTCGCTACCCGATCCGCCCATAAATTCAATTTCTACCGATTTGGGTTCAGGCAAAGGAAAAGGTTCTTTCCAGCTAACAAGGAACAGTACCAGTAACAACCCAACATGAAAAACGAAGGTAGCGAACATCGCTTTTCGTTTTCTCTTTTTGTCTTTTTCAGTATCGTTCATAACCTTGTTTTTTTACCTGTACACTGTTGTACGCTATCGGTTCAATATAGTTTACTCTGATTTTGTGGCAATACCCACTTTCCATTCGTTGCGCTTACAGATATCGAGGATATTTACCGTAACGCCGGTTGGAACAGTTTCGTCGATACGCATCAATACGGTTGGTTTTTCCGGATTTTTTTCCAGCTCTTTCCGCATCGCTTCTTCGAGTTCATCGGTGGTAACCGCTATGGTAGCAACATAATGTTGCTGATCAGCATCAACACTCACCACACACGGTGCTGCCATTGGGGGCATGTGCGAGGGACGCGTTTTTGGCAGATCTACATTTATTCCCGGACTAATTTGTGTGGCGAGAATTACAAAGTAGATCAACAACAGAAACACCAGATCCGTCATGGACGACATACTGGCTTCTGCGGCGACTTTATTTCTGGATCTGAAATTCATTGCTTTGCGCTTTACGGTTTATTTACCGGGTTCGTCTAATAGATCTAGAAATTCGAGTGAGGTGGTTTCCATTTTAGAGATTACATCTCCAACCTTTGCAACAAGCATGTTGTACATAATGTAGGAGAAGATTCCGAGAATCAAACCGGCAACGGTTGTAACCATGGCCATCATAATACCACCGGAAAGCGCCTGAATTTCTACCTGTCCGTCGATACGCATTTCGTTAAAGGTCATGATCATACCTATTACGGTACCAAGGAAACCGATCATAGGCGCAGCACCTGCAATGGTTGCGAGTAATGAAACGCCTTTTTCAAGTTTACTTACTTCAACCTTACCAACGTTTTCGATGGAAGCTTCGATATCCTTGAGTGGTTTTCCGATTTTGGTAATTCCTTTTTCAACCATTCGTGCGTAAGGATTGTCGGTTGTTGCACATAGATTGCGTGCAGCATCAATTTTTCCTTCGTGGATGTATTCTTTTACTTTTTGCATAAAGGAATTTTCTCCACGGGCAGCTTTGTTAATGGCCAGAAAGCGTTCGATTGAAATGTAGATAAGCAATACTGACATTATCGCCATAGGTACCATGATGTACCAGCCACCTGCCTGAATCATTTCCCATAGGGTGATTTCTTTGGTGGTTTCGATAATTCCGGTTGCACCGCTTGCTGCAGTGGATGCTGCTTCGCCTAAATCGGTCTGAGCTAAAATGGGAATGTTGAACATGGTCGTATAAAGTTGGGTTAATTACGTGGTTTTTGGTTCAGGGTTACAATAATTCATCAAGGGCAATATCAAATGCAGTTCGTGCAATATGTGTTGTGCTCTTGTTTTTTGCATGGGTCCGCATCAATGCTTTGCGAATGGTGTCGCTTACATCAGTAAAGATAGCTTCATCGGTAATGGTAGCAGTGGGCTGCATGAGATAAGCAAACACCCGGGCCATTCCGCAATTGGCAATGAAGTCGGGTAACAGACTTAATTTCTCATCTGCCTTTTCGCCGATCGGACCAAAAAATATTTCCGGATCAGCAAAAGGAACATTCGCTCCGGCGGAAACAACATTTACACCTGCATTAATCATTCTGTTCAACTGATCTTCCGTAATCAGGCGCGATGCCGCACAGGGTAAGAAAATATCTGCCTTTACATCCCACACTGTTTTATTGAGTTCTGCAAAAGGAATAACGTTATCTGCCTTTAATTTATTTCCATCCTTTTCGATGAATAGTTTGCGGATTTCCTGAAAGGAGAATCCGTTTTCATTCACCAGACCACCATCGCGATCGATGATTGCTACAACGATTGCTCCTTGCTGAGCGAGGTAATAAGCTGCTGCCGATCCCACATTGCCCCATCCCTGAACGATTACTTTTTTGCCTTTTGCATCGCCTCCGTAAATCGCGTAAAAATGTTTCACGGCTTCTGCAACGCCATATCCGGTAATCATATCGGCTACCACATACTTCCGGGTAACATCGGGCGAATACCTTACATCGTTCAGAACCTTCGAAACTCCTGATTGTAAATTGGAGATCGATTTCTTTTTATCTGTTTCATTGGCACCGTAATGTCCATTCACAACGCCTTCCTGCGGATGTAAAACGCCAAGCGCATTGGTAATTGGAATTACATCATGCACCTCATCAACGTTGAGGTCGCCTCCTGTTCCGTAGTAGTTTTTTAACAACGGAGCAACGGCTTTGTACCAGCGTTCGAGCACCCCTTTTTTGCGTGGATCGGCAGGATCGAAATTAATTCCTGATTTTGCTCCTCCGATGGGTGGACCGGCTACTGTGAATTTTACTTCCATGGTTTTTGCCAGCGATTCCACTTCACGCTTGTCGAGTCCCTTACGCATGCGGGTTCCGCCACCGGCAGCACCACCGCGAAGGGAGTTGATGACCACCCAGCCTTCAGCATCCGTTTCAGCATCTTTCCATTCAAATACGATTTCCGGACGCTTGGTCTCAAATTGTTTGAGTTTCACTTTCATTTTATCACACGATGTAGTTGGCCAAAGTTAGGCAATGACACCCCTTGGAACGAGAAATGCTTACGTGGTTATCAATACAAGAATGTTGAGAACTGGACTGGGATGACTTACTGTTTCCCCATCCGGATTACGCCGCAGCAGGCATCGCGGGAAGCTCCCGTTACACTGGCAAGACTGTTAGTGCATTCGTTGATCCGAAGCCAACCCAAAAAGGCAAACAGGAGCGCTTCTTTGAAAGAAATTAACTCCTTTTCTGCCACGATAATTTCGTTCTGCGTATGTGCCTGAATGCGTGCGATCAGATAGTCGTTATATGCGCCCCCACCCGTAACCAATACTTTGCCGGGGTTAAAACGATTCATCGCATTTGACAGTTGAAAAGCGATGTGTTCACAAACAGTGCTTAAACAATCCTCAGCCGGGCATTCCGAATTTTCAATGAGAGGCAGAAATTCTTTATCAAACCACTCTTTTCCAAGTGATTTGGGTCCATCTTGCTGAAAAAAGGGGATGTCGTTTAATTGCTTTAGCAAGGCAGGTAAAGTTGTTCCTTTTCGTGAAAAATTCCCTTTATCATCGTAGTCCATGCCTAATTTTCCTGCAAGATGATTCAATGCCATGTTGGCTACGCTGATATCAAAAGCCCTGCGTTTTCCTTCACTTGTGCCGCTAATGTTGGCAATTCCGCCCAAATTTAGACACATTGCATATTCGCCAAACAAGAGCAAATCCCCAATAGGAACCAAGGGAGCACCTTGTCCGCCCAGTGCAATATCTCCGCTCCTGAAATCGTTCACCGTAAGTTTTCCGCTGATGGCTGCAATGTGGTCTCCGCTCCCTATTTGCAGTGAAAAACCTTTTTCCGGTTGATGAAATACGGTATGACCATGAGAAGCGATCGCATCGCAGGGAATGCCGGCATGACTTTTCAGGAATTCAACACATTGTTCTCCGAGCCATTGTCCGTATTCGGCATCTAATGCAAGAAGATCAGTTGAATGAAGCAGCATTGCCTCGGCCAACTTTTTTTTCCATTGCTTGTTGTACGGAATGAACCGGGTAGCCTCAATGCGATAGTGGTAAGCATCGGTGTGGCTGAATTCGCACAATGCCATATCCAGACCATCAAGCGAGGTGCCTGACATTAAACCGAGTATGTGCATGGATTTCATGGAAAAAGAATCAGGACAAAAATCACGATAAAAATTCTAATTTTACCACCCTTAACACCAAAACAAGCAATATGAATTTTGAATACACCGAAGAACAACTGGCAGTACGTGCAGCAGCGCGCGATTTTGCACAGAATGTGCTGAAGCCCGGCGTAATTGACCGCGACCGTGAAATGCGTTTCCCCAAAGATGAGATTCGTCAATTGGGTGAGCTTGGTTTCATGGGCATGATGGTCGATCCCAAATACGGTGGCGGCGGAATGGACACCGTTTCTTATGCATTGGCAATGGAGGAAATCTCCAAAATCGATGCTTCGGTTTCTGTATGTATGTCGGTAAACAATTCCCTGGTATGCTGGGGATTGGAGAAATTCGGTACTGAAGCTCAAAAGCAAAAATACCTTGTTCCCCTTGCTAAAGGCGAGATCATTGGTGCATTCTGTTTGTCTGAACCGGAAGCGGGATCGGATGCTACATCACAGCGTACTTCCGCTATTGAAAAAGACGATCATTACCTGCTCAACGGTACCAAGAACTGGATAACCAACGGAGGTTCAGCCTCTGTTTATTTGGTAATTGCGCAAACTTATCCTGATAAAGGTCACCACGGCATCAATGCATTCATTATCGAAAAAGGCATGCCCGGGTTTACGGTGGGTGCTAAAGAAGATAAAATGGGTATACGTGCTTCGGATACACATACTTTGATTTTTAATGATGTGAAAGTCCCTAAGGAAAATCGCATTGGCGAAGATGGATTCGGATTTAAGTTCGCGATGAAAACACTTAGTGGCGGAAGAATCGGAATTGCATCTCAGGCTTTAGGTATTGCTGCAGGAGCTTACGAACTGGCTTTGGCTTATTCCAAAGAACGCAAAGCATTTGGTAAACCCATCCACGAACACCAGGCCATCGCATTCAAGTTGGCGGATATGGCAACTGAAATTGATGCTGCACGACTTTTGGTAATGAAAGCTGCGCATGAAAAGGATAATGGTCAGAATTACGATCTCTCCGGTGCTATGGCAAAATTGTTTGCTTCACGAGTTGCAATGTGGGTAACCACCGAAGCCGTTCAGGTTCACGGAGGGTATGGTTATGTGAAGGAATACCACGTAGAGCGACTCATGCGTGATGCGAAAATCACTCAGATTTATGAAGGCACTTCCGAGGTGCAGAAAATCGTTATCTCACGTAGTGTACTGAAAGACTAATAGCGAGAGGAAAACGTTTCACCTGCCTTTCGAAAAACATAAAAAAAAGGGTTGTCAATTACGACAACCCTTTTTTATTGAAAGAATAGGTTTAGCGCACAACAGTAGAAGCATTTACTACGCGACCACAACTTTTTCCGTCGAGATCGAGCAACAAGTTGCTGGTTGCATCGTATTGTGAACTGTTGTTCGCACGAAGTGTACCCCGGTACACTTTCCCACCAAGGCAGGAAAACGATTTTTTCTCACCAGGTTTCAATTCGGTATAAGCTCCTGAACCGTGGCAAAGATAGAGTGGTGCAGGGGTGTCGTTTACAAGAATCACATCGGGTTGGCGCATCTCAGACAGTTTACGCTGACCTTCTTCTGAATTCCAGTAGGCTGCATTTTTCGCTTGATTCCCTGCTTTCTTATCTTTTTTCGCCTGTTCGATCATTAACAGTTTATTTTTTTCTTCTTCAGTGAAGTTTTCAGTTGCTTGTTGCTGTATCACTTTCATGTCGCTGAAATATTTTTTCAAAACAGCTTCATGATCCCTAGTTTTCATTTCTTTCACTGCATTTTTTCCGCTGAGGTGATCACCTTTAATTGGAGTCATCAGTACATAAATACGTTCAATCTGAAAGGACGTAATATTTTGAGGGTCTTTAATTCCTTTCAGGTAATACATTAAGCCGTTGATGTAGGCAAATGCATGCTGATTACCGGAATACAATGATGGCTTGGTTAAATGGTTGCCTTCAAGCCAACCGAATCCGCTGTTGATTTCTTCTTTTTTGGTGACCTGGTCTACCATCTTGAAAGCATTTCCTCTCTCCGGTACATCCAGCTCGAATTTTAGTTCGCGTTTGGTTTTGTCCAATTGACCTGATGTTTTGCCACCTTCGAACTGGAGTCCCCAATACGATTGAAAGACGGAACCTTCACCAATACTTTGCAGAGCGGTGAACTGATCTACAGCCTGCGATTGAACATTTCCGGTAGATATAACCAGAGCAAAAGCGGAAAATAAGCGAATGAGTTTTTTCATTTGGTTTAGCATTAAGATTTAAACCAAACATAGTGTAACCATCATTTTTCAGGAAATGGAATTCAGGAACTGACCAAAATTGTTTAGGAATGGATCATACAGGACGCTTCATCAGGATATCATTCTGCTTATCTTCTCCCAGGATGAATACATGATTGCCAAATGAATTGAATCCGTTTTTTTCATAGAATCGAATAGCTCTGGGATTATGTTCCCATACCCCAAGCCATAAATAATCCAAATGATGTTCTTTCGCAATTGCTATTGCACGTTCAAGCAAAAGCAAGCCGACACTTTTTCCATGGAAATCCTTTAGCACATAGATCCGCTCAATTTCCAATACCTTGTGACTTTCCAGTTCTTTCGGGGGATCTGATTTTTTTAGCTTCAGGTAACCAACAACATCCTCTTGATGCATTGCCAGATAAATGGCAGTATGTGGGTCGTTCAATTCAAGTTTTATCTTTTCAGGGGAAAATGTATTCGCGAGGTACGCTTTCATGTTTTCTTCAGTGTTGTATTCACGGAAGGTTTCGAGAAAGGTTTGCATGGCAATTTCGCGAACAATAGCGACGTCCTTGCTTGCTGCTTTGTAAAGTTGTATTGTAGTATTCAATGTTTTGAATATTAAAGATGCGGTATTATGGTTTATGCTAACGAATGGACTACAATCGTCATGAAAAATAGAAATAACCCGAAAATGGTTTATGCTTGAATTTTTTGTGTTGACGAACGCTTTCCAGAAAGTGATGAATCAATTTCACATGGCGAACATAGCCATTAATTTGATCGTAAAGAGCAGTAGAATCAGCTTGAGGGATTTCATTTTTGAAGAAATAACGCTGCATATAAAGAGCGGTGTAGCTATTGTGAGCAAATGCTGTTTTACAAGACGTGTGAACCATCAGGTTTGTTCCGGATGAGGCAAAAAAATCAAATTTTCCGGCGCGCTCTGTTGCTGCAAAAAGCAATACCGGTATTGCAATTTTCTTTTTATTAATTTTCAGGGCTTCGTAAACATGTGGCCATTTGTCTTTTATTTCGGTACTGTCCGATTTGAACTCGATAGTAGTTTCCATTGAAATAAATGCTTTAACCGTACCGGCTTCATTTAAAAAACACCATCCCTCCTGAGCACCCCAGCTGTGACCAATAAAAAACACATCGCTTTTTCCGGATAATTGATAAGCAAAATCAATTACAGTTTTTGCTGCGCTTTGATCATGGATGTAGTTTTTTTCCAGTTCGTATGGTAATAAACCAAAAGGTGAATTCCTGTAGGGTAGATGAAAGTTTGCAGAAATGAAAATATAGCCTTGAGAAGCAAAATACTCCGCCATTAGGTAATTCTCATCAGAAAGTCCTCGTGATCCGTGGTGGTATACAATTACAGGATACTTTGTAATGGAAGAAGATTCGGATCTTAATGCTCTTGTTTCAACATTTTGAATCTTTGTCAGGACCTCTTCCGGTGAAAAATTCCCATACTTCAATTCATTATCGTTTCTGATGTCGTATAGAATGCAATCTCTGAGTATGCTTTCATCACAATGCTTGTTCAGTATTTTGTAAACTGAATCCAGCTCTTTTGGGGTTTTGGTATTGCGTAGATCCGAGAATCGCAGGTACTGTTTTGTAATTACCTTCTTGTTCGGAAACCAAACCTGTACAAACAATGGTGAGCTTCCGGAATAGCCATACTGATTGTAAATTTTATGCTGATCATAAATAATGGTATCAAAAAAAGCAACACGGTGTTTTCCAAGAGGAAGGAAATCATAATAAGATGTCTGGGCAAACAGGGGAATGGACCTGATTAAAAAAAAGAAAATGAAATATCTTTTGATCATGGTCTGGTAATTTGCAGATTGATTTTCACCTGTGATTCATCCATGTTTTCCGACAAAACGTATTATTACTCCTGTCGTAATATCTTCTCCATTTTCTTTCCTTTTGCCAGCTCATCAACCAGTTTGTCGAGGTAGCGGACTTGTTTGGTAAGGGTGTTTTCAATTTCTTCTATACGATAGCCACAGATCACGCCTGTAATTTTATAGGCAAGAGGATTTAGTCTTGCTTTATTAAAGAAGGCTTCAAAATTCACTTTTTGATCGATCAGATCATGCAGTTTTTTTTCGTCATAACCGGTTAGCCATTCAATAACCTGATGCAATTCTTCTTTTGTGCGTCCCTTACGTTCAACTTTTGTAACATAGTGAGGATATACCACTGCAAAAGTCAATTTTGCAATTTTTTCATTGTGTTCCGGAGTCGTAATCATGTTATTTCAAGCGTTCAAGTTTTCCTTTTCGTTTGATCAGGTTTTTATAATCCCATTGGATGTCCATTGATTTTTTCAGCCAGCGTTTGAGGTCTTTCACATTAACTTCAGAAACATCGTTATAAAAAACAGAAGCGTCTTTAAACTTTTCTCCTCTTACCGACAGGTCTTCCTCCTCAAAATCTGCACCGCTCCAAAACATTAAACGGATCCCTTTTTTTTGTTTGCTGTAGCCAACAATGGGGTTTTCATCAATAAACCAAACCGGATGCGCATGCCAGATTTTACTTTCCTGTTTTTTCAGAACTGAGTTAATTGTGTGTTCAAGAAACTCGCAAATTTTCTGTTCAGAATTTTCAAGACTTGAATGATAGAATTGAATTTCCGGATGCATTAGCAGTTGGATTTTGTACTTTGAAAGATACGAATAGGATCGGTAATGGTGAAATTTAGATAGATAACGACCTGATGATTTGTTTTAGATCACTTCAAGCAGTCCTTCCAGTCGCATACCTCTTGATCCTTTTATAAGGATGTGGTATTGTTGAAAGGGATGTTCAGCAATAAATTTTTTTGCTGCTGCAGTATCCAGAAAGTGAAGCAGCGATGAATCTTTAATCTGTGATCCAAACAAAGGTCCTACAAAAGCGCCTTTTAATCCGAGTTGCCTGCTCAGTTCTATCATCGATAGATGTTCCTCCGGAGAGGCATCTCCCAATTCAAGCATATCGCCAATAATGAAGAATTTGTTGGATGCCTTCATTTCTGCAAAATTCTCAAGGGCAACGCGCATGCTCGAAGGGTTGGCGTTGTAAGCATCCAGAATCAAAGTGTTGTTTCCCTTTTGCAGAATTTGTGAACGGTTGTTTTCGGGGACATATTTTTCCAGTCCGGCTTTTATCTGCTGCAAACTTAAACCAAAGTATTTTCCAACAGCAGCGGCAGCGAGTGCATTATCGAAATTGTATTTTCCAACGATCTGTGTTTTTACCGAAATACTTTTTCCGTTTTCTGCTATTTCCATTTCCAGAAAGGGATTCGCACCTTTGTTTAGTCCACGCATATAATTTCCTTCGCCGTGACCATATAATTTCCTGTTCATGCCTTCCGACATTTCCATCAGCACATCGGAATCTGCATTTACAAAAGCCAGAAAATTTCCGGTGCGTAAAAAGTCATAGAGTTCGCCTTTACCTTTTTTAATTCCTTCAACACCCCCAAATCCCTCAATGTGGGCTTTTCCAATGTTTGTTATTAATCCGAATTCGGGAAGTGCAATTCTGCTAAGTGCTGCTATCTCTTTTTGGTGATTGGCGCCCATTTCGATAATTGCAAATTCATGTTCCGGACGAATGGATAATAATGTTAGAGGGACGCCAATATGATTGTTTAAATTTCCGCTTGTAGCAAGCGTGTTGAACTGTTCTGAAAGCACAGCATGCATCAACTCTTTAGTGGTCGTTTTTCCATTGCTGCCTGTTAAGGCCAGTACGGGGATTTTTAGTTGTTGACGATGATACTTCGCCAATTCCTGCAGTGCGGTTAAAACATCACCCACCAGAAAAAAGCGATTGTCTTTTACAACATTGGGGTCGTCCACCACTGCCATTGCGCATCCTTGTTCAAGCGCTTGTTCTGCAAATTGATTGGCGTCAAAATTTGGACCTTTCAACGCGAAAAATAAAGAACCCGGAATGAGTTTACGGGTATCGGTTACAACCTGGGGATATTTGCAATAGTGAGAATAGAGCTGCTCAATCATGAAGCAAATTTCACTACGAAACCTGCGCCCAAAACCTTGTTTGAGATAGAATTATTAACAGAGGAAAGGGTATTAGTGCTTTAAAAAGGGCAATTATTTCACCTTTAGTTTTTGTCCGACCCTTAACACGTCGTTGCGATTCATGCCGTTTAGCTGGCAAAGTTTATCCACAGTGGTTCCGTGGTTGCGTGCAATAACAGATAGATTGTCGCCGGAGCGAACAGTGTAGTATTTTGCACCTGCACTGTTAGAATTTTTTACGGTTTGTCCGGTTCCTGCCATTACAGGTTCGTGCGAATGGCCTTTAGGCTGCGTGTTTTTGCGAGAAACAGCGCGGTAATCGAATAGACCGGGATGTATAAATAGGTTCTCGTTCTGTAAACGCTTGTTGTCAAAGTCAATAATCTCGTAGGGATCGAACGCATTGTCGTAAAAACGGCATTCGAAATGAAGGTGCGGACCATAAGATCTTCCTGTATTACCGCCAAGCCCGATGAGTTCGCCGGAATGAACTTCCTGATCAACCTGAACAGTTATTTTACTCAAATGGGCGTAATAGGTTTCCAGTCCGTTGTGGTGGCGAATAATCACCAGATTTCCGAAACCACCTTTGTTGTATTGGGCATAACGAACTCTTCCTGAAAATGCTGCACGAACAGTATCACCTACATTAAGGTCAATATCAACCCCATGGTGAAAGCGCGAACCGCGGTATTTGAATTTGGAGAGGACCTGTCCGTTGGTGGGCATAGAAAATTTACTGTAGGTAGAGTCCACAGTGCAAATCCAAATGGTATCGTGCAGACGGCTGATGTCGTTTTCGTAGGTAAAAGGAATCTCGTTGTACCAGGTAGTCTTGAAATTCAGACTGGTATCGGTACTCACCACTTTATGGAGGTAGTCGTTCATCACCCCATTAAAATTGGTGCTCGAAACGTACATCCAGGTTTTATCGGCAAATAAAATAATGGTGCTGTTGTTCATGCGGAGGGTATCCACAATCTCTTTGCCCTCATAGGTTTCCCCACCCTGGGCCTTAAGCAGGGGCGATGCGGTCAGAAAAATGAAGACCGTCAGAACCCTTGCGAGTAATCCTGTTTTTTTGCTACCTAACACAGTTGTTACTTTTCCTTAAGCGGCCTGAAATTAGCATTTTTATCGAAAGTAGAAACCTAAAGAAGTGTTAAAATCCCCCAAAAAGGAGGCTAGTAAAATGGTAATTTACTGTAAAACAGCAATATTACTTTGGGGATTGACGGTAGATTTCAAGGAGTTTTTTTGCAGCTTCGAACGGAGAAATACTCAAATCAGCCACTTTTTGTTCCAGATCCGGTAATTGCGACTTAATATCCGGGTGGTGAAAAAAGCTGTATTCCAACTGATTGAAAATACTGGTGCGCAACCAGAACAGGTTTTGTTCTTTCCTCGATCGTTCAATCCAACCGTTGGAGAGGGTCAGCGTTCGGAATTCATCAATAATTGACCATGCCTTGTCAATCCCTTTGTTTTCCAGCGCAGAACAGGTTTCAACGCGGGGTGTCCAGCCGGATTCAGGGGCGGGAAACAGATGCAATGCAGCGGCATATTCAGCTTTTGAGCGGCGGGTGGCATCGGTGTTTGTGCCATCATCCTTATTAATGAGGAGCAGGTCGGTAAGTTCCATGATGCCCCTTTTTATTCCCTGGAGCTCATCTCCACCACCGGCAATGGTTAGGACCAGGAAGAAATCCACCATCGAATGGACTTCTGTTTCACTTTGACCAACACCTACTGTTTCAACCAAAACAATATCAAATCCGGCTGCCTCGCACAGATACATGCTTTCGCGGGTTTTGCGCGCAACACCTCCCAGGGCAGCACCGGAGGGACTCGGTCGAATGAAGGCATTGGGATCGGTCGATAAACTTTCCATTCGGGTTTTATCGCCAAGAATGGATCCTTTATGCACAGCGCTGGTGGGGTCAATGGCAAGTACAGCCACCTTGAATCCTTTATTGGTCAGGAATTTTCCAAACGCTTCAATAAATGTGCTTTTTCCGGCTCCGGGTAATCCGGTAATTCCAATTCTGAATGATTTTCCACTTAAGGGTAAGCAACGTTGCAATAGGTTGGATGCTGCTTCCTGCAGATCTTCCCGTTCTGATTCGATCAGTGTAATAGCTCTGCTTAATGCTGCACGATCACCTTTCGTAAGATCGGTGAATAATGTTTCGGTGTCAACCAACGAGGGTGCTTTTTTCCTGCGAAAAGAGGGATTGATATAGGAAGAATCATCGTGACCTGACATAGCGCTAAATTAGTGGATAGGATTGAAAGTGCCGAAATCCGAATCTCATGGCAGGGATTTATACGCATTTTGCCAGGTTGTATCCGTTACATCCTTAAGCAGCTTAAAGAGTTTTTCTCCAATGAAAAAGTCGTTCATATTCTTCACACCGTATTCTTTTTCCAGATATTTCATTTGCTCATACGATGGCGCATAATACCCCTTTGCCCAACCCTCGTCCTGACGAAGGTGAGCGTTTTTGGGATCGCGTTTGTAGCGAATTTTCCAAAGGTCGGTGATGAGCGGACACCAATAACCTATGTATTTGTCGCTATGCATTTCGTAATCGGGATAACAGTCTGAAATTCCATTCTCCGCAAAAAAATCTTTAGCATCAGGATTGGCAAGAGAAGTTGCATTACCTGTTGCCTGAAGAATAAACATATCCACACTGATGTGCTGTGTGCGAATGATACGATTGTCCTGCAAGGTGAGTACAGCAAAAGAAGCAATCTGCGAATTCGCTGAATTTACCAATGCCATTCCATAGCATACCCTAACCTGCAAATCGTTACCCGAACTGCATAGTATAAAAAGCGCGCCAATGAAAAGCAGTGTTTTTCGCACGAACGAAAGATAAGGAAATTTAAAGTCCATTTTCAGGAGGCACTATCAGGTTACTGTTGTAACAGCAAATCTCAGGCCCTTATTTCTTTCTGAAAATGAAAAACAGCAAGATAACACAGATGATACTCATCACTATTCCGGGAATAATGCTTTTTGGAAGAAAGAAAGAGACCAATAAGGCGGGCACCATAAGTATGCTCAATAAGTGAAAGCGACCCTGGTGATTGGAGTTGTTAAACATGTGGTTTAATTGAACCTGAAAATTTCACCGGGAGTGATGACGGCATCAAGTCGGATGTCGTGTGCGTTGGTGTCTTCAATTAATTCTACAGGAGGAAACAAACTCAGTCCAATTTTTTGTGTTTGCGGTCGGCATGTGCTTAAAAAGCGGTCGTAAAACCCTTTGCCATAACCTACACGTGAACCATTTTTATCGAAGCAGAGAAGCGGCACCAGTACGAGGTCAAAACAGGAGGCTTCAACTACTTCACCATCGATGGGTTCTGGTATTCCGAGTTTGTTTATTTTGAGTGTGGTATGCAAGTGGTATCGGCGATGTGTCATTGTTCCGCTGCTGAAATCACTTACCGGTACTGCAAGCTGTACCCCCGGAAATTCGCGTTGAAGCTGGTTAATGAAATAGAAGGTATTGATTTCATTGTTCCTCGTAATGGAAAGGAAAATGGAAACACATTCTTCGTAAAGGGGAAATTCGCGAAAAAACAGAGAAGCAAGCGACTGACTACTGTCTTCTACCTGACCTGTAGTTAGCGAACGCATACGTTCAAGGTATTCTATCCGTAGTTCTTCTTTTACCATGATTTAAATCAATCCCAAAGCCAGTGCAAAAGAAAACAAAATAATAAGTACTGAAACACTCAGGTGTAAAATGCGGATGGTCATTTTTTTCAAAAGCTGTTGTCCGGCAATTGCTCCAATAAAAGCTGAAAGCGTAGCAGTCAGCAATAATTGCCATTGACTTTGCCATGCTGAAATTGCGAATTTGTCGGCGTAAACACTTAAGCGGGAAATATCAATCATGCATGCAATGGTAATTCCACTTGCAATAAAGCTCTCTTTTGTTAGCCCTAGCTTCATTAAGAATGCGCTACGTAAGGCACCCTGGTGACCGGTTAATCCACCAAAGAAACCGCTAAGTAGTCCTCCAAACGGCAACCATTTTTTTTCTGCTGAAAAATTCAATGCAGGTATGATTTCCATCAATGCGAATACGATCATAATAATGGCAATAATCAGTTTGAAAAATTCAACCTGCACAATTGTTGAACCAATAAATCCGGAATACAAAAGTGTTGGTTCGCCAACATTACCTAAAATGAATGATCCGATAAAAGCTCCGGCAATTGCAGGAATGCCAAATTTCAATACAACTTCTTTGTTAAAATGTTTTCCTGTCAGCAGTAACTTGAATAAGTTATTCAACAAATGCACTACTGCAGTAAGGGCGATTGAAATCTGTAAATCGAATCCGCAGAGCATAAATACCGGTGTTAGCAATGTGCCTAATCCGAATCCTGAAAAAAAAGTCAGGAGCGAAGCAGCGCAGGCGGTAAGACCGATCAGTAAAAACTCGTTCATAATCCAAGGTTGGGCATGATGCCTTTCGCTGTCGATTGCATTTCAGCTTCATTTACACTTTCTGCTTGTTCCAATGCAGCGTTAAAGGCCATAATAAGCAAGTCTTCCAATTCTTCAGGGTCCGCTTGAAGTAAGGACGGATCAATCTGTATGCCGGTTACTTTTCTGTTTCCGTTCATTGTTACTTTCACTTTACCGGAGCCGGAAACGCCTTCAACGGTAATACGCTCAAGACGTTGTTTCGATTCTTCCATTTTTTGCTTCATCTGCTGAAGCTGCTCCATCATATTACCGAACATATAGCGATTTTTTACAAATTTAGATAAATACGTTTAATTGGAAAATGGAATTGATAAAAGTGATCGACGATTAAGATAGATTTAACTAGGAGAAATTCAACTATTTTTGATAAAGCTATACTACCGAACTATAAAATCGTTTTAATTTTTCAGTAATTGATTCCATACCGAATTTTTCATTCATTTCAGATTTCATTTTCTGTTTGTCGTAAGCGTTATGGTTTCGAATCATAAACCGAATGGCTTCTAAAAGTTCAGTTGGGTTGTCAACCCCAATTAAAATGCCATTACCGGAATGCACAAAAGATTCCGGTCCCCCGCATCGGGTAGCAATTACAGGAGTGCCTGCCATTATGGATTCTGCACAGATCATCGAAAAGGTCTCGGTTCGGCTATTCATTACCATAAAATCTGCCACCGCAAGTTCCTTGAGGACTTCATGATTCGTTTTTCTTCCTGCAAAGTGGATGCTGATATGCTTATTCGAAATGGTTTTGCTTAGTGATTCAAGATCTTTTCGGTCTTTTCCCTCGCCAATGATCTCAACATGGATGTTTTCTTCCGGTTCAAGTTCTTTCAATGCGAGAATGATTCCTGAAATGTTTTTTATTTCATCCACTAAATCGGCAACAATTATCATTCGCAGTGCAGCAGATTTCATGCTTGTGCTTGAATCAGCAGCTTCAATAAGATTGGGTATGATCTGAATATCTTTTCTGTCAAATTTCCCTTCAATAGCCGTAGCCAAAGGAGCCGATACGGTGCTTACCGCTTGTGCATTTTGAAAGGCTTCACGGGTATAAGTCGTTCCAATTAAAGGTTCCGTGCCCTCCCGTAAATAGCCCGACCAATGTTCCGTAATTACGAATGGAATGCCTTTAAAAATAAATTTCGATGCTAAATAATTCCTACCCACAACCTGAATGTGGATCAGATCGACATCCCCCACCATTTTTCTGATTTTCTTCATAGCCATGGTATAGCGATGAAGGTGCAAAGGACGAAACCAACTTTTCCGATAGCTTGCTCTGATCAGCCGGTAGCCTTTAAATTCCTCCCTGATCCGAATCTTTTCTTTTTGCTTGTCATTTCCATTTACAAAAACTACGGTAACGCGGGCAAAACGCGAAATGATTTCACAATGTTTTTGAATGAATACACCCAATTGGGGGTCTTCCTCATGAGGAAACCATTCGGCAAGAACAAGTATGTGTTTGTTTTGATTCAAATTGATTGCGCTATGAAATTGAATCTATTGATTAGGGAGGCCAAAAATTGTATCAATTTTAGAAAAACAAATAACTGATCACTATTGCTGCAATAATACCCGATCCGTCGGCAATTAAGCCGCACTGAATGGTGTGTCTTACGTTGCGAATGCCCACTGCTCCGTAATACACGGCGATGGTGTAGAAGGTAGTCTCAGTGCTTCCCTGAATTACCGATGTCATGTGTCCGCGTAAACTATCGATTCCGTAGGTGTTCCAGGTTTCGATCATTAATGCTCTCGAACCACCGCCGCTGAGTGGTCGCATCATGGCTGTTGGAAGTGCATCAACAAATTCTGTTTTTACAGTGATCAATGAAACTAGAAAATGAATGGCATCAGTAATGAGATTCATGGAACCTGAGGCCCTGAATACAGCAATGCCTACCAACATGGCAACCAGATAAGGAATAATTTGAACAACGGTTGCAAAACCATCTCTGGCGCCTTCAATGAAGCTGTCGTAAACATTAATTTTTTTCCAGGCACCATAGGCAACAAATGATGTAAGAATCAAAAGGATGATAAATGCGCCTGCAAAACCGGAATAGGTGCCCATTTTTTCGGATGCGCAGGAACTGAGTTGTTCGGGTGTGAGTCCTGACTGGTTGCAGGTGGCGAAATACAATATCAACCCTACAATACTCGCTACAATGGTGAGTAAACCAATTACGGGAATCACAAATCCTGCTCGCAATAAATTGATGCGTTGATAAATGGAAACTGTAGTTAAGGCAACAAGCGTGGCAATAGTGGTTGCAAGCAGTATCGGAATAAAAATATCGGTTGGGTTGGCAGAATGATTTGCTGTTCTCAAGGCGATAATGGATGTGGGAATGAGTGTAAGTCCGGAAGTATTCAGCACAAGAAACATGATTTGAGAATTGCTTGCTGTTTCCGGTGTCGGATTCATGCTTTGCAATTCTTTCATCGCTTTAATACCAAGTGGTGTTGCAGCATTGTCGAGACCAAGAAAATTGGCTGAGAAATTCATCATCATCGAGCCGGCTGCAGGGTGACCTTTGGGTACGTCCGGAAAAATGTATTTGAAAAAAGGCCACATCATTTTTGCCAATACATTCACTAAGCCCGAATTCTCTGCAATCTTCATCATACCCATCCAAAAGATCATGATGCCTGCAAGCGGTAATGCAATATTCATGACAGAAAATTCAGCCATCCGCAATGCTTCTTCCATCATAAAACTTACAATGGAAAGATCTCCTTCGAGAAAAAGGCGGACAATCACCACTACAAATGAGATCAGAAAAAATCCTATCCAGATATAATTTAGAACCACGTTCTGCAGATTTTAATGAAATTATTAAAGATGTTTTGTCCTTGCTCACCGGAAACTTCCGGATGAAACTGAACGCCATACCAAGGGTACTTTTCGTGTTGCATCGCTTCATTGGCGCAAACAGAAGATCCTGCTGTTCTTCGGAATCCGTCGGGTAACCCAATGCATTCACAGTGATCTTCCTTCAGCATCACCCAATTGTTAAATCCCTCAAAAATTCCTCCGGGATGAATAATCGTAATCTCCTGCCAGCCGCGGTCTTCATCGCAGCGTACGACGCCGGTGTTGTGAAGCAGACCCAATAACTGATGTCCAAAACAAATACCCAGCAGCGGACGCTCTTTGTTCAGCAGTGGTAAAATCCGTGATGAATATTTTTTGTGATCTTCCTCTGTAAGCAGTATTGGTGCTCCGCTTATGACAATTCCCTGGTATTCATTTTCAGCTCCGTTCAGCTCAGAAAGTTTTTTTTGTCCGACACGAATTCCGTTTTGCGAAAGTGCATTTACAATATCCGGAACTTTACTGCTTCCGCAATCCACCACCAGTATATTGAGTTCCGTTAGCATCAGATCAGGTTTTCGGTTGGACCAATTCCTTCGCGGATTACCTGCGGATATCCTTCTGTACAATCAATTACCGTTGATGCTTCATTATGACCATATCCACCGTCAATCACAATGGCAACCTGCTTTTCGTAACGCTCATGAATAACCGAAGGATCAGTAGTATAATCCAGTATTTCATCATCATCATGTACTGAAGTTGTAATGATAGGATGACCTAAATCGCGTACAATAGTGCGTATGATGTTGTTATCGGGGACACGAATTCCTACAGTACGTTTGGTATAGCCGAAATACCTGGAGATTTTGTTGTTCGCATTGAGAATAAACGTGTACGGACCCGGAAGCGCTTTTTTCATGACTTTGAATACCGGAGTATCAACAGTTGCAAATTCTGAAAGCGAACTCAGATCGTAACAGATCAGCGAGAAGTTTGCTTTTTCTGCACGGACACCTTTGATTTTTGCCATTTGTTCAATGGCTTTTGGTTTCATCAACGAAGCGCCAATGGCATAGACTGTATCAGTCGGAAAAACGACAACTCCACCTGCATTCAGGCAATCCACCACTTTGCGGATCTTGCGTTCGTCTGGATTTGCAGGATGGATTTCGAGTAACATGACTGAAAGATAAGAACTCGGGTGACTGAAACAAACGGCAATGGAAAATAGAATTCAAGATTGTGCTGTTAATCCGCGATGGCAAAAAAAAAGCTGCATCATTTACGATGCAGCTCTTTCAATAGCATTTGAATATTATTTAGCTGCTGCTTTGGCATGATCAGCAAGAAACTGTGCTAATCCGCTGTCAGTTAGGGGGTGCTTAAGTAAGGCAACAATTGCAGAGAGCGGACAAGTTGCCACATCAGCTCCAATTTTTGCGCAATCGATAATGTGCATAGGATGACGAACCGATGCAGCCAGAATTTCGGTGTCGTATCCGTAATTGTCGTAAATGGTGCGGATATCTTCAATTAATGCAAGCCCATCAGTGCTAACATCGTCGAGTCGACCAATGAATGGCGAAACATAAGTTGCACCTGCTTTTGCTGCAAGTAGAGCTTGTCCTGCAGAAAATACGAGAGTGCAATTGGTGCGGATTCCTTTTTGAGTAAAATATTTTATGGCTTTAATTCCATCGCGGATCATTGGAACTTTTACCACTATGTTTTTATGAAGTTTTGCGAGTTCTTCGCCTTCCTTGATGATTCCTTCGTAGTCGGTAGCAATTACTTCTGCGCTTACATCGCCATCTACAATAGAGCAGATATCGACATAATGTTTCCGAACACGTTCCGTTCCGGAGATTCCTTCTTTGGCCATCAGAGAGGGATTGGTAGTTACGCCATCCAGTACACCAAGATCATTGGCTTCTCTGATTTGGTCGAGATTTGCAGTGTCGATAAAAAATTTCATTGTGCGTTTTTTGTCAAAAATAGCCTGCAGGACGACAATGCCCAAATGAAATAGTTAACAGATGTTGATAAGAAGGGTAGTGGGTAGGTTAGCGACTGATTTCGCTGAGAAAGAAAAAAAAATAGGGCAAGCTGATTGCATCGCACCGCTACAACCACCCGTCCTTGCTCCGTTCCCGGCCTGGGGAATTGGGGTGGGAGCTGGTCGTGCAAGACTTGCCCCGCGCAAAGATAGAAAAAGACCGACATTCAGATGCTTTGCAGTGAAAAAACAGGGAAAAGCTTGATTTTCTTAGTCTTTCCGAGGTTGATAACTATGAAACAATGTTGAAAAATCAAAATTTATCCACAGTTCTAAGGGGTTTGCATTGTGTAATTTTGGAACCCTTGTAAAACCGACTATGGCACAACAGAGTAATTATACGGAAGACAATATCCGGTCCCTGGACTGGAAAGACCATATCCGCCTTCGTCCGGGTATGTATATCGGTAAGCTGGGCGACGGTTCGGCTGCTGATGATGGAATTTATATTCTGCTCAAAGAGATTCTCGATAACTGTATCGATGAATTTGTAATGGGCTTCGGAAATAAAGTCGATATCCGCATCACCGAGCGCGAAGTGTTTATCCGCGATTATGGTCGTGGTATCCCGCTTGGTAAAATGATCGATGCCGTTTCGAAAATGAATACGGGAGCGAAATACGATACCAAGGCATTTAAAAAATCAGTGGGATTGAATGGTGTTGGTACAAAAGCTGTAAATGCACTATCTGATTCCTTTATGGTGGCTTCTCACCGTGAAGGTCAGGTGAAAAAGGCCTGGTTCAAACAAGGAGAGCTTACCAAAGAATCGAAACTTGAAAAGTCTTCTGAAGAAAATGGAACAGCAGTAACCTTTACTCCGGATCCAACCATTTTCAAGAATTTCCATTACCGCGACGGATTCATCTCGAAGATGTTGTGGAATTACTGTTATCTCAATCCGGGACTAACTATTTATTTTAACGGTCAGGCTTATTTTTCTGAGAATGGTCTTTTGGATCTGCTCAAGGAAAACATGACCGAAGAGCCGCTTTACGATATCATTCATTTGAGAGGGGATGATATTGAGGTTGCAATGACACACACCAATTCCTACGGTGAAGAATATTACAGTTTTGTAAATGGTCAGCATACCACACAGGGAGGGACACATCAGGGAGCATTTCGTGAAGCTGTTGTAAAAACGATACGTGAATTTTTCAGAAAAGAATACGAAGCCGTTGATGTGCGTCAGTCGATATGCGCAGCAGTTGCTGTAAAAGTAATTGAACCTGTATTTGAATCGCAAACCAAAACCAAGCTTGGCTCCAATGAGATTGAGCCCGGTGGTAAATCGATGCGTGCTTTCATTGCTGATTTTCTCAAGGAACACCTCGATAATTACCTGCACAAACACCCGGAAGTGGCCGACGCGCTTCAGCGTAAAATACTTGCAGCCGAGCGAGAGCGTAAAGAGTTAAGCGGAATACGGAAACTCGCCCGTGAGCGCGCGAAGAAATCGTCGCTGCACAATAAAAAATTACGCGATTGCCGTGTACACCTTACGGATATGAAAGATCCGCGTCGTTTGGAAACCACACTGTTCATTTGTGAGGGTGATTCTGCAAGTGGTTCCATCACAAAAGTTCGCGATGTTGCCACACAGGCAGTATTTTCTCTAAAGGGTAAGCCACTGAATACACATGGACTTACCAAGAAAATCGTTTACGAAAACGAAGAGTTCAACCTTATTCAGGCTGCGCTGGATATCGAAGACGATATGGAGAATCTGCGCTACAACAACATCGTTGTGTCAACAGATGCCGATGTCGACGGAATGCACATTCGTCTGCTGTTATTGACTTTCTTCCTTCAGTTTTTTCCAGATCTGGTAAAGAATGGTCACGTTTATATTTTGCAAACCCCGCTTTTCCGTGTCCGGAATAAAAAGGAAACGATGTATTGTTATTCCGAAGAAGAAAAACAAGTGGCAATGAAAAAACTGGGGCGCAATCCGGAGATTACCCGATTCAAGGGATTGGGAGAAATTTCACCTGATGAATTCAGAATGTTTATCGGTCAGAATATGCGCATTGAGCCAGTAGTTGTAGGAAAAGAATCGATACAGCATTTACTGGATTATTACATGGGTAAAAACTCACAGGATCGTCAGGATTTTATCATTGGCAATTTGAGGGTTGAAAAAGATGTTGTGGAAGCAGCAGATGAAGTTGAACAAACTGAAGAAACAGAAGCATGATTCACGAAGACGAAAATCTCGATAAGGATGGCGGTTTGTTTACCGGATCGGATGGCGACAATGATGATCAGGGAAGAACGACTGTATTAGGAGGAATGTATAAGGACTGGTTCCTGGATTACGCATCGTATGTAATTCTTGAGCGTGCAGTTCCCTCTGTGGTAGATGGCCTGAAACCGGTACAGCGCAGAATTCTCCATTCGATGCGCGAGCTTGAAGACGGACGCTATAACAAAGTTGCGAATCTGATTGGTCACACGATGAAGTACCACCCTCACGGTGATGCTTCCATTGGTGATGCACTTGTTCAGATTGGTCAGAAAGATTTGTTGATCGATACACAAGGAAACTGGGGAAATATTTTAACAGGCGACAGTGCCGCTGCTGCTCGTTATATTGAAGCTCGCCTTACAAAGTTTGCTCTTGATGTGGTGTTCAATCCAAAAACTACACAATGGCAGGCTTCGTATGATGGCCGGAATAAGGAACCCATCAATCTACCTGCAAAGTTTCCGCTTTTGCTTGCGCAGGGAGGGGAAGGGATCGCCGTAGGATTATCCTGTAAGGTACTGCCACATAATTTTCTGGAGCTGATCGATGCCTGTGTGGATTATCTGAAAGGTAAAAAGTTTGAGATCTATCCTGATTTCCCAACCGGTGGTTCTGCTGATTTCTCCAACTACAACGACGGAATGCGTGGTGGCAGGGTGCGTTGCCGTGCAAAAATCAGAATGGCTTCAGGAAAGCAATTGATCATTGATGAAATCCCATTCGGTACAACCACTTCTTCGCTTATCGATTCCATTATCAAGGCGAATGAAAAAGGAAAAATTAAAGTCAAGAAGATTGAAGACAACACCGCTGAGAAGGTAGAGATTGTCATTCATCTTCATCCCGAAGCTTCTCCCGACAAAACGATCGATGCATTATATGCCTTTACCGATTGCGAAATTTCTATTGCACCGAATGCATGTGTCATTGAAAACGACAAACCACGCTTCCTTGGTGTAAGTGAAATTCTCCGGATTTCTGCTGATAACACGGTTGAGTTGCATAAACTCGAATTGAACATTCGTTTGAGTGAACTCGAATCGATGTGGCATTTTGCTTCGCTGGAGAAAATCTTTATCGAAAACAAGATCTACCGTAAAATTGAAAACGAAGAAACCTGGGATGGTGTAATTAAGGCGATCGACAAAGGTCTGAAGCCATTTACAGCCAATCTTAAGCGAGGCGTTACTCAGGACGATATTGTTAAACTGACTGAAATCAAGATCAAGCGGATCTCGAAGTTCGACAGCGATAAGGCGGATCACTATATTGAATCGCTCGAAGAAGAAATTCAGATGGTACGCCACAACCTCAAGCATGTTGTGAACTACACCATTGATTTCTACAAGAACATTCGAAAAAAATACGGTACAGGTAAAGAGCGTAAAACAGAACCAAGAATTTTTGATACGATTGAAGCGGTAAAAGTAGTTGCCACCAATACAAAACTTTACGCTAATCGATCTGAAGGTTTCATTGGGACTTCACTGAAGAAGGATGAATTTATATGCGATTGTTCCGATATCGACGATATCATTGTATTCCGGGAGGATGGTCGTATGATCGTTTCCAGGATCAGTGATAAGAAGTTTGTCGGTAAGGGAATCATTCACATTGCTGTTTGGAAAAAAGGGGATAAGAACAGGATTTACCACCTGGTGTACCGCGACGGAAAACAGGGTGCTGCATTCGCAAAACGTTTTGCAGTAACGGCCATTACCCGTGATAAGGAATACATCCTTACCAGAGGAAATCCGGAATCAAAAGTTCTGTATTTCACTGAGCATCCCAATGGAGAAGCCGAAATCATTACCGTACACCTGCGTGCGCGTCCTAATTTGAAGCGACTAACGTTCGATTATGAAATGGCCGGACTTGCGGTGAAGAATATGCAGAGTCAGGGAAATCTTCTTACCAAGTATTCAGTGAATAAGATCAGTCAAAAAGAAATTGGCGGATCTACATTGCAGGCACAGCAGATCTGGTTTGATGATATCACCATGCGACTGAATATTTCGGGAAGAGGAGAATTGCTGGGCAGATTCCGTAATGACGATAAGATTCTTACGGCTACTCAGAGTGGTTATTATCGTATTAGCGGACATTCACTTGATTTGCATTTTGATGATGATCTGATCATGATCGAAAAGCTGAATATGAAGCGTCCTGTTACCATTGTGTATTACGATGGCGATAAGGAAGCCTATTTTGTAAAACGGTTTATGCTGGATGAAGGCGATCGCAAAAACCATGTCATCTCCATCAGCGAAGGCTCACGTATTGAACTGATCACAACCCAATGGGTTCCCAGAATCAAGGTGGAATACGATGGTCGCAGCACAAGCAAGAAGCCGGAGAATATCAATCTCTCTAAACTGGTTGAGGTTCGCAATGAAAAGGCTGTCGGAAACAAACTGACCGAATTCAAGATCAAACAAATTACATTGCTTGACCCGAAGAAGGACGATATACCGGAAGATGAACGTGAGAATGAGGCGCAGCTGTTGGCTGATCGTACCGACAATCTGGAATTTGACTCCAAAGGCGGTGGCGATGGGGAGCAGATGGGATTGTTCTGATCCTTACCGGAGAAAATTAAAAAAGCCGATGTGAAATAATTCGCATCGGCTTTTTTATGATCGTAAATTTTGTTCGCGGATCAATTAAAGATTTCAAATTCCTCACCATCGAAACTGGCAAACACCATGCTGGGATGCGAATCCTGATGAAAGAAATTTCCGTTTTTATCAATGGCAATGGCTCCTGCAAAACCATCGATTTGTTTTAGTTCAGCAAACGATTTTTCAAATGCTTTTTCCAATGTTAATCCATCGCTTACCCGTGTAACAATTTTTGTTGCCAGTGCCACGCTCACAATGTCTTCTCCCACACCGGTACACGAAACACCGCAATCTGCATTGCAGAAATTTCCTGCTGTAGTGGCCGAATCAGAAATTCTTCCCGGGATCTCAAATCCTTTTCCTCCGGTTGAAGTGGCTGCAGAAAGTCGTCCTTCTGCATCCAATGCAACACATCCTACAGTTGAAGTCCTGCTTGCTGCCAGCTTTGCTTCGTATTCGTTGCGACGCTGGGGGATTTCGGGGTTGTAGTTTTCAAATCCATTCTCACGCGCGTATCGAATCGCTCCTTCTCCTCCCAATACACGGTCGTCCACCTGCATAAGATGTTCGGCAATATAAATGGGGTTTTGTACGTGCTCCACATTAATAACTCCCGAAAATTTCAGCGTGTTGCCGTCGTGAAGTGATGCACTCATTCTTATTTTTCCGTCGGACTGAATCTGTGATCCCGTTCCTGCATTGAACAAAATATCGTTCTCCAGTAATGCAACTGCATACACTACTGTTTCTGCGGCACTGTGGTCTTGCAGATAGGTATAGGCTTTTCCTGCAATTTCGCGGAGTGCATTTTGTTTTGCAATTTTTGTTTCCATACTGGTCGAGGATTCACTGAAGAATCCTCCGTGGATGATCACTCGCGTTTTCATTTTGAACTTGCTTTTACGGCTGTCCCAATTTCAAGTTTGCGGTGTTTGAGGTCGTAATGGGTTTGCATGCTCATTACGTGAACAACCAAATGTTCTATCGATATCGGACTTCCCAATTCAACAGAGGTGAGATTAGTGTCCTTAATTTCTCTTCCGTCAACCAGAATTACCAATCCAGATCCGATGGCTTCCATGTTGTTGTTGTGCTTGATCAAAAGTCCGGTGTCTTCCCCGAGTCCGATTCCAAGAATTTGCGGATTGCTTACCACAGCCTGGAACAATCGACCAATTCGTCCGCGCTGAACAAAATGGGTGTCGATCACAACATTGTCGATGAAGCCCAGTCCTTGTGTGATCTTCACTTCACCTTTCATCAGTGCTTCACTGCTTGATCCCTGATAGATCATATTGGTAGAAGCTGCAGCAGCACCTGCAGATGTTCCTGCAATAACAAAATGTTCGTTCATGTATTTCTGCCGTAGAAGATCATGAAATTGAGTACCACCCAGAATAGAAGTGAGTCGTAGCTGATCACCGCCGGTAAACATTACCACATCGGCATCGTGAATGCGCTGAAGGACTTCCGGATCATTGGCCTGTTCGCGTTTATCGATATCGAGTGTATGAACATTTTCTACTCCCAGATACTGAAATGCTTTTGCGTATTCCGGTCCGACTTCTTTCGGTATTTTCGAGGCGGTAGTTATGATCTCAATACGTGAATGTTCTTTATTGAACGATTCAGTAATGATCCGCTTCAGAATTCCGGTTTCAAAAAAATTAAGATTGTTGGCTACGTTTTTATCGAAATTACTTTCTGTAAAACTACCCTTATCTACTGCCCCCCCAATGATGATTAAAATACCCTTCGGTGCCATTTTCTTTGAGTTTGAGATAGCAAAATAGGGATAATATCGACCACTTCACCTCATCGGTACGGGGTTCTTTCAGGTGGTCTTTGTTGATTTCCTGCTTAGCGATGAAATCCTCACTTTCAGGCGAATAATGATGGATTTGGTCTAAGGCGGTGGGTTGGATTTTCAGGTCTCGGATTTTACTGCTACATTACTTTTAAATACTATTGCCATGAAGATAATGAGCGTTCAGGCCCTGAGGGGACCCAATATCTGGAGCGTGACCAGAAAAAAGCTGATTCAGATGCGTCTGGATCTCGAAGAGCTTGAAGATTTTCCCACCAATAAAATTGACGGATTCGGTGATCGTCTCAAAGCATTAATTCCGAGTATGTACGAACACCGTTGTTCGGAAGGAACGGAAGGCGGATTCTTTTCGCGTGTGGAAAGAGGAACATGGATGGGTCACGTGATCGAACATATCGCTCTCGAAATTCAAACGCTCGCAGGCATGGACACCGGTTTTGGTCGCACACGCGAAACAAAAACCCGCGGTATCTACAATGTAGTATTCAGTTACGTTGAAGAAAAAGTAGGATTGTTTGCAGCTGAATCTTCGGTACGAATTGCCGATGCATTGATCAAAGGAATTGACTACGATATACAAGCCGATATCCGAAAAATGCGTGAGATCCGTGAGGATGTGCGTCTAGGTCCAAGTACCGGCTCTATTGTTGATGAAGCTGTAGCAAGAGATATTCCATGGATTCGCCTGGGAACAAATTCGCTTATTCAGTTGGGTTATGGTGTAAACCAAATGCGTTTTCAGGCGACCATTACCTGCAAAACTTCGAATATTGCGGTGGATATTGCCTGCGATAAGGAAGATACTAAACGAATGCTGCGCAATGCTGCTATTCCTGTTGCTGCAGGAGATATTTGTGTGGACGAAGAAGATCTGGATGCTACCATTAAACGAATAGGTTATCCTATTGTAATTAAACCGCTGGATGGCAATCATGGCAAAGGAGCCTCCATCAATGTAAAAACATGGGAAGCGGCAGTTGAAGGATTAGCACATGCCAAGAAATATTCGCGCAGAGTAATTGTTGAACGTTTTATTACCGGATTCGATTTTCGAGTACTGGTAATCGACAATAAAGTAGTAGCAGCAGCTCAGCGTATTCCTGCCCATGTTACGGGTGATGGAAAGCACACCATTTCGCAGCTGATTGAAATTGTAAACAAAGATCCGCGTCGAGGTTACGGACATGAAAATGTGCTTACCGAAATTGCTGTGGATCGTGATACAGAAGAATTGTTGCTCAAGAACAATCAAACCTTGGACAGTGTTCCTGCGAAAGGTGAAATTGTATACTTGAAGTCGACTGCGAACCTCAGTACAGGCGGAACATCTGTAGATGTGACAGACATGATGCATCCTGAAAATATTTTTCTTGCAGAGCGTATTTCGAGAGTGATCGGACTTGATATCTGCGGAATTGATATTATGGCTTCCAATTTAACTGAGCCTCTTAAGGAAAACGGTGGAGTTATTCTGGAAGTGAATGCCGCACCCGGATTCCGCATGCACCTTGCACCATCAGAAGGGTTACCACGCAACGTTGCAGCGCCTGTCATTGATATGCTCTATCCTCCCGGAAAACCATCACGTATTCCGATTATCGCGGTTACCGGTACCAACGGAAAAACCACAACAACGCGACTGATTGCGCACATGGTTAAGAACATGGGGTACAAAGTTGGATTTACAACTTCAGACGGGATTTATGTGCAGAACCACATGCTTGAAAAGGGCGATACTACCGGTCCCGTTTCTGCGGAGTTTATTTTGAAAGATCCTACAGTTGAATTTGCGGTACTCGAAACAGCACGCGGAGGAATTCTTCGTGCAGGATTAGGTTTTGGTCGTTGCGATATCGGTGTCATCACGAACATACAGGAAGATCATTTGGGACTGAATGATATTGATACCCTCGATGATCTTGCGCGTGTGAAAAGTGTGGTTGTCAAAAGCGTAAAGAAAGACGGTTGGGCGGTGCTCAATGCAGAGAACACACATTGCGTGAAAATTGCGGAGGAGCTCAGCTGCAACATCGCTTATTTTGCAATGGATGAAAACCATCCTGTACTTAGGGAGCATTGTAAAAAAGGTGGAACCGCAGCCGTTTTTGAAAATGGTTTTGTAACGATAAAAAAAGGCGACTGGAAAATTCGCGTGCAAAAGGTTACGCATATTCCACTCACAATGGGTGGACGGGCGCGTTTCATGATTGAAAACGTTTTAGCAGCAACATTAGCCGGATTCCTCTACGGATTTAAAACCGAAGAGATGAAACTTTCTCTTGAAACATTTATTCCCTCCGCAGCCCTTACACCGGGAAGAATGAATGTTTTCAATTTCAGGAATTTTAAGGTGATGATCGATTTTGCTCATAACAAGGCAGGTTATCTTGCCATTGAAGATTTCCTGTCGACCGTTAATTCCGGTCACAAAGTGGGTATCATTGCCGGTGTTGGTGATCGACGCGACGACGATATCCGCGATTGTGGTGAAATTGCAGCACGTATGTTCGATCACATCATCATCCGTCAGGAAAAACATCTGCGTGGAAGAACCGAAGAAGAGATCATTGATTTGATCCTCGAAGGCATCAAGCGGGTGAAAAAGGATGTTTCGTATGAGATCATTCCCAAGGAGATCGAAGCCATCAAGCATGCCATTACAAGCGCCGGAGAAGGCACGTATATTACCGCGCTGAGTGATGTTGTAACCAATGCAATCGAAATTGTGCAGGAATATCTCGATAAGGAAACGGAAGAAATAGAGAACGTGAACACCTGATGATGAAACCTGTTTTTGTTTGTTATTTCTCCCTAATCCAATAACTTCGCATCATGCGTTTAGGTTTATTACTTCTTTTTTTCCTGTTCGGTCAACAGGTTTTTTCTCAGGATACACTGCGGACCAAAGGATATTATGTCATTTGGGATACGCTCAAAATGAAAGAGCGTAAGGATTGGACTGAGCATTTCACTTCGCAGGGAGCTGCAGACGGAACACTTGTGATTTATGATCAGCAGAAGGGAAAATACCAGGTCTATAACCGTCAGCGTATGGTCGACCGTTTTATTCCTGCCTCAACATTTAAAATTTACAATTCGCTGATTGCATTGGAAACAGGTGCGGTAAAAAGTGAAAAGGAAACGTTTAAGTGGGATGGATTTGATCGTGGCAACGGCAACTGGAACAGGGATCAGGATATGGCTTTTGCATTTAAAAACAGCACCGTGTGGTATTACCAGCAGCTTGCCCGAAAAATTGGGTGGGTGAAGATGGAAGAACACATAAAATCGATTGGTTACGGAAATAAAAATATCGACGGAGGACTTGAAGATTTTTGGATCAAGGGTAAACTGCGAATCAGTGCCAAAGAACAAGTGGAATTACTCAAAAAACTTCAGGCAGATATGCTACCCTTCAAAAAGGAACATATGCTCACTGTGAAAAAAATAATGATCCAGGAGGAAACGGAAAATTATATTTTGCGGGCTAAAACAGGGTGGGGCGAACAGGATGGAAAAAATATCGGTTGGTATGTTGGTTATGTTGAAAAGCCCCGAAAAGGTTCCAAGGAAAAGCAAAGTGACTTCTGGTATTTTGCACTGAATATCGATATGGATGCCAACCGTCCCGAATCACGTATGGTAATCGTTAAACGTGTGTTGGCCGAATTGAAAGTGATCTGATTGCTTATCTTCCTTTCAGAATTCTTCTTGCCCTGACTTTTAGCCCCGCACTGCCGTTTTCAAGTAAGGGTTCAACTATCATTTCCAATTCACGTTTTAAGTCGGGGTGTACTTCCGTTATTTTCTGTCCCATGATCATCGCAAAAGCACGTTCTGCAATGGTTCGCTTGGGGTCGGCAACCACCTTGATCGCAAGGTCGAATGCCAATGACTGATGTTTTTCGGGTACGAGGACAGCTTCATAGATCCGAAATACATTTCTGCAAAGGGCGTGATGCGGATTTTTTTCTACAAGCAGATGTAATAGTTTTCCGGTATGCTTTAGAATCCATTCCGGTTTTTGACGGGCGGCTTCACTTAATGCCCACGATGCCACTCCCGAGCGGGGATGTTCGTTTTTTAGCACTTCCCGAACCAATTCGTCAAAATGAGATCGATCTTTCAATGCCCACTTGCAAAGTTTGAGCGATGCTGATTTATTGAGGTGCCCTTCGAGCAGTTTGTAATCCATTTTTTCAAAAATAGGGAAATTCACAATTGCGCTGAAGAATGGGGTACTGATATCAATCATCTGTAAACCGGAGGTGAAAAGTTATGGGCAGTTGGTACGACATATGAACGATTGTTTGTTCTGCATTTGAATTCGGTTTAAATTGGAGCAGTATTTCTACCATGGAAAAAATTTACTTAGCCGGTGAGTTCATTGCCACCTCCCAACAGATTGTGGTGACCGATCCTTATTCAGGTAAATCGGTTGCTTCGGTTTGTTTAGCATCGCCCTCTGATGTGGATACTGCAATTGCAAAGGCGAATGCAGTGCGCACCCAAATGCAGGATCTCCCTGTTTTTGAACGTGCAGGAATCTTGCGCAAAATCGCAGAGACATTTACAAAGCGAAGAGAGGAATTGGCAAAGCTTCTCATCAGCGAATCCGCAAAACCATGGCGTTATGCCATTGCAGAAGTAGATCGTGCTGCAGAAACCTTTCTGATAGCCTCTGAAGAATGCAAACGTTTTCCGGGTGAGGTAATGAGTCTTGACTGGACACCTTCCGGAAAAAACAAAAAGGGAATTGTAGACTATTTTCCAATCGGTGTTATTGCCGGAATTACACCATTCAATTTTCCATTCAATCTGGTTGCCCATAAAGTAGCTCCTGCCATTGCCGCCGGTTGTCCGATTATTCTGAAACCGGCATCTTCAACACCATTGTGTGCACTGGAGCTCGCACGAATCATTCACGATACCACGCTTCCCAAAGGAGCGTTTTCTGTGCTGCCTTGCGACAGGAATACCGGAAATGCATTGGTGACTTCCAATGATATTCAGGTTTTATCATTTACGGGATCGCCTTCCGTTGGGTGGAAAATGAAAGATACAGCAGGTAAAAAGAAAACAGTGCTTGAATTGGGAGGTAACGCCGGTGTATTTATTGCTGCCGACGCCAATATTGATCACGCTGTTGAACGTTGTCTTGTTGGTGCCTTTGCGTATAGTGGTCAGATTTGCATCCACACGCAGCGAATTTTTGTGGAGGATAAAGTATTCGAAGAATTCGTGGAAAAGTTCATGCCGCGCGTTGAAATGCTCAAAACGGGCGATCCTTCGCAAAAGGATACTGAGCTTTCTTCAATGATTGATGAGGAAAACGCAATTCGGGTCGATCATTGGGTAAAAGAGGCGATCGCCGCCGGTGCGAAAATGTTGTGTGGTGGAAACAGAAACGGAAATTTTTATGAAGCAACCATTTTAACCGGGACCACCGCATCCATGAAAGTGCATGCAGAAGAAATTTTTGGTCCGGTTGTTTGTGTTGAAAAAGTAAACAACAAAGAAGACGGAATTCGTCAGCTCAACAATACCCGATTTGGATTACAGGCAGGATTATTTACCAACGACCATGCATTTATTCAAAAAGCATTTAAGAAACTGGAAGTAGGAGGAGTTCTGGTAAACGAAGTTCCCACGGTGCGTTTTGATCACATGCCTTACGGTGGAGTAAAGGATAGTGGTCAGGGCAGAGAAGGAGTAAAGTATGCAATGCTCGATTTCCTCGAACCAAAAATTTTGGTTTTGTAAATGCAATCGCTGTTTTAATCCTTAAGCATCAACAGTGCCTTGTTGTTGTTTTTCCAATGCTTTTGCGATCTTCTTATTGATTCTCCAGCGGACAAAAAAGAACATCATTAAAGGTAAGCCTGCAAAAAACACGAGTACTTTCATCCATCCGTTGAAGGTAAGGATGCAGGTGCCATCAAGTACACAACCCAGATTGGATTTAATGGGTGCTGTTTTTTTCTCTCCGGAAAAATAATCTTCCGTTTCCATTTGCACTTCAAACGTTTTAAAGACAAGCGTTTTGTTGGTGAACATTATATAAAGAAACCCGAATAAAAGGCTTGCAAATACAAATGCGGTGATTGAGGCTCTGTTCATGGCTGGAAATGGTTTACAGGACTAATTTATTCACATTTTCGGAGTCTGTGCAACCTTCAGCTGCTTTTTGGTGTCTGATTAATGAAAACAGCTACTTATGCGTATTATTATTACTCTTTTATTGGGGTTTTGGACCTCAAATCTTCTACATAGTCAATTGATTGTAACCACAACTCAAACGCCGCTGCAATTGGTTCAAAATACGCTTGTTGGTGGTGGAGTGGCGGTTTCAAATGTCACGTTTAACGGAGTTCCCGGTGTAAACCCTCATCCCCAAATTGGCTTGTTTAATGGAGTAAATACTACATTAAATATGAACACCGGATTGATACTCGCTTCCGGTCAGGTTACAAATGCGATTGGTCCAAATACAAGTGGAAGTATTGCAACCATGTATGGTGCCTTTAGCTCAGATCCCGATCTGAATGCAATTTCCAATTTTGCAGTATTTGATGCTGCAATTCTCGAATTTGATTTCGTTCCCTCCGGGGATACCGTAAAATTTAGTTTCATTTTCGGAAGTGATGAATACATCGAATATGTAGGAAGCGGAATCAATGATGCATTCGGAATCTTTTTGAGCGGACCCGGTATTTCAGGTCCATTTTCTAATGGTGCAGTGAATATGGCAACAGTTCCCGGAACAAGCACACCCATTTCAATCGATAATATCAGTCCGTTTACAAATGCTATGTATTATGTGGATAACGGAAACGGATTCACAGCTCCTTTCAATTCAAATCCGATGTATGTGCAATATGACGGACTTACTGTTAAAATTACTGCAGCGTATCCTGTTCAGTGCGGACAAACCTATCATATAAAATTTGCTATAGGTGATGGTGCAGATGATTTTATTGATTCCGGTGTGTTTATTGAAGGTGGAAGCTTTTCTTCGAATGCACCGAGCGTTTCACTGATTACTCCAACCTTGCCCAATGCCACTCAGGGTGTTGTATACGAAGGTTGTCTTATCGGTTCTACCGTTGATTTCACCTTCGTTCGGCCTGATGTTGGCTCTAACGATACCGTATTCTTTAACCTGAGTGGTAATGCGATCAATGGTGTGGATTATTCGCTAATCTCTCCTTCTTATCTGGTTTTTCCTCCCGGACAGGATAGCGTTACGCTTACCATTACCATTCCCAACGATTTTGTTGTTGAAGGTGTAGATACTTTAATCATTAGTGTACTCGGATTTACAGCCTGCGGTTCACAAACAACGAATTCGGCTGCGCTTTATATTCATGATCCTTACAACGTACTTCCATTTGCAGGAAATGATACGGTGTATAATTGTCCCGGACAAACATTCTCCTACAATGGCGTTGTGTTAAATGGAAATCCGCCCTACAATTATTCCTGGAGTAATTCGGTTACAGGTCAGTCGATCAATTATACCATCACCCAATTGGGAGGCGACACGCTGATTCTTTCTGTAATCGATGGTTGCGGGTATTCCGGAAACGATACTATTTTCTATTCTCAGGTACCACCGGCTCCTTTGTTTGCCAATGCGGGTCCGGACACCACTTTGCTTTGTGCAGGACAAACCGTTCTCTTGCAGGGAAGTCATAATGGTGGTTCTGGCATCCCGGTAACCTATTCATGGGGTTCTGCAGGAAACACACAGAATATTCTTGTGCAACCGCTTTCAACTACCATGTATGTATTGTCGGTTACCAACACCTGCAATCAATTTGATCTGGATACTGTTTTTGTAATTGTTCCACCCTATGTTCCGCTTAGCGTAATTGTTTCCGATACTGTTGTTGCCGTTAATTGTGCGGGTGATTTGGCTACTTTTTCCGGACAAATCATTTCAGGTGGTAATCCGCCTTACAGTTATTTCTGGAGCAATATGGTGAATGATACCATCACCACCATTTCCGTTTTAGGCGATACATTAATTGCGTTAACAGCAGTGGACGGTTGCGGTTTGGATACCACTTTGTTTTTCCGGGCAGAGATCGCAGGAGGAAATTTTGCGCTGGATGTAAGTTCAGGTCGTCATTGCCTCAATAGCGACAGTACCGCACTAGTTCCATTTACCATCAATGGGGGTGTAGCACCCTACAGTTTCAGCTGGACAACTCCGGTTGGAGTAACAAGTATTACTGTGGATGTACCAAATCAGAATTTTCTTATTGCGGATGCACAGACAGGCGCTTATGTTTATACCATAACCGATGGTTGTGGAACGGTAATTACAGATACTTCTTCCGTAATCATGATCAGTTGTGCGCTCGATATTCCCAATGTGATTTCTCCCAATGGCGATGGTTTAAATGATGTGTTCTTTATTGATGGATTGCAGTTTCATCCCAACAGTGTTCTTATTGTTTACAACAGATGGGGACAGCAAGTATACTACGATGGAAACTACCAGAACAACTGGGATGGAAACGGATTATCTGCAGGAACATATTATTACATCATAGAACTCACTGACGGAACAGTTCCATCACAATACCACGGAACGCTTTCTATTCTGTATTGATTGCATTAAGTCTTAATTCTAAATAAAAAAGCCCTGACGAATTCGTCAGGGCTTTTTTTATGGAATGCAAATATTAGTTGACGTTTACGATCTTATCGGAGTGGTATTCTCCTTTTTTAAGTCTAACGGCAACTTTTTTGAATGTTTCAATGGTGTAGCTAACATCTTCGAGCGTGTGTGCAGCAGTTGGAATTAAACGCAGCATGATCACATCTTTCGGCACAACCGGATACACAACGATCGAACAGAAAATACTGTGGTTCTCACGAAGATCAAATGTAAGGTTGGTTGCTTCACCCAATGTTCCTGTAAGGAAAACCGGAGTAACCATTGTATTGGTATTTCCGATGTTAAACCCGGCTTCTTTCAGTCCGCTTTGCAGTGCATTTGCGATGGTCCACAATTTCTCGCGCAATTCAGGACGAGAGCGGAGCAGTTCAAGACGCTTTAATGCACCGATAACGATGGGCATAGGTAAGGCCTTTGCGAAAATCTGCGAGCGCATATTGTAACGCAGGTATTCAACGATGTTTTCGGTGGAGGAAATGAATCCGCCGATCAGCGACATTGATTTTGCGAAAGTGCCAAAGTAGATATCCACGCCTTCCTGACAGCCTTGTTCTTCGTCGGTACCGGCACCGGTTGGACCCATTGTTCCAAAACCATGAGCATCGTCGACAAAGAGACGGAAAGGATATTTTTTCTTGAGTGCAACGATTTCCTTGAGTTTACCCTGGTCGCCAGCCATACCGAAAACACCTTCGGTAATTACCAGCACGCCACCATCTTTTTCTTCAGCAACTTTAACTGCACGCGCCAATTGCTTTTCGAGGCTGTCCATGTCGTTGTGCTGGAAAACGAAACGCTTTCCGAAATGCAGACGCATTCCATCGAGGATACAGGCATGCGATTCGCTGTCGTAAACAATTACATCGTTACGGTCAACCAGACTATCGATTGCAGAAACCATTCCCTGATAACCGAAGTTGAGCAGGATGGTATCTTCACGCTTCATGAAAGCGGAGATTTCGTTTTCGAGTTGTTCGTGATAATTGGAGTTACCGCTCATCATACGCGCACCCATCGGGTAGGCAAGCCCGAAATCGGCAGCAGCTTTGGCGTCGGCTTCACGTACTTCGGGGTGGTTAGCCAGGCCGAGGTAGTTGTTCAGGCTCCAAACGAGCACTTCTTTCCCACGGAAGATCATTTTGTTACCAATGGGACCTTCCAGTTTTGGAAAGGTGAAATAACCGTGCGACTCTTTCGAGTGTTTTCCAAGTGGACCGCGGTTGAGTTTGATCTTCTCAAAAATATCCAAAGCAATAGAGATTAAGGGTTAATACTGTTCGAGGCACGGATTTTTTTTCCGAACCGGAATACAAAATTACCACGATGCTGCGTTAATGGCAATAGCTGGAGAATAAATTATCAACAGCCCTGGAAACAGGATTCCCCCAACCGTTTTCAGACATTTGATTTGGCATTATTATCTATATTTGCACCCCATGAAATTGAAGCACTCCCTCATTACCGGACTCATTAGCATCCTTTTGCTTTCGGCTTGTTCCGAATACGGAAAGGTCCTTAAGAGCTCCGATTCGGGATTGAAGCTGACCAAAGCCTACGAATATTTCGAGAAAAAGGACTTCGACCGTGCCTTGCCGCTGTTTGAAGACCTGGTGGGAAGCGGTGTTTATCGGGGTACTGAAAAGGCTGAGCGCGTGTATTATAGCTACGCATGGTGCCATTATCACCTTAAGGAATTTTATTTGGCGGCCTATTACTTCAAGATGTTTTCCAAGACCTATCCAAACAGTGTATATGCTGAGGAGTGTCTGTTTATGAGCGCCATCTGTAACGTTAAGAATTCACCCAACTGGTCGCTCGATCAGACCGAAACCATCGATGCCATCAATGAACTGCAGCTCTTCCTGAACCGTTTTCCCGAATCGCGTCGCCGGGATACCTGCAATATTATCATGGATCAAATGTACAATAAGCTGGAAACCAAAGCTTTCGAAAACGCGTACTTGTATTACAAGATCGAAAACTACAAGGCAGCATCCATTGCACTCACGAGTATGGTGGATGAGTATCCGAACAGCCGATACGTTGAGCGTGCTATGTATTTGATCGTCAAATCAGATTACCTGCTGGCGATGAATTCGATCGAATCAAAAAAACTGGAGCGTTTTGAGCAAACATTAAAATCTTATACTAATTTTGTATCCCTTTTCCCGCAGAGTACATACCGTAAAGAGCTGGAAGGGTATCAACAAAATGCTGCGAAATTGGCAGAGTTATTAAAGAAAAAGACAGGATCATGAGCTACAAAAATTCAACTGCAGAGCGTACAACAGTAACACGCGACCTCGACAAACTCGAAGTGCGCACCGGTAATCTGTATGAAGCGATCGTTGTAATTGGCAAGCGTGCAAATCAGATCTCTGTTGAGATGAAGGAAGAATTGACTTCCAAATTGCAGGAGTTCGCAACACACACCGATAACCTGGAAGAAGTTTTCGAAAACCGCGAGCAGATCGAGATCTCTCGCCATTATGAGAAGCTTCCCAAGGCGGTAGCTATTTCCATTCAGGAATTCCACGAGGGCGGTACCTATTACCGTTACCCCGAAGCTCCTGCTAACTGATCTTAATCCGGAGCCATGCTCCAAGGAAAAAAAATCATTCTGGGTATTACAGGTAGCATTGCTGCTTACAAAATTGCCCATCTCACCCGCTTACTTGTAAAGGAAGGTGCTGAAGTTCGTGTTATCATGACTGCTGCAGCGACCGATTTTATCACTCCTTTAACGCTCGCAACACTTTCGAAAAATCCTGTTCTGCAGGATACCATTGCATCGCGCACTTCAGGTGAATGGAACAATCATGTGGAGCTGGGCTTATGGGCCGATTTGTTTCTGATTGCTCCGGCTTCGGCCAACACGATTGCAAAAATGGCCAATGGTCAGTGCGATAACCTGCTTTTGGCAAGCTACCTCTCCGCTCGTTGTCCTGTTATGATCGCTCCGGCGATGGATCTGGATATGTATGTGCATCCTGCAGTGAAAAGTAACCTCGATCGTTTGCGCTCCTTCGGACACCTGGTTCTCGATGCTGCAAAGGGTGAATTGGCAAGCGGACTAAATGGTCAGGGCAGAATGCAGGAGCCCGAAGATTTGCTGAACGAAATAAGGAAAGCACTCTCAAAAAAAAAAGATCTCGCCGGTAAAACGGTACTGATAACGGCCGGTCCCACGCACGAGGCGATTGATCCCGTTCGTTTTATTGGCAACAACAGCTCAGGTAAAATGGGTATTGCAATTGCCGATGAAGCCTTGAGTCGCGGTGCAAAAGTTATTCTGATTTGTGGACCGTCCTCTGTAAAATCGGCAGAAGGTGTGATGCGGATTGATGTTACCGGTGCCGATGAAATGTTCAAGGCGGTTAAAAAGTATTTTTCCGGATCGCATATTGCCATTCATGCAGCCGCGGTTGCCGATTACCGTCCTGCGCAACGTGCGAGTCAGAAAATCAAAAAGAAGGATGCAGCGCTCACTATTGAACTCGAACCCACAACCGATATTTTGAAGTGGTGCGGCGAACATAAATCCAAAAAACAATTTTTGGTGGGATTTGCACTGGAGACTGAAAATGAGATTGAAAATGCCCGTAAAAAGATCAGGAGCAAACATCTCGATCTTATCGTTTTGAACAGTTTGAACGATAAAGGCGCAGGATTTGCATACGATACGAACAAGGTTACGCTTATTGGGAGCAACAATAAATTGGCTAGATTTGAGTTAAAATCAAAACAAGCTGTGGCAACCGATATACTGGATGCTGTAGCGAAAACGATTGCATGAAGCGCTTTTTCTTTTTCCTGATCATGATTTTTCCTGCTGTATTGACGGCCCAGGAGTTGCAAAGCCGTGTACAGATTATTTCGCCTTCCCTGCAAACTTCTGCTGCAGATAAATTGTTGTTTGAGCAATTGCAGCAGCAGTTAACAGAGTTCATGAACAATACTCGCTGGACAACCGAAAACTTTAAGGATGAAGAAAAGATTGATTGCAATATTTTGATGAATATTTCTGAAATGCCCAGCGCAGAAGATTTCGGTGGAACGATACAGATCACTTCTTCGCGCCCGGTTTTCAATACCAATTACAAAACCACGCTTTTCAATTATATCGATGATAATTTCAAGTTCAAGTACCAACGCGGGACTCCTCTGATCTTCTCCATCGATCAGCACAGGAATAACCTTACTTCCATTCTTGCCTTTTACGCTTATTTTATCATTGCGCTCGACTACGATTCATTCTCGCTCGAAGGTGGTACGCGTTATTTTACAAAAGCACAACAAGTGGTAAACAACGCACAATCTGCTGCAGAACCCGGGTGGAAAGCTTCCGAAAACGATCTGAACCGCTATTGGCTTGTGGATAATGCTTTGCAGGGCGTATTCAAACCTTTGCGTCAGGCTTTTTACAAATACCACCGCACAGGCTTTGATCGTATTTACGATAATGTTGCTGAAGGCAGAAAAGATGTCATCGCTTCTCTTGAGTTGATACAAGGTGTAGCGAAACAACGTCCGGCTAATATCAATGTCCGTTTGTTCTTTGCTGCGAAAGTGGATGAGATCATTAATTTATTTTCCGAAGCTCCCGCAGAGGAAAAACTGAAGGTATATAACCTTTGCCGCTCTATGGATGCCGGTAATCTTACCAAATACCAAAAGCTTACACAGGGTAAGTAATCTTTTACTGAGCTTAATTTTTTAATTACGGTTTTACCGCGAAAAGGGAAGGATGAAATAATTCATCAGATCGCCCACTTTTGTTCCGTTGCTGAGTTGTTGATTGAGCATTAATCCGCTGGCCGTATAGGTGCCTTCATAATCGAAACGTGAAATCGAATTATCGAGATCGATAAACAATCTTCCCTGGTTGATTTTGTATTTCCCGTGGGCGGTGCCGGATTTTTTGTACTCGCGTTCCAAACCCTGATTTACAATTACAGCATCGTCTCGCGAGGTGATGATAAAAACGACACTATCGTTGTAGAGTTTCAAATAGGTTTTTTCGATGTTGGAGGAATTGCTTCGTAATTGATAAAATCCGTTGAGGTTAATTTCCCGTGTTATCGATACATTTTCTTTTGCCGGGCTCCCACCTTCCACCAGTTTAAAGCGCATCGGGTTCAGTTGAAATTTTATTCCTGATGCGTCCTGCGCGAGTATTTTTTCAAAAGTGATCATCATACCGGGCTTGGTGGTGTTCAGGTAGGAACAGATCTCCGGGGGAACCTGATTGCCTTCTACTTCTCTGGTGACTTCTCCTCCGCGGTAATAGGTGATCTCGTAGTGAATGATTTTTACTCCGGCAATCTGAGAGGTAATTCCCAAGGCATTGCACAATTCTGCAGGGGTGATGTCGCCTCCTGTTTTTCCTGCAATCCTGGGGTTATTGTCTTTTAGTTTACGCACCGTAATCACTCCGGATTTATCAATGGTTTGTGCGCGTAACGAATGTTGTTCCGTGTAACAGAATGCGGCTACAAACAGCATGAAGTAGATTGATAATTTCCTAAAGCAATGGTGTGTTGGCATAGACTCAAAACGCATTTGGTGGCAGAAGGTTGCAGGAGATCATCAGCCAAAAATCAATTTTTCAAGTTCACTTGCATCCCTCACCGGTGCATCGCTGATGCGCATAGTAAAATGGTACATGGGCACTTCATTCGGAATCTTTTGAAAATCCTCCGCTGAAAACACAGCTGTTTTACCATCTGCAAGAATAATCAGAATCATATTATCCCCTTTGGGATTGTAGCCGAATTGATTAAGCATCGACGATGAATAGGGATAATACATTTTCGTTTTCCGGTTTACCAGAAATGTTTCCATGGCAACAATGGGATGTTCTTCTCCCTCTGTTTTTCCTGAAAATGTTGCGGAAAGAACACGCTCAGATGGGAATTTGTGGGGGGAGTCGCAATTGAAGGTTCCGAATTTTGCAACAGAGAAAGTACGTGCTGCCATCATGCGAACCTGATTTCCGGTGCTGATCAGAACCATTTGTCCGTAGCTGTTGGTGCTGATGCGGTTGGCGTCTGCTATTTGTTGTTTGCGTATGCGCTCTCTTTCTTTTTCTGCTTCTTTGCGGGCCATTTCTTGTCGTGCAAATTCTATTTCCTGTTTTTTGATTTCCGCTTTCAGCTCGGCTTCTTTTTTTGCCAGGTCTGCTTTTTTATCACTCAGCGTTTTTTCATAAGTGGTGAATTGCTGATCAAAACGTTTCCGCGCCATTTCGTAATCCTTGCCGTCGAACGCAGGATAAACAACAACTGTTGAGGTGTTGGGTTTTCCGTTTTGTATAACGGTTAGATCGAGGTAATAACTGATCCCTTTTGATTTTTCACGCAGGCGGACATCGTTCCATGTTTTGGAAAACCATGTGCGATCGAAATTTTTTGATTCTTCGCCCACTTCAAATCGGGTGGATTTAAAGCTCGCCATCTCCGGGAATTCCTCGGGGTCGACATTCACCAGAAAATTGTATTTGTCGGGATTGAGTTTGCGGGGTTCAACAGGCTTGCTTTCTTCGGTTTTCGCCACTTCTTTTTTGGCCTGTTCAACCATTCCGGTTTTTTTGATGACTTCAGGATGAGATTGGACAGAATGATGAGTTGTTATTTCTTCATTTGTGTTCACCTCTTTTACATCTGTAATCACCTCTTTTACATCTTCATTCTCATTTACAATTGCTTCGTTTTTCCCTTTTCCCAGATATACCCAATTGCGGGCGGCGGTATCCAATTCGTAAAAATTAAAACGGCCTTCTGCACTGGTCGATTGCATTTTTACGCTGATCGGTTTTTTCTCGTCGAGGTAAACTTTTTTTCCGTTTTGCACGCAATGAATATCGAACATACCAGCTGTTTCAAAAGCATAACGTGTTCCTGCAGAATCGTAGGTCATGGGTATGCCACTAAGCAGGATTTCAGGTACAGTGTGGTATTCGCGGTACTGCAGTTCTGCTTTTCCTTGTATCACTTTTCCGGATTCATCGGTGAGTGAATTGGCGGGGATGCGGATCTCTGTTCCTGTACTGTGTTTTAGAACTGCTCCTTTTTGATTGTCGACCGTATACGTGCTGGCCTGCAATTCTGCTCCGGGTACAGGTGGTTTTATACAGGGAGAATCTTCGCTGTAATAGCCGCTGCCCAATAAAGCATTCGCCGGAATACTATCGCTTTTTACTTCGCTGATCAGGGCTTCTTCCTGCTGATCTTCGGTTGGAGGATGTGCGGCAAAAATGGCAACAACTGCAATGGCAGCCATAGTGCCTGTAATAACAGCAGATGAAATAAACCATGTCGATTTAAAAAATGGTTTTTGCATCAGCGCCACCTGGGAAACGACCTTGCGGAAGTCCTTTCGCGACTGGATCTCCTCTGAGGATACCGGTTCCCTGTCGATGATAATTTTAGGTTTCATTATTTTGGAATATAAGTCTTAAACATTTTTTTCAGCTTCTCCAGCGAGCGGTGACCTTTTACCTTGGCATTGTTTTCCGTAATACCCAGAATGTCGCCGATCTCTCTAAAAGAACGTTTTTCAAAAAATCGCCATTCAATCATTTGCAGGTCTTCCTCGGGTAATTCCGGTAAAACCTTCTCCAGCAATCGGAACATTTCTTCGGAATGACCTTCCTCTATTTCTTCGAGGAATTCACTCACCTGACGTGTCTCAATGCTCACAACCCGACGTGTCTGATGGCTGCGTAATGCCTCATATACCTCGTTTTGCGCAATCCGGTAGAGCCAGCTTGCAAAAGGCACTCCTCTAAACTGGTACTTACCGATGTTGGTCAGTGCTTTGAGGAACACCTGTGAGCAGAGATCAAAGGCCGTGTCTTTGTCATCGATGCGCTGATGGATGTAGCGGAAGATCTGTTCGTAATACGCATTGTACAGAGGCTCAAACCGCGCGGGATCGCGTTTGGCTGCTTCAACTACCTGGAGTTCATCCTGTAGTTGTCGCTCTGTTTTATGGTATCTCGAACCGGTCTCCAACATGCTGATTAATGGCTGTTTTGACTCTATAATGAAAGCCCGCAAGAAAGTTACAGGTTATTTCTGTCTTTTTTTTCCGAACGCTTGAACAGGCCGATTTGTACCATTTCATGAATCATGCCGTTATTAGAGCTGATTTGTGCTTGATGACAACTGTTACAAAGGACCATCAGGCACAAAACACAGTCATTTTTAGTATCTTTAGTACCATGATCAGAACACTATTTCTCCTTCTAACCATTGTTGCTTTTGCTACGAACGCACGGGCACAGGACACCACCAAACTGGATATTGCCGACAATGGGGATTATTACAGTTTCAGAATGCTGGATAATGTGATCAATAATTACAGGATCATATTTACGGGCGAAAACCATGTATTCAGAAAAAGCAATTACCGGCTGGAGCTGAAAATGATGAAATACCTTTATCACAAAGCCGGATTTCGTCACTTTATTATGGAATTCGGTTTCAGCAGAGGCTGGCTGGTCGATAAATATGTGCAGACCGGCGATACTTCTTTGTTTAAAGTATTGAGCGATTATTCGTATCAGGAATATGCACTGCTTTACAAAGGACTTTATGAATTCAACAAGACCTTACCAGATACGGCAAAAATCAGAATTCACTCCATCGATATTGAACGATCGTTGAGTACGCCACTTAAGGTAATGGATCTGCTGATTCCAAAAAACAGGAAAATACCGGCTTCTATTGCATTAACAATCGAATCCATTCACTCGCTTGCGGTGATGTCGGACGATGAGCAACGCAAGGCACAACAAAAAAACAAGGAAGATTTCCGGACGGGTGCTCCGTTTTCACTCAAGCGTTCGCTCAAATTTATTTTGCAGGATCTGGATAGCAACAAAGCTGCATTTAAGGAATTGCTTGGGAACGATTATCCGGTGTTTTACAAAATCGAACAAGGGTTGCGCGCTGAGATGGATCGTTCAACGTACAACGATATGAGCGCTGTACAGGGCTATTTGTACCGTGAGCGATTTATGCATGAAAGTTTGAGAGAGTTGGCTGCTGAATTTCCAACAGGAAAATTTTACGGACAATTTGGTCGTTGCCACACTTCATTGGAGACGGAAGATGTTTGGTGTGGATTTTATGCCTTTACCACTCTTGCAACTCGTTTGGATAGCGACTCGCTGTTTAAAGGGAAAGTATTGGCAATTGCACAATATTATCCCAATGGCAGCGCACATGAAAAGGGAGTGATCGATCGTGACGGGGTAAAACCATTGCTGAAAATTTCGAGTCCCGATGGACTCACCCTCATCCATCACCGCGATGTGGTGAACGATACTGCACGTTTGAAAAATCGTTTTCAATACCTGATCATCAACCAGGCCGATCATCGCATGGATAACATGAAAGTAGACAGTACCAAACCACCTGTTGATTACAGTACCTATGAATCGACCATCTTTCTTGAAGGACATTACGGATTACTTGGTGTAAATCTGAATGCATTGAACAGTACGTTGTTTGGATTGGATCCTTCTGCAATTTCATTTACCTCTCCCTTAACAGTTGTTGGAGGATCGTACACGCAATTAGAGGATGGTGTATTTTATACATTCATGTATTCTGCAATACGCAATACTGAAATTGGATTTTCAGATTCCCTTTATTACGGATTAAAAGGCGGTTCATTTCGTTTTCGTGTGGGAGGAGATTTTGTTCGAAGCAAATGGCTGGATGTTGGTCCGTTTTTCGGTTATGGATACCAGCGATTGGTACTCACCAGAGATGAAATACTGGCAGGACCGGTAGGCTCCGGATTTTTCGGTGCAACAAATCGTTTGCGGACAAGTGTAACCAATCCATCCATTTTTCTTGAAGCAGGCGTTTCGCTGAAATTGCGTTTGAAATTTTTCTTTTTCGGAGGAACTGCAGGTTGGCAGTTGGATGTTTCGAAAAAAGGGTGGCGCGAAAACGGATCGTATGTTTCCGGCGGACCAAAAACATCGCAAAGCGGAATGGTAATAATGGGTCAGGCAGGATTTTATTTTTGATGATTAAGTATTTCTTCATAGCGTTTTTGTTTGTTCCGGTTTATTCGAACGGACAAAGCTGGACAGATGCAGATAAAAAGCAACTGAAGAAAGACTGCATGAAAGATGCGGTGAAAGCACTTATTCCCGGTGCTGCAAATGATTATTGCAGTTGCTATGTTGAAGGATTTTTGTCGCGCTTCCCGCTGAAAACGACACCGGTTTCGGATACTGCTTTGATGGTAATTGCCAATCGATGTATCGAAGAAGTAAAATACCGTTATCCCGGCGGACCATTTATCGACCGTTGGAACGATCCTGCCAAGGCATCCTTCATTTCCGGCTGCAAACAGAAACTGCTGAACGTAAAAATGGATGCAGACGCATATTGTCAGTGCATGCTGGTAAAAGTAATGGAAGTTCAACCCGATCCCCGATTGGTGAATGCCATTGATCCGCTGATTCTCGATAAGATCGCCTCTGCATGTCTCGGTAGATAGTTTGCGAAACATTTCCTTTATTTTCGGAATCACTTAGAATTTCCCGTATTACTTCCAAATCCGCTTGTTTAAACTTATTAAGAGCGAGTACAATTTTTAAACAAGTTTTTTCGCTGAGGTCAATAAGTTTTCCCATGTGCAATCTGCCTTTATCTTATTATTGCGGAACAAACACAAGTCATGGAAAAGATCATTTCTCTTATTGCTAACCGAATCGGATTGCGTGTTCCCCAGGTGGTGAATACGGTTAAATTGCTTGACGAAGGCGCGACCATCCCTTTCATTTCCCGTTACCGTAAAGAGATGACCGGCAGTATGGATGAAGTGGAAGTGATGCGTGTAAAATTCGAATACGATAAGCTGAAAGCACTGGTTACGCGCAAGGCAGGCATTCTTGAAACAATTGAAGAACAAGGAAAGCTGACACCTGAATTGAAAGCGAAAATTGAAGCTTGTTATGATCCTACCGATCTTGAAGATCTCTATCTGCCCTATAAGCCCAAGCGAAAAACCAGATCCGTTGTTGCCCGCGAAAAAGGATTGGAGCCACTTGCTTTAAAATTATTTGCGCAAAAAGATAACGATGTGGAATCGCTTGCCGAGAATTTTCTTTCGGATGAAGTTAAAACAGTGGAAGATGCATTGGAAGGTGCGCGTGACATTATTGCGGAGATGATCAGCGAAGATGCAACTGTGCGAAACAAAATTCGTTTTTTGTATTCACGCGAGGCACAGGTATCCTCCAAACTGGTGAAGGGAAAAGATTTGGATGGTGCAAAATTCAAGGATTATTTCGATTGGAAAGAGGCATTGTCGCGCATTCCATCACACCGTTTGCTGGCAATGTTCAGAGGAGAAAACGAAGGTTTTTTGCGTGTTCGCATCGGTGTTGATAAAGAAGAAGCGTTGGAAGTAATCGAACGTCACGTCGTAAAATCGCGCAATGAAAGTGCTGACCAGGTAAAAGATGCCATTGCCGATTGCTGGAGTCGTTTACTCGAGCCTTCGATTGAAACGGAATTTAGAATTTCATCCAAGGAAAAAGCCGATGAAGGAGCAGTAAAAGTATTTGCGGAGAATTTACGTCAGTTGTTGTTAAGTCCGCCATTGGGACAAAAACGTATTCTCGCGCTTGATCCCGGATTCAGAACCGGATGTAAATTGGTGTGTATTGATGAAAAAGGAGATTTGATTCATAACGAAACCATTTATCCTCATCCGCCGCAAAGTGAAACAGCCGATGCCATGCGTACTTTATCGCGCTTGGTGGAGCAATATAAAATTGAAGCGATCTCCATTGGCAACGGAACCGCCAGTCGCGAAACGGAGCAATTTGTTAAGCGTTGTCGTTTCGATCGCGAGGTAAAAGTATTTGTTGTGAGTGAAGCTGGTGCTTCCATTTATTCTGCATCATCGGTGGCGCGCGAAGAATTTCCGAGTTACGATGTTACCGTACGCGGTGCAGTTTCTATCGGTCGCCGACTGATGGATCCGCTTGCTGAGTTGGTGAAGATCGATCCGAAAAGTATTGGAGTAGGGCAGTACCAGCACGATGTTGATCAGGGAATGCTCAAGCGCGAACTGGATGCGGTGGTGGAAAGTTGCGTGAACAACGTAGGCGTTTCGCTCAATACCGCTTCCAAACATTTGCTCACTTACGTTTCCGGATTGGGTCCTATTCTTGCAGAAAATATTGTAGAGTTCAGATCGAAGAATGGTCCTTTCCGTTCGCGTGAAGATCTGAAACAAGTACCGCGCTTGGGTCCGAAAGCATTTGAACAATCTGCCGGATTTTTGCGTGTGGAAGACAGTGCGAATCCTCTTGATAATTCTGCAGTTCACCCGGAGAGTTATGCGATCGTGGAGAAGATGGCGAAAAAACTGGGCAAGCAGGTAAAAGAGCTGATTGGTAACGATACCATCACCAAACAATTAAAAGCCGATGAATTCATAACGGAAAAAGCAGGAAAGGAAACGGTGCAGGATATCATCAAGGAATTGGCAAAACCAACCCGCGATCCGCGCAAAGCAGCGAAGGTGTTTGAATTTGCCGATGGTATTTTTAAAATGGAAGATCTGCGCGAAGGAATGATCGTTCCTGGCATTGTTACCAACATAACCAATTTTGGTTGTTTTGTGGATGTGGGAGTGAAACAGGATGGTTTGGTGCATGTTTCTCAATTGGCGAACCGTTATGTAAGCGATCCCAATGAAGTGGTTAAGCTGCACCAGCATGTAAAAGTGAAAGTGATGGAAGTGGATATTCCCCGCAAGCGAATTGGATTATCCATTAAGGAAGCGGAGTAGACGAATAGATTTTTTTATAGGAAAAGCCCTGTGAATTTCATTGGGCTTTTTTAATTGGATGTTGTTGTATTAATCGCTCAGAACAAGGAATGCATCAACGCCGAAACCATGATGTAATATTGGTTCAATATAAACCGAATTTGAAAGTGTTGTAAACGGGAATGATGGTTTATTCTCTTTACAGATTGTTATTGGAAAGCCATCTATTGTTTGCCCTTTTTTAGAAGCATCATCGGTTAGATAACCCATGTGAATTTCATCACCTGTGCCAAGGTGTATAAAGATCAGTTTCTTTCTTTCGTGCCTAAATATTCGGATCGAACTGACCTGAAGTGAACTTATTCTTATTCCTTCCATATTCCTGTAGGCTTCATTGTGTAAACTATCTCTTGGTATATCGATGAAATAGGATTTTTTATTGTAAACTATAAATGAAGAGTCCAGGTTTTTATTATGCACTAACGAGATAATATTGCACTTCTGTTGAAAATCGCATAAGGAAAGATATTCCGGTGTAAGGTTTTTTATTGCAGGTTGATTGGTTTTGATTTGTTTCATCCCCGTGCTGAAAACTGTTTTAAGTTTTGCAAGAACTGTTTTGTCTTCAAAATTTACGATGCCTGTGTCCAAAATAGAAGTGGAAAAGAGCCGTTGGTTCAGGTCGTATTTTGAAATGTATGCCTTGTAGTACCATACAATTTCCGGTTCATCAGATAAGGTATCTGAGGGTGTTGGTCCAAATTGTCTATTCATTAAGAATTCCACGCAAAAGAGTGTATCAGAATACACCCCAACAGGAAAATTTTTATGCTGAAATGCGTTTAAACAGCTATTACCATCCACGGGCAAACAGAAACATAGAAGCAAAAGAGGCAGCCATTTCATCGTGATCGTTTTTATTATTCAGAATTGAGTTGAATACAAGGGTATAACGTCTTTTAATCTTCAAACTCTATCCTCACCGTATCATTCAGTTTCAGGCCGAATAATCCTGACGCTCCGCCGCCTGAGCCTTCTACGCCTTTGTTGATAGCGATTTCCAGGTGACCGGATGCGCCAAAGAGTGCGAGCTTCTCTCCTTCGGGAACATCGCCATAAGTGCTGCTTATCTCGTTGATCTCGTAATCTTCGCTGCGGAAAAGCAGGGTGAATTTGCGTCCCTTCCGCACTTGCTCAAACAATTCGCGGGTGATGTTGGTGATCACGTTGCCGTAGAAATCGATGTATATTACAGTGCCTTTTAGCATGCCGGATTCTACCACGGGACGAAAAACGGCTCTTTCGCGGATTTCTGCATGGGGTAGTCCGATCTCCTCCAGTGGTGTGCCGGCAGCAAGCAGACAGGCAATGGGGGCGAACACATTTTTCATGGGAAAGCCTCCCGGATCTTCGTTCAGTTGGATGGTAATCTCAAAAACCTCCTCCGGCGCTTCGTCGAAAAGCAGGGAGAAAATACCATTGTCGGCCCCGATAAAGGTGTGACCCTTGTGCCTGACAACCAGGTGTCCTGCTTCATCGCGCATATCGAAAGGCCCTTTTCTGCTGATTTTTTCGGGGTTGATGCCAATGATATGAATGCTGCCCTGCGGGAATGAAGGGTAGGAGTTGCGGAGAACAAAGGAGGCCTGTGCAATGTCGAAAGGGGCTATGTGGTGAGAGATATCCACGATCCTGCTGTCGGGCAGGCGGCTGAGAATGGCACCCTTCACCGCGGCCACGTAGAAATCGCGGTCGCCCATATCGGAGGTGAGGGTGATGATGGCCATTCGGGAAATTGCTATTTTTGAAAACAAAAGTAATCCAAAAAAACAGCAAGCCCACTTTTTGTGTGCTGTGATCTAAATCCAATTCAATTGAAAGAAAAAGTTTTTGAGATCAATGCAATCAATCCCATCGAATTATTCGGGGTAAATGATGCCAAACTTGATCTCATCCGCAAGCATTATCCAAAACTCAAACTCGTTGCCCGTGGCACCACGCTCAAGGCAATTGGCGATCAGGATAACCTGGAATCGTTTGAGAAGAAACTGGAGCTCCTCATTGAGCACTACAACAAATACCATCGCCTCACCGAAAGCAATATCGAACAGCTTCTGCTCGACGATTCTTCTGAAGCGGTGAAACCTACAGGTGGCGATGAGGTGTTGGTCTATGGCAATTCCGGATTGCAGATCAAGGCGCGTACTCCCAATCAGCGTAAACTGGTGGAGAAAATGGCGGAACACGATATGGTGTTTGCGATTGGACCTGCAGGTACAGGTAAAACCTACACTGCCGTAGCGCTTGCTGTGCGTGCACTCAAGAACAAGGAGGTGCGAAGAATCATTCTTACACGTCCTGCTGTTGAGGCCGGTGAGAATCTGGGTTTCCTCCCGGGTGATCTCAAGGAAAAACTCGATCCTTATCTGCAACCGCTCTACGATGCCTTGCGCGAAATGCTGCCGCCCGAAAAATTACGCGAATACCTCGAACAGGGAACCATTCAGATCGCTCCACTGGCTTTTATGCGTGGAAGAACGCTTGATAAGGCTTTCGTTATTCTGGATGAAGCGCAAAACGCTACCGAAGCACAAATGAAAATGTTCCTCACCCGTATGGGAATGAGTGCGAAGTTTGTCATTACCGGCGACGTCACACAGGTCGATCTTCCACGTCACCAGCCTTCCGGATTGATTCGCGCTATTCGTGTATTACAGGATATTGAAACCATCGGATTTGTGTTTCTCGATGGTCGCGATGTGATTCGCCATAAACTGGTGAAATACATCATCGATGCATTTGAGAAAAAAGGAAATACAGCAGACGAAGCGGAAAATCCTCCTAAGGGACGCATCGGCGGACAAGAGAAAAAAGAAGAGCACAGAGATGCTGTAAAAACAAAAAAAACGACATCACGAACTCCCATTCGTAAATCAGCAAGAAAATAATGGCAACAACTATGAACGCACTCACCGCTACAGATTTTAAGTTTCCCGGACAAAAAAGTTTCTACAAAGGAAAAGTCCGCGATGTGTACAATATCAACGATCAGTTCCTGGTAATGGTGGTGAGCGATCGCATTTCTGCTTTTGATGTGGTGTTGCCCAAGGGAATTCCTTACAAAGGACAAGTGCTCAATCAGCTTGCCGGACATTTTTTATCGGCCACTTCCGATATCGTTCCCAACTGGGTGATCGCACAACCGGATCCGAATGTAACGATCGGACATTTATGCGAACCCTTTAAAGTGGAGATGGTCATACGCGGATATCTTGCAGGCCATGCGGCACGCGAATACAAAGCAGGAAAACGCATTTTGTGCGGGGTGAAATTGCCGGAAGGATTAAGGGAAAACGACAAATTACCTGAACCTATCATTACACCAACCACCAAAGCCAGCGAAGGACACGATGAAGATATTTCGCGCGAGGAGATCATTGCCAAGGGAATTGTGAGCGAAGAAGATTATGTGCAACTCGAAAAATACACACGCGCCGTTTATCAGCGTGGAGTAGAAATGGCTGCTGAAAAGGGATTGATACTGGTCGATACCAAATACGAATTCGGAAAGAAGGACGGGAAGATCTACCTGATCGATGAAATTCATACTCCCGATTCATCGCGTTATTTCTATATGGAAGGCTACGAAGAACGTCAGGCCAAAGGAGAAGAGCAAAAACAACTCTCCAAGGAGTTTGTGCGTCAGTGGTTAATTGCAGGCGGATTTCAGGGGAAAGACGGTCAACAGATTCCGGAAATGGACGATGCTTTTGTAAGCAGCGTAACCGAGCGCTATATCGAACTGTATGAAAAAGTGAGCGGAAAGAAATTCGAACGCGGAACAACTACTGCCATTGAGCAGCGGGTGTACGATAATGTGATGCGCTTTTTAAAGGCGACGGTGTAAGAACTTTCAGTACGCCTGAAATTTCACCCGGAAAAAAATCAAAGCAGGAATTGTTGTTTTGGAAAACGAAGATCAATCCAGAATCTGGTTATCATCGTGCACCTTGATGATGGTGGTAATGGTTTGCAGTAATTTGAACTTTTCTTCCTTTTCAGCTTCAGGATTGGAAAAATAGCTTTTCAGCTGAATTAAAGCGTCCATGATCTCTTCTTCGGGGAAAGGTGGGTCGAGGTTCTCGATGATGGTTAAAACCTCCAGCGTTTGCATGTAATTGCCCTGTAAGGCGATGCGCGCCAGGGTGGAAAGATGTTCCCGTGTATCCAATCCTGCATTCCAGAAAATGGTGAGGATCTGTTCGCGTGCAGGGATGAATTCTTTTTCGTCCAGCAATTCAATGAGTGCTTCCGTTACGGTATTGTCTTTTAACTCGTAAAGCAGGTTGGTCAGCTCCGTTTTAATTGCACCTTCTTCCTTCAGCCAGAGGCGTACAAGGTCGGGTATGAGTTCACGGTTTCCTTCGGCGCGTATTTTTTTGATGGCATCAAGCACAATGGTTTCCTTACCGGAAAGCAGTTCTTCGCGCAGTTGTTTGATAAGGGCAGGTTTTGTAGACATGGGGTAAAGGTAGTGTTTAGTGTGCTAATGTGTTAATATGCTAGTGTGTTAATATGCTAATGTGCTAGTGTGTTAATATGCTAATGTTTTAATATGATAGTGTGCGAATCCCGACGCTTCGGTCGGGATGGTTCTCCTACTGTCGAACCATATGCTAGTTGTGACGCTTAGGTTGGTTCTCCATTGGCCGAACTATATGACAGTGTCTTAGATCTTCTTCGTCCTCGTCTTCGTCTTGTAATGGACCGCTAAGGGAAAGAGGGAGGAAGATGTACTTTTTAAGCATATGGAGCCAACTACGGTGCCTAGCGAAGGGTGTATCACTCGAAATTTGTTCAACCGTTCACTGTTCACCGATTACCAAATTTCAATCATAGACTGATTTGAGGCATATTCTGGAACTCCTAGGTCACAAAAGCAGCAAGACGACTGAAATATACACCCATGTGTCTACAAAGTCGATCCAACAGATAAAGAGTCCGTTTGATGATTTGGAAATTTAACTGAATTTCATGATCTTAGCTAAGGAGGATAAAACCAGACATAGCACGCCGAATCAGCTAGATATGGATGGAAAATCCAGACATATAAACGAGTTACCGGCAAGGCTTTGACGACACACCGACAGTAAAACAATAACTATGGCAGACATAATTTTTTGCTCATTTCCTAAGACAGAAAGACCTAAGGACTTTTCAATAAATGTTGCTACTATTTTCAAGACACATCTTGCAAGTATTTCAACTGTTGACCTGGCAAAGGGACTTGAAAGTGATGAAGTATTAGAAACATTGAGACCCGACTTAGAAGCATTAGGTTTTGAAGTTGAGAAAAGCAAAAAGAAAATCGACAAAATTCACAGACCTGTATTTTTTGGTGACAACGGAGAACCAACTGTGAGTTATGAAATTGATGCATTTCACAAGGATTGGAAATGTGGCCTTGAAATAGAGGCAGGCAGAGCTTGGATGGGCAATGCAGTTTACCGAGACTTAGTTCAAAGCTTAGTTATGGCAGAGCTAGAGCATTTAATTTTAGCTGTTCCGCAGACCTACAAATACAACTCCAACGGTAAGCCTTTAATAAGTAAGGACTATGAAAACGCTAAAAATCTTATTGACACAATTTTCAGCCATACAAGATTTAGATTACCATACAGCCTGACACTCATCGGATACTAAAATTGACAATGCAAGAATTGACTTTTAAAATACTTGATAAGGCAAAAATTACGACCGACATCGCTAATTCATTTATTGAATTGCTAGTTAAGCAAGGCAAAGTAGATAAACCGACAGTAGATAGAATAAAATCTTGCAGACAATTATCACTTTGCTATGCGGACAGTAAACTAATTGGCATTGGTGCAATTAAGCCAAAGACTAAATCCGACTTTGCTACAACAAAAGCAGACCTGATGAACATCGAGCAACAATTTGTTTGGGAGCTTGGGTATTTTTTTATTGACGACAATTATAGAGGTTATGGTATTTCCACAACCATTGCTCGACTTCTGCTAAAAGGCAAAGACAAGGAGAATATCTTAGCTTCAACTGAACTTTATCCTGACAACGTTATGATAAAAGTTCTTGAAAAGTTTGGGTTTAGACAATATGGAAAACCTTGGTTAAGCAAACGACACGATGGAACTCTCGGACTATTTTTAAAATTTAAAGTAGGTGAAACAATTGACAACAAACCAACAACTAAGAAGTAGCCCAGCCGGTAACAGCGTGTTTGCGCCAGGCGGGTTTAATCGTTTCTATGAAGTTGAATTATATTTGAAGTGCGGTCGCTGCCAAGAAGTCTCTACTTCGAAGCCGCCCAGCGCAAAACACGCGAACCGTTGGCTGCAAGGCTAACAAACCCGACAATTCACTATAATTGTGACATTTAATTAGAATATGAAAACAAAGAAAAGGATAATAAAGCCGACAACGAGAAAAAAACAGCTTCCGAGAGTTTCGGGGGTTGACTTGTTTTGTGGAGTTGGCGGACTAACTCACGGACTTTTAAAAGCAGGTATAAAGGTAAGAGCAGGTATTGATTTAGATACGAGTTGCAAATACGCTTATGAAGTAAACAACAAAGCCGAATTTATTGGTGCGGACATAACTGAAATAACGGGCGAACAAATCCGAAAGTATTGGCAGAAAGACGAAGTGAAGATTTTAGTTGGTTGCGCTCCTTGTCAGCCATTCTCCACTCATGCAAATAAATTGAAAGACCAAGAAAAAGAGCAAGGAGACAAATGGAATTTATTAAATGAGTTTATAAGATTAGTAAGAGAGACAACCCCCGACATTATTTCAATGGAGAATGTAACTAATCTTTCAAATAAGCAAGTTTTCCAAGACTTTGTATCTCAACTTCAAAAATTGAAATACAAGGTTAAGTATCAAAATGTCTATTGTCCTGACTATGGCATACCACAAAAGAGAAGAAGACTTGTATTACTTGCATCTCGACTTGGTGAAATTGATTTAATACCCCCAACACATAAAAAAGAAAAATACAAAACCGTAAGAGACGCAATATCACATTTAGAGCCAATAGAAAGTGGTGAAATAAGCGATAAGGATAAACTACACTTTACAACTAAGCTGACAGATATAAACTTGCGAAGAATAAGAGCATCAGTTCCAAACGGAACTTGGGAAGATTGGGACGAAAACCTTTTGTTAGAGTGTCATAAGAAGGAATCAGGTAAAACATACAAAGCCGTTTACGGGCGAATGACTTGGGATGAACCTGCACCAACAATTACTACTCAATTTTACAACTACGGAACAGGTCGCTTTGGTCATCCTGAACAAGATAGAGCCTTGACTATTCGTGAAGCATCCATCCTACAAAGTTTCCCGCCAAAGTATAAGTTCGTTGATAAAAAACAGGAAGTTCTCTTAACTCGCATTGGCACTCATATCGGCAATGCGGTTCCTGTAAATCTCGGTTTAGCTATTGGTAAAAGCATACTCAAACATTTAACCGAAATCAACAATGGATAATTTTACTTTCAATATCTCATTAAGTGTTCTGAATCACTTGGGACGAAACTTATACAGGAATTTTATTACAGTTCTTGGTGAAGCCATATCAAACTCTTGGGATGCAGATGCTAAAAATGTATGGATTTATATAGACAGGGAAAACAATCATTTAATCATAAAAGACAACGGTGACGGAATGACATCAGATGATTTTCAAAATAAATTTTTGAAAATCGGCTATTCTAAAAGAAAAGATGGAGCAGATAAAACGAGTTTGCAAAGACCTTTCATTGGACGAAAAGGCATCGGAAAGCTTGCTCTTTTATCTTGTGCAAAAAGAATTCATATTTTATCTAAGACAGCGGATTCTGATTTTGTTGGTGGTGTTATTGATAATTCAGGCTTGGATAATGCTATCCACGATGATTTAACCCCTCAGCAATATCCATTAGAAACAGTAAATCTTGAACTTTTCGGAAATCATCTTGACGGTTTTGAAAAGGGAACAATAATCTATTTTGAGAGCATTAACGATGGTATTAAAAATAGAATAGAATACATCAGAAAACTGATAGCTCTCTTTTTCAGATTCTCTTTAATTGACGAATCTTTTAAAATCTCCCTTAATGACGACCCAATAACATTAAATGAGTTGAACGACTTATCCCAAAGCACTCAGTTTGTATGGCAAATTAACTCAATTGATGACCCATATCTAAAGGATAAAATTTCAATTACACACGACCATATAAAACGATATGAGAAATTGACTTCGTCTTTGGCAATCAAAGGTTTTATAGCTTCTGTTCTCGAACCAAAGTTTCTCAAAATCCGAAACACGCAAGAGAAGGTTACTTTGGACTTGTATGTTAATGGACGATTAAGAGAGAAAGACCTTTTGAAACATATTCCGTCTGCTAGACTTGTTGAAAGCTATATATACGGACAAATTCACTTTAATGGCTTAGATGGCGACAAGGACAGATTTACAAGTAGCCGAGAAGGAGTTATTGCGGACGACCCATTATTTCAATCGCTTCTTTCTGATTTGAAAGAAAACATAATGAAGAGAATTATTGAAGATTGGGATAAATGGCGTGTAGAATTAAGACAAGATGGTGATTCAGAGAATACAACTCGAATGACCAAAAAAGAGAGAAAATCAAAAGAGTTAGTTAATACAATTTCTGACGAATTCGTTCCGACAAAAGAATCAATTTACCGCAGCAAAGTTGACGAGTGGCTCGACAGTTTAAGTAAGGATGCTGAATTTAATGTTACAACTTACGCAGAGTGTTTTATAAGTGAAAATCTACTCCGCAATTATATCAATCACAAACCTGTTCCTTTATCACCAGAAGCCATATCTGAAAGCAAGAAATGGAGAGACAAAGAAGAAGCAAATAAAAATACTGCAAACATTAGCTTTGACTTACGTCAATCAAAACAAGACCTTGTTTACTTGGATATGGATAACTTAGCCAACTTAATTGAAAAAGTTGACCCAGTTAAACAAGCAGGACTATCAAGGGATGCAAAGGAGTATAAACCTATCCGTGATGCAATGGCTCATACTGCTTTATTGACACATAACGCCAAACAACGACTAAACTCGACATATGAAAATATTAAAGCAAGAATTAAAAAAATACTCGGATGACAAGAAGCCCAGCAGCCAACAGGTGTTTGGCTCAATGGCGGGTGACGTGGTTAATTGAACATTATACCTCGCATTCCCGCACGTGCGGGATGGTGTATTGACAGTTTTGTGCTCCGAAATCCGCCACTGCGCCAAGCGCCAAAACGTTATCAGTAATTCTATTGGCGACCGTGCAACCATCAAACAGACGGACTTGAACAACTTTTTCAGACAACTTGGGACAACAACTGACACTGCTTCTAATGGCAACGTTTCAAAAATAAATTTGTAAAAAAGGCCCACCCACTCAATGCACAAAACACACTTTCATTTTTTCCCAACGCACAAACCCACCCCAAAAAAAATGTAAGAGTGTTTTCGCCAACGCTTTGTTTCACGATTCAGAATTTATGCCTACTTTTGACACTTTAGTCCAAAACAGTTTGTCCAAATGAGTAACGAAGAAAACTTTGGTGATTACATCAGGAAATCAAGAGAAGCAAAGGGACTTCCTTTGCGAAAAGTAGCTGCACACCTTGATATTGACACTTCTACTTTGAGCAAAGTAGAACGAGGCGAAAGACCAGCTTCACCCGATTACTTGAAACCGCTTTCTGAAATTTTGCAACTTGACTTGAAAGAGGTGCAATCAAAATTCATTGCAGACAAAATCAACAAAGAACTTGGTGGACTTGAACATTTATCACACGGTTTGAAAGCCGCAGAAAAAAACATTAAAAGCAAGAAAGTATGAAGCTTAGAGAACTTGCAGATATTAAGCAGGGCTTAAAAGTTGAGCCACAACTTCTAAAAAAGGAGAAGAGACCTGACGGCATCTACTTTCAGTTTTTACAAGCAACTGATTTTAATGAAGGCGTTAGTTCATTCATCAGACAAAACGAACTGAGAAAGATTGAGGGCTATTCCCCTAAAGTTCTTTTGTCTTATGGCGATTACATTATTTACAAAAAGGAAGGTAAATATCAGTTTTTAAGAAACGAGAATTTTAGCGGACAAACAGTTTTGGGCAATGGCTTAATTGGTTTAACTGCTGAGTTCGGAATCCTGAAAGATTTTTTAAGCAACAAGAAAAACAGAAAATACTTCTGCGATGAATTAGACCGTATTGAACGAGAATCAGGTTCATTATCTATTCCCTTAATTGGACATATTGAAATCGGGACGGATAATATTCTTGAACTTGAAGAATCAAATAAGGCAGAACAAATAGGAATAAGACAACCAATTAAAGTAAGTGATTGGCCATTCCGTATTGCACAACGCACCATCACCATTGACAAACTATTAAAGCGAATTGACCATAATGAATTAATTCTTGATTCGGAATTTCAACGCAGACCCGGACTTTGGGATTTGATAATCAAAAGCCGCTTGATTGAATCTATGATTTTGCGACTCCCTTTACCTGCTTTTTACTTTGATGGCACAGACGATAATCGTTGGTTAATTATTGACGGTTTGCAACGCTTAAGTGCCGTTAATTCCTTTGTGAAAGGAGAGTTTGGCTTAGAAGGACTTGATTACCTTCCTGAACTTGAAGGAAAGGATTTTGCCAGTTTGGAAAGGACGCACCAACGCAATATTGAAGAGTTTGAAATTATGGGATACATCATTGAAAAAGGAACTCCCAAAAGTGTTACATACAAAATATTCAAGAACATCAATACAAGTGCTCTTCGCCTTGAACCACAGGAAATCCGACATGCAATTAATCCAGGAGTGCCAGCAGAATTTTTAAAATTGATTGTAGAAAAAGAATGGTTTAAGAAACCAATATTGCACACACAACGAGAAGTGGACAGAATGAGTGATAGAGAAACAGCATTGCGATTTATTGCATTTCAACGAAAACGATTTTCAGAATATAAACCACACATTTCAGAGTTTCTTGACGAGGCAATGACAGACATTTATGAAATCACTACTCACAAAAGAGAAATTTATTTAAAAGAAATGGAGAGCATTTTCAATGTGCTGTATTCTGTTTTTGACAATCATGCTTTCAGCCGTTCTATGTTTGACGATTCCCGTCAGTATGGACACAACAGCATAATATTTGAGTTAATGACATACGGAGTTTCCATTTTGCCGAGTGATAAAAGAAATCTACTTGCTACACCAGAACTAAAATTTAAAGAAACAGTTATCAATCATTTCATATCAAAACCCCACAGATT
>ERZ761602.358-NODE-358-length-103656-cov-6.790398_pt1 | contig 103656 bp, 77 predicted proteins | sample MGYA00512165_ERZ761602 | MGnify/ENA primary metagenome ERZ761602 (study PRJEB28899, sample SAMN02445085) | bioreactor sludge metagenome | biome: EBPR sludge; isolation source: Thorneside wastewater treatment plant | place: Australia: Brisbane, Thorneside...
GGCCACGTCGGTTTTGCGGCGGGCGGCAGGGCTTGGCCCGGCGGCCCGTGGCCTAACCGCGGCCTCAGGCGGGGCGGTAGATCTGGAGCATCTTGTCGTGCTCCAGGAAGCCCGCGATCGCGGCCGGGTTGCCATTCGGATCCTGGAAGGTGAGCGCCACCGCCAGGCGGTAAGTGCCGGGCATCACCGGGTTCGGGGCCGCGAACAGGAACTCCGTGGAATACGTCCAGATCGGGCTCTGGCCAGGGATGACGACCGCGGCCGAGACATCAATGGGCGGATTGTCTTTGTCCACTTCTTCGGCGGCCCTGCCCCAGCCTTCGAGATAGGCGTGCGGCAGCCACTGCCCATGCAGTTGGACCACCGTACTCGCCAGCAGCGGCCCCTCGAGCTGCCACTTGAGCGTGATCTTCCAGTCGCGGTCCGTGCGCAGGTAGTTGTTGGTCAGCTGGAAGGCGCCCTGCGCGTCCTTCTCCTCGATCAGCATGTCAGTGATGGTGCCGACCAGGGTATTCGGCGCGGCGAGGAGGGCCAGATCGATTTCGGTTGGTGTGGTCATGTGAGTTCTCCTGAATTGGCTGGCGGGGCGCAGACAGCGGCGCCCCAAGGAATTGCCCGCCAGGGGCCCGCTTAGCGGGCAATTCCATCTCAGCCTACCGGCGCTCGCTTAATCGGCGCTGTCCCGGCGCTTAACGGCCGAAGAAACCGAGCCGCCAGCAATCCGGGAAGGCTGGCGGCGGCCGGGCTGCCGGAGATCCTCGTACAAGGCTGTCGTAGCCGCCGCCGGCTCGACATCCAGTTCAGTCCGCAGCGCTTGTGCGCAAGCCTGGTACTGCCGGAGGGCCAGGGTCGTTCGCCCGGTGCGGCTGTAGCATTGCATCAGGCGGGTGTGCGCGTCCTCGCGGCAGCGGTCGCGTTCCAGCAGTTGGTCGCCGAAGATGATGCAGGCCTCGTATTCGCCGCGCGCGAAGTAAATCTGACCGAGCCGGTCGAGCGTATCCAGATGGGCGACGCGCAGCCGTTCCCGGGCCAGCACCGGCCAGCTCTCATACGGGTCCTCGGTCAGCAGGTCAGCGTGATAAAGGCTCAGCGCGCGTTCGTATTCCGCGATGGCCTTGTCTAGCTGGCCGGCGGTTTCGTGGCGGTGTCCCTGTTGGACGCACCGCTCAAAGTCATCGGCATCCAACTCAAGGCGCAGGTCCGGGCGCAGGCTGTACGCGCCGGACTCGAACACGATCAGGGGCGCCTCGGTGACGGCGCGCAGCGCTTGCCGCAGATGATGCAGGGCCACGTTGAGCCGGTTGCGGGCCGACTCAGGCCCGGCTTCCGGCCAGAAGACGTCCATCAGCACTTCGCGCAGAGCCGGCTGGTCGTGGTGCAGAATCAGGTATTTGAAGAGCCCCAGCGCTTTGCCCTTGGGCCAGTGGGCGACCGGACGCCCATTGATCGTCACCTGGAACTGACCCAGCAGGCGGGCTTCCACCAGCGGCGGCGCCTCTGGCCCCGCCGCGCCTGAGGCCGGAGTTGTTTCCGGCTGGGCGGCCTCCCTCGGCTGTGAGGCGGGCGCGGTGGAAAGCTGTGCCCCGGCTGGGGCCATCAACTCGGTCGGCTCCGCCTCGACGCCGCCAGCCCAGCCGAGCTCTGCCTCCGGGCAGACGGACCAAGCGGCTGTGTTGGACGACGGGAAGGGAGAGTCTGCGTTTGGCAGCGGTGGGACCGGCAGGAACCGCGGCCGGGCGGCCGTCTCATCGCCGGCCGGCCAGGCAGGTGGGGCGCGGCGCGGACTCAACCAGCCCAGCAGCGCCTGCCACCAGCGCGTATAAGCGGGCACCTCAGCGGTGGGCGCTGGCCGCTGGATAACCGGCACCGGCAGCTTGAGCATGAGCGGCGTGCGCGACCAGCCATAGGCGCCCAGGACGACCTCAAGGTGGCGCGAAGGCATGGTGAGCAGATCCTGGACTCGTTGGGCCGCCTTGTGCTCGGCGCGCTCGGTGGCGGCCAAGGCCTGACGGTGAAACTCACTCTGGCGTTGGAGGTCACGCCAGTGGCGCGCCAGGGCCTCGCCTCGGCGCAGACCGTCGGCGGCCGAATCATCACCAGCGGCGGCGGCCAGCGTCGCGGCCTGGTTGAAGTACGCGAGCGCGCCGTCGAGATCGCCGGCGGCCACCGCCAGGCAGCCCAATTGCCAGACGGCCCAGCTGTGCTGTTGCGGGAGGTTGTGCGCGTCAGCGACCACGGCGGCGCTGATAGCCTGCGTTTGCGCGTGCGTGGAGCGGCCGTGCCAGGCGGCCAGCGTGCTTTCGGCCAGCAGGCTCAAGCAGGCGCCGGCCGGCTGGCCCTGCGCCAGGAACAACTCCGCGGCGAGCGCAAAAGCCTGGTAGCCAGCCTCAGCCTGGCCCTGCGCGGCGGCCAACTCCGCCTCGGCATGGACCAGAGTCGGAGACAGGCGCCGGGCCGCCGGCGGGAGCGCGCCTAGCCAGCGTTCCAAAGTCCACCAGCCGCCCTGATCCAGGAGTTCATCGGCAGCGCTGCTGATAACCTGGGCGGTCTGCTGGAAGTCGCCGGCCTCGAGGCTGGCCTGGACGGCCTGATCGACGGCGCCCAGCCGGCACAATTGCACCGCGGCCTGGCGCAAGGCCTCGTTGGTCAGCCTGGCCCGCGCACCCAGCGCGGCCCGCAGCGGGCCTAGCCAGCACCGGCGCACGCGCCGCCAGTCGTCGGCCAGCGTCTGAAACCACGGACCGGCGGGCGGAGCGGCGCCCACTTCCAGATCGGGATGGCTGTACTCGAGGCGCGCGGCCAGTGCCAACGCGGTCAATGCGTCGGCCTCGCAAGCGCTGAGCCAGGTCTGGGCGATGCGCTGCAGGAGGTCGTCGTCGGTACCGGCGCGGTCGATGATGGACTGGAGGCAGCCCGGCCCCAACTGCGCCCCGGCCTCCGCCAACGCGGCCAGAATCGCGCTGCGGCCGTGGGCGAGCCGCAGCGCCTTGTGCAGCGGGCGGGCTGCCAGCTCGGCAGGGCCTTGCGCGAGCCAGCGGCGAGCCGCCGGCTGATCCAGCCGGAGCCCTTCACAGCCGATGGGCGCGGGGTTCGGCCGCATTGTCATCAGCGGCACGCCGCTGTCGGAAGTCAGAATGCAGCCGACGTGCTCTGGCAGATCGGTGAGCAGGCAGCGCTCCAGCAACGCCAACGCTGGGCCGGCCGCGACGAGGTAATGGAGATGCTCGATGACGATGACGGTATCTGGCGGGAGGGCGCAGCCCAGCTCGGCCGCCAGGGAGTGGAAGACCGGTGGCCAGCCCGAGATCGGCCCCGGCTGACGCCGCATCAGATCCAGCGTCGCCTGTCCGGCCTCGCGATTGAGACGCCGCGCGCCGGCCAGCAAGTCGAGCGCCAGTTGAGCCGGATCCTGATCGTCCGGGCCGAGGCGCAGCCAGAAGCTGGGGCGGCCGCGCTCATCGAGGGCTGCTCGCAGACTAGCGGCGGGGAAATAGCCGGCTGGCGCCGTGAAAAACGTTCGCGCCCCATCTGCCGCACGCTCGATGACCGGCAGTCGCACCCCGTGGGTGGCTGCCAGTGGAGCGGCCAGCTTGGCTGCAAAGTGCATACAGCCTGTGCCGGAACGTGCTGCTGGCTGGACCCAGCGGCAACCTGGTTAGAGGGAGAGTTGGCAGAATCACGATAGCACGTTTCCGCCGCGCGGCTCCGTTAACACATCGTATCAATCCGGCCTGGCCCTGGCCGGCGCCGCGAGGGATGACGGGATTCCAGGTGGGCTTGCTCTATTTCGGGTCAACCGGCCTGGTCAGGGCATCCGTCCGGGCCGCCAGGATGAAGTCATTGCGGTGCAGGCCCCGGATCTTGTGCGTCCACCACGCCACCGTGACGCGCCCCCATTCGGTCAGCAGGGCGGGGTGGTGGCCTTCGGCTTCGGCCAGGGCCGCCACCTGGTTGGTGAAGGCCACGGCCTCGGCGAAGTCGCGGAACTTGAAGACGCGCTCCAGCCGGGGCACGCCCTCCCGTTCCGTCAGCGTCCACTCCGGGATCTGCGGCTTGAGCTCGGCGACCTCGGCCTCGGTGACGCGCGGCGAGTCCTTGCGGCAGGCCGTGCAGATCTGACGGGCGAGCGGTTCAGACATGGCCGGCTCCTTTCCCGGCGAGCGCCGCCCCTCGCGGCGTCGACGGCTTACAACACGTTGTTCACCAGGAAATTCAACACGCGCTGGTAGGCGGTGCGCAGGAAGCCCGGCCAGGCCGACGACGGCAGCGGCGACGGGAAGGCCGTGGCGCCGGGCTCGTCCCAGCGGTTGTCCGCGCCGGTCGTAGACCAGAGCAGGTCGGCGCCCTGGAAGCCGAAATCGAGCACGGCCTGGTCCGGGTCGTAGGCGTTGTTCTCGTAGGTGTTGCCGTGGATCCAGTTGCCGTCCGGCCGCACGGGCACGTCCCAGCCGCGCTTCTCCGTGTCCGGGCCGAAGAAGGCGTTCTCGCCCAAATCGGTCAGCGCGATGATGCCGATAGCCGTGGACTTGTTGCCTTTGAACAGGTTGCCAGTGACCTCGGTGGTGTCGGAGGCCAGGATCAGCATGCCAGTGCCGGACGGCACCAGCGACACCGACATCTCCGGCCGGGCGAAATTGGGGCCGTTGTTGTTCTCGATGCGGTTGTCCACGATGCGGTTGCGCGCGCCCTCGGTCGCCTTCTTGCCGGGCAGCACGAACACCAGGATACCGCCGGCGTTGTCGTGGACGTAGTTGTTTTCCACCAGCGCGTCGGTGGAGTTTTCGATCTCGATGCCGGAGACGTTGCCGAAGGCCTCGCTGTCGCGGACGATGATCTGCGTGGACTGGCCGACGTAGATGCCGGTGTCCACGGCGCCGCTGGTGACCACGTTCTCGATCAGCACATCGGTGGACAGCACCGGGAAGAGGCCGTAATCGCCGGGGTTTTCGGTGATCAGGTCGCGGAAGACCGAGCCGGTCAGGCCCTGGGTGGTCACGCCGTTGGAGGTGTGGTTGACGGTCTTGAAGCCCGTGACGGTGAAATAGTCGGCCACGCCCAGGATGCCGTTGGCGTCTTGGCCTCGGCCGTCGATCACGGCGCGCTGCTCGCCTTGGACCACGCCCTCCAGCGTCAGGCTTTCAGTCTGCACCAACAGCGCCTCCTGATAGAGGCCCGGCTGCACGCGGATCGTGTCGCCGGGTTGGGCCTGGTCGATGGCGGCCTGGATCGAATCGCCCGACTGGACCTCGATGACCTGGCCGGTGCCGCGCCGGTCCGGGGTGGTGGGCGGCGTCGGGTCGCCGGCCGGGCCACCCGCGCCCACCTGGGGCACATCGGCCGGGACCGGCCAGACGCCCAGGGCTATAATCGAAACGACGAGCAGGATCGCCAAACCGGCCAGCAGTCCGAGGAGCAGCTTCTTCATAGTGTCGGTTGTCTCCGAGTCGGGATTGTTGGGGCGGTAGGATAGCACGTTTGCCAAAATCGGATAAGTTGGATAATTTCAGCCGGGATGGCCGGATCGGCCGCCGGGGGACCATGCCGCGCACCATCATTCACCTGGACCTGGACGCCTTCTTCTGCTCGGTGGAGGAGTTGCAGGACCCGGCCCTGGCCGGCACAGCTTTCGCCGTCGGCGGCCGCGCGGACGAGCGCGGCGTGATCTCCACGGCCTCCTACGCGGCGCGCAAGTTCGGCGTGCGCTCGGCCATGCCCACCGCCCAGGCCCTGCGCCTGTGCCCGCACCTGAACCTGCTGCCGCCGCGCCACAAGCTCTACGGCGAATATTCGCGCAAGGTCATGGCCCGCCTGGCTGAAGTCACGCCCGTCGTCGAGCAGATCTCAATTGACGAAGCGTTTCTGGACCTGACCGGCGATCCGCGCCCGGCCGACGAGGTGGCCGCGCGCCTGAAGCAGCGTCTGCGCGACGAGCTCGGCCTGCCGTGCACGCTGGGGGTGGCGTCCAACAAGCTTGTCGCCAAGATCGCGACCAACGTCGCCAAGCCGGACGGCCTGCGCGTGGTGCCGGCCGGTCAGGAGGCCGCTTTCCTGGCCCCACTGCCGCTGAGTTTCCTGTTCGGCGCCGGCCCGAAGACGCAGGCCAAACTGGCCGAGCTGGGGCTGAAGACCATCGGCGCCGTGGCCGCCTGGCCTGAAGCCGACCTGGCGCGGCGCTTCGGCGCGCAGGGCGAAGCGCTGGCGCGCCACGCCCGCGGGATCGATGAGCGGCCGGTGGAGACCGAACACGAGGCCAAATCGATTTCGGCCGAGACCACGTTCGCGCGCGACGTCAGCGACGGCGAGGTGCTGCGCCGCACGCTGCTGGCGCTGACCGAGGAGGTGGCCGGCAACCTGCGCCGCGACGAGCTGGCGGCGCGGACCGTGAAGCTCAAGGTGCGCTGGCCGCCGTTCGAGACAATCACGCGCCAGACCACGCTGGCCCAGCCCACCAACCTGGACAACGAGATCTTCCAGGCCGCCTGGGCGCTCTTTCAGAAGGTCTGGTCGCCGGGCCGGCGTGTGCGCCTGATCGGCGTGGGCACCAGCGGCCTGGTGGAGGCGGCCCGGCAGCTGGACCTGTTCGGCAACGACGAGCAGCTGCGCGCCGCCAAGCTGGCGCGCACCGTGGACGCGCTGCGCGAGAAGTTCGGGCGCAAAGCCGTGCAGCGGGCGGCGCTGGTGAAGAAGCGCCGCAAGCCCGGCGACGGCGGCCCGGCCGCGCCCAACTAACCTGGCCGGCCGGGGGCGGGCGGGGGATAGGCGCCGCCGCACTCGGAACAAAGTCTCCGCCGGCGGCGTCGAGAGTGCCGGTGACCGCCCCGCCGTCCGGCCGTTGGGCCCGGGCCGCAAACCGCCGCTGTCCGTCCAGCGGAGGCCGAAGGCCGGTGCGCGCCTGTTGTACAATGACGCAGGGAGGCCGAGCGTTATGAGTAACTCGTCTGCGGAAATGACCTGCGCCAATTGCGGGCAGGGGTTGGACGCCAACGACAAGTTCTGCCGCGAGTGCGGCTTGCCGACCATGCGCACCGCCACCGAGCGCAAACGGGTGCCTGCGGCGCCGCCCGACACCGGCGAGATGCGGCGCGCCCTCAACGTCGTCCCGGACCCGCGGCCCTTCCAGCGCGAGGTCCCGCCGCCGGAGACCACCGGCGATGTCCTCAAAGCCACCAGCCCTACCCAGGCCATGCAGATGGCGACGTCCACGCTGGTGATGATCGGCGTGATCGTGGTCCTGGTGGTCGCCGGCATCCTCCTGCTGGTGATGGCGCTGCAGCCATGAAGCGTTGCCTGACCCTGGCGTTGGCCGTGGCGTTGCTGGCCGGCGGCTGGCCGGCCCCGGCGGCGCTGCGGCCGGCCGCGGCCGCCATCTCCGCGCCGGTGCTCAAGTGGCAGCGCGGCGGCTGCTTCAGCAGCTGGTGCCAGACGGGCTGGTACGCGTCGCCGGCCGTGGCCGACCTGGACAACGACGGCCAGCCGGAGGTGATCTGGGGCTCGTACGACCTGGTGGCCTTGAATGGCCAGGATGGCACGCTGCAATGGCGCGCCAGCAGCGGCAACCGCGTTTGGCCGGGCGTGGCTGTAGCCGACCTGACCGGGAACGGCTCACTCGAGATCATCGTCGGGCGCAGCGGCGATCAGGTGACGGTCTACAATGCGGCCGGCGGCGTGGTGTGGACGCGTAACCCGTTCGGCGCCGGCGAGGTGCGCACCCTGGCCGTGGCCGACCTGGAGACCGACGGCCAGCTGGAAGTCATCGTCGGCCGGGCCAGCGGCGGCAGCACGCGCCAGCTCAACGTCTTCAACGCCAACGGCGACGTGCGCGCCGGCTGGCCGGCCCGGCGAGACGGCGAGCCCGGTTACGGCTGGGGCATGTACAACGAGAACGTGGCTGTGGCCGACCTGAACAACGACGGCTATAAGGAAATCATCGGCCCCACCGACACCCACTACCTCACGGCCCTGGATCGCAACGGCAACCAGCTGGCCGCCAACGCCATCTATGGCGCCGGCAAGGTGTGGAGCCAGGTGGGCGTGCACGTGGACCACGCCGTGGATCTGCGCGGTTACGCCAACTGCGGCCTGGAGCACCGCCCGAACTTCGCCAACAGCGCGCCCGCCATCGGCGACCTGAACGGCGACGGCGTGCCCGAGATCGTGGTGCCCGGCGACGTCTATGATTGCGCTATCGGCGACGACGTCTACGGCGACCTGTACGTCATCCCCTGGATCCTGAAAATGGACCGGACGCGCTGGAGCGCCGGCGCCTACAACTGGACCGTCCTGCCCGCGCCGGCCGCGAACGCCCGGCCGCTCTCGGAAGACTACAGCGTCATCGAGAACAACGTGCACAACGCCGTGCTGGCCGACCTGGACGGCGACGGCCTGCGCGAAATCCTGTACCCGTCTTATGACGGCCGGGTGCACGCCTACTGGCTGGACAAGACCCAGCACGGCTGCTGGCCGTACGAGGTCAATCAGGCCGGCGAAGGCTTCCTGCGTTTCGCGTCTGAGCCGGTGGTGGTGGACCTGGAGAACGACGGCAAGGCCGAAGTCATTTTCACCACCTGGACGCAAAAGGGCAGCCAGGCCGCGGGCCAGTTGGTGATCGCCAGTTACCTGGGCGGCGCGTTGTACACGGTGAACCTGCCGCGCAGCGGCGACGATTGGGACGGGGCGTTGGGGGCGCCGACCGTGGCCAACATCGACGCGGACGCCGACCTGGAAGTGGTGGTGGGCACGGCGCACATGGGTGTGGTGGCCTACGATCTGCCCGGCACGGCCGGGGCCCGGCTCCTGTGGGGCACGGGGCGCGGGACGTATCTGCGCGCAGGCACGCCGCCGAGCGTGGCCGCGGCGCCAGCGCCGGTGGGGGTCACGCCGCCCGGCCCGCAGACGCTCTACCTGCCGGTCACGGCGCGCGGCTGCCAATAGCCGGGTGGTCAGGCAACGAAAAGAGCAGGCCAGGCGCCTGCTCTTTGTTTCTCTCCTGTTGAGGGTAGCGTGGGGTTGTTAGAATAGGCCCCAATCCGCGCCCGCGCCCTCTTCCATCATCGACGGGTCCCACAACTCCATGCCCATCTCGATCGTCGTCGGCGCCTCGGTGACGGACGTGACCTTGTTGCGCGTCTGCTCGAGCATGGCCGGGCCATACGGGCAGAAGGGCGTCGTCAGGATCATCTTCAGCCAGGTCTTGCCGTCCGCCTGAAAGGCCAGGTCCCGCACCAGGCCGAGCTCGATGATGTTGAGGCCGATCTCGGGGTCGATGACCTCGCGCAGCGCTTCCTTGACGGTCGCCGACCGCTCCGGGTCCTGGGCCTCGGACTGCCAGACCACCTTGCTGCCCGTGCTTGTTTGTGCCATGTGCTCTCGTTCTCCTCTTAGCTGGCCGCCGAGGTGTCCTCGATGAGGGACTGGGGCCGGATGACAAACACGCACCGCTCCGCGCCGGTGAGCACGCAGTTTGTCTTTTCGACGTCGGCGTCCAGCACCTGCCGGATGACGGCCTGGTCGATGGTGCAGATCTCCGGATGGCGCTGGCCGATGCGGACGTAGGGGCAATTGTACTCGGTCAGCTGGATGGTCTCGCCGACGCGGTTCCACTTGGCCATGAAGCCCTCGGCCCCCAGCATCTGCACGAGCAGCTCCATCTTCTCTTCCAGGCTGCGGCCGTGCATGCGCTGGGCGTACTCGGCCACCATGCCCTCCGCCATGCCCGTAAAGATGTTCTCGATGACATTGGGGGACAGGGAGGCCTTCAGCTCATCCAGCAGGCGCTCGCTGAATTGGAAGTACTTGGCCGGGAAGCGCTCCTGGGCGGCGTCGGTGAGCGAGTAGGCCAGGTGCGGGCGGCCGACGCCGCGGCGCACCTCCACCGAGCGCAGCAGGCCGTCGGCCTGGAGCGCCGAGACATGGTGGCGCACCGAAACCGCCGAGATGCCCAGCGTTTCGGCCAGCTCGGCGATGGTCGCCTGGGTGTTGGTGCGGATGTGCCGCAGGATGTGTTCGCGCGTCGTGCTCATAGACAATCCGCCCGAATTATAGCGAGATTCGGAGATACTGTCAATAAAAACGATATTTATATGAATTATTGACACTAGCGGGAGGCGGGTGCTATAATCTCGGCGCACGGGAAGATTGACTCCGCTCAACATCCGCGCTGAAGCGCGTCTTCGCAAGGAGAACCTATTCCATGACCGCCGTCCTTGAAATCCGCAACCTGCACGTCTCGGTTGAGGATAAGCCCATCATCAAAGGCCTGAATCTGACGATCCGCCAGGGCGAGATCCACGCCCTGATGGGGCCGAACGGCACCGGCAAGTCGACGCTGGCCTACACGTTGCTGGGCCACCCCAACTACACCGTCACCGCCGGCCAGATGATCTTTAAGGGCGTTGACCTGCTGGAGCTGGAGCCGGACGAGCGCGCGCGCCTGGGCTTGTTCCTGGCCTTCCAGTATCCGGTAGCCATTCCGGGTGTCTCGGTGGCCAACTTCCTGCGCACAGCTATCAATTCCCGCCGGCGCGCCAACAACCCGGACGACAAGGGCATCTCGATCCCTGAGTTCCGCAAGCTGCTCAAGGGCAAGATGGACCTGCTGCAGATGCAGCACGATTTCGCCGGCCGCTACCTGAACGACGGCTTCTCCGGCGGCGAGAAGAAACGCGCCGAGATCCTGCAGCTGGCCACCCTGGAGCCTGAGATCGCGGTGCTGGACGAGACCGACTCCGGTCTGGACATCGACGCGCTGCGCATCGTGGCCTCCGGCGTCAACACGCTGGCCGGGCCGAAGCTGGGCGTGCTGGTGATCACCCACTACCAGCGCATCCTGACCTATATCAAGCCGCAGTTCGTGCACATCATGATGGGCGGCCGCATCGTCGAGTCCGGCGGCGCCGACCTGGCCTTGCATCTGGAAGAGCACGGCTACGATTGGGTGCGCGAGAAGTATTCCGAGAAGACGGAGTAGCCCGGATGTCGACCCAAAACGAAGAACTGGCCAAGCTCAGCGAATATAAATACGGCTTCCGGGACGACGTTCAATACACCTTCCGCTCGCGCCAAGGCCTGAACGCGGAGGTGGTCACCGAGCTCTCGCGCATGAAGGGCGAGCCGCAGTGGATGCTGGACTTCCGCTTGAAGGCGCTGGACGTCTTCAACAAGAAGCCCATGCCCACCTGGGGCGGGGACATCCAGCTCAATTTCGACGAGATCACCTACTACACCCGGCCGTCCGATAAGACCGAGGCCAGCTGGGACGACGTGCCGGCCGATATCAAGAATACCTTCGACAAGCTCGGCATCCCCGAGGCGGAGCGCAAGTTCCTGGCCGGCGTCGGCGCCCAGTACGAATCCGAGATGGTCTATCACAGCGTCCAGAAGCACCTGGAAGAGCAAGGCGTGATCTTCCTGAGCTCGGACGACGGCCTGCGCCAGCACCCGGACCTGTTCCGCGAGCATTTCGGCAAGGTCATCCCGCCCACCGACAACAAGTTCGCGGCCTGCAACAGCGCGGTCTGGTCGGGCGGGTCGTTTGTGTACGTCCCCAAGGGCGTGAAGGTGGAGATGCCGCTGCAGGCTTACTTCCGGCTGAACGCCGAGGGCACCGGCCAGTTCGAGCGCACCTTGATCATCGTGGACGAGGGCGCCCAGGTGCATTACGTGGAAGGCTGCACGGCCCCCACCTATTCACGCGACTCGTTCCACTCCGGGGTGATCGAGATCATCGTCAAGCAGGGCGCGCGCTGCCGCTACTCCACCATCCAGAACTGGTCCAGCAACGTCTACAACCTGGTCACCCAGCGCGCGGTGGTGCACGCCGGCGCGACCATGGAATGGGTGGACGCCAACCTGGGCTCCAAGCTGACGATGAAATACCCGTCCTGCTACCTGGTGGGCGAGGGCGCGCACGGCGAGATCCTGTCGATGGCCTTCGCCGGGCCGGGCCAGCACCAGGATACCGGCGGCAAGATCATCCACGGCGCCGCCAACACCTCCAGCAAGATCACGTCCAAGTCCATCAGCAAGAGCGGCGGGCGCGCCTCCTACCGCGGTCTGCTCAAGGTCTATAAGGGCGCGCACGGCGTCAAGTCCAGCGTCGTCTGTGACGCCTTGCTCATCGACGACCAGAGCCGCTCCGACACCTACCCGGTGATCGAGATCGACGAAGACGACGTGACCATCGGCCACGAGGCGTCCGTCTCCAAGGTCGGCGAGGACCAGCTCTTCTATCTGATGAGCCGCGGCCTGGACGAGGAAGCCGCGACGTCGATGGTGGTGTCTGGCTTCATCGAGCCCCTGGTCAAGGAGCTGCCGATGGAGTACGCGCTGGAGATGAACCGCCTGATCCAGCTGCAGATGGAAGGCAGCGTCGGCTGAAAATGAAGGCTGCGCGCCGGAGGCCGGCTGGGCGCCCGCCGGCAATCGTCGTTCGCCTGTAGAAACTCCTATGGCTATCACCGAAACTTCCACCAAACCCGTGCCCGCTAACGGCACGCCCTATCCGCGCACGATCATCACCACCGGCCGCAAGAAGGACGAGCCGGCCCAGGCCGATTTGCCCGTCAGCCGCGCGGACGTCCTGGCCGCTTCCAAGTTCAAGCGCGACCCCGACTGGTACGCGCGCCGGCGCTTGGCGGCCCTCAAGCAGTACCAGGCCACGCCGATGCCGGCGCTCACCGATGAGGCCTGGCGCCGCACCGACCTGCGCGGCTTCAAGTGGGGCGAGGTCGTCTTCCCGCACCAGGCCCCGCGCGCCGATAAGGCCGCGCGCATCCCGGCTTCGCTGCTCAAGCCGCTGGCCGGCCGCGCGCAGGGCGGCCAGTTGGTGACGGTCGGCGGCCAGACCGAGCGCTACGAGCTCAACGCCGCGCTGAAAAAGCAGAAGGTCATCTTTACGGACTTCTTCACCGCCGCCAAGAAGTACCCGGACCTGGTCAAGAAGCACCTCGCCAAGGTGGTGCCCATCCGCGAGGGCAAGTTTGCGGCCCTGGCCGAGACGCTGGCCGATTATGGCCTGTTCATCTACGTCCCCAAGGGGGCCCAGCTGGCGCTGCCGTTGCACTCGGTGGCCTGGCTCAGCGGCGCCGCGCACTTTGGCCGCGTCCTGATCGTGGTGGACGATGGCGCCTCGGCCACGGTGGTCCACGAGACCGCGTCGCCGGGCTCGGCGCACGCCCGCGCCGCCCTGCATGCCGCCACCGTCGAGGTGAGCGTCGGCAAGCGCGCCCACCTGACCTTCGTCGAACTGCAGTCGCTGGGCGAGCACGTCTGGAACTTCACCCATGAGCGCGTGCGCGTCGGCCGTGACTCCAAGGTGGACTGGATCTTTGTGGCCCAGGGTTCGCGCCTGACCAAGAACTTCTCCGAGATCGACCTGGACGGCGAGGGCGCCACCGGCAAAATGTCCGGCTACTACTTCACCGACGGCGAGCAGCACTTGGACCATGACACGCAGCAGAACCACAACGCGCCGCTGACCACCAGTGACCTGCTGTTCAAGGGCGCGCTGAAGGACAAGAGCCGCTCGGTCTGGCAGGGCATGATCTACGTCGCGCCCGGCGCCCAGAAAACCGACGGCTACCAGGCCAACCGCAACCTGGTGCTCAGCCCGGCGGCGCGCGCGGACTCGATCCCGGGCCTGGAGATCATGGCCGACGACGTGCGCTGCACGCACGGCGCCACCGTGGGCCAGCTGGAGCAGGAGCACATCTTCTACCTGATGGCGCGCGGCCTGAGCCGCCGCGAGGCGGAGCGCCTGCTGGTGGACGGCTTCTTCGACCCGATCTTGCAGCGCATCCCATTCGAGGGCGTGCGCGAGCGCCTGAAGCGCTCGATCGAAGCCAAGATGGGCTGAGGCGCCGGCCGGTTGGATTAAAATGCGCCGATCCAAGTTCAGCCCCGGAGAACGGGTGGAAGTTCGCTGCCATCACGGCCAAGGCGGCCAGATCCAGCACGGCTGGGTGGCGGGTGAGGTCGTGCAGGCGGATCAGCGCATGGCCGCCATCCGCTTCGCCGTCGACGTGTATTCCAGCAATGGCTGGCTCATACCGGAACGGATCTTGTGGTGCGCGCACGGCTCGCCCAACCTGCGCCGCCCGGCGCCGGAGGCGGCTTGAGCGGGGCGGGGCGCTCCCAGGTCTGCCTGTGTAGCGGCGCAGACGGGCCGCGGTAGGCGGCGGCTCGTCTGCGGACCCGCGCGCCTACGCGTCAACCTCGCCCGCATCTCCCGGAAACTGCTTGCCCAATTGAGGTGGAATGTCATGAGCACCGCTTACGCCCGTCCTGATTTCCTGGTCGACACGCACTGGGTGGCCGATCACGCCCACGATCCCGGCGTCCGCATCGTCGAATCCGATGAGGACATCCTGCTCTACGATCAAGGCCATGTCCCCGGCGCGGTCATGATCGACTGGATCCAGGACCTGAACGACCGCGTCCGCCGTGACTACCTGGACCGGGCCGGCTTTGAGGCGCTGCTGTCCGCCAAGGGGATCGCCAACGACACCACCGTGGTCTTCTACGGCGACAAGAACAACTGGTGGGCCTGCTACGCCTTCTGGGTCTTCCAGCTCTTCGGCCACACCCACGCCAAGATCATGAACGGCGGCCGCAAGAAGTGGGTGGACGAGGGGCGGCCGCTCTCCAAGGAAGTGCCGACCTATCCACGGACCGCCTACAAGGCCCAGGAGCGGGCCGATTACAAGATCCGGGCCTTCCGCGACCAGGTGCTGACGCACGTGCAGGCGCGCGGCCCGCTGGTGGATGTGCGCTCGCCCAAGGAGTACACCGGCGAACTGCTCCACATGGAGCAGTATCCCCAGGAAGGCGCGCTGCGCGGCGGGCACATCCCCGGCGCCCGCAGCATCCCGTGGGCGCGCGCCGTGGCCGACGACGGCACCTTCAAGTCGGTCGAAGAGCTCAAGCAGATCTACGAGGTCGAGAACGGTCTGGCGCCGGATCAGAACGTCATCGCCTATTGCCGCATCGGCGAGCGCTCCTCGCACACCTGGTTCGTGCTGACGTATCTGCTCGGCTATCCGAACGTCCGCAACTACGACGGCTCGTGGACCGAGTGGGGCAACCTGGTCGGGGCGCCCATCGAGAAGTGACCCACTTGCCGGTGGACAGTGACCAGTGGCCCCGCGCCACTGGTCACTGACGGCTGTTCACTGATCCCGCCATGCCCACCCGCCAAGAATCCATCGACTTCATCCTGGACCACTACGAGCACCCGCGCCATCGCGGCACGTTGGACCACGCCGACCTGGTTCTGCGCGGCGGCAACCCCGGCTGCGGGGATGTGGTCACGTACTACCTGAGGCTGGACGGGGACGCCCGCGTGGCCGACGTGGCCTTTGAGGGCGAGGGCTGCACCATCAGCCAGGCGGCCGCCTCGGTCGTCACCGACCTGATCCTGGGCCGGACGCTGGCCGAGATCGCGGCGCTGGATCAGAACACGCTGCTCGAACAGCTTGGCCGCGAGGTGGTCTCCACCCGCCTCCGCTGCGCCACCTTGGCGCTCAACACGCTCAAATCGGCCGAACAGCCGCGCCGCGCCGGACTGGGCGCGTGAAAGGCCGCTCGGTGTTATGATTGCCGCCGATGTCTGAACTGCCTCACCGCACCATCGCCCAGTGCCGGGCCGATTTCCCCATCCTGCAGCGCGAAGTCCATCCGGGGGTGCCGCTGGTCTACCTGGACTCGACCGCCACCGCCCAGAAGCCCGAGCACGTGATCGCGGCCATGGACCGCTACTACCGCCGGTCCAACGCCAACGTCCATCGCGGCATCCACGCCCTGGCCGAGGAGGCCACGGCCCTGTATGAAGCCGCCCGCGACCGCGTGCAGCACTTCATCAACGCCCGCACGCGCAAAGAAGTCATCTTCACGCGCAACGCCAGCGAGGCTATCAACCTGGTGGCCCAGACGTGGGGCCGTCGCACGATCAGGTCTGGGGACCTGATCGTGCTTACGGAGATGGAGCACCACTCCAACCTGGTGCCCTGGCAGATGCTGGCCGCCGAGACCGGCGCCCGGCTGGAGTTCATCCCGGTCACCGACGCCGGCGAGCTGGACCTGGCCGAGTTCGAACGCCTGCTGGCGCGGGCGCCCAAGCTGGTGGCGCTGACGCACATGAGCAACGTGCTCGGCACCATCAACCCGGTCCGCGCCATCGCGGCCCAGGCGCACGCCGCGGGCGCCCTGGTGCTGGTGGACGGCGCGCAGTCGGTGCCGCACTTCGCCGTGGACGTGCAGGCGCTGGACGTGGACTTCCTGGCCTTCTCCAGCCACAAGATGTGCGGGCCGACCGGTATCGGCGTGCTGTGGGGCCGGCAAAGCCTGTTGGAGGCCATGCCGCCGTTCCTGGGCGGCGGCGACATGATCAAGCGCGTCTACCTGCGCGAGTTCAAGACCGCCGATCTGCCGTACAAGTTCGAAGCCGGCACGCCGGCCATTGCCGAGGCGGTGGGCTTGGGCGCGGCCGTGGAGTATCTCGAGTCGATCGGCCTGGACGCCATCGCCCAGCACGAGCACGCGCTCACGGCCTATGCGCTGGAGCGGCTGGAGGAAGTGCCGGGCGTCACGGTGTACGGCCCGCCGGCCGAGAAGAAGGGCGGGGTGGCCGCCTTCACGCTGGACGGCGTGCACCCGCACGATATCGCCCAGGTGTTGGACCGGCACGGCGTGGCTGTCCGCGCCGGCCACCACTGCGCCATGCCCCTGCACGACCGTTTCAACCTGCCGGCCTCGGCCCGCGCCAGCTTCTACCTGTACAGCACGCCGGCCGACGTGGACCGGCTGGTGGACGGGCTCTACCAAGTGAAAAAGCTGTTTGGAGAGTGACGGCGGCCGAAAGACGGAAGACGAAGCCCCGCCCCGTTCGTCCTTCGCCCTTTGGCCCGGCGTCCGCTGCTATGGACGATTTCTACCGCGAACTGATCCTCGATCACTACAAGAACCCGCGCAACCGGGGCACGCTGGACCCGCACGACTTCTCGTACTCGGACGAGAACCCGCTGTGCGGCGACCAGCTGCGCATCGACGTGCGCCTGGATGAGCAGCAGCGCGTGAAAGAGGTGGCGTTCAGCGGGCGCGGCTGCGCCATCTCCCAGGCGTCGGCGTCACTGCTGACTGAGCGCATCCTGGGGATGGCGCTGGAAGAAGTCAAGCAGCTGACCAAGGAAGACATCCTGGAACTGCTCGGCATCGAGCTCACCCCGGTCCGGCTGAAGTGCGCGCTGCTGTCGCTCAAGGTGCTCAAAGCCGGGGCGTACGGGCTGGAAGGGGCCGCCTACTCGGACGACGAGTGAGGCCGCGGCGCCGCCGGGCTATTTCCATCAACGGGCCGGCCGCCTGCGGCCGCGCCGATCACGAGGAGAGGTATGGTTTATTACGATAAGGTTGACCCGGCGACAGCCGACTACATCGCCGTCGCCACGCTGGCCGAGCTGCCCAACGGCGCGCGCAAGATCGTCGAGATCGACGGCAAGGCCATCGCGGTCTTCAATATCGCCGGCGGCCTGTACGCCATCGCCGACGTCTGCTCGCACGACGACGGGCCGGTGGCCGAGGGCGAGTTGGACGATCACGCCATCGAGTGCCCGCGCCACGGCGCCCGCTTCGACGTGCGCACCGGCCAGGTGCTGTCTTTCCCGGCCATCGTCGACATCCCGGCCTATCCGGTCAAGGTGGAAGGCCAGACCGTCTTGGTCGGGCTGCCGCCGGCTTGAGCCCGACTGCTGGCTCGGCCCCGGACAACCGCGTCGCGCGCGCGGTTGTCGCGTTTAACGGGGGGTATAATGCGCGCGGTCATCCCCGCTGGACCAGGAACTGCCCGTGACCTCCATCTCCCGCCCGTATCTTCTGATCACGGTCTTCACCGCCGGCATGGTGACGCTGGCCGTCGAGCTTTCGGCCTCGCGCCTGCTGGGCAACATCTTCGGCACCAGCAACCTGGTGTGGGCCAATATCATCGGCCTGATCCTGCTCTACCTGGCCGTCGGCTATTTCATCGGCGGGCGCTGGGCTGACCGTTCGCCGCACCCGCGCACGTTCTACGGCCTGCTGTGCGTGGCGGCCTTCCTGTCCGGCCTGGTCCCGCTGCTGGCGCGGCCGGTGCTGCGCTTCGCGGCGGAGGCCATGGCCAGCCTGGATGCCGCCGTGGCCGGCGGCTCCTTCCTGGGCGTGCTGATCCTGTTCGCGGCCCCGGTCACGCTGCTGGGGTGCGCGTCGCCGTTCGCCATCCGCCTGGCCATCACCGACCCGGCCGAAGCCGGGCGGGTGTCCGGCCGCATCTACGCCATCTCCACCCTCGGCTCGCTGGCCGGCACCTTCAGCCCGGTGCTGATCTTCATCCCGTGGCTGGGCACCACGCGCACCTTCCTGCTCTTTGCCGGCCTGCTCTTCGCGGTGGCTTGGCTGGGCCTCTTCCTGGCGGACCGGCGCCGGGCGGTGCTGGCCCTGATCCTGCCGGCGGTGCTGGCGGTGGCGGCCGCGTTCTCGCTCTCCGGGTCACTGCGCCCGGTGGAGGGCCTAATCCCCGAGTCCGAGGTCGAATCCGAGTACAACTTCATCCAGGTGGTCCAGCGCGGCGAGACGCGTTATCTGCTGCTCAACGAGGCTCAGGGCATCCACTCGGTCTACCATCCGAGCCAGTTGGAGACCTTTGGGACCTGGGATTACTTTCTGGCCGCGCCGTACTTCAACGCCACGCCCGCGCCTGTGACCGGCCTGGCCGTGGTGGGGCTGGCGGCCGGCACCATCCCCAAACAATACACGGCCGTGTACGGCCCGGTGCCCATCGACGGCTTCGAGATCGACGGCGCGATCGTGGCGGCCGGGCGCCAGTACTTCGCCATGAACGAGCCGAACCTGAACGTCTTCGTCGAGGACGGCCGCTGGGGGCTGGCGCACTCGCCGCGGCGGTATTCAGTTATCGCCGTGGACGCCTACCGCTTACCCTACATCCCCTGGCACCTGACGACGCGCGAGTTCTTTCAGGAGACGCGGGACCACCTGACCGACGACGGCGTGCTCGTGATCAACGTCGGCCGGACGTTTACGGACCGGCGGTTGGTGGACGCCATGGCCGGCACGCTGCGGTCTGTGTTCCCGTCCGTGCACGCGGTGGATGTGCCGAACTCGTTCAACAGCCTCCTGTACGCCACGGCCCAGACCACTTGGCCGGCTAACCTGGTGGCCAACCGTGACCGCCTGCCGGCGGACGCGCACCCGCTCCTGCGCAATGTGCTGGACCGGACCGTCGTCAACTTGCAGCCCGACCCGGCCTCCGACGTCGTCTTCACCGACGACTGGGCGCCGATCGAACAACTGACAAACGCTATCGTGATTGACTTCTTCCTGGGCGGCGGCGGCGACTTGTTTGCGCCGTAGGGCCGCGCCTGCAACTCGCCTGTATCGGGGACAAGGTACACTGGCCGTCGGGTAACCGGCGGCCGCCATTGAGGAAGCTGCATGCGCACTATGCCTGACTGGTTGGTTCTGGTCTGCCGGGTCGTCCTGATTATTGGTATCCCAATCGTGTTGACGCTCACGAATGTGCGCCTGTTAATGACGCCGACTTTCCCGGAGATCGAATACGGCCTGGCGGACTTCCCGGCCGATCCCTACGGCTTCACCCAGGCAGACCGCCTGGACTGGGCCAAGCGCTCCATCGACTACATCCTCGGCAACCCGGCGGTGGGGCGGGTGGAGGCCTGGAAGTTCTCGGACGACGGCCGCGCGCCGGCTGGCACGTCGGCGCCGCCCGAGTCGTGCGGGTATTACGGCGACCAGTACGGCGCGCGCGACTGCACGTATTTTTACAATGACCGGGAAGTGCGTCACATGGTGGATGTGCGCAACGTCACTGCCGCCGTCCTCAACGTCTGGGTCATCCTAGGCGTGCTGACTCTGAGCGCGGTGGGTGTGCTCATCTATGCCGGCCAGACGGCCACGCTGCGCTGGAGCCTGCTGACGGGGGCCGGCCTGGCCTGGGTGCTGCTGATTGTCGCCGTCCTCTTCATCGCTCTGGGCTTCCAGCAGTTCTTTACCTACTTTCACCAGGTCTTCTTCCAGGGCGACAGTTGGATCTTTTTGTGGTCGGACTCGCTGATCCGGCTCTTCCCGCTCAAGTTCTGGTTCGACGCCTTTTTGTTTGTTGGCCTATCTACGCTCGCCGAGGCGGCCTTGGTGGCCGCCCTCGCTTGGTGGGCGATACAGTAAGCCGGGTCGGGCGGGTGTGGCCCGCCAACCGTCCTGGGCTGCGGCCCGCGGCGCCGACGCGGTCAGGAGAGTGTCATGTCTATCCGTAACCTCGACAAGATTTTCAAGCCCGAACGCGTGGCCGTCATTGGGGCCAGCGACAACCCCAACAGCGTGGGCTACAACGTCCTGCGCAACATGATCGGCACCGGGTTCAAGGGCACCGTCTACCCGATCAACCCGAAGCGCGAGGCCGTGCAGAGCGTGCCGGCCTTCGCGGACCTGGCGGCGCTGCCCAAGACGCCGGACCTGGCCGTGATCTGCACGCCCGCGCCGACGGTGCCGGGCCTGATCCGGCAGTGCGGCGAGCTCGGTATCCTGGGCGTCGTCATCATCTCGGCCGGCTTCCGCGAGGTGGGGGCCGAGGGCATCGCCCTGGAAGAGCAGGTGAAGGCCGAGCAGGCCAAGTTCGACGGGATGCGCATCATCGGCCCCAACTGCCTGGGCCTGATCACGCCGCGCCTCAAGGTCAACCTGAGCTTCGCCAACGCCGCCATGCCCAAGGAGGGCAGCATCGCCTTCATCTCGCAGTCCGGGGCGCTGTGCACGTCGGTGCTGGACTGGGCCTTGCAGCAGGGCATCGGCTTCTCGTACTTCGTGTCGATCGGCAACATGCTGGACATCACCTTCAGCGACCTGATCGACTACTTCGGCGAGGATCCCGAGACCGAGTCGATGATCCTGTACATCGAGTCGATCACGGACCCGCGCGAGTTCATGTCGGCCTCGCGCGCCTTTTCCCGCACCAAGCCGATCGTGGCCTACAAGTCCGGGCGCTTCGCCGAGTCCGCCAAGGCGGCCGCCTCCCACACCGGGGCGCTGGCCGGCGAAGACAACGTCTACGATGCCGCCTTCCAGCGCGCCGGCATCGAGCGTGTCTTTGACCTGGACGACATGTTCGACTGCGCCCAGCTGCTCGGCCGCCAGAAGCGCCCGCAAGGCCCGCGCCTGGCCATCGTCACCAACGCCGGCGGCCCGGGCGTCATCACCACCGACAAGCTCATCGCCGAGCAGGGCGAGCTGGCCAAGCTGTCCGAGGCAACCATGGAGCAGCTCAACGTGCTGCTGCCGCCGTTCTGGTCGCATAACAACCCCGTCGACGTGCTCGGCGACGCCCCGCCGGAGCGTTACGCCCAGGCCATGAAGGTGGTGCTGGGCGATCCCGGCGTCGACGCCGTCATGGTCATCCTGACGCCGCAGGCCATGACCGACCCGACCGCCACCGCGCGCGTGATCGCCGAGGCCTCGCACAATGCCACCAAGCCGATCCTGGCGGTGTGGATGGGCGGCGAATCGGTGCTGCAGGGCCGCCAGCTGCTCACCGGCGCCGGCATCCCCACCTACGTGCGGCCCGGCCCGGCCGTGCGCGCCTTCATGCACCTGGTCTCCTATGCCCGCAACCTGGAAGTGCTGTACGAGACCCCGCGCGATATCCCGGTGGAGATCACGCTGGATCAGCGCCAGTCCAACAATCTGCTGGCGGCCGTGCCGCCGGAAGGCGAGCCGGTGCTGTCTGAGGCCGCTTCCAAGGCGCTGCTGAGCACCTACGGCATCCCGGTCATCCAGCCGCAGGATGCGCGCAGCGCCGACGCGGCCGCGCGCCTGGCCAAGGAGATGGGCTACCCGGTGGTGCTCAAGGTGCTCTCGCCGCAGATCACGCACAAGACCGACGTCGGCGGCGTGGTGCTCAACCTGCAGACCGAGGCCGAGGTGCGCGCCGCCTTTGAGCGCATCGTCACGTCGGCCCGTGAGAAGCGCCCGGACGCCGACGTCCAGGGCGTGACCGTGCAGAAGATGGTGGACACGCGCCGCGGCACCGAGCTGATCGTCGGCGCCAAGCGCGACGCCGTGTTTGGCTCGATCCTGCTGGTGGGCATGGGCGGCATCACGGCCGAGCTGTTCAAGGACCGCGCCCTGGGCCTGCCGCCGCTGAACGAGCGGCTGGCGCGGCGCATGCTCGAGTCGCTCAAGTCCTGGCCGCTGCTGCAGGGCTACCGCGGCCGGCCCGGCGCCGACCTAGACCGGCTGATCGAAGTGCTCATGCGTTTCTCGTACCTGATCGCCGACCACCCGGAGATTACGGAGCTGGACATTAACCCGCTCCTGGCGACGCCGAACGACGTTATCGCCCTGGATGCCCGCGTGGTGGTGGATCGCGCCTATCAGGCCGGCGGCCGGCGCTTCGCGCACCTGGCCATCCGGCCGTATCCGGAAGAATACGTGAAGCCGGCGCAGTTGCCGTCCGGTCAGACCGTGACGCTGCGCCCGCTCAAGCCCGAGGACGAGCCGCTCTGGCGCGAGCTGGTGGGGCGCTGCTCCACCGAGACCATCCGCTTCCGCTTCCGCTACCTCTTCAAGGAAGCCACGCACGACATGGCGCGGCGCTTCGTGTTCACCGATTACGACCGCGAGATGGCGATCATGGCCGAGACGACGGAGGGCGGTGAGCGCCGCTTCGTGGGGGCGGTGCGCCTGGTGGCCGACCGCACTGGCGAGAGCGTGGAGTATGCGGCGCTGGTGGAGGACGCCTGGCAGGGCCAGGGCCTGGGCAGCGTGCTGACGGATTACGGGCTGGAAGTGGCCAAGCGCTGGGGCTTCAAGCGGGTCACGGCCGAGACTACGCACGACAACGTCCGCATGATCAAGACGCTGCAGAAGCGCGGCTTCGCCATGCAGAAGAGCGAAGGCACGGAGGTGCTGTACAGCAAGGCGCTCTAAGCCAGCGCCTACAGCGCGCCGGCTCAGGCGCGGCGCGTCACCAGAACGCCGTGCCGGGCTCGCCCTTGAACGGGCCGACGACTCCCGACGTGATCCAGCCGCCGTAAAAGCCGCCCGGCTGAGGCGCCACGCGCTCGCCGTCCACGTAACAGGCGTCCATCAGTTGGGCGTAAAAGGCGAGGTGGCCGCGCAAGGCCGCGAAGGCCGGCGCCGGCTCAGCATAAAACCAGGCCGCGTCCGGCACTACCCGCTCACCCACTTGGAGCGTGTAGTAGCCGGCGCGGCCTTTCCATTCGCACAGCGACCCGCGCGGGCTGGGACGCAGATACTGGCGCTGGACGTCATCCGGCGGAAAGTAGTAGGTGGGCGGGTGGCTGGTCTCCAGCACGCGCCAGGCGCGGCGTGTCTCGGCGACGACCACGCCGCCTAGAACCACCTGAAGGTGGTGGGCGGCTTGTTCCAGGCGCGGCGGGCGCGGGTAATCCCAGACCGATTCTTGGCCCGGCCCGGGCGGGATGCGGTGGGGCGGCATGGCTCCTCCTGAATGACACCCTAACTGTATCGCCGTCGTCCCGGCCAGCCGTCCGCGCTCAGCGGTTTCTCATATGCCGCGCGCTGGCCGGGCCTCTGCATTTCTGCTAGGATAACGCCCATGCCTTTGTCGTGGACGGCCCTGGCCGAACAACTGGGCACCTTCACCACCGTCTTCCTGGGTATCTTCGTGGAGGCCGCGCCCTTTTTGATGCTGGGCACGCTGGCCTCCGGCCTGGTGGAGGTGTTCTTCAACCAGAACGACCTCAGCCGCCTGGTGCCGCGCAATCCTTTGGGCGCCGCCGTGGTCGGCAGCGTGATGGGGCTCGTCTTCCCGGTCTGTGAGTGCGGCGTGGTGCCGTTAACCCGACGGCTGGTGCGCAAGGGGCTGCCGCTCTCCGCCGGCGTCGCCTTCCTGCTGGCGGCCCCGGTCTTCAACCCCATCGTCATCGCCAGCACGCTGGCCGCCTTCGGTCCCGGCCCCGTCCTGTACGGCCGCCTCGGCCTGAGCCTGCTGATCGCCGTGTCCACCGGCGCCGTCTTCGCCTTCCAGCGCCACCCGGAACGGCTGCTGCTGGCCGCCAGCCTGCCGGGCGTGTCCGGCGGCAGCCATGATCTGCCCGTGGCCCTGCCGGCGCCGCGCGCACCCCTGGCAAGCCGGCTGGGGCGCGTGCTCACCATCGCGGTCGACGAGTTTTTTGAGATGGGCCGTTACCTGGTCATGGGCGGCCTGCTGGCGGCGTTGATGCAGACCTTCCTGCCGCAAAGCGTGCTGCTCGGCGTCAGCGCCGGCCCGGTGGTTTCGGTGCTGGTGCTGGTGGCGCTGGCGGTGCTGCTCTCGATCTGCTCCACCGTGGACGCTTTCATCGCCCTGGCCTTCGCCGGCACCTTCACCACCGGCTCGCTGCTGGCCTTCTTGGTCTTCGGGCCGATGGTGGACATCAAGAGCACGCTCATGTTCCTGGGCGTCTTCAAACGCCGGACGGTGGCGTATCTGATCCTGCTGCCGCTGCTGATGAGCCTGCTGGCCGGGATTTTCATCAACCTTAACACCACCTGGTAGCCCGGCGGCCAGGCCACGACGAAGGTCCCCATGGCGGTTCGACTTTATCGGTTCACCCAGGTCCTGATTATGGCCGCGCTCGGCCTGCTGCTGACCTACAAGCTTTGGACCGGGAACATCTACTTCTACATCAACGAGCGCTTCCAGCCGCTGATTGTCTTCGGCGCGGCTGCCGCCCTGTTGCTGGCCGCCGGCGCGGCCTGGCGCTGGCGCCGGGGTGAGGCCGCGGGCGACCACGCGCACGACCATGACCATGATCATGACCATGACCACGGCCCGGCGCGCTTCCCGGTGTGGACCGTGGCCTTGGTGGCGCTGCCGATCGGGCTGGGGCTGCTTGTCCCGGCGCGGCCGCTGGGCGCCAGCGCCATCGACAGCAAAGGTCTGAATGCGCCGCCGCCGCTCACCGTCAGTGGCGGCGGGCCGGCCACCACGCTCGAGATCGCGCCTGAGCAACGCACCATCCTGGACTGGGTGCGCGCCTTCAACTATGCCGAGGACACGTCCGTCTTCACCGACCAGCCCGCCGACGTGATCGGCTTCGTCTACCGCCGCGCCGGGCTGACGCCGACCCAGTTCCTGGTGACGCGTTTCACGGTCACTTGCTGCGCCGCGGATGCCTCCGGCGTCGCCCTGCTCGTGGACTGGCCGGACGCCGGCCAGCTCAGCGAGAATGTCTGGGTGCGTGTCCGCGGCCCGGTGCAGGCGGTGGAGTTCGACGGCCGGCCGCTGCCCTTGATCGCGGCCGCCAGCGTCGAGATCGTCGACCAGCCCGAGCACCCGTACATGTACCCGTGAGGGCCAGCCTGAAAGGACCGCCGGAGCGCGCACCCCGAACGGAGCCGCCCCGCGGCGCAGGCGAAGCGCGCTAGCGCGTTCGAGAGGCGCTCAGGCTAATTCCAACCGGCTGGCCCCTGTCACCGGATGCAGGCTATGCGTTTTGATCGTTTCGATTATCTGGTCTGGTCTGTCCTGGCCGCTCTGACCCTCGCCATCGGCGGCGTCATTCTGGCCGGCGACCGAGTCGGCGCCCGCGTCGCCCAGGCCCTGCCGGCCGGCGGCGAGATCGGCGCGTACGGGCCGCTCGGCCTGCAGTTCGCCCAGACGATGCGGGCCGAAACGGTGGAAACGCGCTTCGAGATCGACCCGCCCGTGCCCGGCGCCTTCAGCTGGGAGGCCGACCAGCTCTGGTTCACGCCCGCCCAGCCCTTGCAGCCCGGCGTCACCTACACCGTCCGCCTGCAGCCGGGCGCCTTGGCCCGCGACGGCCGCGAGTCCAAGCAGACCTGGACCGGGCAGTATCGCGTGCGTGCGCCCTGGGTGGTGTACATGGCCTCGGTCTCCGGCCCGCGCGAGGTCTGGCGGGTGCCGGCCACCGGCGGCTCGCCGGAGCAGCTCACTTTCACCGAAGGCCGCGTCTACGATTTCGCCGTCGCCCCGGACGGCGAGCAGATCGTCTACAGCGTGGTCAACCCCCAGAACGGCGCGGACCTGTGGCTGATGGGGCGGGCTGGTGAAAATCCCCGCCAGCTCCTGAATTGCGGCGCGGACCTGTGTACGGTGCCGGCCTGGGCGCCGACGGCCGGCCGCATCGCCTACAGCCGGGAGCCGGCCGGGCTGACGCCGGGCTCCCCCAACGGCCCGCCCCGCGTGTGGACGGTGGATCCACTCTCCGGGCAGACGGCGCCGCTCTACCAGGACTCGCAGATCCTGGGCTATGGCCCGGTCTGGTCGCCGGACGGGCGGCGCCTGGCCTTCTTCGACGGCAGCAGCAGCAGCATCCGCATGCTCGATGTCACCACCAGCCGCGAGATGCTGGTGAAGACGCTGATGGGCACGGTCGGGGCCTGGGCGCCGGACGGCCAGCGCCTGGTTTACAACGACATGAACCTGGAGACCGGCCGGCCCTACGTCACGCTGGCCGTGGCCGACTTCGACGCCCAGACGCTCACGCCGCTGCTGGGCCAGGAGCCGAACTGGGCTGATTACAGCGTCCCGGCCTGGTCGCCGGACGGGGCCTGGCTGGCGCTGGGGCTGCGCGCCGCCACCAGCGGCCCCACCAAGCAGATCTGGTTGATGCGCCCGGACGGGAGCGAGGCGCGCGCCGTGACCGACGACGCCCTGTACACTTTCGGCGGTTACCGCTGGGACCCGTGGGGCACGGCCCTGGTCCTGCAGCGCTTCGAGATGAACAAGCCGTACGCCACGCCGGAAGTGCTGGTGTGGACGGCCGCCACGAACACGCTGCTGCCGTTGGTGCCAGACGGCTCCACGCCCGAGTGGCTGCCGTAGCGGCCAGCGCCTTCAGAATCAAAAAAGCCGACGGCGGCCGCCCTCGGCTTGGAAGTCACTCAGTTGTCGCGGCGGCGGACGCTGATCGGCCGCCGGAGACCGCCGGACCAGGCCCTAGTAGTCGTGCACGGCCCGGGCCAGCGCCGGCGCGCCGGGCGCGGTCTGGAGCTGGTCGATGCGGCGCTGCAGGTAAGGCGAGAAGTGGCCCGCGTAACGGGCCTGCAGCTCCGGCAGCATCCAGTCGTTGCCGGTGACGCGCCCGCGGCAGCGCGGCGACCCGCACTGGCACTCGAACTCGTCGTAGGGGCTGCCGTCCGACATGGCGTAGTCGAAGCAGATCTCCTCGCCCGGCTCGACATCGCGCAGCGCGACCACGCTGATCTGGCCGGCCAGGCCCGCGTTTGGCTCGCACGAGTGATTGATATAGTCGGCGTCGCCGGTGACCACCGAAGCCAGGTACAGGCCCTCTTCGACCTGCACGCTGTGTTGTTGCTGCTGCAGCGGCAGCCGGCGCAAAGCCTCCAGCGTCATGATGACGCCGCCCCAGACCATCAGCAGCTCGCCCTTCTCCACGAAGGTGTGAGCGTAGACGCCCATGCCGCCCTTTTCCGGATGGGCCTGCGCGTGCAGCCGAGGGTTGAGGTAGTGCAGATTGTCAAACATGCCGTCGTCCTTTCGGGCAAATGAGATTTGCCGCCCAGTCCGGGCGGCAGGGCCCGGATAGACGGCAAAGAAGCCAAGCGCGGTGTTTGACGTCCAGCGCTGAGGCGGAAGATTACAACAATCGGCCCGAATTGCAAGGGTCAGGCGCGCGCCGACGGAAATTTTAAGGCGGTCGGCGCCGGCTGGCGGGCTGGGTATAATCCAAGACAATGCAAATCAGCCGCAACCTATACTGTGTCCCGGGCGTCATCGCCAACGTCTTTGTGGTGGTGGACCCGGACGGTCTGACGTTGGTGGACACCGGCCTGCCGTACAGCCAGCGCCGGATCCTGGGCTATCTGGCGCACCTGGGCTACACGCCGTCCGCCGTGCGCCGCATCCTGGTGACCCACGCCGACCGCGACCACATGGGCAGCGTCGCCGCCCTGCGCGCGGCGACCGGCGCGCGCGTGTTCGCCGGCCGGCTGGAGGGGGAGGCCATGGCGCGCGGCCGCCAGACCCGCTACCTCGAGCTGCGCGGCTGGATGCGCTGGACGTTCCGGCTGCTGAGCCGCTTTCTGTTCGCCAAAGCCCGGCCGGCCGCCCCGGACGAGTATCTGCAGGACGGCCAGACCCTGCCCGTGCTGGGCGGCCTGCAGGCGCTGGACACGCCCGGCCATACGCCCGGCCACGTCTCGTTCTACGCGCCGCAGGCCGGCGTGCTCTTTGCCGGCGACTCGCTGCGGTCGCTGGGCGGCCGGCTGCGCGTTTCCAGCGGCGTCAACACCGCCGACGAAGCGCTGGCGCGCGCCTCGGCGCGCCGCCAATTGGCGCTGCGGCCACGCCTGATCTGCACCGGCCACGGACCTGTCATCGAGGCGGGGCCCGCGGTCCCGGTTGGAGGACTCTCCCTATGAAGAAGAACCGGACGGTCTTGGAAGCGAAGCGTCTGGAGATCTACGGCTGCCGGCCGGAGACGACGCTGCGCGCGGCGGCGGCGCGCATGACGGAACTCCAGATCAGCGCGCTGGTCGTCGTCGACGCGAGCGAGGACCTGCACGGCATCATCACCCGCACCGACCTGGTGCGCGCCCACCTGGCGCACGACGATTGGAGCAGCCGGCCAGTGTCTGAGCACATGACGCGGGAGGTGGCCACAGTAGCGCCGACCACGCCGCTCAAAGACGTGGCCCAGGTGCTGCTCGACCGGCATATCCACCGCGTCGTCGTCGTCCAGAGCGAGGGCGGCCGGCGCCGCCCGGTGGCCGTGGTCTCGGCCTCCGACCTGATCTACCACATGCTCCAGGACTGATGGACCTTTCCGCCACGATCAATCTGCTGGGGCGCCTGCTCGGCGACGTGATCTGCGAGCAGGAGGCGGTGGCGCTCTTCGACACCGAGGAGCGCATCCGCGCGCTGGCCAAGGCCCGGCGCGGCGGCGACCCGGCCGCGGCGGCCGCGCTGACGGCCGAGGTGCGCGCGCTGGCCCCGGACGCCGCGCGGGTGGTGGCCGCCGCCTTTACCCTGTACTTCGACCTGGTCAACCTGGCCGAGGAAGCCAACCGCGTGCGCGCCCTGCGGCAGCGGGAGCGCGAGCTGGGCGCGGCCCCGCCGCCCGAGTCCGTGGCCGAAGCCGTGGCCGCGCTTCAAGCGCGCGGCGTGAGCGCCGCGCAGATGGCCGCCCTGCTGGAGCGCCTGCGCATCGAGCTGGTGCTGACCGCGCATCCCACCGAGGCCAAGCGGCGCACGATCCTGTCCAAGCTCGGCCGCCTCACGGCCAGCTTGCGCGCGCTGGACGACAGCGACCTGCTGCCGCGCGAGCGCGAGGCCCACCTGGCCGCCCTGCGCGCCGAGATCACGGCCCTGTGGCTGTCTGACCGCGCCCGCACCGCCCGCCCGGCCGTGACCGACGAAGTCCGCACCGGCCTGTACTACGTGGACGAGGTCTTCTGGACGGCCGTGCCGCGCCTGTACGCGGACCTGGACGCCGCCCTGGCCCAGCACTATCCCGGCCTGGCCGCGCCTACCGGCTGGCTGACGCTGGCCTCCTGGATCGGCGGCGACCGCGACGGCAACCCGAACGTCACCGCGGCCGTGACCGCCGAGACATTGCGTCTGCACCGCGGCCTGGCGGTTGAACATCACCGCCGCTCGCTGCAGGATTTGGCCCGGCGTTTGAGCGCGAGTGCGCGGCGCGTCCCGCCGCCGCCGGCGCTGGAGGCCTGGCTGGCCAGCCGGCGGCCGCTGCCGCCGCACGTGCAGTACCTCGAGAACCGTTACGCGGCCGAGCCCTACCGGTTGGTGCTCTCCCTGCTGGCCGCCGACTTGGAGCAGGCCTCGCGCGACGACATGACGGCGCGCCTGTTGGAGACGGCCCCGCACACCGCCCGCGCTCACCTGAATGATTTTGTCGAGCCGCTCAACCGCCTGGAACAAGCCCTGCCGGCGCGCCTGGCCGCCCTCACGCGCCAGACGGTCCACCGGCCGCTGGAGGTCTTCGGCCTGCACGCCGCCCGCCTCGACGTGCGTGAGGAGTCCGGCCGGCTGGCGGCGACCGTGGGTGAGCTGCTGCGCGCCCTCAACTTGAGCCTGATCTTTCAGCAGGAGGCCGAGCCCATCCGGCGCACCATCCTGATCGATCTGCTGCGCGAGCCGCGCCCGCCGACGCTGGCCGCCAACCCCGGCGTCACCGCCGAGACCGCCGAGACCTGGGCGCTGTTTCGGTTGTTGGCCCGCGCCAAAGCGCTCTACGGCCCGGAGCTGCTCGGGCCGTTCATCATTTCGATGACGCGCGGCGCCGCCGACGTGCTCACGGTGCTGCTGCTGGCGCGCTGGGCCGGCTGCGCCGACGGCCTCTCGATCGTGCCGTTGTTTGAGACCGTGGATGACCTGGAGGCCGCGCCGCGCATCCTGGCCGACCTGTTCACGCTGGACACATATCGCGACCATCTGGCCCAGTGCGGCGGCGAGCAGATGGTCATGATCGGCTACTCTGATAGCAACAAGGACGGCGGCTACCTGGCCGCCAACTGGGCGCTCTACCAGGCCCAGGCGGCGGTGGCGCGCGTGTGCCGCGAGCACGGCGTGCAGTTGACGCTCTTTCACGGCCGCGGCGGCACGGTGGCGCGCGGCGGCGGGCCCGCCAACCGCGCCATTCGCGCCCAACCGCCTGGCACACTGGACGGCCGTTTCCGCGTCACGGAGCAGGGCGAAGTGCTGGCCTCGCGCTACGCCGACCCGGATTTGGCGCACCGCCATCTCGAGCAGATCGCGCACGCCGTGTTGTTGGCCAGCGCCCCCGTGGCCGGGGACCCCGCCGGCAGCCAGGCCGAGGCGGCGCCGGCCTGGCGCGCGGCCATGACCGAACTGTCTACGGCCGCCCGGCGCGAGTATCGCGCCCTGGTGTACGAGACGCCGGGTTTCCTGGAGTTCTGGCGGTACGCCACGCCCATCGACGAGATCAGCCGCCTGCGCATCGGCTCCCGCCCGACGGCGCGGCGCGGCGGCCAGCTGCGCGTCACCGACATCCGCGCCATCCCGTGGGTGTTCTCGTGGATGCAGAGCCGTTTCAACCTGCCCTCCTGGTATGGGCTGGGCCAGGCCCTGCTGGGCGGCGCCGACTTGGGTCTGCTGCGGGCTATGTACGCCGAGTGGCCGTTCTGGCGCGCGCTGCTAGACAATGCCGAGATGTCGCTACTCAAGGCCGACATGGGGATCGCGGCTTTGTACGCGGAACTGGTCCCGGACCGGGCCGTGGCCGGCGTGATCTTCAGCCGGCTGCAAGCGGAGTTCGACCGCACGTGTCAGGCCGTCCTCTCGATCACCGGCCACGCCGAACTGATGGACGCCGACCAGATCATCCAGCGCTCGGTGCACCTGCGCAACCCGTACGTCGATCCGCTGAATTACCTGCAGGTGGAGATGCTGGCCCGCTTGCGCGCCTTGTCCGATCCGGACGGCCCAGAGGCCGAAAGCGTGCGCGAGGTCATCACGCTGACGATCAACGGCATCGCGGCCGGCCTGCGCAATACCGGCTGAACGCGCGCAGTCGGCGCGGCGCAGGGAAGCCTCTGGGGAAGCTCCAGGCGGATCATCAGGTTGGGTTCACCCTGGCCAGGCGAAAGAGGGCCGGCCTCCAGCCAGGCCGGGACAACGCTGACCCACGGGGCGGCTGCGTCATCCAGCCCCCCTGGTTGGAGGTCGTTTCAGGGGAGGACCGGCGCGCGAGCTTGCTGCAACGCCAGCCGCTCGTCGCAGACCCAGCGCGCGGCCGGCGGCGCCCCGGCCGAAGCCGTTAGCTTAAGGCTGATGTACTCGGCCGGCACCCCGAAGGCCGGCCGGTGGACGTAGCCCAGGCGATAGAAATCCGCGCCGCCCTCATAGCACCAGGTCTCGTCCCGCCAGATCACGGGCTCAAACAGGCGCGTGTGGAACCAGGCCGGCAGCTCAGCCAGCGTGGCGGGATAGTGCCCTTGTTCGGCGTGAAAGCGCTCGATGGCCTGCGCCATGGCCGCGGCGCGGGCTTGGGTGAGGTCCAACGGCCGCGTCGTCAACAGGCCATCCGAGATCACTTGGAAGAGCGCCAGCGGCACCACGGCCGCGAAGGCCAGCCCGCCCAGCCGCCGCCCGCCAGGCAGGGACCAGCCCATCAACATGCCGGCGGCGACTGCGGCCGGGAGCACGGCCATGCTGACCAATCCCAGCGCGTTCAGGCCGTCGGTGGCCAGGTCCCAGGTGGTCTGGTAGATGACCAGGCCGCCAATCGTTGCGATCAGGGCTGCCGCCGACGCCAGGGACAGGCCGCGGCGGATCCAGCCTGAGCCGCCCTCGGGGGTCAACGCCGCGAAGACCAGCCGGCCAGCCAGCGCCGTCGTCAGGCCCGGCCAGACGAGATAGATCACCAGGGAGTAGGCCAGCGTGGGGGCGTCCGGCTCGCGGGAGAGGCTGGCTTCAGGCGTCAGCAGCCAGAGCAGCGGGCCAGCCAGCCAGACCGCGGCCAGCGCCGGCCAGGCCAGGGCGCGCCGCGGGCCCGTTGGCGCCGACCAGGCCAGGCCACACACTGGGCCAAGCGCCAGCATGAGCAAGGCGATGGGGCCTTGGGACACGCGCCACACGCTTACGCCTATGACCACCAGCCCCACGCCCAGCAGGCCGGTCTGGGTTGGGCTCAGCGGCCACGGGCGTCCAGCCTGAATCCAAGCAACGGTCGCTATCGCCAGCAAGCCGGTCCCGGCCGGCAGCAATGCCATGGCCAGGCTGCTGGTCGGCTCGAAGACAAGGCCTAAGACGGTCAGCGCCAGCAGACTCGCCAGGCTGATCGCCAGAAAGCGCGGCCAGCTCGGCGAACCGTGATAGCGGCCGCCAAACCAAACCAGGCCGGCGGCGGCCCCCACAATGGCAACCGTTATTTCCATCATCGGGCACCTCCTTGGGCAGGCGGGACGATTGCCAGCCTCGGTTGGATATGTCGTCAGACGTCATATTAGCATTGCGCTGCGCGCCGCGTCAAAGTGACCGGGGTACCGGGTGACACGCTTTGCACAGGCCAGGCCGGCCTATTTTTGGAACACAGCCGGCCGTGGCGCTGGTTATAATCGTTCAATTTGACCGTCCCCACGGCAGGTGAAAGCGCATGTCCAATAACGAGTTCCCCTTTGGCCGGCCGGCCCTGCTGGCTCTGGCGGATGGCAGCCTGTGGCCGGGCCGCGCCTTCGGCGCCCTGAGCGACCGGACCGGCGAAATCGTCTTCAACACCAGCCAGACCGGCTACCAGGAGGTCCTGACGGACCCGTCCTATCACGGCCAGATTGTGGTGATGACGCAGCCGCACATCGGCAACTACGGCACGAACGGCGACGACGACGAGTCGGCCCGGCCCTGGGTGGCCGGCTTCGTGATGCGCGCCGCCAGCCCGCTCGCCAGCAACTGGCGCGCCGGGCAGACCCTGGACGCCTACCTGGCCGAGCGCGGCGTGGCCGCCATCACCGACGTCGACACGCGCGCCCTGGTCCGGCACATCCGCACCTACGGTGCGCAGAACGCGGCTCTGTCCAGCCTGGACCCGCAGCCCGAGCGCGTCGTCGCCCTGGCCCGCGCGGCGCCGGACATGAACGGCCTGGACTTGGTCCGGGCGGTGACGTGCGCTGAGCCGTATCCGTGGGCCGAGGCGGCGCCCGGGTGGGGCCTGGAGGCGCCGGCCGCCCCAGCCACCAGCCGCCGCTTCCACGTCGTCGCTTACGATTACGGGATCAAGCGCAACATCCTGCGGCTGCTGGCCGCGCACGGCTGCCGCGTCACGGTGGTGCCGGCGCAGACACCGGCGGCCGATGTGCTCGCGCTCCAGCCGGACGGCGTCTTCCTGTCCAACGGGCCCGGCGACCCGGCGGCCGTCACCTACGCCATCGCCAGCGTCCGGCAGCTGCTGGGCCGGGTCCCGATCTTCGGGATCTGCCTCGGTCACCAGATTCTGGGGCTGGCGCTGGGCGCGACCACGTACAAGCTCAAGTTCGGCCATCGCGGCGGCAACCAGCCGGTCAAGCATCAGCCCACCGGGCGGGTGGAGATCTCCAGCCACAACCACGGTTTCGCGGTCCAGGCGGACAGCCTGCCGGACGGCGTGGCGGTGACGCACGTCAACCTGAACGACGGCTGCGTGGAGGGCCTGCGCGCCCCGGCGCAGCGCGCTTTCAGTGTCCAGTACCATCCCGAGGCCGCGCCCGGCCCCCATGACGCGCGCTACCTGTTCGGTGACTTCGTGGCGCTGATGGAGGGCGCGGCGTGAAGGCGCGGCCGGCCGTCCCGGGTGAGGCCGCCGCCCTGGCCGCCATCTACAACGAAGGTATCGCCGACCGGAGCGCCACGTTTGAGACGCGCCCGCGCTCGGCGGCCGAGGTGGCGGCCTGGTTCGACGGCGTCCACCCGATTGTGGTGGTGGAGGCGGCCGGCGTGGTCATCGCCTTCGCGTCCACGTCCACCTACCGGCCGCGCGAGTGCTACGCCGGGATCGCCGAGTTCTCGGTCTACGTGGCGCGGGCGGCGCGCGGGCAGGGGGCCGGCCGGCTGGCCCTGGAGGCGCTTTTGCGCGAGGCGGAACACGCCGGATTCTGGAAGCTGGTCTCACGCGTCTTCGTCGAGAACACGGCCAGCCGGGCGCTGCTGCGCGGCCTGGGCTTCCGCGAGGTCGGCGTCTACGCGAAGCACGGCCGGCTGGACGGCGCCTGGCGGGATGTCGTGATCATGGAATACCTGCTGACCGCCAACCTTTAATCACTCAATCTCCAATCTCTAATCTCCAATCTCTAATCTCCAATCTCTAATCTCTAATCTCTAATCTCTAATCTCCAATCTCTAATCTCTACTCCCCAATGCCCAAACGCACCGACCTCAGATCCCTCTTGATCCTCGGCTCCGGCCCCATCGTCATCGGTCAGGCCTGCGAGTTCGACTACTCCGGTGTGCAGGCCTGCAAGGTGCTGCGCCGCGAGGGCTACCGCATCGTCCTGGTCAACTCCAACCCGGCCACCATCATGACCGACCCGGAGTTCGCGGACGCCACCTACGTGGAGCCGCTGACCGTCGAATTGCTGGAGAAGATCATCGCTCAAGAGCGCCCGGACGCGCTGCTGCCGACCGTGGGCGGGCAGACCGCGCTCAACCTGGCCATGGACCTAGAGCGGGCCGGCGTGCTCGCCCAGTACGGCGTCCAGCTCATCGGCGCGCAGCCGGCGGCCATCGACCTGGCGGAGGACCGCCTGAAGTTTCGCGACGCCATGCTGGCGGCCGGGTTGGCGGTTCCGCGCAGCGGCCTTGCGCGTTCGCTGGCTGAGGCCGAAGCGCTGGCGGCCGAGGTCGGTTACCCGGCCCTGATCCGGCCGTCCTTCACCCTGGGCGGTTCCGGCGCCGGCATCGTCTACACGGCCGAGGAATTCCGGGCCAAGGTCGCCCACGGCCTGCGCGAGAGCCCGGTGCACGAAGTCTTGATCGAACAAAGCGTGCTCGGCTGGAAGGAGTACGAGCTGGAGGTCATGCGCGACCGCGCGGACAACTTCGTCGTGGTCTGCTCGATCGAGAACCTGGACGCGATGGGCGTGCACACCGGCGACAGCATCACGGTGGCGCCGGCCCAGACCCTGACCGACCGCGAATACCAGCGCCTGCGCGACATGGCGCGCACGGTGATGACGACTGTGGGCGTGGAGACGGGCGGCTCCAACGTGCAATTCGCCGTGGACCCGGCCAGCGGCGCCGCCCTGGTGATCGAGATGAACCCGCGCGTCAGCCGCAGCTCGGCGCTGGCGTCCAAGGCCACCGGCTTCCCGATCGCCAAGATCGCGGCACTGCTGGCCGTGGGCTACACGCTGGACGAGATCCCGAACGACATCACGCGCGTCACCCCAGCCGCGTTCGAGCCGTCCCTCGACTATTGCGTGGTCAAGATCCCGCGCTTCGCGTTCGAGAAGTTCCCGGGCGCGGAGGTTGAGCTCGGCCCGCAGATGAAGTCGGTGGGCGAGGTCATGGCCATCGGTCGGACCTTCCCGGAAGCGCTCAACAAGGCTCTGCGCGGGCTGGAGCTGGGGAAAGGGGTCAGGGGCGCCGGCGGACGCGCGGCGGGCCTGCCGACGCCCACGGCGCTGCGCGTCTTCGACGTGCTGGACGCGCTGCGGGCGGGCGTGAGCGCCGCCGCGGTTGCGGCCCAGACCCACTATGACCCGTGGTTCGTGGCCCAGATGGCGGCGATGATCGCGCTGGAGCATGCCTTGGCCGGCTATTCGCTGGAGACTCTGCCGGCGGGCCTGCTGCGGGAGGCCAAGCGGCTGGGGTTCTCGGACGCGCAGATCGCGGCGCTGCTCGTCCCGCCCTCCACTCGCCAATCACCGATCACTGATCACTCAACTCCTCAACCTCCAACGACCTCGGCTCAGGTCCGCACCCTCCGCCTCCAACAGCGCCTTACCCCCAGCTACTACCGCGTGGACACCTGCGCGGCCGAGTTCGAGGCGTTCACGCCTTACCTGTACTCGACCTACGAATCCGGCGACGAGGCCGCGCCCAGCGAGCGGCGCAAGGTCATCATCCTGGGCGGCGGCCCCAACCGCATCGGCCAGGGCATCGAGTTCGACTACTGCTGCGTGCACGCCTGCTTCGCGCTCAAGGCCCTGGGCTTTGAGACGATCATGGTCAACTGCAACCCGGAGACGGTCAGCACCGATTACGACACCGCCGACCGCCTGTACTTTGAGCCGCTGACGCTCGAAGACGTGCTCAACATCGTGGACGAGGAGCGGCCGGAGGGCGTCATCGTCCAGTTTGGCGGGCAGACCTCGATCAACCTGGCGCGCGGCCTGGCGGCGGCCGGCGTGCCCATCTGGGGGACGCCGCCGGACTCGATCGACACCGCCGAGGACCGCGTGCGCTTCGGCCAGCTCCTGCAGCAACTGGAGATCCCGCATCCGGAGTGGGGCACGGCCCAATCGTTGGAGACGGCGCGGCGCGTGGCGGCGCGCATCGGCTACCCGGTGCTGGTGCGGCCGTCCTACGTCCTGGGCGGCCGGGCCATGGAGATCGCCTACGACGACCGCTCGCTGGCCGAGTTCCTGGCGGCGGCGACGGCGGCGGCGCCCGAAGGCCCGGTCCTGATCGACCATTACCTCGAGGACGCCTACGAGGTGGATGTGGACGCGCTGGCCGACGGCGAGCGCGTGGTCATCGCCGGCGTCCTGCAGCACATTGAAGAGGCCGGCGTGCACTCCGGCGACAGCGCCTGCGTCTTGCCGCCGTGGAAGATCAGCCAGTATCATCTCAGCATCCTCGAAGACTACACCGAGCGCCTGGGGCTGGCCTTGAATGTCAGAGGCCTGATGAACATTCAGTTCGCGATCAAGGACGACGTCGTCTACGTGCTGGAGGTCAACCCGCGCGCCTCGCGCACCGTGCCGTTCGTGAGCAAGGCCACGGGGGCGCCCATCGCCAAACTGGCGGCTGAAGTCATGGCCGGCCGGACGCTGGCCGAGCTGGGCTTCACGGCCACGCCCGCCGTCGACGGCTTCTTCGTGAAAGAGGTGGTGCTGCCGTTCAAGAAATTTCCAGGCGCGGATTACCGCCTGGGGCCGGAGATGCGCTCCACGGGCGAGGTGATGGGCCACGCCGCGCGCTTCGGGCACGCCTTCGCCAAGGCCTACCTGGCGGCCGGGACGCCGCTGCCGGCCAGCGGCGCCGCCTTCCTGACCGTCAACGACTTCGACAAGGGCGCGGTGCTCAAGATCGGGCGCGACCTGCACCGGCTGGGCTTCGCGCTTTACGCCACCCCCGGCACGGCCGCGGCCCTGGCGCGCGTCGGCCTGCCGGTGACCACGCTCCAGCGCTTCAGCGAGGGCCGCCCCAACGTCGTCGAGCTGATCGAGCGCGGCGCGATCCACCTGATCGTCAACACTCCGCTCGGCGCCGGCTCCGTGGCCGACATGCAGCGCATGCGCGCCGCCGCCGTCACCCACAACGTCACGCTGCTGACCACGCTCAGCGCGGCCGCCGCCGCCGTCAACGGCATCCAGGCGCTGCGCGCGCGCGAGCTCAAGGTGCGCAGCCTGCAGGCCCACTATGCCGCCCGGCCGCGCTAAGCCCTCCCGCCGGGCGTTCCCGGGCCTGCTGCTGATCCTGGCCGTGGCCCTGCTCGGCGGCGGCGCCTGGCTGGTGTGGGGCGGCCCCGCCGACGTCTGCCGCACGCGCCCGCCGCGCGGCGGCTGGCCCACCCCGGACGGCCCCGCGCCGGTGTGCGCGTTCACGGTGGTGCGCGCCTATCCCCACGACCCGGCCGCGTTCACGCAAGGTCTGCTCTTCACCGAGGGCTGGTTCTACGAGGGCACCGGCCTGAACGGCCGCTCCAGCCTGCGCCGGGTGGAGCCGGAGACCGGCACGGTCGTCCAACAGCTGGACTTGGCGCCCGAGCATTTCGGCGAGGGTCTGACCCTGCTGGGCGATCGGCTGTACCAGCTCACCTGGCAATCGCGCCTGGGTTTCGTGTATGACCGCGCGACTTTCACGCTGCTGCGGACGTTCGACTACCCGACCGAGGGCTGGGGGCTGACCCACGACGGCGCACGCCTGATCATGAGCGACGGCACAGATACGCTGTTCTTCCTGGACCCGGAGACGCTGCGCGAGACCGGCCGGGTGGAGGTCCGTGACGGCGTGACGCCGGTTGTGCGCCTGAACGAATTGGAGTACATCCACGGCCTGGTGTACGCCAACATCTGGCAGACCGACCGCATCGCCCGGATCGACCCGGCCAGCGGCCGCGTGATCAGTTGGCTGGATCTGACCGGCCTGCTGCCGGCCGCGGACCGCGCCCAGCCCGTGGACGTGCTCAACGGCATCGCCTACGATCCGGCCCAGGACCGGCTGTGGGTCACCGGCAAGCTGTGGCCCAAGCTGTTCGAGATCGAGCTGCGGCAGTCAGAATATTAGCGTAGGAAGGTTGGCGCAGCGCGCCCGGCCTTCCGCATCCGCCTGTGGAGGCTCCTATGAACGCGCTCGCCGTCACGGCTGTCACCAACTTCATCCTGGCCTGTGAGGTGTTCCTGATCGCGGGCCTCTTGCTCGGCCGGCCCAAGGCGCTCACGTCGGCGGCCGGCGTGTGGGCCCTGGCGCTGGCCTGCCTGGGCGCCAGCGCCCTGCTCGGCGGCATCGACCACGGCTTTGTCGAGCCGTTCGGGCAGACGCCGAATCGCATCCTGCTGGAGCGCACCAATTGGGGCGTGCTGGGGTTGACCACGTTCGGCGTTTTCATGACGACGGCCCGCCAGTTCTTTGCGCCGGGCGCGCAGCGGCTCCTCTTCGGCCTGGCCGGCCTGCAACTGGCCGTCTACCTGGTCTTGGTCGCCTTCGTTGGGAACTTCCTGGTCGTCATCGTCAACTACGCGCCGGTGATGCTGTTCTTGCTGGTGATGAGCGTCCTCGGCCTGCGCGCTGGCCGCGGTTCCTGGCCGATGGTGGCCGGGATCGTGCTTCTGTTCATCGCCTCCGGCGTGCAGGCCTCCGGCTTCGACGCCCTCAGCCCGGTGGACCACAACGGCCTGTATCACCTGATCGCCATGGCCGCCGTCGTCGGCCTGTATTTCGGCGGCTTGCGGCTGAAGACGGACTAAGCGATCACGGCATGGCGGCGGCCTCGTCCAGCGGCAGCTCCAAAGTCAGCCGGGCGCCGGGCGCCAGGGTCTCGGCGCTCAGCCGGCCCTGATGCCGCGCGGCGATGGCGTGGACGATGGCCAACCCCAGCCCATTGCCGGAGTAGCCGGCGGCGTTGCGCCCGCGATGAAAGCGCCGGAAAAGCAGCGGCAGGTCCGGCGCCGGGATGCCGATGCCGGAGTCTTCGACCTGCACGCGGACGAACCCCTCCCCGGCGGCGGCCCGCGCCGTCACGGTTCCGCCGGAGGGCGTGAACTTGACCGCGTTGTCCAGCAGATTCTCCAACGCCCGCCGCAATTGATCAGCCCGGCCGCGCACCCAGAGCGGCGCCGCCGGCAGTTCCAGGTCGAAATGCACGCCGCGCTGTTCGGCGCTCGAGGCGTACGGTTCGCTGGCGGCGCGCACCAGGTCGGCCAGGTCCACCCGTTCCGGCGCGGCGGGGCCGGCCTGGCCCTCGACGCGCGACAGCTCCAGCAGCTGGCCCACCAGCGAGGTTAGGCGCCCCAACTGGGCCTGGGCGCGGGCCAGCAGTTCAGGGCGTTCGTGTTCTGGGGCGGCGCCGGCCAATTCCAGGGTCAGGCGCAGGGCCGTGGCCGGCGTATTGAGCTCATGCGCGGCGTCGGCCACGAAGGCGCGCAGGGTGTGGACGGTGGCCTCCACCTGTTCGGCCATGGCGTTGAAGGACCGGGCCAGCGCGCCAAACTCGTCGGCGCGGCGGGGGTTGGCACGCGCGGCCAGGTCGCCGGCGGCCATGCTCTCCGTCACCGCTGTCAGCGCCGACAGCGGCACGGTGATGCGCCGGCTCACCCAGACGCCGGCCGCGCCGGCCAGGGCGACGGCGACGAGGCTGGCGGCCGCCCAGGCCGTCATCGCGCTCACCAGGATTTCGTAACCATAGGTCGGGCCGTCGGAGAGCACCACCGTGCCGAGGCGCTGTCCGTCCGCCAGCGTGATGGGGTGCTCCACGCGCTCCGGCGAGCGCGGCGCATTCGCGGCTGGCGCGTCTAGCTCAAAGCCGAACAGCGAGCTGGTGAGCGGCATCATCACGCCAATGGGTCCGGCCGGATCGGTCAGCACCTGGGTGAAGCCGACCTCGCCTCCGGCCAGGCCGCCCTGCGAGTATTGAATGATGAGCGGTTGGGTCAGGCATTCATCCGGCGCGACCGGCACCGCTTCGGCCCGGCAGCCTTGCGTGACCAAGACGTCGGCGCCGGGGGGCGGTCCGGCTTCGGCCGAGATGAAAAACATGCCGGGTTGTGGCACCGGGGTCAGCGTGTTGAAGGTCTGAGCCGGCCCGACCGGGGCGCCCGCGGCCAGCCCGCCGGCCACGCCGCCTGACACCAGCACCACTTGCTGCGCTTCGGGCGGGCCGGAATCGGCCAGCCCCTGACCGTCGGCGCCCAGCACCTGCACGCGCACCTGCAGCAGGAAGGCCCAGTTCGCGATCTGATCGGCCAGCACCCGCGCCGCCTCCGGCGCGCCGGGCTGCCAGAGCTGCTGCGCCAGAGCGCTGATCTGGCGGGCGTTGGTCCGCAGGTAATCGAGCTCGCGCTGGCGATAGTAGCCGCGCAGGGTGACGAGCATAACCAGGCCCGCGGCCAGCGCGGCGAGCGCCGCCACGCCGATGTAGCTCAGCGGCAGCCGCCAGCGGATCGATTTGAACGGTGTCGGCATACGCGCCTCCTCCAGCCAGAGGATAAGCCGCCGGCCAGGCTTGTCAAACGGCGCCGGCCGGCTGGCGCCTGGACGAGCCTACGGTCCCGGCGCCTGCACGATCATCGGCTGGGAGTACAGCAGCAGGTCTGCAATCACCCGGTCGCCGGTGCGCCGGCCCCACACAATCACGCTGGTGTTGCTGCTGAGCTCGTCCACGCTGCCCGGCGCCACCGTCTGCTGGATGACGCTCGTGGAGGCCTGGGCCGGATCGGGCGGCAGGTCAGGGGGCTGGGTGGTCTCGCGGTAAACGCGCGTAGCCTGCGTCACCACCACCTCCACCTGCGGGCCGTCATAGCTGCTCTGGGGGGCGGCGCCCGGCCCGCCGACGCTCATGGTCAACTGGCCCGTGCCGATGAACAGGCGGTTGTCCTCGCGGCTCACGAACACGCCCGTCACTTCCGGCGGGAGCTGGGGCAGCTCAGGCGCCGGAGTGACCTGAATCTGGATTGACACCGGACCGCCCGACAAGGCGGCGCCGCCCTCGCCGCTGCCGCTGAGCATGAATTCCCCGGACCCGGTGACGTTACCTGGTCCGCTGAAGACCTGCGGCCCGGCCGCGGCGGGTTGATTCAACAAACGCCCGGCCAGAAAAGCCGCGCCCGTGAGCGCGAGGACGAGCACCAGACCCAAACCGAGGTACAAAGGCGTTCTGGATTTCTGAGGCGGCGGGGGAGCTTCCGGAAGCATGGGGTTTCCTTTCGTGTTAGAGCGATCCGGCGGGCCGCGCCGGGCGCTATCACTCGTAGCGTAAGGCCTCGATCGGGTCGAGCCGCGCGGCGCGCAAGGCCGGGTACAGGCCGAACACGAGGCCGGTGATCACGGCGATGCCGAGCGCCAGCGGGATACTATCCGGCGCGAGCAGGGCCAGGCCCTGGTTGAGGCTGGCGGCCAGCGGGATGCTGAGCACGCCGGCGATGACGCCCAGGACGCCGCCGGCGACGCTGATGAGGGTGGCCTCCAGCAGAAACTGCAGGACGATATCGACCCCACGCGCGCCGATGGCCAGGCGCACGCCGATCTCGCGCGTGCGCTCGGTCACGCTCACCAGCATGACGTTCATGATGCCGATGCCGCCCACGCCCAGCGACACGACCGCCATGGCCGTCAGCAGCAGCGCGAAGGTGCGGGCGGCCTCCTGCTGCGCGCCGAGCACGTCTTTGCGCGTGGTCAGGTTGAAGTCGTCTGGGTAGGTGCCGTCCTCCCCGCGTGTGAGGCCATGCCGCTCGCGCAGGTAGGCCGCGATCTGGGCCTTGGCCGTGTCCATCTGGCTCTCGTCGGTGACGTGGGCCGTCAGGCTGACCGATGGCTCGTCCTCATACAGCCAGCGGATAGCGGTGCTGACCGGCAGGTAGAAGGTCTGGTCCGGGTTGGTGGTGTAGCGCTGCGCCTCGTCGGTGCTCTCCAGATCGGTGAGCACGCCGATCACGAGGCAGCGCTCGCGTCCCACCCACACGCTCGCGCCGATGGCCTGGTCGCCGCCGAACAGGTCCAGCGCGGTCTCGGCGCCCAGGACGCACACCGGCGCGGCCTCCAGCACCTCGGCCGCCGTGAAGAAGCGGCCCTGGCTCAGCAGCGCCTGGGGCGTGAGCGGCGCCCCCTCCGGCCAGCCCACCGGCTGAACCTGGGCGGCCGTGGCGAGGTCCTCGACCGCGCCGGCCGTGCTGCCGGTGAGCGACAGATCCAGCGCGGCGCGGCCGAAGCGCACTTTGGCCTGGCCGCCCACCGACATATCGACCTTGTCCACCAGCGGCACGGCCGCCGGCATCCGCAGGCCGTCGTCGTAGGACAGGATCCGGCCTAAAGCCGAGAGCTCGCCGTCGTCGAACTGCAGGCGCGCGCTGATCTGCACCTGGTCGGCGCCCAGGAAGCGGAAACGCGCTTCCACAGCCGCGCGCGCGCCGTTGCCCAGCGCCAGCATGGCGATGACGGACGCCACGCCGATGATGACGCCGAGCATAGTCAGCGCGGCGCGCAGCTTGTTGGCGGCCACGCCGCGCCAGGCGGTGAGGAAGAGGTGGGTCGCGGTCATGGCAGCCTCACGCCACGATCTGGCCGTCGCGCATGCGCAGGCAGCGCTGGGCGTGCGCGGCAATCTGGGCGTCGTGCGTCACGATCAGGAGGGTGCGGCCCTCGCGCGAGAGCTCGGCCAGCAAGGCCAGGATGTCGGCGCCGGTGGCGCTGTCCAGGTTGCCGGTGGGCTCGTCGGCCAGCAGGATGGCGGGCTGGGCCACCAGCGCGCGGGCGATGGCGACGCGCTGGCGCTCGCCGCCCGACAGCGCGCTGGGCCGATGCCGCGCCCGCTCCGCCAGCCCCACGCGCGCCAACATCTGGGCCGCCTGCTGCTGGACGTCGCCGGGCTGACGCCGGTACAACAACGGCAGGGCGACGTTCTCCAGCGCGGTGAGGCGGGGCAGGAGGTTGAAGTTCTGAAAGATGAGGCCGATGCGCTGGTTGCGCAGGCGCGTGCGCGCGTCGCGGGAGAGGCCGCCCACTTCGCGGCCCTCCAGGCGGTAGCCTCCGGCCGTGGGCGTCTCCAGGCAGCCCAGCAGGTGCAGCAACGTGGATTTGCCGCTGCCGGAAGCGCCCATCAGGGCCACAAACTCGCCCGCGTTGATCGTCAGCGTCACGGCGCGCAGGGCGTGCACGGTGGTCGTGCCCATGCGGTAGGCGCGGCTGAGGCCCTCGGTCTCGATCACGGGTCCGGCGTTCATCGAGCCACCACGGCTTCGCCCGCCTGCAGGCCGGAGAGCACCTCGACGTACGTGTCGCCGCGCAGGCCGATGGTGAGCGTGCGCTTCTGGATGGCGCTGCCCGTCCAGACCTCCACGCTGGCCGTGCCATCGGCGGAGGCCTGCGCCAGCGCGCGCGGCAGGCACAGCACCCCCTGGCGCTCGGCGATGACGACGGCGGCGTCGGCGCTCATGCCCGCAAACAAGGCGGCCGGCACACGGCTGAGCGCCAGATACACGTGGTACAACGGACGGTCGCCGGCCAGGCGCTGCGGCACAATAGCCGTGACCGTGCCGGTGATAACATCGCTGGGCCAGGCGTCGAAGTAGATGTCAGCGGCCTGGCCGGTGGACACGTACGGCACGTCTTCCTCGATGACGGTGGCTTCCACCTCCACGGCCTGCGGGTCGGCCAAGGTGAACAGGGCGGCGGCGGCCGGAAGGGTTTCGCCGAGCCGGGCGTTCACTTCCAGGACCACGCCCGCGAACGGCGCGCGGACTTCGATCTGCTCCACCACGTGCTCGGCCTCAGTCAGGACGGCCGCGGCTTTGTCCACGCGGGCCTGCGCCGCCGCCACCGCGTTGGGGTCGGGGCCGGACTGCCGGGCGGCCAGCTCGGCTTCGGCTTGCTCCAGTTTGACGTGGGCCATCTCCGACTCGGCCTGGTAGCGCGCCAACAAAGCGGCGTTGGGGCCGCTTTGCGCCGATTGCAGGCTGGCCAGGGTCTGGTCGTAGGCGGCCTGGGCGTTGCGCACGTTGTTGGCCAGGTTCTCGCGCTCCGTGTCGATCCGCAGTTGCAGCGTCAGTTGCTTGTTGAGTTCGGCCAGGTATTGGCTTTGGGCCTTCTGGAGTTCCTCCAGGGTATCCTGCCGCGGGGTCTCGTCGTACTTCGTCTGAGCCTCGTCCAGGCGGTGCTTGTACCAGCTGGTGACGAAGATCTGGTCCTGGAGCGCCGACGCCTCCGGGCTCACCTGGCCCAGTTGCTGGTTGGCTTTGGCCGTGTCCAGCGCGACCCGGGCATCCTCGACTCCGTCGAGCAGCGCCGCGCCGACCGGGTGGAGCACGCTGTTCAGGCTGCGCTGGGAGGCCGTGACGACCTGCTGGGCTTCGAGGACGGCCAGCCTGGCCTGCGCGGCCACCAGCGGCGCGTTGGCGTAGATCTCGGCCAGAGCCTGTTCGGCCTGGGCCAACTCCAGCTCGGCGGCGGCGCGGGCCGCTGCATACTTCTCCGGGTCGGCCAGGCGCGCCAGGATCTGACCCGCGCTCACCGTTTCGCCGGCGCGCACCAGCACTTCCGCCAGCCGCCCGGCTGCGGGCATTTCCAGTTTGACGGTGCGCGTGTTGACCAGGCTGCCGGGGGCCGTCACCGTCTGCTGAACGTCGCAGGTCGCCGCGGTGACGGTCAGCGGCGCGGTCGGCGCCTCCGCGGCCGGCGGCTGATTGCTGACAAAGCCCCAATAGCCGGCGCCGGCCACCAGGCCGACGACCGCCGCCACTGCCAGGAACACCCAAAGTCGCTTCATGCCGGCCTCCTTAACCGGGCCGAGTGTAGGCGGCGGAGGTGGCGCGGCGGTTGCGGGCGGATTACGTTTTAGTAATCGGGGGGTCAGTCCGAGACGAGCCGGTAGCCCACGCCGGGGACGGTGAGCAGGAGCTGCGGCCGGCCGGGGTCCGGCTCGATCTTCTCGCGCAGGCGGCGGACGTGGACGTTGACGGCGCGTTCGCTTTCCAGGTCGGCGGCGTAGCCCCAGACCGCCTCCACGATCTGGCCGCGGCTGAGCGCCAGATCGCGATGGCGGGCGAGATACACCAGCAGCTTGAACTCGGTGGGGGTCAGGTTGAGCAAGGTCTGGTCCCGTAGGACCTGGCTGCGGGCGAGGTCGATCCGCAGGTCGCCCACAAACAGCACGTTGGCTTCGGCCGCTAGTTCGCCGTAGGCGCGGCGCAGGTGCGCGCGCAGCCGCGAGAGCAGCTCGCGCAGGCTGAAGGGCTTGACGATGTAGTCGTCCGCGCCCATCTCCAGGCCCAGCACCTTGTCCATCTCGGCCTGCTGCGCCGTCAGGATCAGGATCGGCTGGCGCAGGCCGGCCTGGCGCAGTTGGCGGCAGACGTCAAAGCCGAGCGCGTCCGGCAGGCGCAGGTCCAGCAGGATCAGGTGCGGCTGGGCCTGCCGCGCGAAGGCGCTGCCCTCCGCGCCCGTCGTCTTCCAGGTGACGAGATAGCCGGCGCCGGTCAGCGCTGCCTGCAGCCCCTGCGCCACATCCGGGTCATCTTCGATCAGCAGCACGTGGAACGGCGCCATGAGCTTGATTGTACGCGGATTTGTCGGCCACGATACAATTGTGCCATCACCTCCGATAGGCCCTAACCTTCATGCCCAATCGCCTTGCTTCCGCCGCTTCGCCGTATCTGCTGCAACATCAGGACAACCCCGTGGACTGGTACCCCTGGGGCGAGGCGGCTTTGGCACGCGCCAAGGCCGAGGACAAGCCGATCTTTCTGAGCATCGGCTATGCGGCCTGCCATTGGTGCCATGTGATGGCCCACGAGTCATTCGAGGACCCGGCCACGGCCCGGTTGATGAACGAGCTGTATGTCAATGTCAAGGTGGACCGTGAGGAGCGCCCGGACCTGGATTCGATCTATATGAACGCCGTCGTCGCCCTGACCGGGCAGGGCGGCTGGCCGATGAGCGTGTGGCTGACCCCGGACGGCGTGCCCTTCTACGGCGGCACGTACTTCCCGCCGACGCCGCGCGGCGGGATGCCGGCCTTCTCCCAGGTGCTGCTGGGCGTGCACGATGCCTGGCGCAACCGCCGCGAGCAGGTGCTGGCCGGCGGGCAAGACTTGCTCGCGCACCTGCGCCAGGCGGCGGCCGGCCTGCCCGCGGCCGGCGGTCTGCCGGGGCGGGACGCCCTGGCGGCCGCGGTCAAGAGCCTGTGGAGCAGCTTCGATTGGCGCGACTTCGGCTGGGGCCGCGCCCCCAAGTTCCCGCAGCCGATGACGCTCGAATTCTGCCTGCGCTATCACACGCTGACCGGCGAGGTGACGCCGCTGGAGATGGCCGTCAAGACGCTGCGGGCCATGGCGCGCGGCGGGTTGTTCGACCAGCTCGGCGGCGGTTTTCACCGCTACTCGGTTGACGCCGTCTGGCTGGTCCCGCACTTTGAGAAAATGCTGTACGACAACGCCCAGCTCGCGCGCGTCTACCTGCACGCCTGGCAGGCCACGCGCGAGCCGGAGTTCCGGCGCGTGGCCGAGGCCACGCTGGACTATCTCCAGCGTGAGATGACCGATCCAGCGGGCGGTTTCTACGCGACCACGGACGCCGACTCGGAGGGCGAGGAGGGCAAGTTCTTCGTCTGGTCGGAGGCGGAAGTTGACGCGGTCCTGGGCGCGGATGCCGCGCTCTTCAAAGCGGCTTATGGCGTGACGGCGCCCGGCAACTTCGAAGGCCACAACATCCTGTGGGCGGCGCAGGAAGCCGCGGCGCTGGCCGAAAAGTTTGGGCTCACTGTGACCGAGGTGGAGTCCCGGCTGGCGGCGGGGCGGCGCGCGCTCCTGGCCGAGCGCGAGCGCCGTGTGCGGCCCGGCCTGGACGACAAAGTCCTGGCGGCCTGGAACGGGCTGGCGCTGGCCGCCTTCGCCGAAGCCGCGCGCGTCCTGGGCCGCGCAGACTATGCGCGCACCGCCGTCGCCAACGCCGAGTTCCTGCTCGCCACGCTGCGCGGGCCGGACGGCCGGCTGCGGCGCTCCTGGCGCGCCGGCGTGGCGGCCGGCAACGGCTTCCTGGAGGACTACGCTTACGTGGCCGAAGGGCTGCTGGCGCTGTATGAGGCCACGTTCACGCCGCGCTACTTCGAGGCGGCGCAGGCGCTGATGAACACGGTCCTGCAGGCCTTCGCCGACCCGGCCGGCGGCTTCTTCGACACCAGCGATGACCACGAGACGCTGGTGGTGCGGCCCAAAGACACGCAGGACAACGCCACGCCGTCCGGCAACGCTATAGCGGCCACGGTCCTGCTGAAGCTGGCCGCCTACACCGGCGCCGTCCACTATCGTGAAGCCGCCGAGCGCGCCCTCGCCACCGTCGGGCCGCAGCTGGCGCGCTATCCCACCGGTTTCGGCCAATGGCTCAGCGCGGCCGCATTTGCGCTCGCTCAGCCGAAGGAAGTAGCCTTGGTGGGTGACCCGCGGGCCGACGATATGCGCGCGCTGCTCGACGTCGTCTTCGGCCCGTACCGGCCGTTTCAGGTGGTCGCTCTGCGCCGCCCCGGCGAGCCGCCGGCGCTGCCTTTGCTGGAAGGCCGCGAACCGATCGCGGGCCGCGCCACAGCCGCCGTCTGTTTCAACTTCACCTGCCGTCTGCCGGTCACCGATCCGGCGGCCCTTGCCGAGCAGCTGACCCACACCGCGCCTTGACCAACTTCATCTCCCTTAAGACGCGCAGGGTTGGGCTTAGTTAGTCATCGGCCCAGGCGCGTTGCGCCTCCCAGTCCTTGTCATATACTCTGAACAGCCCCGGCGTATAGGGTGGCAGGCGCGCCCGGGCGGGAGACTCACTGTGGCGCCCAGACTGGATCCACCGTTCCGATCGTTTGCTCGCCTCAGCGCGCGGCTGGCCCTGACAGCTGTCTGTGTTATTGGATTGGCCCTGAGCGGCTGGCCTGTGCGCGTGGCCGTCGCCGCGCCCGCTAACGACAACTTCGCCGGCGCGCTTGATATCGCCGCGCTCTTCAGCGGGCCGTACACTTCGGCGACGCTGGTCACCAGCGGCGTTGGCGGCGCCACCCGCGAAGCCGACGAGACCCGCCTCGGCCCCACCTCCTGCGCCTCTTTTCCCGCCGTCACCAACACCCGCAGTGTCTGGTTCAGCTTCACCGCCCCTGCCGACGGCTGGGTGACGCTGGATACGCGCCTGGCCGATTACGACACGGTCCTGGAGGTCTGGACCGGGCCGGCCGGCGCCGCGCTCAACGCTTTGGATCTGCCCGGCGTCGCCTGCGATGACGATTCCGGTAAATCCAGCGTCCGCTCCGAAGTGACCTGGGCCGTGACCACCGGCACGCCTTACTACATCATGGTCCGCGACTACGGCGCCAACAATGTGGGCGGCAGCCTGGTCCTGCGCGGCTTCTTCGCCGCCGAGCACCAGATCTACGTGGACCAGGCGGCCGGCGACGACGCCAACAACACCGGCTCGGCGACGCTGCCGTATAAGACGATCACGCTGAGCGTCAGCGCCGTCACCGTCGGCGGCGCCGTGAATGTCGCCGACGGGGCTTATCCGGAAGCCGTGCTGCTCGACAAGGACTTGACCTTGCGCAGCAGCTCCGGCGCGCCCACGGCGCTCAGCTTCGAACTCTCCAACGGGGCCGAGCTGGGCGGCGCCTCTGGTGGTGTCACTGCGCCCGCGATTGCGGTCGGCGCGAATTCGCGCGTGGCCGACGGTCTGCTCCTGGCCGCCGACAGCGCCACCGTGACGCTGGCCGCCGGAGCTTTCACCGAGACCGTCACGATCAGTCAGTCCGTGACGGTGCAGGGTCCGGCCGCAGGCGCGCGCGCCGTCATCGCGCCGGCCTCTGGCGCCGCCGTCACGGTCTCGGGCGGCTCAGTGGCGCTCAACCACCTGGATTTGCAGGGCGTCACAGTCAGCCTGGCGGTCACCGGCGGGGACGGCGTCACCGTTTACCGCAGCAACCTCACCGGCGCGGCCGCCGGCCTCACCACCAGCGGCCCGGCCGTGGATGCCGCCGAAAACTGGTGGGGCGACGCCTCCGGCCCGGCCCACGCCATCAACCCGGGCGGCGCCGGCCTGTCCGTGAGCGACGGCGTGACCTTCAGCCCGTGGTGCTCGGCCGCGGCTCCGGTCTGCGCGCCGCTGCGCGGCCTGGTGGCCGAGTTAGTCTTCGATACTCAGCCGGCGCGCGTGAAAGCCGGCGCGGTCATGGCGCCGGCCGTGGTCGTCGAGGCCCGGGATGCGGGCGGCAATGTTGTGACCGGCTACACCGGCACGGTGGCGCTCAGCCTGGGCGGCAACCCCGGCGGCGCGGCGCTGAGCGGGACCCTGGCGCCCGGCGCGGTGGCCGGCGCGGCCAGCTTTGGCGACCTGTCCGTGGACAAGCCCGGCCTCGGCTACACCGTCGTCGCCAGCGCCACGGTCCAGGGCGTCGGCGTGATCACGGCCACCAGCGCCGGCTTCGACGTCTTCAACAACGCGCCGCTGGCCGGCGACGACACCGGCGGTCTGTTAGAGGACGCCGGCGCCGTCACTGTGAACATGCTGGCCAACGACAGCGACCCTGACCCGGGCGACACCCTGGCAGTGGTCAGCCTGACGCCGCCCGCGTACGGCACGGCCACGGCCGGCGCGGCCACGCTCGTCTACACGCCCACGGCCGATTTCTTCGGCACCGATGTCTTTACTTACACGGTCACCGATCCGTATCAGAGCGGCATCGCCACCGCCACCGTCACCGTGACGGTCACGGCCGTGAACGACCCGCCTTCGTTTACCAAGGGCGCCGACCAGACCGTGGCTGAGGACGCCGGCGCGCAGACGGTGGCCGGCTGGGCCACCGGGATCTCGGCCGGCCCGGCCAATGAGAGCGGCCAGGCCGTGACCTTCGTCGTCACCACGACCAACGCCGCGCTCTTCAGCGCCGGTCCCGCCGTGAGCGCGGCCGGGCAGTTGACGTTCACGCCGGCCGCCGACGCCAGCGGCTCGGCCACGGTGTCCGTCTTCGCCGGCGATGACGGCGGCGTGGCCGACGGCGGCGTAGACCGCTCGATCACGCAGACGCTGACGATCACGGTCCAGCCCGTGAACGACGCGCCGTCGTTTGGGCTGGCGGCGACGGCGGTGACGGTGACGGAGGACTCGGGCGCGTACCTGCAGGCTGGTTTCGCCACCGGGCTGAGCGCCGGGCCGGCGGACGAGGCCGGGCAGACGCTGACGTTCCAGATCACGACCACGAACGACAGCGCTTTCGCGGCGCTGCCGGCGCTGGACACGGCCGGGCAGTTGACGTTCACGCCGGCCGCCGACGCCTTCGGCCCGGTCACGGTCTTCGCGCGCCTGCACGACAATGGCGGCACGGCCAACAGCGGCCTGGACACCTCCGCGCCGCTGACCTTCACCGTAGCCATCACGCCCGTCAATGATCCGCCGCTGGCCGGCGACGATGCCCGCACGATCCTGGAGGATGGCGCGCTGAGTTTCGACCCGCGCGGCAACGACAGCGATCCCGATCAGGACACGCTCAACGTGATGGCCGTTGGCGCCACCGGCGCCGGCGTCACTGCCTTCACGACCGCCTCCGTGGCCTTCACGCCCACCGCCGATTACAACGGCACCACCGTCTTCACCTACACGCTTTCGGATGGCGCAGTGCCGGATACGGCCGTGGTCACCGTCACCGTGACAGCCGTGAACGACGCGCCGTCGTTTGGGCTGGCGGCGACGGCGGTGACGGTGACGGAGGACTCGGGCGCGTACCTGCAGGCTGGTTTCGCCACCGGGCTGAGCGCCGGGCCGGCGGACGAGGCCGGGCAGACGCTGACGTTCCAGATCACGACCACGAACGACAGCGCTTTCGCGGCGCTGCCGGCGCTGGACACGGCCGGGCAGTTGACGTTCACGCCGGCCGCCGACGCCTTCGGCCCGGTCACGGTCTTCGCGCGCCTGCACGACAATGGCGGCACGGCCAACAGCGGCCTGGACACCTCCGCGCCGCTGACCTTCACCGTGGCCATCACGCCCGTCAATGACCGCCCCGATTTCACCAACGGCGGCGATCAGGCCATGAACGAGGACGCCGGCGCCCAGACCGTGGCCGGCTGGGCGCTGCCCATTAACCCGGGGCCGGGCGAAACCAGCCAGACGCTGACTTTCGCCGTGACGACGACCAACGCTGCCTTGTTTAGCGCGCTGCCGGCCGTCAACGCGGCCGGCACGCTCACGTATCAGCCGGCCGCGGACGCCAGCGGCCAGGCTCGGCTCTTCGTATCCGCCACGGACGATGGCGGCGTCGCCGACGGCGGCGTCGCGCTGTCGCTGACGCGCACCCTCACGCTCACCGTGAACGCCGTCAACGACGGGCCGGCCTTCACGCTGGCGTCCACGGCCATCACGGTCACCGAGGACTCAGGCGCCTTCACGCAGGTGGGCGTGGCCGGTGCGATCTCGGCCGGTCCCGCCGATGAGGCCGGCCAGACGCTGACGTTCGCGGTGACCAACACCGCGCCGGCGTTGTTCAGCCTCCAGCCCAGCCTGAGCCAGATCGGAACGCTGACGTTCACGCCCGCGCCGAACGCGGCCGGCACGGTCACGGTCACGGTCCAGCTCCAAGACAACGGCGGCACGGCGCGCGGCGGCCAGGACACCTCCGCCCCGCAAGCGCTGACGATCCACATCACCCCCATGCCGGATGCGCCGCTGGCGGCCGCCGACAGCTTCACGCTCTCCGAGGACACTTTCGCCGAACTGCCGGTCCTGGGCAACGACGTCAGCCCTGACCAGGGCACGCTTAGCGTGCTGGCGTTCAGCGACCCGGCCAACGGCGCTGCGCAGGCCAGCGCGCCGATTCGTTACACGCCGGACGCCGATTTCTTCGGCGCCGACTCCCTGACCTACACGCTCACCGATACCGCCTCCGGCCTGACGGCCACGACCAGCGTCTCGATCACGGTCCTGGCCGTCAATGACCCGCCGACTTTCACGAAAGGCGTCAACATTACCGTGACCGAGGACGCCGGCGCCGTCAGCTTTTTCAATTGGCCAAGCGGCCTTTCGGCCGGCCCAGCCAATGAGGCCGCCCAGACGCTGGCCTTCGGGCTGACGAACACGGCGCCGGCCTTGTTCGCGACCCAGCCGGCCGTGCAGGCGGCCAGCGGCCTGCTCACCTTTACACCGGCCTCGAACGCTTCCGGCGTGGCCACGGTCACGATCGCCTTGCACGACGACGGCGGCACGGCCAACAGCGGCCAGGACACCTCGGCGGCGCAGACCTTCACGATCACGGTCACGGCGGTCAACGATCCGCCGACCGTGGCGGCGGACAGCGCGTCCGTGTCGGCCGGCGCCGTGGACGCGATCCTGGCGGTCCTGGCCAACGACTCGGCTGCGCCCGATGTCGGCGAGACCCTGACGATCACGGCGGCCGGGCCGGCCAGCCACGGCACCGTCACGGTCGAGCCAGGCGGCGCGCATCTGCTCTACACGCCGGCCGCCGGCTACACGGGCGCCGACACGTTCAGCTACACCGTCTCCGACGGGAACGGCGGCCAGGCGAGTGCGACTGTAACCGTCACGGTGGCCGCGACGACGCACTCGGTTTTCCTGCCGACCGCCATGCGCGCCTTCCAGCCGCGGCCGGACCTGGTGGGCAGCTTCAGCCTCAGCCCGGCGAACCCGGCCGCCGGCCAGCCAGTCCAGATCACGATCGTGATCACCAATCAAGGTACCGCGCCGGCCTCGGCCTTCTGGGTGGACTTCTACATCAACCCGAGCGCGCCGCCCTCCGCCGCCAACCAGCCCTGGGACCAGCGCTGCAGCCTCTCGCCCTGTTACGGCCTGGCCTGGTTGGTGAGCGCGCCGCTGGGGCCGGGCGCCAGTGTCACGCTCACCTCCACACCGGCCAGCTACTTCGCCGACAACACCCGCTGGCCGGGCGCTTTCGCCAGCGGCACGAACGCGCTCTACCTGTATGTGGACAGTTGGAACCCCGGCGTGGCCACCGGCGCCGTCGCGGAAAGCGCTGAGGGCAACAACATCTTTGCGCAGACCGGCTTCGGGCCGCTGGCGGAAGAGGGCGGGGCCGCGGCGGGTGCGTTCGCGCCCGGCCCGTTCCAGTTGGATCTTCCGCCGCGGCCGGAGAGTGGAGAGTAACCCATGCGACGCACGCTGGTCAGCCTCGTTTTCGCGTTGGGGCTTTGGGCGGCGGCCGCGCTGGCCCTGGCCTGGCCGAACGGCCGCGCGGCGGCCCAGCAGCCGTCGCCGCGCCCGCCGCTCTCGGCCACGGATCAATTCCTCACCGCTCAGGCGCAACCGACCCAGGGCGGCGGGGAAGGGGGCGGACCGGCGGCCACATCCGTGCCGGCCACGTCAACGCCCGCGCCTGTGGGGCGGACCCGCACGGCGACCACCACGGCCACGAACCTGGCCAGCGCCACCGCGCCGGCCGCAACCATCACGCCGGCCGCCACGGCTACGCCGATCGTGATTGTGCAGACGGTGGTTCAGACAGTGGTAATCCAGGTGACGGCGCCGGCAGCTACGCCTGTGCCCGTCACGCCGACACCGCTCTTCGACCCGGAGTCGGCGATTGTGGATGAAGCGCCCGAGCCGGGCGGGTGGCTTTGGCTCGTGCTCGGCCTGCCGTTTGCGGCGCTGGCCGTGGCGCTGGGGTGGTTGTCCGGCCGCGGGTTCTGGCTGCCGGGCCTGTACCCGGAGCGCGGCCGGCCGCGCCGCGCCGGCCGCCTGCCCCGCCGGCTGCGCCATGATTGAGGGGCAGATTGGGTGACTCAAAAAGGACGCCGCGCGGCGTCCTTTTTGTTCTGGGCGGGGCCGGCCTCTTCAGCGCAGCCAGACCAGGATCACCTGGGCCAGGACGATTTTGGCGATGGTGGCCAGCGGGTAGACCGTGGCATAGCCGATGTTCGGCAGATCGTTGCGCGCCTGTTCGGTGGCGTAGCCCAGCACGGCCGGCTGCGTCTGGAACCCAGCCAGGATGCCGGTGAGCAATCCCATCGGGATGTGCAGCCAGCGGTAGCCCACCCACAGCAGCGTGACGGCGCTAACCGCCGTCAGTACGGCGCCGCCCAGGAAGATCGTCAGCCCGTTGCCCTGGGTCAGCGTCGTGACGAACGCAAAGCCCGACCGCGTCCCGACGCCGGCCAGGAACAGGACCAGCCCGATCTGGCGCAGTGTCAGGTTGGCGCTGTACGGCACGCTCCACACCAGCGGCCCCGTGCGCGCCAGCGTGCCCAGGATCAGCGCCGCAATCAGCGGGCCGCCGGCCAGGCCCAGCTTGAGCGTGACGCCGCCGGGCAGCGGGATGGGCGCCAGCCCCAGCAACAAGCCGAGCGCCAGCCCCAGGCTGAACGTCAGGATATCCACCTCGCTCACCGCCCGATAGGAATCGCCGAAGAACTTGGTGACGGCCTCAATCTGTTCGCGGCGCGTCAGCACCCGCACCCGGTCGCCGAGCTCCAGCACCGTGTCGGCGTCGGGCAGCAGGTCCAGGTCGCCGCGCCGCACGCGCGTCACCAGGGCGCCGAACTGCTGCGGCAGGCTGAGATCACGCAGATGCCGGCCCGCAATCTGAGCGTCTGACACAAAGATGCGCCGGTAGTCGAGTTCGGTGCGGTCCCACTCGAGATGTTCATGGGCGGTCTCACCCAGCGCCGCCGTCACTCGCGCGACCTCGTCCGGCGCGCCCACGATCGTCACCAGGTCGTCCAGCGCCAGCTGGGTCTGGCCGGTGACGATCGAGGTGGCGTTCGCGCGCCGGACGCGCGTGCCGATGATGCGCCAGTTGTGCTCGCGCACCAGGGCCGCCAGCGGCTGCGCGCTCACCTCTGCGTGGGTCACGCGCACCGTGCGCGTCTGCAGCTTGGAGTCGATGGCGCCGGGCAGCTGCAGATGCTTGGCCTCGGCCGCGTAGTCCACCTTCCAGAGCCGCTGCAGCACGCCGATAGCCAGCAACATGCCGACCACGCCCATCGGATAGGCCAGGGAATAGGCCACCACTGGCTCATCCAGCAGCGCGGCCTGGCCGGCGTTCTTGACGTTCTCGAGCACGCCCGCCAGGGCCGGCGTGTTGGTCAGCGCGCCAGCGAACATCCCGGCGGCCAACGTGGCATCCAGCCCGAGCCAACGGCTCACCAGCAGTGCCAGGCCGGCCGCCAGCACGAGCACGCCCAGCGTCAGGGCGTTGTCGCGCAGACCCTTGCGCCGGAAAGACGCGAAGAAGCCGGGACCGCTGCTCAGGCCGATGGTGTAGACGAAGAGCACCAGCCCGAGTTGGTAGACCAGTTCCGGCAATTTGAGGTCCACGTGCAGCGCGCCGAAGGCCAACCCCACGAACAGCACGGCGGCCAAACCGAGGCTGCTGCCGGCGATTTTGACTCGGCCGAGGGGATAGCCGACGGCGACGACGAGGAAAAGCAACAAGAGGGGATTGTTGATCAGGAGTTCAATCATGCCCGTCATAGTAAGCCGGCTGCAGCCGGCGGCCAAGTAACAATTGTCCCGGCCGCCAGGTCAAGGCGGGCCTCACCCGATGCGGGTAGGACCGAGGCGGGCCGGCTCACCGGCGCGGTGGCAAAAGAAGAGGGCCGGCCCATTGGGGCCAGCCCTCCCTTGGTGCGCGCCAGGGCCGGGCAGCCTGGCGTCAGGCTGCCCGGCGTTGACTGCGGTTGTGGTGCGTTACGGATCGACGCGCACGATGGTCGGGTTCGGCATGCCCGTGGACCCGCCATAGACCACACTTCCGAGGTACTTGACGCCGGAGGTGAGGCCGCTGAAGCTGAGGCTGACCGTGCCGGATTGGCCGAGCACGGCCGTGGCCGGAGCGCTGACCGTCATGTTGCCAGCGTCCGCCGAGCCCAGCACCCAGGCGAACAGGGTGAAGGGCGCCGGGCCGCCGCCGGTGTCGAAACCGTCCACCAGGACCGTGTACGTGGCCGCGGTCGGGTTGACGAAGCTGACGGCTTCGTCCGACGTGCCGCCGGCGCTCTGGCCCACCAGCGTGGCGCCCCGGTAAACCAACAGGTCCAGGTCCGGGGCCGTGGTCTCGCTGTTGAACAGCGCGAAGCGCGCGTAGGTGGTGCCGGCCGGGACGACCACGTCATAGGTGAACGCCTCGCCGGTGTTGATGGTGTCGGCGAAGGTGACAGCCGGGACCAGGCCGCGCGGCGTGGCCGTAAAGCTGCCGTTGTAGCCGAAGGTCACGTTGTAGCTGCCTGAGACCTCCAGCGGGGCCGCCAGGGCCACCGGCCGGATGGCGATGACGCTGCGGACGCTGTGCTTGCCGTCGTTCCAGGTCAGCGAGCCGAAGGTGTAGGCGTTCAGGGCCGCGCTCGTGCGCGTGAACGTCACGGTGTAGGTCTTGGACTGGCCCGGCCCCAGGGTGAGGGTGCTGGGCGAGACCACGACGTCGACGCCGGGCGGCGCGCTCACCGCCACCGTGTAGGTGGACTTGGCGCCGCTGACGTTGGTCACCGTGCGCTGGACGGTCTGGATGCCGGCCATATCGCCGATGGCGATGGACGGGTAGTTGAGGTTGCTGATGTCGACGGCGATGGCCGGGCAGTGCGGATCGCTGCTCAGGCCTTGGCCGCACATGAAGCCCATCCAGTCACGCGCGCGGGCCGCGTAGACCAGGCCGGGGTCGGCGGCCGAGGTCGGTTGCGCTTGGCCCGCGCCGTAGCCGAAGGGGTTGCCCGGGATCGGGTTGCCGGCGTTGGTCGTCTGGCCGGCCGTGGTCATCAACGCCGACTTGATCATAGCCGGCGTCCAATCCGGGTGCCGATGCTTGAGCAGCGCCGCGAAGCCGGCCACGTGCGGGCTGGACATGGACGTGCCGCTCAGGAAGTCGAAGTCGCGCCCGGCGATGGAGGGCGAGGTGGCCGCCAGGACGTCGACGCCCGGAGCCATGATGTCGGGTTTGAGCAGGTCGCCGCCGCCGGCCAGGCTCGGCCCGCGCGACGAGAAGGAGGCCACGGCCGGCGCCTCGACGGTCACTTGCGTGCCGGGCGCGATTTGGGCCGTGGCGCCCGCGCCGGCCGAGGCGATGTAGGCCTTGACGGCCGCGCCGGCGATTTCGTCGATGTGGATGGTGGGCAGGTAGTGGATGTCGGCGTTGAGGGAGTTGGGCGAGGTGTTGGCCAGGACCACGCCCAGGCCGCCGGCTTCCTGGACCGCCAGGCTCTTGTTGACGCGCGCCGTCACGCCGCGGTCACAGAGCACGATCTTACCGGCCACCTTGGCCGGGTCGAGCACGGCGACGCCGCCGGTATCAACCGTCGAGTAGCACAGCCGTACTTGCTCGGCATTCGCGCCGGGCAGGCCGGCAGCCGTGGACGAGATGAGCGGCAGGGAGGCCGTGCCGTTGCCGTTGGAGATGCCGGCGTAGGTGGAGCCGTTGCCGAGCGTGACCGAGCTGGTGTAGGCGCGGTCATGCGTGCCGGCGGCCACGGTGGTGACCCACGGCGTGTTGTGGGCGACGGTGCTGGCGCCGGGGCCGTTGTTGCCGGCCGAGGCCGCCACGAACACGCCGGCCGCCGCCGCGTTCAGGAACGCGATCTCGACCGGGTCGTTGAAGGCCGTGCGGCTGCCGCTGATGGAGTAGTTGATGACGTCCACGCCGTCGGAGGTGGCGTCTTCGATGGCGGCCACCAGGTCCACCGTGGAGCCGCTGGCCGTGGCGCCGTCCACTGTGGACCACAGCGCCTTGTACATGGCGACATGGGCGCGCGGCGCCATGCCGCTGATCTGGCCCAGATCGGTGCCGAGGGTGACGGCTTCCACGCCGTAATTGCCGGCCGCCGTGCTGCTCGTGTGCGAGCCGTGGCTGTTGTAATCACGCGCCGAGTTGTACTCCCACGGGCGGTTGGCATCGATGCCGGCGTCGCCGCCCTGACCCGCGTTGTAGTAGCGGGCGCCGATCAGTTTGTTGTTGCACAGACCGTCCGGCCAATCTTCACCGGTCTGGCAGGTGCCGGACCAGCGCGGGCCGGGCGCGCTGTAGCTGCCGTCGTCCGCGAAGCTCGGGTTCTCAGGCCAGATGCCGGAGTCGATGATGCCGACGACAATGTGCTCGCCGGCGTTGCTCGGCCCGCCCAACTGCGCCCACAAGGCGCCGGACTGCGTCAGACCCACAAAGGTCGGCGTCGTGACCGTGTCCATGTACCGGATTTCATCCGGGATGACGGCCAGCACGCCGGGGGTGGCGGCCAGTTGGGCCGCCTGGGCGGCGGTGAGCTTGGCGGCGACACCGTTGTAGGTGTAGCGATAGTTGTACAGCCGCTGGCCGCCGACCGCCGCGATCACGGCGTTCTGGCGGTTGGTGAGGTAGCTGGCATAGCGCCGCACGTCCGTGCGGTTGGCGTTCAGGCGCTGGCCGTCCGCCACGGCGGTGGCGCGATAACCGGCCACGCCGCCGCTGTAGGTGATGACGGGCTGGTCAGCCAGCCAGACGATGTAAACACCGTTCGAGCTCTTTTCGACCGCGGGTGTAACTGGGCCGTCCTGGGCCCGGACGCCGGCGGGGACCGACAGGCCCAGCGCCAGCAGCGCGACAAAGACCAGGCGCGCCAGGGACGCCAGCGGCTTGCGCAGTGGATGATGCTGCGACATTGCTTCGGATCTCCTTATCCTCAGATTGCGGTGAGAGAGAAGCGCCAAAAATCAAGGACGTGGGCCGTGCTATCCTGTTCACGGGACGACAGCACCGGCGCGGGGGTCGGAGCCGTCCCAACGGGGTGGGGTGCCAGCCCGGCAAGAGAGATAAGGCGGATCACCTCCTGGTCGACGTCACTCTGCGGGCGAACGAACGACCCAGTGACGACGGACGCGAATCAGGACCAGGCCCTGCCGACGGCTGGGTCCGGCAACGGGAGAGGCACAAGCGGGCAAAGCCAAAACGACTGCCGTGAGTTCTGGCAGCTGCGCTTGGTTGGCGCTGGCGCACGCGGCTTTGTCCTGGGGATAACGCACCTGCCCCGTTTGTCTCGCGTTAGTTATGAATTGGTTGGCGAATCAGAGACAAAATGATTATAGCCCCAGCCGGATAACTGTCAACCTAACGGTTTGTCAACCGACGCCGGGCTCAAACACAACAACACCCGCCGCTGCCTCAGCGACGGGTGTTGTGATTGGGTCAAGCGGGTGAGGCGTTTAGAGCCCGAGCCGTTCGCGCAGAAAGGCGCGTACGACGTTGACCGGCACGGCCCCGCCGGCCTCCGGGCCGGTCATGATCGTATTGACGCCGATCAGGCGTCCGCGCGCATCCACGAGCGGCCCGCCGGAGTTGCCTGGGCGCAGCCGCAGCGCCACGGCCACCCAATCGCGTCCGCGCGCCTGTTCGGGCAGGGCTGTGCCGCGGCCGATGACGACGCCGGCCGTGGCCGCGCCGGTGACGCCAAACGGATGCCCGACGGCAAAGGCCCACTCGCCCGGCTGCAGGCTGTCCGAGTCGCCCAGGGGCATGGCCGGCAGGCCGTCCGCGTCCACGCGCAGCGCGGCGACATCGCGCTCCGGGTCGTGGGCCAGGACGCGGGCCGGCAGTGTGCGGCCGTCCGGCAAGGTGACGCGCAGGTGCTGGCGCCGCACGACGTGGGCGTTGGTGATGATCAGGCCGTCGGCGCTCCAGAGAATGCCGGCGCCCTCGCCCTGCCGGCCGTTGCTGATCTGCACCAGGCTGCGCCGGGTCCGCGCCACCGCGTCCGACATCTCCCGGCTGAGTTGTTGCAGCAGGTTCATGACATTGCCCTCCGGGTGAGCGCTCAGGCCGGCCGCTCGCCCACCCACACCTCCAGCGCCTGCAGCTGTCCGGCGCGCACGATCTGCGCCGGCACACGCCGACCCACGCGGTCTTCGCCCAGGGCCGCCAACAGGCTCTCCAGACTCGGCACTGGCCGGCCGTCGAGCGTCACGAGCGTGTCGCCCTGGAGCAGACCGCCGCGCTCGGCCGGGCCGCCCGGCTCAACGTTCATCAACAGCAGCCCGCCCGCCTGCCCGGTGGCCGGGCGCAGCGCCTCCGGCAGGCGCACCGGCTGCGCACCGATGCCCAGATAGCCGCGGCGCACGCGGCCGTGCTTCACCAGCGCCGCCACCGTCTGACGCACAGTGTCCACCGTGACGGCCACGCTCAGCCCGCGCGCCAGCGTTGAGCTGGTCAGTCCGGCGACCCGCGCTTCGGCGTCCACCAGCGGCCCGCCGGAGAAGCCCGGGAACATCACCACGTCGGTCTGCAGGTAGCGATCGATGAAACCACCCGCCGGTGTGCGCCAGCCTTCCTCCAGAGCGCTGATCACGCCCAGCGTCGCCAACCCGCGCTCGCCCGGCCGGCCCAGCGCCAACACCAGCGCGCCCACCTCCAGCGTGGCCGGCGCGGCCCATTCGGCCGGTTTCAGGCCGCCGGCCTCCGCCTGAACCACGGCAACATCCACGCCCGCGTCGCGCCCGACTACGCGGGCGGCCACGCTCTGTCCATCCGGCAGGCCGACGCGCACCGTGTCGCGCTCTAGCACGTGCGCGGCCGTGACGATCAGGCCGTCGGCCGACCACACCACGCCGCTGCCGGGCAGACGGTCGCGGCCCTCCACGCGGACCACGCTCTGGCCGGCGGCGGCCACGGTCTCCACCAGCGCCTGCGAGAACTGGGCGAGCAATTCACTCATCGTTTGCCTCCTGCGGCGTGCGATCAGGTGACCGGCCGCCGTAGGCGAAAGATAGCGCGGGCCGATCGGCGCGGCTACTCCCCGCTCGCGGAGGCGCGGCCCTAGCCGAAGAGCTAGGCCCGCGCGGCCGGTGGGGTATACTCCGGCGCGCCACGCCGTTTCAGGAGAAACTTGTGTCTCGAACACTGCCGCCGTCAGTCATCGTCATCGGCGCCGGGCTGGCTGGCCTGGCCGCCGCGCGGGACTTGCACCGCGCCGGCCTGCGCGTCACCGTGCTGGAGGCGCGCGCACGGGTGGGGGGCCGCGTGCTGACCTTCCGCGAGCCTTTCCAGGACGGCCAGTACGCCGAGGCCGGCGGCGAGTTCATCGACGACGATCACCACCGGATGCGTGAGCTGGCGCGCGAGTTCGGCCTGACGGTGGAGCCGGTGGCGGCCGGCTGGGTGGCGCCGGAGGAGTGGGCGATTTTCCAGGGCCACAGCGCCCGCGTCCGGGAGACCGCAGTCTGGGGCTATGATCTGGAGGCCGCCGTGGACCGCCTCTGGGCGGAGCTGGCGCGCCTCGGGGCGCAGGTGCCGGACCCGGCCCGCCCAGACCAGGCGCCGGACGCCGTCGGCCTGGACCGGCGTTCGGCGGCCGAATGGCTGCAAGCGCTCGACGCGCCAGACATCGCCAAACGGCACTTCGCCGCGCACCTGCGCGCTGAGTACACGGTGGAGGCCGATCGCTTTTCGCTCCTGGATTTGGCCCGCAACGCGGCGCTGTACTATCGCGACCCGGCGGCCGAACGCGGCTCTGGCCGGATCCGTGGCGGCAACGATCTCTTGCCGCGCGCGCTGGCGGCGGCCCTGCCAGAGGTCCGTCTGAGCGCGCCGGTGACGCGCGTGGCGGCGGGTGAGGCCGGCGTAACCGTGACCTGCCTGTCCGCGGGCCGCCCCGAGTCTTTGGCGGCCGACTATGCGATCCTGGCGATCCCGCTGCCGGCGGCGCGCGCCATCACGTTCGAGCCGCCGCTGCCGTCCGCGCAGGCCGCTCTGCTCACCGGCATCTCGTACGGCTTGGTCATCAAGGTCGTGATCCAGTATCGGCGGCGCTGGTGGCGGGAGCGCGCCTGGAACGGCCATCTGATCGGCGATGGGCCGCTGGCGTGCACCTGGGAGCCCACGAGCGAACAGGCCGGCGGCCGCGGCCTGCTGACGGTGTATTCCGGCGGCGAACCTGGCGCGGTGTTGACCCGGCTAGACGACGACGCGCGCGTGGCAGCGGTGCGGGCCGCTCTGGAGCGGCATTTTCCGGAGTCGGCGCCTTTAGCCGAACAGACCGCCACGATCGCGTGGCCGCGCGAGCCTTTCTCGGGCGGCGCCTACATGGCGCTGGCGCCCGGCGAGGTGACGCGCCACTGGGAGACCCTCTTCACGCCGGCCGGACGCCTTTACTTCGCTGGCGAACATGCCGCCGTGGTGCAGGGCTACATGGAGGGCGCGGTCGAGAGCGGCCAGCGGGTGGCCGCCGAGATCGTCGCGCGGGCCGGTCACGGAGGGTGAGGTGAACACGATGACGCAACCGATAGTCATCTGCGGGGCCGGCATTGCCGGAGTGGCGACCGCCTATCACCTGGCCGTCGTCCACGCCCGGCCAGTGGTGCTGGTGGACGAACGGCCGCCCCTGTCTTTGACCAGCGACAAATCCACCGAGGCCTACCGCAACTGGTGGCCCGGCCCGGGCGCGGCGATGGTGCAGTTCATGAACCGCAGCGTCACGCTGCTGGAGACCTGGGCGCGCGCCACCGGTAACCGGTTCCATCTCAACCGGCGCGGCTACGTTTATGCCACCGCCGACGCGGCCGGCCTGACGGCCCGGCTGATGGCTGCCCGCGCGATCGCGGCCCTGGGCGCCGGCGAATTGCGCGTCTACGAGGCCGGCGCCTCCAGCCAGAGCTATCAACCCTCCGAGCCGGACGGCTTTGAAGGCGGCCCGAGCGGCGCCGACCTGATCCTCGACCGCAGCCTGATCCGGCGGCATTTTCCGTATCTGAACGCCGCCACGGCCGCCGTCTTGCACGCGCGGCGGGCGGGTTGGTTCAGCGCCCAGCAGTTGGGGATGTGGCTGTTGGAGCAGGCGCGCGCGCACGGCGCGCAGCTGGTGGCGGCGCGGGTGGTGGGCGTCGACACCGACGCGGCCGGCGTGAGCGGCGTGCGGTTAAGCACCGGGGAGCGGCTGGCGACGCGCTGCTTCGTCGACGCGGCCGGGCCCTTCCTGACCGAAGTGGCGCGGCTGGTGGGCGTCGACCTGCCCGTGTTCTCGGAGCGCCACCTCAAGCTCAACTTCGCGGACACGCTGGGCGTGATCCCGCGCGAAGCCCCGCTCTTGATCTGGGATGACCCGCAACGCGTGGACTGGACGGAGGACGAGCGCGCGGCGCTGGCCGAGGACGCGGAGTCGGCCTGGCTGTTGCGGCCGTTCCCGGCCGGCGTCCACGTCCGGCCGGATGGGCCGGCGGGCAGCCCGATCCGCCTGATGCTCTGGGACTATCATCGGCACCCGGTCGAGCCGGTGCTGCCGCCCGAGCCGGACGAGTTCTTCCCAGAGCTGGTCCTGCGCGGGCTGGCGACGATGGTGCCGGGTCTGCGCGCCTACTACGGCCGCGCGCCGAAGCCGGTGGTGGATGGCGGCTACTACACCAAGACGCCCGAGAATCGGCCGCTCATCGGGCCGCTGCCCGTGCCCGGCGCCTACCTGATCGGGGCCTTGTCCGGCTATGGGTTGATGGCGGCGCCGGCGGCCGGCGAGTTGCTGGCCGCGCACATCACCGGCGGCCCGCTGCCCGGCTACGCGGGCGCGCTGCGGCTGGACCGGTACGCCGACCCGGCCTATCAGGCGCTGTTGGCGGAATGGGGAAGCGGCGGGCAGTTGTGAGGCTCGCTATTCAGGCGGCGGGCAGCAGGCCGGCGCGTTCCAGGCTGGCGCGCAGCGCCGCTCGTTCGTCATCGCCCAGCGGCAGCAGCGGCAGGCGCGGCCGGCCGCCGCGGTAACCGAGCAGGTCCATGGCCGCCTTCAGGCCGGCCACGCCGAAGCGCGCCGTCACAGCGCTGTTGGCGTCGATCAGCGGCTGTTGCCCGGCCCGCGCCCCGGCCAGGTCCCCGGCCTGGAAGCGCGTGTACAACTCGAACAACGGCCTGGCCGCGATATTGGCCAGCGCCATCACGCCGCCCACACCGCCCACCGCCAGCGTCGCCAGCAGGAAGCCGGCCGAGCCAGCCAGCACCTGGAAGTCCGGCCCGCACTCGTAGACCATCTGCCCGATCTTGGTGATATCGCCGCCGCTGTCCTTGAGACCCAGGATGTTGGGATGGCCGGCCAGCCGAGCCACGCTGGCCGCCGGCAGGTCCACACCGGTGTTGGCGGGCACACTGTAGAGCAGGATCGGGATCGGCGCCGCGTCCGCCACGGCGCGGTAGTGGGCCTCCAGCGCGGCCGGCGTCATCTTGGCCCGGAAATAGCCGGGCGTGACCACGATGGCGACATCGGCGCCGAGGGCGGCCATGCGCTCGGTCAGGTCGCTGGTGCCGCGCGTGGTCTCCAGGCCGGTGCCCGCGATCAGCAGGCGGCCGGGCGCGGTGACGGCCCGGGCGGCACGCACCACCTCCAGCCGCTCTGCAATGGTCAACGACGAGAACTCGCCGTTAGAGCCGCCCAGCACATAGCCGGCCAGCGGTTCCTGGTTCAGGCGCTGCAGGTTGAACTGCAGGCCGTCCAGGTCGACGGCGCCGCTGTCCGTGAACGGGGTCGCGACGGGCGGGAAGATGCCGGCCAGGGAAGGGTGGTTGGTCATCGCTTAGTCTTTTCGTCCGATGATGCAGCCGGCGCGCGTGCCGCGCCGGTTGGCGAAGGCCCAGGCCCGCTCGCCGAGCAGGTCCAGCGACAGGATCGCCCACCTGCGCCACCACTCGCTGGCCGCCCGCAGCCCGCGGTAAGCCTCGGCGAACAGCGCGCGCTTGACCGGGCCGGGCAGCGAGCCCGGGATCGCGTCGAACGCGCCGGGCGGGCCGCCGCCGAAGCGCGCCGGAACGGCGGCGGGGGCGTTACAACAGGCCGGCGGCCTGTTCCGCCTGCGTGACCGCGTGCTCGAAGATCTCCAGGCCGGCGTCGATCTCGGCCGTGCTGACGCACAGCGGCGGCGTGATGCGGATGGTGTTGCGTCCGCAGCCCAGCAGCAGCAGGCCGTGCTCAAAGCCGGCGTGGACGACGTGGTTGCGGATATCGGGCGCGCGCTCCTTCGTGCCCTTGTCCTTGACGAACTCCACGCCGATCATCAGGCCGGCGCCGCGCACATCGCCCAGGCTGGGATGGCGGGCCTTCATCTCTTCCAGGATATCCAGCGCGTAGCGGCCGACCTCGCCGGCGTTCTCCATGTAGCCGGACTCGATCAGGCGGATGGTCTCCAGCGCGGCCGCGCACGAGAGCGGGTTGCCGCCGTAAGTGTTGCCGTGCGCCCCGGCCGGCCAGGTCATGATGGACTGGCGCGCGATCATGGCGCCCAGCGGCATGCCGGAGGCGATGCCCTTGGCGATGCAGACGATATCCGGCTCCACGCCCCAATGCTGGATGGCCCACCACTTGCCGGTGCGCCCCATCCCGCTCTGGACCTCGTCCGCGATCAGCAGGATGCCGTACTTGTCGCACAGCTGGCGCAGGCGCGGGAAGAACGAGTCCGGCGGGATGATGTAGCCGCCCTCGCCCTGGATCGGCTCGATCAGGAAGGCGGCCACCTCGTCGGCCGGCACCTCGTACGCGAAGATCACGTCCTCGAGGTAGTTGATGACGGCGTCGCCATAGTCGCTGCGCGAGGCGTCGAACTGCAGGCGCGGCCGGTAGACGTTGGGGAAGGGCACGTGGGTGACGCCGGGCAGCGCCGGCGGGAAGCCGCGCCGCTGGACGGCCTTGGAGGCCGTGAAGGCCAGCGCGCCGAGCGTCCGGCCGTGGAAGCCGCCGTGGAAACCGATGAAGCGCGGCCGCTTGGTATAGAAGCGCGCCAGTTTAAGCGCGGCCTCGACCGACTCGGTGCCGGAGTTGGTCATGAAACACAGCGCGTCCTCTTTGAACGGCGCGATCTCGTCCAGTTTCTCGCCCAGCGCCGCCCACTTCTCGTGGTAGAAGTCGGACGAGATGTGGATGAACTTCTCGGCCTGCTGCTGGATGGCCTGCACCACGTCCGGGTGGCTATGGCCGGTGGAACAGACGGCGATGCCGGCGGCGAAATCCAGGTAGCGGTTGCCGTCCACATCCCACACTTCGGTGCCGCGCCCGTGATCCATGACGAAGGGGTAATCGCGCGGATAGGAGGGTGAGATGAACTTGGCGTCGCGCTCCAGGATGGCTTGGGCCATGGGGCCGGGGACGTTGAGTTTGGTGACCATAGCATTTCTCGACTTGTATGAACCGGGGTGCCAGGGCGCGGAAAAGCTCGGGAACCGGGGCACGCCCCGACCGTCGGCTTGCGCCTGTTTCAATGCCAAAGTTATCGCCAGCAGGGGCGGCCGTTACCGGTCGGGCACGACAAGCGTGCGCGATTCTTCCATCGCCAGGGCGCCGGCCCCCACCAGGCCCGCGTCGTCGCCCAGGGCGGCCGGCACCACCGGGCAATCGCGCCAGTAGAGCGGGTCCATGGCATGGCGGCGCAGCGCCGCGCGCACCGGCTCCAGCAGCAGGTCGCCCACCAGGGAAACGCCGCCGCCCAGGATGACGATGGACGGGTTGAGCAGATGGAGGAAGCTGGCCAGCGCCCGGCCAATGTGCTGCCCGGCTTCGGCCAGCAGAGATTGCGCGAAGGCGTCGCCCTCGCGGGCCGCCAGGCCGATCTGGGCCGTGGTGAGCGAGGTCGGGTCCGCGCCGGCCAGTTGGCGCAGCCGTGAGTCGGCGCCCGCGCCGGCGGCCAGTTGGGCGGCGGCGCGGCGCGCGATAGCGGGTCCGGCGGCCACCGCTTCTAGGCAGCCGCGCTGTCCGCACCCGCACAGCGGACCCTCGGGGTCCAGGTTGAGATGGCCGACTTCGGCGGCCAGCCCGCGCGCGCCCAGGAGCAGGCGGTTGCCGATCACAACGCCGCCGCCGATGCCGGTGCTGACCGTCAGGTAGAGCACGTCCCGGTGGCCGCGGCCGGCGCCGAACTTCCACTCGCCGAGCGCGGCCAGGTTGGCGTCGTTGCCCAGGAACACGGGCCGGCCCAGCCGGGTCTGCATGATGCGCTGCAGCGGCAGGTTCTTCCAGCCCGGGATGTTGGTGATGTTGATCACCTCGCCCGTGAACGGGTCCACCGGGCCGGGGATGCCCAGACCGATCGCGGCCACGCCGGCCAGGTCAGGGGACACCTCGCGGATCGCCTGCTCCAGCCGGTCGAGCACGCCTTCGGCGTCGCCGCCGGCCTGGGTCGGGATCTTCAGTTTTGCGTCAGGGATGGAACTCTGGCCGATAAAGCGGGCGGCGCGCAGGCTGGTGCCGCCCACGTCCACGCCTATATAGACTGAGTCGGTCATAACCGCATTGTAACATGCCGCTTGTGCCGGCCAGGCCGCCGCGGCCGGCCCTGCACCCTTGGTGTTGAAGCCGCGGACGCGCAGCCAGCGGCCGGTCTTAAGCGGCGGCTGGCGTCTTGTGAAGAATGCTCAATTGCACCGGCCAAAGTTTAGGAGTTGCGATTGATTGACAACGGGCCTGTTGCCGTGCTAGACTTTCGCCCGTAGTCACAACCAGATAATGCTTTTGGGCCACGAAGCCCCCACCGACAGTTTTCCGTCGGGCGGGGGCTTTTTCTGTGTTCTCACAAGCACTTCTTCCAAGGAGGCAGTCTCGTATGGCAGCAAAACCCACCACGCCCAAGGAGGTCCTCGAATTCGCCAAAGCGAATGGCGCTAAATTCGTCGACTTCAAGTTCGTGGACTTGCCCGGCACCTGGCAGCACTTCAGCGCCGGCATCCAGGAGCTGGATGAGGATCTGTTCGCCGAAGGTATCGGCTTCGACGGCTCGTCCATCCGCGGCTTCCAGGCCATCCATGAGAGCGACATGCTGCTCTTCCCGGATCCGGTCACGGCCGTGATGGACCCGTTCACGGCGGTCCCGACGCTCAGCCTGGTGTGCAACGTGCGCGATCCGCTCACCGGCGAGGCCTACTCGCGCGACCCGCGCTACATCGCTCAGAAAGCAGTGGCGCACCTCAAGGCCAGCGGGCTTGGCGATGTCTCCTACTGGGGCCCGGAGGCCGAGTTCTTCGTCTTCGACCACGTCAGCTTCGCCCAGGACGAGTACGCCGCCCACTACAAGATCGACTCGGGCGAAGGCATCTGGAACTCCGGCACCAACGAGCCGGCGCAGGTGCCCAATCTGGGCCATCGCCCGCGCTGGAAAGAGGGCTACTTCCCGGTTTCGCCCGCCGACACCCTCCAGGACCTGCGCTCGGAGATGGTGCTGACGATGGAAGCCGCCGGCATCCCGGTGGAAGTGCACCATCACGAGGTGGCCACCGCCGGCCAGTGCGAGATCGACATGCGCTTCAGCGATCTGCTGACCATGGCCGACAACTTGCTGATGTACAAGTACATCGTCAAGAACGTCGCCCTGAAGCACGGCAAGACGGCCACCTTCATGCCCAAGCCGATCTGGGGCGACAATGGTTCGGGCATGCACGTCCACCAGTCCATCTGGAAGGGCGGCGCCAACCTGTTCTATGACAAGGACGGCTACGCGCTGCTGTCGCAGATGGCCAAGTACTACATCGGCGGCCTGCTCAGGCACGCCCCGGCGCTGCTGGCGATCGTGGCGCCCACGGTGAACTCCTACCACCGCCTGGTGCCTGGCTTCGAGGCACCGGTCAACATCGCCTACTCCCGCCGGAATCGCTCGGCCGCGGTCCGCATCCCGATGTACTCCAACAATCCCAAGTCCAAGCGCCTGGAGTTCCGGTGCCCGGACCCGTCCACCAACCCGTACCTGGCCTTCTCGGCCATGCTGCTGGCCGGCCTGGACGGCATCGAGAACAAGATCGACCCCGGCGAGCCCGCCGACTTCGACATTTTCGAGGCGCACGGCACGACCAAGATCAAGCAGGTGCCCGGCTCGCTGAGCGAGTCGATCGCCGCGCTGGAAGCTGACCATGCCTTCCTGCTGAAGGGCGGCGTCTTCACGCCCGACGTGATTGAGACCTGGGTCAGCATGAAGCGGACCAAGGAGATCGACCCGATCCGCCTGCGCCCGCACCCGTACGAGTTCTACCTGTACTACGACGCCTAAAGCCCGTCCGGCGTCCCTTTCGCCTGCAGCAGCCCTCGGCCATGCCCGTGTGCAAACGCGAGCGGCGTGGCCGGGGGCTTGTGTTAACCCGCGGGTGATTGGAGAATAGGGCCGTATGACCACGCCGGAGTTCCACTCCCCGCCGAACCTGCCCGTGGATTGGCCGGCCGCGCTGGACCTGCTGCGCGATGCCGGGGCGCGCATCAACCGCCTCGGCCCGGATACGTCGCTGGGGGAGGCGCTGCAGCTGATCGCCGAGACGGCCGTCAAGCTGATTGCGCCGGGGGCGGCCGCCGTCATCTACACCTACGACGCGGCTGCCGGCGCCTTCGACCCGGCCTCGCGGGTGGCCGCCGGCGAGGCGGCGCCGCTGGTCGGCGACGTGCCGCGGCCGGACGGCGTCGGCGCCACGGCGCTGCGCCAGCGCAGCCGGGTGCTGTCCTACGAGAGCGGCCTGCCGTTCCACCCGCTCAAATATCAGGCCGGCATCCGCACCGCCGCTTGCTATCCGCTGCTGGTGCAGGATCACCCGGTGGGCGCCCTGTACATTGACCTGCGCGCCGACCGGCGCTTCAGCGACGACGAGCTGCGTCTGCTGGATACGTTCGTGCAGCTTTCGGCGGTGGCGATCTACAACACCCGCCAGTTCGAGGGCATCAACCGCGCCTTGCAGCGCAAGGTCGACGAGCTCGAGCGCTTGCGCCGGGCGGATCGCGTCATCAGTTCCCGGCCCAGCCTGGACGAGACGCTGGGCGAGATCCTCAACAGCGCGCTGGCCCTGAGCGGGGCCGAGTACGGGTCGCTGCGCCTGCTCGACCGGCGCAGCGGGCTGCTGCGGCTGGCGGCCTCCCAGCCGCGCGAGTCGTTCGAGCCCGAGACGGGGTTTTCGGTGGACGAGGGCGGCAGCATCATGGGCTGGGTCGCCGCCCGGCGCCAATCCCTGCGGATTGAAGATCTGCGCGCCGCGCCGTGGAACGCCATCTACCGGACTCTCCACCCGGAGCACGAAATGCGCTCCGAGCTGGCCGTGCCGCTGCCGGGGCCGGGCGAGGGAGTGGAAGGCGTGCTCAACGTCGAGAGCCCGCGCCTGGCCGCCTTTGACGCCGACCACCAGCGCGTCCTGGAGGCGCTGGCCACGCAGGCCAGCATCGCCCTGCAAGAGGCGCGGCTGTTGGCGACGATGGAGGCGCTGACCGGCCAGCTGCTCAGCCGCTCGTCCAACGCGCTGCTGGAGCTGCTCATCCAGCGCACGTGCGAGCTGCTCAACGTGCCCAACAGCGTCGTCTGGGAGCTGGACGCCGGCGAACCCGGCTGGTTCCAGCTGCGCGCCGCCAACATCGCCGAGCCCGGCGATTACCGGGTGCCGGTGGTGGGCAGCCTGCTGGGCGAGGCGCTGCGCGCCGGCCGGCCCGTCTACAGCGCCAACCTGGCCGAAGACGCGCGCGTCCAGCGGCCCAAGCTCACCCAGCGCATGGGCTGGGTCAGCGGAATGGTGGCGCCGCTGGCCGGGCGCGACGGCACGCCGCTGGGCGCTTTCGGCGTCTACACGACCATGCCGCGCGCCTTCAGCGATTGGGAGACGCGCCTGCTGGCCGCCCTGGCCAACCACGCCGCGGTCGCTTTTCAGCAGGCCGAGGCGTTGGCCCAGCTCAAACAGGCGCAGGAGCGTCAGGCCGTGGCCGAGACCTTCGCCGTGCTGGGTGATGTGGCCGCCAACCTGCTGCACCGGGTGAACAACCTGGTCGGCGTGATCCCGCAGCTGGCCCAGGGCATCGCCGAGAAGCGCCCGGATCTGGCCGGCGACCCGGCCGTCGCCAAGAAGCTGGCCGATATCGAAGCCAGTGCGCGCGCGGCCATGACCGCGGCGCGCGAGACCTTTGCTTTTCTGCGGCCGTTCCAGATGGGGCCGGTCAGCGTCAAGCGCTGTTATCAGACCGCCTTGGCGCGCCTCACCCGGCCGGACCACGTCCGCGTGACGGCCGCCGGGCTCTCGGCGCTGCCGCCGGTGCAGGCCGGCGAGGAACAACTGCGCTGGGTGCTCGTCAACCTGATGGATAACGCCGTCGACGCGCTCGGCGAGAACCCGGGCGAGATCCGGCTGCGCGGCCGGGTGGTGGCCGACGTGCTCGACGCCCGGCGTCGCTGGGTGGAACTGACGCTGGCGGACACCGGCCCCGGCGTGCCGCCGGAGCAGCGTGAGCGCATCTTTGACGCTACGTTCTCCACGAAGAACTCCGGCCGCAAGCTGGGCTTCGGCTTGTGGTGGGTCAAGTCCTGGATCCAGCGTTTCGGCGGCAGCATCGCGCTGGCTGAGTCGGCGCTGGCCGGCAGCCCGGCCTCGCCGGGATGCACTTTCATTATCCGGCTGCCCTTGGCCGAAACGGACGCGCTACCGTCCGCCGGCCGCGCAGCCGAGCAAGGGTAGGGTACCGATGGATCCGATACATGTGTTGGTGGTCGAGGATAACGCGCAGTGGCGGGACCTGTACCAGGAATTGCTGGCGGCGCCCGAATACGATCTGCAGTTCGCCAGCAGCTACGCGGAGGCGCGCGGCGAGCTGCAGCGCGGCACGTTTGCGGTGGCCATCATCGATCTCAACCTGGCCAGCTCCGAGGCGCGCCAGGAGAACCGCGATGGTTACCGGCTGCTGCAGGCGGCGCGCCAGCGCAACTTGCCCACGCTGGTGGTCAGCGGCATGGACGAGCCGGAGGAAGTGGACCGCGCCTATGAGGAGCACGGCGTCTATGCCTTCATCGAGAAAGCGCTCTTCGACCGGCGCGCCTTCGCGCGGCTGGTGGGTGAGGCCGTGCGGGCCGGCGTCACGCCGGCGCTGGACTTCAAGTCGTCGTCGCGGCTGGCCGACCTGACCGAGCGTGAGCGCGAGGTGCTTGGCCTGATGGTGCAGGGCTACACCAACCGCCAGATCGGCGAAGTCCTGCTGATCACGCCCAACACCGTCAAGAAGCACGTCGATCATATCCTGCAGAAGCTGCGCGTCAGCAATCGCGCGGGCGCGGTGGCGGCGGCGCTGCAGTCCGGCCTGCCGCCAGCTCGGCCGGCCGGCGCCGAGCCGGAGGCCAGCCCTTGAGACCGCTCGGGTTGTGCGGACTGCCAAAAAAAGCGGCCCCTCCGTCTGCGGCAAGATGGCCTGTTCGGGTCTTGTGAGCGGGTGGCGCGCGCCCTATGCTGGGCCCAGATCGCGGGCGGCTTGGGCAGCGCCGGCGAGCTAACTCGATAACGCCTCCCTGATGGGAAGTGGGCCAAGACGCCCCACGGTCTGTTCCGGCAGACCGTGGGGCGTCGTGCGTTACCAAAGGAAAGCCGCCATGTTCATCGCCCTGATCGTCTTCACGGTCGCTTACGTCGCCATTGCCAGCGAGCGCTTTCCGCGCCATTGGGTGGCCCTGGCGGGCGGGGCGGTGCTGGTGATCGCCGGGGTGCTCAGCCCCCTGGAGGCGCTGGCCTACATCAGCTGGGAGACGCTCGGCCTGCTGGCCGGCATGTTCGCGCTGGTGGCTGTTTTGAATGAGGCCGGCTTCTTCCGCTGGCTGGCGATGACGGCCGTGCGGCGCGTCAACTACCACCCGACGGCGCTGTTTGTGGCCCTGTTGGTGCTGGCCGCCGTCCTGGCCATGTTCATGGACAGCATCACGGTCATGCTGTTCCTGTCGGTGCTCACCCTGCAGCTCTGTCGGCTGCTCAAGCTCGACCCGGTCACGTTGATCATCGCCGAAGTCTGCGCCGCCAACACCGGCGGCTCGGCCACGCTGGTCGGCGACCCGCCGAACGTGATCCTGGGCACCACGCTCGGTTTCAGCTTCGCTGACTTCGCCGCCAATACCGGGCCGGTCTCGGCCCTGGCCGCCCTGGTGCTGCTGGGGGTCTTCTACTGGCGCAACCGCCAGGCGCTGCGCGACGCGCACGCCGCCCTCACCGACGAGACGGTGGCCGAGATCGAAAGCCTGCATCATGACCCGCTGCACGAGCAGCTGACGCGCCTGGGCCTGCTGGGGTTTGGCGCGGCCGTCCTGCTGCTGGTGACGCATCACTGGCTGAGCGAAGTCACGCACCTGCCGATCACGGCGGCGGTCTCGGCCCTGGTGCCGGCGGTGCTGGTCATGCTGGCCCTGCCGCGCCAGGACCAGGGCCGCATCGCGCGCAAACTGCTGCGCGAGGACAGCGAGAGCCTGCTCTTCTTCGCCGGGTTGTTTGTGTTGATCGGCGGTCTGGAGAAGGTGCGCGTTTTCGAGGCGCTGGCCCAGACGCTGGCCGTCGTCAGCAGCGACAACCACTCCGGCCTGGTGCTGGCCCTGCACTGGGGACCGGGCATCTTGAGCGGCATCCTGGATAACGTGCCCTTGGCGTTGGCGATGAGTTACGTGCTCAAGGATCTGGCCGCGCACCCGGAGATGCCGGCCCTGGCGCTGATGGTCTGGTCGCTGGCGTTGGGCGTGAACCTGGGCGGCAACCTCACGCCGATCGGCGCTTCGGCCAATGTCGTCGCGTACACCTATCTGGAGCGCCATCACGGCCCCATCGGCTGGAAGCGCTGGCTGTGGGTGGCGGTGCCGCCGACTCTCCTGACGATGGTGCTGGCCTCGGCGCTGGTCGCCGTCAAGGGTCAGTTCGGCTGGTACTGAGCGCTCTGGCAGGCCTGACCCAAAAGTGGCCCGGGCCTGCTTCCGCTAAGATGGCCAGATCAGGTATTGTTGGCGGCCAGCCGGGCTGATATTCTATCGTCAGCCCTTTGGGATGGGGCAATCAGATAGTGCCTCCCGAAGTGGGATGTGGGCCGAGACGCCCTGCGCTGTGTGCGAACATGGTGCAGGGCGTCTCCACATTTAATGCGCAGTCGATTATTCAAGGAGTTGTGAGATGTTGAAAGCCCTTCTAAAACGCCTGGGGCCGGTGCTCGTCCTGGCGGGGATGGCCCTGGCCGTCGCGCGCCCGGCCTTCGCCCAGGAGCCTGATCCGGTGGCGGAGGTGACCACGGCCGTCAATATCCTGTGGATGCTGTTGGCCGGCTTTCTGGTGTTCTTCATGCAGGCCGGTTTTGCGCTGGTGGAGACCGGCTTTACGCGCAACAAAAACGTCGCCCACACCATGATGATGAACATGATGGTGTTCTGTATCGGCGCCGTGGGTTACTTCATCTGCGGCTTCGCCTTCCAGTTCGGCGGCGTCAACTTCGCCTGGCCGGAAGTGACGACGGCCGGCGCTGTGGCCGGCGCCTGGGCGCACTCGCCGGTCACCCTGGGTGATTGGACGGGCCTGCTGGCGACGCCGCTCATCAAGATCGGCGAGCAGATCAGCCTGCTGGGCGGCAGCGGGTTCTTCCTGATCGGGGTGGGTGGCAGCACCGGTGTGCTGGCCTTCTTCCTGTTCCAAATGGTCTTCATGGACACGGCCGCCACGATCCCCACCGGCTCGATGGCCGAGCGCCTGAAGTTCTCGGGTTTCGTGCTGATGGGTCTGTGGGTGAGCATGATCATCTATCCGCTGGTGGGCGGCTGGGTGTGGGGCGGCGGCTGGCTGCAGAACCTGGGCCGGATCGCGGGGTTGGGCAACGGCGCCGTAGATTTCGCCGGCTCCGGCGTGGTGCACATGATCGGCGGCGCCCTGGCTCTGGCCGGCGCCATCGTCATCGGCCCGCGCATCGGCCGGTTCAACAAGGACGGCTCGGCCAACGCCATCCCCGGCCACAACCTGCCGATGGGCATCCTGGGCACGATCATCCTGTTCTTCGGCTGGTTCGGCTTCAACCCCGGGTCGTCGCTCGGCTTCGTGGGCGGCTTCGGCGCACTGGCCGCCAACGCCGCCGTCAACACGCTCCTGGCCGGCGCCTTCGGCGGCTGCGCGGCGATGCTGTATATGTGGTTCATCAGCCCGGTCAAGAAGCCGGACCCGGCCATGTCCGTCAACGGCATCCTGGCCGGCCTGGTGGCCATCACCGCGCCGTGCGCGTTCGTCGACCCGATCGGCGCGAGCATTATCGGCGTCGTCGCCGGCGTCCTGGTCTGCCTGGCCACAGTTTGGCTGGAGAAGGCCCGGATCGACGACCCGGTTGGCGCCGTGCCCGTGCACTTCGTCAACGGCATCTGGGGCGTGCTGGCCGTCGGCATCTTCGCCAACGGCAACCCGAACTCGGCCGGCTGGAACGGCATGAGCTCGCCGGTCACCGGCCTGATCGCCGGCGGCACGACCCAGATCCTGGCGCAGGCCGCCGAAGCGGCCGCCATCGGCGTCACCGTCTTGGGCCTGTCCTACTTGTTCTTCCGGGTCCTGGCCGCTGTCGGCCTGCTGCGGGTCTCGGCCGAGGTTGAGCTCAAGGGCCTGGACCTGTCCGAGATGGGCGCCGAGGGCTATCCCAAGGATTGGGAGCCCACGCCCGAAGTGGCCGAAGACGCCCGGCGCGGCCGCCAGGCCGGGTTGCCCGCGCGGCTGCCGGCCGGCGCCACCGACTAGAGCGCCCACTGAACGACAACATCAAACAGACCGGGCGGCCACGCTGGGCCGCCCGGTTTCGTTTGTCGCGCCGCCGCTTTTCTGATTTCCCCCAAAAATACCTTCCCCAAGTTGGGCACTCTCGACTACCCGGACGGGTACCCGGCGCAAAATGGCCCCGTCCGGGGACGACAGCGCGCGTAACCTTCACTAGACTGTTCCGCAAGCCGTGCACGGCCTCTGAACTGTTCTTTGGCAGCCAAATCACGCCCCGCCCGGGAGGTCCCACGATGGACAACGCGCCGCCCCTTCACCGCTTTGATCCGCTGCGCGTGGACCGTGGCAATTGCGGCATCGGTTTTGTGGCCGACCAGTTCGGCCGCGCCAGCCACACCATCCTGCGCCAGGCGCTGGAGGCCCTGATCCGCCTGGAGCATCGCGGGGCCATCGCCGACGACGCCACTACCGGCGACGGGGCCGGCCTGCTGACGCCGCTGCCGCGCACGCTCTTCGCGCGCGAGGCCGAACACCTGACCGGGCAGAGCGTGGACGCCGAACAACTGGGCGTGGGCGTCTTCTTCTTCCAGCCCGGCACTGAGGCGCAGTGTCAGAGCCTCCTGGAGGCGGCCTGTCAGGCCCAGGCTCTGCGCGTACTATGTTGGCGCGCGGTCCCGGTGCGGCCCACCGTCATCGGCGCCCGCGCCCGCGCCACCCAGCCCAGCCTCTTCCATGCCCTGATCGTCCCCGGCACACCGCGCTCCCGGCTTCAATTCGAACACGACCTGTACCTGGCCCGCAAGCGCTTTGAGCGCCTGGCCCGCCTCCCGCACGGCGCCTACGTGCCGTCTATGTCGGCGCGCACGATCGTCTACAAAGGCCTGTTCAACGCGCCCCAACTAGCCGGCTTCTACGCCGACCTGCGCGACCCGGATTACACCGTCGCCCTGGCCGTCTTCCACCAGCGCTACAGCACCAACACCTTGCCCACCTGGCAGCGCGCCCAGCCGTTCCGGGTGCTCTGCCACAACGGCGAGATCAACACCCTCCAGGGCAACGTCAACTGGATGCAGGCGCGCGAGCCGCTTTTGGCCGCCGACTTTGCGCCGGCCGATGCCTTCCGGCCGGTGATCGACCTGGACGGCAGCGACTCGGCCATGCTCGACAATGTGGCCGAACTGCTCACCCTGGGCGGCCGCGACCTGCACCACGCCGTGACGATGCTGGTGCCGCCGGCCTGGGAACGCCTGCCAGACCTGCCCGAAGCGGTGCGCGATTTCTACGAGTACCACACCTGCCTGACTGAACCCTGGGACGGGCCAGCCGCCCTGGTCTTCACCGACGGCACGCTGGCCGGCGCCGCCCTGGATCGCAACGGCCTGCGGCCAAGCCGCTACATCATCACCGAGGACGGCCTGGTGGTGGCCGGCTCCGAGGCCGGCATTGTGTCCATCGACGAGGCGCGCGTCCAGCACAAGGGCAAGCTGGGTCCGGGCCAGATGCTGGTGGTGGATACGGCCCGCGGCGTGGTAATGCGCGACGGCCAGGTGAAGGGCGAGCTGGCGGTGCGCAGACCCTACGGCGCCTGGGTGCGGCGCGGCGTGCGGCGTTTGGACGAAGGCCGCCAGACGAGGGGCGACGCTGCCGCCGTTGTCCACCGTCCGTCATCCTTGATCCAACTCCAGGCCGCCTTCGGCTACACGTCCGAAGAGCTGGTGCTGGTGCTGCGGCCGATGATCGAGCTGCGGGCCGAGGCCATCGGCTCGATGGGCGACGACACGCCCAGCGCCGTGCTCTCGGACAAGCCGCGCCCGCTGTATGGCTATTTCCGCCAACGCTTCGCCGAGGTCACCAACCCGCCGATCGATCCGCTGCGCGAGCAGCTGGTCATGTCGCTCAAGGTGCGGCTGGGCGCGCGGCGCAACTTTCTGGCCGAGACGCCCGTGCAGGCTGAGCTGCTCGAGCTGGACACGCCCTTCCTGACGGCGGCCGGTCTGGCCCAACTGACGGCTGACCCACACCTGCACTCGGCTGTGCTCTCGACCCTGTTCCCGGCCGAAGCCGCCGAAGCCGCCGGGCTGCGCTCGGCGCTGGAGCGCCTGTGCGCGGAGGCGGAGGCCGCGGTGCGGGGCGGCGCCGAAGTCATCGTCTTGAGCGACCGCGGCGTGAACGCCGAGCACACCTTTGTCCCGGCGCTCCTGGCGCTGGGCGCCATCCACAACCACCTGCTGCGCCGCGACCTGCGGACGCGCGTGGACTTCGTCGTGGACAGCGGCGAGCCGCGCGACGTCCACCACTTCGCGTGCCTGATCGGCTACGGCGCGGCCGCCATCCATCCCTACCTGGCGCTGGCCACGGCCGTCGAGTTGGATCGCGGCGCGAACCCGCCGGAGGAGGTGGCCTACCGCTACTTCCACGCCGCCGAGCACGGCCTGCTCAAGATCATGTCCAAGATGGGCGTCAGCACCGTGGACGCCTACTGCGGCGCCCAGATTTTCGAAGTGGTCGGCCTGCACGCGGATGTGGTGGCCGAGTACTTCGAGGGCACGCCTGGCCACCTGGGCGGCCTCGGCCTGGACGGCCTGGCCGGCATCGTCCAGCGCTGGCACCAGGCCGCCTTCGCGGCCGAGAAGCCGACCCTGGACAGTCCCGGCTTCTATAAGTTCAAGCGCGCCGGCGAGCGGCATGCCTTCAGCCCGGCGATCATCCACGCCCTGCATGAGGCGGTCCGGACGCCGGGCGCCCTGAACGGCCATTGGGAGACCGGCTACGCCGCTTACCGGCGCTACAGCCAGCTGCAGCACGACCGCGCGCCCGTGGACCCGCGCGATCTGCTCGACCTCGTCCCGGCCCAGGCGCGGCCGCTGGCCGAGGTCGAACCGGCCGCGGCCATCGTCCGGCGTTTTTCGACAGCGGCCATGTCTTTCGGCGCGCTGTCGCGCGAGGCGCACGCCACCATGGCCGTGGCCATGAACCGGCTGGGCGCGCTCAGCAATTCCGGCGAGGGCGGCAAGGACCCGGCCCAGTACAACACGGACGCCGACGACCGGATCAAGCAGGTGGCTTCGGCCCGTTTCGGCGTCACCGCCCACTACCTGGTGGCCGCCGACGAGCTGCAGATCAAGATGGCCCAGGGCTCCAAGCCGGGCGAGGGCGGCCAGCTGCCCGGCCACAAGGTGACGGCCGAGATCGCGGCCGTGCGCCACGCCACGCCCGGCTTCCCGCTCATCTCGCCGCCGCCGCACCACGATATCTACAGCATCGAGGACCTGGCCCAACTCATCTACGACCTGCGCCAGATCAACCCGCGCGCCAAGATCTCGGTCAAGCTGGTGGCCCAGGCCGGGGTCGGCACCATCGCCGCCGGCGTAGCCAAGGCCGGCGCCGACGTCATCCTGATCAGCGGCAACTCCGGCGGCACCGGCGCCTCGCCGCTGTCCAGCATCAAGTACGCGGGCATCCCGTGGGAGTTCGGCCTGGTGGAGGCGCAGCGCGCGCTCAGCGCCAGCGGCCTGCGCGGGCGCGTGCGCCTGCGCGCCGACGGCGGCCTGCGCACCGGGCGCGACGTCGTCACGGCCCTGTTGCTGGGCGCCGACGAGGTCTCGTTTGGGACGGCGGCCGTGGTGGCCGAGGGCTGCCTGATGGCGCGTGCCTGCCACCTGAACACCTGTCCGGTGGGGATCGCCACCCAACGCCCGGAGCTGCGCGCCAAGTTCGACGCCACGCCGGATCAGCTGGTGGCCTTCTTCCTGTACGTGGCCGAGGAAGTGCGCGAGCTGCTGGCACAGCTGGGCGCTGCGACTGTCGCCGAGATCGTGGGCCAGGTGGAACGCCTCACCCGGCGGCCTGGCGTCAGCTCGTTCGAGGACCTGGACGTGGGCGCGCTGTTGGCGGCGCCGCCGGCCGGCCCGCGCGCCTACCAGGGCGAGGCTAACCGCGTCCCCACGGCTTCACCCCTCAACGATCAGCTGGTGCAGGATTATCAGCGCCTGTCGACCGGCGCCGGCCTGCAGGGCCAGCTCTTCTACGTCGTCGCCAACAGCGACCGCACGTTCGGCGCGCGCCTGGCCGGCGAATTGGTGCGCCAGCCGGGCCGGGCGCCGGTGGATGTGCGCCTGCGCGGCACGGCCGGCCAGTCGTTCGGCGCCTTCGCCGTCCCGCAGATGCACCTGACGCTGTGCGGTGAGGCCAATGACTACGTCGGCAAGGCCCTGAGCGGCGGCCGGCTGGTGATTTACCCGCCGTCGGCGGCCGAACTGCGCCAGCCGCAGATGCCGCCGCCGCCCGTGGACGCCGCCGCCGGCGACGACCGCGACACCTGGGGCTTCGTGCTGGCCGGCAACACCTGTCTCTACGGCGCCACCAGCGGCGAGGTCTTCATCGCTGGCCGGGCCGGCGAGCGCTTCGCAGTGCGCAACAGCGGCGCGGAGGCGGTGGTGGAGGGCGTGGGCGACCACGGCTGTGAGTACATGACTGGCGGCACGGTCGTGGTGCTCGGCGCCATTGGCTACAACTTTGGCGCCGGGATGACCGGCGGCGTAGCCTACGTGCTGGACGATGGCTGGGCGCTCAAGCGCATCAACCGCGAGCTGGTGGATGTGTTTGAACTGACCGCCGCTGACCTGGCGGACGTGCGCCGGCGTGTGGAGCGCCACGTGGCCCTGACGCGCAGCGCGGTGGGCAAGGCGCTGCTGGCTCACTGGCCGGCAGGCAGCCGGCATCTGCTCAAGATCGCGCCCAAGGACCGCCCGGCCAGCGTGCCCGTGCCCGCCCAGGCCGAAAGCGTGCCGGCCGCCGTGTAGGTCGCGGTTGATCTACGCTTGACTCGCAACGACAGCCAGGGCGCGCCCTGGCTGTCGTTCATTGGCGTGCATTTGGGTTCTGGCCGGCGCCGGAATGATGTCAACCGGAAAGCCGCCAGAGCCTCCCCCAGGCAACATCGTGCCGGCCCCGGCCGTCGCCGGGGTGAACTCCGGTCGGCCTCCAGCAGCGAAACCAGCCGGCCTCTCGCAGCAGAAACGAGCGGATCGGCGGCAACTTCTGGGCCCCGGCCTTCGCCGGGGCGAGGTGGACGTGGGTGGCCCAGACGTGCCGGCATCCCGCCCCAACACTGTTGGGGCTGCCCTGATTAGGAAGCGGGGTGCCGGAATCTAGCACCCAGGCCAATGCGCCCTCCAGCGCGGGCCGATTGACTTTCGCCGGCCCCTGACTACACTATCCCCACCCATGGCCGCTATGCTTGTCGCCGCTTTTGGAGGGGGAGCTGCATGCCGTTGACCTACGCGCAGATCGCCGAGCTGTTGCGCCAGCCCGCGCCGCTGCAACTGCCCGGGCGCGATTTCTCAGGGACGACGCTGGCCGGCGTGAGCCTGCGCGGCGCTAACCTGCGCGCCGCCAACTTCAACGACACCAGCCTGCAGCGCGTCGACTTTATCAACGCCGTGTTAGTGGACGCCCAATTCTTCGAGGCCCGCGTCACCGAATGCCTGTTCCTGGGCGCGGACCTGACCGGCGCTAACCTGTCGCGCTGCGATTTCACCCGCTCGGATTTCCGCCGCGCGCACCTGGCCAACGTCAATTTCTTCGGGACGGAGCTGTTTGAGGCCAACCTGGCCGAGGCCGACCTGAGCGGCGCCAACCTGCGCAGCGCGGCGCTGGTCTCCACGAACCTGTCCGGGGCCAACCTGACCGGCGCCAAACTCCACCGGGCGCAGCTGGGTGATGCCGTCCTCACGACGCGCACCATCATGCCGGACGGCCAGCCGTACACGCCCGCGCCGCCTACCGGGGACGAAGACGACGACGACGACGACGACGTGTGACCGTCACCCGGTCACGAAACGGTAGCCGCGCCCCGGCACCGTCTGCACGTGGCGCGGGCTGGAGGCGTCCGGCTCGATCTTCTCGCGCAGGCGCCGCACCAGCTGGGCCAGGCTGTCGTCCCGCACCCCCTGTTCAAAAACTTTGTCCTCCGGCCAGACCGCGCGAATCAGGTCATCCTTGGCGCAGACCTCGCCGGCGTGGGCCAGAAAGTGCTCCAGCAGCCGGGCTTCCTTGGCTGTCAGCCGGCTGGTGTCGAAAGCGGGCGCGAGTGTGGCGCGCGCCGGTTCGGCGGCCAGCAGGGGTGAGCCCGCCAAACCACAGGCGCGCAGCTCGTCGTCGCTCGGTTGGTCGGCCCAGAACTCGTCCAGGCGCGCCCGCACGGCCGGATGCGCGGCCAGCGCCGCCACGGTCAGAGCCGCGCCGGCGGCATGCGCCTCGCAGGCGGCGCGCAGGAAGGCCGGGTAGCCGCGCGTCAGCTCAATCAGAGTGCGGACTGTGGACGCGCTCCAGGCCAGGCCGCGGCGGGCGGTGTAGCGGTCCACGGTCCAGCGCGCATCGGCTTCGCTGAGCGGCCCCAGCCAGACGGTGTTGGCGAAGAACAGCTCGGCCAGCTCGTTGGCGGCCTCCAGCGGGCGGCGGGCGGCGATGACATAGGTCAACTGGTATTTGTGGGCGTCGCGCAGCGCGCGCAGCTGGCCGAAGAGCGGCGTGTCGGCGGCCCGCGCCAGGGCGTCGAAGCGGTCGATCATCAGGGTCAGCGCGCCGGGGCGCGAACCGTCCGGCCCGCGCAGACGTCTTTCTATCAGGACATCGAGCGCCGTGAACGGGTCGGCCTCGCCGGCGGTCTCCGCCTCGCCCAACGCCCGCCGCATCAGGCTGAACAGGGCCGCCGGCGTCGGCGCCGCCAGCCGATTGGCGTCCACCAGCACGAACGGGTGCGCGTCCGAGGCGTGCGCCTCGGCCAGGCAGCGCAAGACGTTGCTCTTGCCGGCGCCGCTCAGGCCGAGCACGGCCGCGCAATCGCCGGCCTGCGTGGCGGCGAGCACGGCCCGCACTTCGCGGGCGCGGTAGTCGCTGGGGTAGGGGGCGGGCACCAACATCGGCGTTCGCTCGGATAAACAGACGGTGGCCGGCGGCGCAACGGCGCCGATCCGGCTGGATTATACTATTCGCAAATGGCCCGCTGGAGACGTTGGCTGCTCTTATTCGTTGGCCTGGCGCTGGTGGCGCTGGCGGCTTGCGCGTTCCTGTACGTCGCCACACCCGTGGAGCGCGCGCGCGAGCGTGTCCGCCCGGCGCCGACGCTGTTTGTGCCGCCGCCATGAGGCGCCGATCCTGGCTACCCGCGTTTGCCCTGCTCGGCCTGCTGGCGCTGCTGCTGGCGGCCTGCGCGCCAGCGGCCACGCCCGCGGAGCCGTCGCCCGGCGTCGGCCCTACCCAGCCGGCCAGCTCCGAGGGGCAGACGCAGACCCGGCCGGCGGCGACCGTCGCGCCCGCGCCGACCGGGGTACCGATCGCGACGACGGCTCCCTCCGGCACTAACGCCGCCGGCGCCGCCGACACGCAAGGCCCGCCGCCAACACCGACGGCGGCTGTCAACCCAACCAGCCCAGCCACCGCCCCGGCCCCCACCGACAGCGCCGAAGCGCGCCTGGTGGAGCTGGAGTGGCCCACGCGCATGCGTCTGGGCGACTCGGAGGGCGTGCGCCTGGCCTTGATCCCGTCGGCGGGCGGTTACACGGCCACGGTGGAATTCCCCGATAACACCGTCATCACCCAGGCCATCACCATCAGCCAGATCGGCGGCTACACGCTTTACGGCGTGGCCCGCCTGGACGGCGTCGGCTTCCAGATCGCGCCCGCCGCCGAGCAGGGGGTGCCGCTGCCGCTGGGCGAGCCCGTGGTCTGGCGCTGGACGCTGACGCCGCGCAGCGCCGGCCAGCACCGCCTGACCGTGGACCTGCGCCTGCGCTGGGTGGGCGCCACCACGCGCGAGACGCAGGTGTACTCCAAGGCGCTGACCGTGGACGTGCTCTCGTTCCTGGGTCTGAGCATCGGGCAGGCGATGTGGTTCGGCGTGCTCGGGCTGATGGTGGGCGGCGGCGCCAGCGTGGCCGCCTTCACGGTCCGGCTGCGCCCGCGCCCGGAGCGGCCGCGGCCCAATACCGCGCTGGCCCTGGACGCGCCGCCGGGCCTGGCTTTTTCGGCCCACGAGCGCACGCTGCTGCAGGCGCTCTTCCGGCGTTATGCGCGCGTGGTCGTCGAGAGCGAATTCCGCTCGGGCTACTCCGGCGCGCGCACCTTGCTGGCGCTGCCGGTCCGCGCCGATGGCCGCGCCGACGCGCCCACCATCGTCAAGCTTGGCCAGCGGCGCGCGATCGAGCGCGAGCACGACAACTACACGGCCTACGTCAAAGACACGCTCCCGCCGATGACGGCGCGCGTCCAGGAGGCGCTGGTGGATCCGCGCGCGCCCATGGCCGCGCTGCGCTACACCTTCATCGCCGAGCCGGGCCAGCGCCCGATGAGCCTGCGCGAGGCGCTGCTGAAGCAGCCGGACCCGGCCTTGCTGGCCCGGCTGTTCGAGACCTTTGGCCCCAACTGGTGGCTGCAGCGCCGCGCCCACACGTTCCGGCTGGCGCAGGAGTACGACCGCTTGCTGCCGGCCCACCTGGTGCTGGAGCCGCTGGCCGGCAGCCAGCCGGCGGTCGCGAAGCTCACGGCCGAGACGGCGCCGTCCAGCCTGGCCGTCGGCGTTGACGCCGTCGTGCGGGTGGGGCGCTTTCCGGAGGTGGAGGCGCGCCCAGACGGGCAGTCGCTCTCGCTGACGGGACGCGCCCGGCCCGGCGAGCCGCCGCTGCGGGCGCGCTGGCTCGGCCTCCGGCCCCCGGACAACACCCTGGCCCGCGTCACCGGGACGCGCGCGACGCTGTTGCAGGCTTTTGTGGCCGGCCTGGATCTGGGCGGCCTGCCGGACCCGCTGGCCCGCCTGCCGGCCGTGCTGGCCGAGGCCGTCGCCGGCAGCCAGTCCACGATCCACGGCGATCTCAACCTGGAAAACGTGCTGGTGGGGCCGGGCGGCTTCGTCTGGCTGATCGATTTCGAGCGCACGCGCGACGGCCACCCGCTGTTCGACTTCGCGCATCTGCAGGCCGAGATCATCGCGCACGTGGTCGCGCCGCAGGTGGCCGCTGCGTCGGCCTATCTGGACTTGTGGACGCTGGCCCGGTCTCAGCCGGCTGGCGCGCCATCGGGCCTGGGTGGGCTGCTCGCCGCGCTGCCTGCGCTGGCCGCGCGCTGCCTGGCGAACCCGGCCCAGCCGCGCGAGTACGACCTGGCCCTCTACCTGGCCTGTCTGGGCGCGCTCAAATACCCGACCCTGGACGCGCACGCCCGGCACTGCCTCTACCTCACCGCCGCGCACCTGGCGCGCACCCTGTAACGCTCGTCTGTCAGCGCTTTATCAAAACCGTATCAAGCCGCGCAAGCTAAAGGCCTCTAACCTGGGGGCAGGCTTGTAGCCGAGTTGACGGCTGGCGCCGTCACACGGCTGTTGGGGTTTCGTCCGCGCGCCCGGCTGGGCGGCCGCGGGCGGCCTCGGGGAGGAGAACCCCATGAAAACGCGGCTTCTCATCATCGTCAGCGCGCTCTTCAGCCTGGGCCTGGCGGCCTGTTCGCCGGCGGCGACGCCGTACGCGCCCACGTCCGAGGGCGGCGCCGGCTTGCCAGCCCCGCAGGCGACGGCTGCGCCCGCGGCCACGGCGCTGCCGGCCGGCGGCGATTTTGCCCCCGGCACGGCCAGCCTGCGCCTGGTCATCAAAAACGCCGAAATGAACGTGCTGGTCAGCGACGTGGACCAGGCCCTGCCGCGCGTCACGCAGATGGCCGCCGACTACGGCGGCTACGTCGTCAGTTCGCAGACCTGGGACGAAGGCGAGTACAAGCGCGCGGCGCTGCAGCTCGCCGTGCCCTCGGCCCAGTTTGAGGCCGCGCTCAACCAACTGCGCGGCCTGGGCGTCAAGGTCCTGCACGAATCGGCCAGCGGCCAGGACGTCAGCGCCGAGTACGTGGACCTGCGCTCGCGCCTGACCAACCTGGAGGCCACGGCCGCGCGCGTGCGCGAGTTTCTGGCTCAGGCCAAGACAGTCGAGGAATCGCTGCGCGTCAACCAGCAGCTCTCCGAACTGGAGGCCCAGATCGAGCAGGTCAAGGGCCAGATGCAGTACTACGAGGGCCGCGCCGCCTTCTCGACCATCGCGCTGACGCTCACCCCGGACGTGGCCGCCGTGGAGCCGGAGCCGACGGTCTGGGACCCGTCCAAGACATTCGAGCGTGCTACGGATGTGCTGGTGAAGCTGGCCCAGGTCGCCGCCGATGGCGCGATCTGGCTGGGCGTGCTGCTGGGGCCGGTGGTGATCGTGATCCTGATCGGGCTGGCGCTCGTGATCTTCGGCCGGCGCGCGCTCCGACGCGGCCGCGCCTGAGGCCGGCTCCCCTGGTTGTGACCGACTGGACCGGCCGCGCGCCGGTCCAGTCGGCCGTCACCGCCCGGCGTCCGGTCCGCGTTTCAAGGAGGTCTGCGATGAACACTCAACTGCGTTCCTGGCTCATCGTCCTGGTTCTGGGCGCGCTCGGCCTGGCCGGCTGTGCGCCGGGGAGCACGCCCCAATTGATCGGCACTTACCCGCGCTCCGGGCTTGCCGCGCCGCCGGCCGATCTCCGCATCGTCTACTCGTCCGCGCTGACGTTGGAGGTCTGGGACGTGGACGCCGCCGCCGAACGCGCCGTGACTCTGGCTTCGGACTATGGCGGCTACCTGGTGGAGTCGCGGGCCTGGCAGGTGGAGGGACGCCAGCAGGCCACGCTGTCCCTGGCGGTGCCGGCGCCCAACTTCGACGCGCTGCGCCAGGCCCTGCTGGACCTGGGCACGCTGATCGAGGAGACCGTGTCCAGCCAGCCCAAGCCCATCTACCCGGAGGACTGGTCGACCTTCACGCAGATCACGCTCAGCCTGCGGTCGGCCGCGCCGGCGCTGAAGCTGCCGGACTGGCCCGGCAACGGCTGGAACCCGGCCCGCACCTTCGGCCAAGCCTTCGCCGTGACGGCCGCCATCTTCACGTTCGTGGCCGACGTGCTGATTTGGGTCCTGGTCGTGGTCGGGCCGTTCGTGCTGGTGGGCCTGGGGCTGCGCGCGCTCTGGCGCCGTTCCGGGGGCAAACGGCCGTAACGTTACGCGCCGCCCAGAAAACGGCCAGGCATCGTGAGCGCAGGCCGGGGCCGCTGTCAACGCTCTGTCAACGCCGCATCAAGGTTGTCAACGCCGGATCGCGTAAGGTGATGGCAGGTTGGTTGGATCGCACTCGGAGGAGGACACCATGAACACCCGCATTCTGCTCGTCAACGCCGTGATCATCGCCACGCTGCTCGCTGGCTGCGCGGCGGCGGCTACACCGACCACCATCGGCGAGGCCCCGCGCCCGGCCGCCACCCAGCCGGCCGGCACGGCCCGAGATCAGTCGGCCGAGTCTTACCAGGGCGGCGCCACCCTTGCGCCGCTGCCGACGCAAGCGCCCATGGTGGGCGCGGCCAGCGGCGCCCCGTACGCCTATCCCACCCCGGCGCCGACTGCGCCCGCGGACATGTTCTTCCAGGACTACGGCGTCAACCCGTACGTTGACACCGTCGAAGACCATCTCTCGACCTTCGCCCTGGACGTGGACACGGCCGCCTACAGCCTGGCGCGCCAGTACGTTCAGGACGGCACGCTGCCGCCCGCCGACGCCATCCGCGTCGAGGAGTTCGTCAACTACTTCCAACAGGATTACCCGCTGCCGCCCGACGTCGCCTTCGGCCTGTACGCGGACGGCGCGCCGTCGCCGTACCACTCGGATGGCACATACCTGCTGCGCTTCGGCATCCAGGGCTACGCTGTGCCCGAGGCGCAGCGCCAGCCCGCCAACCTGACCTTTGTCATCGACTCGTCCGGTTCGATGTCGCAGGGAGGCCGCCTGGAGCTGGTCAAGCAATCCCTGCAGATGCTGGTGGACCGGCTGCGCCCGACCGACACGGTGGCCGTGGTCGCCTACAGCGAAACCGCCTGGGTCGTGCTGGAGCCGGTGAGCGCCGCGAACCGGGACACCATCCTGAACGCCATCTACGGCCTGTACCCGCAGGCTTCCACCAACGCCGAGGCCGGCCTGCAGTTGGGCTACCAGCTGGCCGAGCGCATGTACCGGCGCGACGCCGTCAACCGCGTCTTCCTGCTCTCGGACGGCGTCGCCAACGTCGGCGCCACCGGCCCGGACGCCATCCTGGAATCGATCGGCTGGTACTCTAAGGAATACGGAATGACGCTGACCTCAGTCGGCGTGGGTTTGGGCAACTTCAACGACGTCCTGCTGGAACAGCTGGCCGACCGCGGCAACGGCCACTACGTCTACATCGACGACCTGGATGAAGCCCGCAAACTGTTCATCGACGACATCGTCTCGACGCTGCAGGTGATCGCCCTGGACGCCAAGGTCCAGGTGGACTTCAACGCGGACACGGTCGCCTACTACCGGCTGATCGGCTACGAGAACCGGGCCGTGGCGGACCAGAACTTCCGCAACGACGCCGTGGACGCCGGCGAGATCGGCGCCGGCCACACCGTCACTGCGCTGTACGCGGTCCAGCTCCGCCCCGGCGCGCAAGGCCGCATCGGCACCGTGCAGCTGCGCTGGAAGGACCCGCAGAGCTATGCCGTGAGCGAGATCAACGGCAACTTCAACACCTGGGACCTGGCCGCCCGCTTCGAGGACGCCTCCCCGCGCTTTCAGCTGGCGGCGACGGTGGTCCAGTACGCCGAGATCCTGCGCCGCAGCCCGTGGGCGCGCGAGAGCAACCTGGGGCAGGTGAGCGCGCAGGCCGGGCGCCTGGCCGAACTGCTCCCCGGCGACGCGGACGTGGCCGAGTTCGCCCAACTCACCTACCGGGCCTGGCAGCTGGGCTGGTAGCCGCCGGCTCCGCTGAACGCAACCGGGCCGGGCGCACTGCGCCCGGCCCGGTTTTTTGCTGAGTTGAGGGCGCCGAAGGCGCCCTCAACTGCTGCGCTTTTGGCTCAATCGGCGCAACGCCTCCGGGTCCACCACCAGGATCTGGCCGTCCGCCTGGCTGATCAGGCCTTGCTTCTTGAACTGGCCGAGCGCCTTGTTGATGCTTTCGCGCGTCGTGCCCAGCAGGCTGGCCAGGTCGCTTTGGTTGAGCGTCAGCCCGATGCGCACGCCGCCCGGCTCCGGCGCGCCGTGTTTTTGGGCCAGTTCCAGCAGCTTGCGCGCCAGCCGGGCCGGCACGTTCAGCGTGGTCAGGGTGTCCATCGTGCGCGTGCTGGTGCGGATGCGCACGCTCAGCGCTTTCATGAAATTCAGCGCGAACTGCGGCGAGCGGCGCAGCTGTTCGCGGAAGCGCTCGCGGCTCAAGCTGAGCACGGCCGTGGCCTCCATGGCGATGGCGCTGGCCGAGCGCGGCAGCCCGTCGATCACGGCCATCTCGCCGAACATGTCACCGGGCCCGCAGACCGTCACCGACAGCTCCTGGCCGTCCTCGCTTTGCACGTAGATGCGCACCTGGCCGGTCTCCACCAGGTAGAGCGTGTGGCCGGGGTCGCCCTGGTAGAAGATCGGCTCGCCCTGCTGGAAGTGCAGGCGGGCAAAGTCTTTGGCCAGGGCCGCCAGCTCGCCGTCGGTCAGGTCGGCGAAGAGCGGCACTTGTTTGAGCAAGCTCAGGCGGGTCATCAGGTCACCGTGTGAGCGATTGTACGCCGCCGCCATCGGCCATGCAACCGCGTGAAGCTCCGCTGTCATCTCCCCATCTCCCCGGAAGACGCTGGGCCGGCGCCGTTCTCCCCGGCCGGCCCAGCGCCGCTAATCATGCGCTAGAGCAGGCGCAAGGCCAGCCCCACGCCCACCGCCAGCGTCACGCTCGCCAGCAGCTCGGCCACGTAGACCAGGGCGCGCGAGGTCTGGGCGACCTGGGGCGTCTCCACGAGCAGCCGCGGCAGCGCCACCAGCGGCACCAGCGCGAACTGGCCCACCAGCACGCAGGTGGTGATCAGCCAGCGTTCGAGCGTGCCCACGTACTTGTACTGCTTGGCGGTGGCGAAGTCCGGGGCGGAGCCGTTGAGCAGCCCGTACACCAGGAACTCCACCAGGATCCAAGCCGGCATGGCCGCGAAGGTGTAACCCAGCAGCAGCGCCAGCGTCCGGTCGCCGGCCAGGGCCGCGGTCACATCGGCGGCCAGCGTCTCCCAGCGCAGGTAGCCGGAGAGCGTCAGGGCCAGGCCGATGATGACCAGGTGCGCGGCCTGGTCGATCAGGAAACGCGTCAGCTCAAACAGGCCGGCGCGCTTGAGCTGGAAGGCGCGCAGCAGCCACAACGGCAGGGCGTCCACGGCGCAGTGCAGGCCGCCGATGAACACCACCCACGGCCAGAAGCCGGGGTCGAACGGCAGCGCAAACAGCGCCGTGACGGCGGTGACGATGGCGGCGTGCACCAGGACGCCGCTCAAGGCGCGGCTCTTCCAGTAGGCCAGCCGGTCCCACTGCAGCACGTAGTCCCCCACCAGGTGCGCCAGCAGCATTGCCAGGATCATGCTCCACCTCCCACTCATGGATTGACGAGTTCTGAACTTACAGTAAGCGCTTTCGCCGGCGGCGACTATGAACTGCGTCACACCATAAACAAATCGGCCACCCCCTGCGGGTGGCCGATTGGAAGCGGCTCAGTGGACAACAGCGCCGGATCAGGCCGGCACCAGCTCGCGGTGGCCGATCTGCGCGCGGATGGCCAGCGCCAGGCGCCGGATGCCCTCGCGGATCTGCTCGGGCTTGGCGTTGGAGAAGTTCAGGCGCAGGTAGCGCCGGCTCTCGGCCTCGTCGATCGTGCCGGGCGCGAAGAACGAATCGCCGGGGACGAAGGCCACTTTCTGCTGCAGGGCGGCGGCCAGCAGTTCGTGGCTGTTCACGCCATGCGGCAGGCGCGCCCACAGGAACAGGCCGCCTTCTGGGTGTGTCCAGGTGACCTCGGGCGGGAAGTTCCGCTCCAGGGCGTCCAGCATCACGTCGCGGCGCTCACGGTAGACCTGGCGGATGTGGCGGATGTGCTGATCCAGGAAGCCGCCGTGGGCCACTTCGTACGCCACGATCTGCGTGAACGTGCTGGTGTGCAGGTCCGCGCCCTGCTTGAGTTGGACCAGTTTGGAGATGACCTCGGCCGGGGCGACGACCCAGCCCAGCCGCAGACCGGGCGCCAGCGTCTTGGAGAACGTGCTCAGGTAGATCACGTTGCCGAGGTTGTAGCCGTTGTCGCGCTTCATGCCGCGGGTCTCGCGGTCCATCACCAACAGCGGCGACAGGTGTTTGCCCTCGTAGCGCAGCTGCCCGTAGGGGTCGTCCTCGACGATGGGGATGCCGTACTTGTCCGCCAGGGCCACCAGCCGCGAGCGGCGTTCCAGGGCCAGCGTGACGCCGGACGGGTTCTGGAAGTTGGGCAGCGCGTACATGAACTTGGGACCGGAGCGCAGGGCCGCTTCCAGCCGGTCGGTCTCCAGGCCGTCCTCGTCGGTGGGGACGGCGATGTACTCGGCGTTGTAGACGTTGAAGGCTTGCAGCGCGCCCAGGTACGTGGGGGCTTCCACCAGGATGCGGTCGCCGGGGTTGACGAGCAGCTTGCCGATCAGGTCCAGGGCCTGTTGCGACCCGGACGTGATCAGGACGTTCTCGGGTTTGGCCGCGATGCCGTAGCGGCTGGTGTGGCGCGCGATCATTTCGCGCAGCGGCTGATAGCCCTCAGTGGCGCCGTATTGCATCGCCGCCGGGCCCTTCTCGTCTAACACGCGCTGGCAGGCCGTCCGAAACTCCTTCACCGGAAACACTTCGGGGGCGGGCAGGCCGCCGGCGAACGAGATTACGTCCGGCTGTTGAGTCAGCTTGAGCAGTTCGCGGATTGTGGAACTTGTGGCGGCCTTGGCGCGCTGTGAGAAACGATGGGACCAGGGAGTACTCATGGAGGCTCCTTTCGATAGGCGACAAAACAGGACTGAATAGATCGTAACCCGATTGGGTAGTACCCAGAAGTGTCATTTGTCCCAAACAAGAGCAGACGTAAAAAGCAGAGTGATGCCGTCCAGACGGCACATCGGCTAGAATGGGCCGCACATAGGCGGGGTTCAAGGAGCAAAGGCCGGCATGGCGATGTCGAAATTCGTCCGCATCTTTGGCGTTCCGATGGACTTGGGGCAGCGACGGCGCGGGGTAGACATGGGGCCGAGCGCCATCCGCTATGCGGGGCTGCACGGCCAGCTGCGCGCGTTGGGGTACGGGCTCACCGACAGCGGCAACTTGAGCGTGCCGCTGCCCGAAAACGAGCCGCCCGACGATAGCCGCGCGCGCCATCTGCACAGCATCGCGGGCGTCTGTTGGGACATCTACCAGCAAGCGCTGGTGTGCGCGGAGAGCGGTGAAGTCCCGATCTTTCTGGGCGGCGACCACTCGCTCAGCATCGGCACGGTTGCGGCGATCACGGCTACCGAGCCCAATGTCGGCGTCCTGTGGGTGGACGCGCACGGGGACTTTAACACCCCGGAGAGCACGCCGTCCGGCAACGTGCACGGCATGGCGCTGGCGGCGCTGATGGGGCAGGGCGCGCCGGAACTGACGGGCGTCGGCCGGGTGGGCGCCAAGATCAAACCGTCCCAGACCGTCATCCTCGGCGCGCGCGATATCGACCGGCTGGAACGCGAACGGCTGCGCGAATCGGGCGTGTTGGTGGCGACGATGCGCGATATCGACACGATGGGGCTGGCGGCGGCCGCCCACCAGGCGTTGGAGCACTTCGGCCACCTGCAGCGCGTCCACGTCAGCCTGGACATGGACGCGCTCGACCCGGCCGAGGCGCCGGGCGTGGGCACGCCGGTGCCGGGCGGCCTGTCTTACCGCGAGGCGCACCTGCTCATGGAGATCCTGCACGACTCCGGCAAGGTGACGTCGCTGGATATCGTGGAAGTCAACCCGATCCTGGACGATCGCAACCGCACGGCCCGGCTGGCCGTGGAGCTGGTGGCCTCGCTCTTCGGCAAGAGTATCTTGTAACCGGCCGCGCCGCGTGGAATCAAACAGCCGACCGCATGGTCGGCTGTGGTCATTAAAAAATCGGGCCTGGGCGCATTACGGGATTCCCTCCTCGTGGGTGCCCAGGCCCGTAAGGGTTTACTGTGCCATTGCCGGTCCGTCGCGTTTGTCGCCGCGAGAAGCTGCTCCTGCCAGTCGGCGCCCTTTTTTAGTCGGGCGCCGTGTGGGGTTAGCGGGGCATTCTAAATGTGGCTGGCACAGTAAACTTCTGGCGTCGATGGCAACTGGCCGCCATAGCGGTCCGCTCCCCCGTCCCTACGGGTCGCGTTAGGCCCTCTAGTTTTGCGACCTCCATTTTCGTGGAGTGTGCCCTTGTCTCGACGCCGGATTGTCAAAGTGCGAACGTCCAGCTACTTCTTAGCATACTTCCTGGCCAGGGTCATGGACAAAAGTCATGGACGAACCCTGACAAGTGTCACCCGGGCTTAATCCCCCCGGAAATCTCCGGATTGGCCAGGCATCAGGCGTTGGCGCAAACCACTCGGCAGGATGCTCACCAGCGTGGCCCGCTCTTCGGCGTTGAAAGCCTGCAAGACGGCCAGGGCCGCGCCATAAGCTGCCAGGCCCGCTGCCAAGGCGACGACTGGCTGCACGCTCCACAGCGCCCACGTTAGCGCCGCCATCAGGCCGGCCGCCGCCCACAGGCGCCCCAGCAGCCCAAGCCAGGCCACGCCGCCCAGGCTGCGCCGCAGGTAGTAGTAGAACGCCAGCCCCTCGAAGATCTCGGACACAATCGTGAGGCCGGCCGCGGCCGCGAAGCCGTATTGCGGGATAAAGATCACGTTGACGACGATGTTGAAGACCACGGCCGCCGCGAAGGCGCGCGTCAACCCACGCTGCTGCTCCAGCGAGATCAACACGTAGTTGGTGACCGAGTTGATCCAGCCAAACGGCATGGACCAGGCCAGCAGGATCAGGGCCGTGGCGCCGTAGGGCAGAAATTCGGCGCCGCCCAGCAGGCCGATGAGCAGCTCGGCCAGGAAACTGGTGGCCACGGCCAGCGGCAGGGCGATGGCCACCAGCAGCTTGACGGCGAAGCCATACGTGAAGCGCAGGTCGGCGCGGCGATCGGCGTGGTGGGCCTGGCGCGCCATCAGCGGGAACAGCGCCAGCGTGAACAGCGACGGCACCACGTTGTAAGCGTCTATGAACTTGTAGCCAGCGCTGTACCAGCCGACCTCGCGCGGGCCGCGCAGCGGCTCCAAGAGCGTCACGTCCACCTTGAAGAAGAGCGTCGCCAGCAGGTTGTTGAGCATCAGCACAAACGACTCGCGCAGCGCGTGCCGCTGCAGTCCGAAGTCCACGGCCGCCGCGCGCGCGGGCGCCGGCGCCTCACGCAGGATCAGGCGCCACGCCAGCCAGCCCAGGATCACCAGCGTGACGACGTTGACGGCCATGCTCGTGCCGGCCAGCCCGACGATGCCCCAGCCCAGGATCAGCGTGATGCTGCCCAGGCTGACCTTGACCAGCGTGGTGATGGTGGCGACGGCGGCCGGGAACTCGGCTTTCTCAAAGGCATAGAACAGCGCGCTCAGCCCGGTGGAAATCGTGGCCGGCGCCTGCGCCAGCACCAGCAGCGTAATCGCCCAGAGGGTGTCGCTGGCAAGCGGGACGATGCCGGCCGCGGCCGCGCCGGGCAAGCCGGGCAGCGCCTGGCGCAGGCCCAGCAGCAGCGCCAGGCCCGGGATGCCCACCAGGCCGAGCAGCAGGCGCAGGATGGTCGTGTTCACCAGGTAGCGGCCGGCGTGGGCGCGGTCGCGCGCCACCTCGCGGGTCAGAAAAGTGTTCAGGCCGTAGTTGGTGACGATCTCAAACCAGCCGAAGACGACGATGGCGAAGTAATACTTGCCGGCGTCGTCCGGGCCGAGCACGCGCAGCATGAACGCGGCGAAGACCATGTCGATCAGCCGGTTCATCAGGTTGAGCGCCATCGGCGCCAGCGAGTTCTTGGCGATCCGCCGCGCGGTGGAATCGACCTTGCTCTCCTGGTAGAAATAGCGCCAGACCCACACGCCCACCAGGAAGAGCAGCGTGACGCCGCTGACCAGGCTGAGAATGCCGCCCAGCCGGACGCTCACGGGCGTGTAGCGGAAGCGCACCGTCCATGCCCCGGCCGGCAGCGCCACCGCGCGGAAGTGGCCGTTGGCGCGCACCACCGTCAGTTCGGCCTCGGCGTCCTCGCCCGCGCCGCGCGGCCGCTGAAAGGCCTTCCAGTCCGGGTCGTAGGCATCGGTGAGCATCAGCCAGCCCGGCTCGGCCAGCGTAACATCGACGAAGACCTCGTTCTGGCCGTAGCTCGTCACCGCGGCCGGCGCCGGTTCGGCCGGCAGCGCGAACTCAATGCCGAGGGCGTCCGCGGGCGCGACCATGACGAAGTGGCGTGGATCGAACTGCAGGACGGCCTGGGCGAAGTCATCCACGGCCAGCGTGGCCGTCTGCGGCAAAGTGAAGGCGCGCGGCATCACGGTCGCGTTGCGATAGATCTGCACCTCGCCGTCGTAGACAAGCGCATACTTGGGGTTGGGGATCGGCTCGCGGCTGACGACGTACTTGACGTTGAGCAGATCCAGCAGCGGCGAATCCAGCGCCGCGGGGCTGCTGACCGGCGCGATGCGGTTGTAGAGCAGCTCGGACTGCGGCTCGATCAGGCTCATGTAGTCCGCGTACTGGCGCGTAAAGAGCGAGTCGTAGCCGCGCACGTCTTGGAAGTTATAGAACCAGCCGGTGTTGGCGTTGTAGGGTTTTTCGCCGCGCGGGTCGTAGCTGGTGAAGCGCCACAGCCCGGTGTCCTGCTGGAGGAACTGCGCGGACGGGGGCATATACTCCAGCAGGCGCGGGTCGGCGGCGGGGTTGAAGCCAGACCCGGCTACCCACAGGTCCGCGGCCAGCACGCCCACGGCCAGGAACTCCCAGGCCGGCCGGCCGCCCAGCCGCCACGGCTGCGGGCCGCGGCTCAGGCGCAGCACCAAGCCGGCGGCCATGAGCATGAGCGCGAAGAGCGCCACCCAGGCTGCCGTGTACGAGAAGAACATGCGTCCGTCCGCGAAAGCCTGGTCCGCCAGGGCCAGCTCGCGCACGGCGCGGTCCATCCACCCCGCCACGGCCGCGTACTGCCAGCGCGCCAGCCCCAGCCCGGCCAAGACTGCGGCGCCGCTCCAGACCGCCAGTCCGGCCAGTCCGGCCACGAGATCCGGCGGCGCTCCGAGGCAGAAGACGGTCAGCAGCCGCCGGCCGAACGAGGCCGGCGACGACGTGAGCGGGCGGCGGATTTCGACTTCGGCTTGCAGCCAGTTCAGGCCGTAGGCCGCCAGCACCGCCACCGCTAACGCCAGCGGCCAGACCCAGCGGAACGCCGAATGCAGCTGGTTGATGCCGGGCAGCCAGAAGATCAGGGCGTAGAGCGGCGTGCCGAAGGCGAACGCCAGCGCGCAGAAGGCGAGCAGGGCGAAGAACGGGGCCGTGGCCAGGAAGCTGGCCGGCTGGCCGGGTTCCGGCGCGCCACCGCGGCGCCGCCAGGCGCGCCACCCCGCCGCCGCCGTCAGCGGCAGGAGCAGCAGCGGCAGCAGGCCCAGATACGTGCCGCCCTCGACGTAGTTCTTCAGCCCCCAGTCGATGGTGGTGGCGGCCGCGCCGGCCGCGTTGACCGTCGCCGGCGTCCACAGCCCGGTGAACAAGTCGAAGTAGGCATGGTGGCTGGGGTTGCCGTAGAAGTTCGGCACCAGGAAGACCAGCCCATGCCGCAGCGGGTAGGCCCAGCTGACGATCTCGGCGTAGGTGGCGCGGCCGGTGCGGAAGCTCTGGTTGGCCAACTCGTAGAGCGGCACAAACTGCACGCCCGCTAACGCCAGCCCGAGCGCTACCAGCGTGAGCATGGCGGCACCGCGTCGCAGCACGATCCCGAGCGCCCGGGCAGGGCCGTGCTCGCGGCGCCGGCTCAGAAAGAGGCCGCCGAGCCGCCAGGCCGCATAGGCCCCGGACACCATCAGCGTGTAATACGTGATCTCGACGTGGCCGGCCAGGACTTGCAAGCCGAGCGCCAGCGCGCCCAGGGCGAGCCAGGGTGCCGTGGCCGGCCGGCCGCCCAGGGCCGGCTGCTGGCGCACGATCAGTTCCAGCATCGTCAGGATGAAGGGCAGCCAGGCGGCGGCGGCGATGATCATCTGGAAGACGACGCTGACCACCATGAAGCCGCACAGCTGGTAGAGCACGGCCCCGAACGCCGCACCCAGGCGCCGCAGGCCGAGCACGCGCAGGAACCCGTACATGAACAGCCCGGCCAGGCAGAGCTGGCTGACCGTGAAGACGCCGTAGGCGCGCGCCAGCGGCAGCACGTAGTAGATAAGCGAAAACGGGTACAGGGCGGAATGCTGGCCGGCGGCCAGGAACGGCACCCCCGTGAACAGATACGGGTTCCACAGCGGCAGCTCGCGCGCCCGCAGCGATTCCAGGATGAACTTCTTCCAGAGATAGTTTTCCAGGACGAGGTCGGACAGGAGCTGGTTGTGGGGCGGGCCGCTCAGCCCGAACTGCGCGGCCGCGCTGCGGTAGGGCTCAAAGGCCGTCAAGTTGTCGGTGGGGATCAGCGTCCGGTCGCCGACGGTGACGGACCAGAACAGGCTCAGCGGCAACGCCAGCAACAGGGCGGCGATGGCCAGATCGGGGAGATAGCGTTGGCGCATAAGTGGGCGTGGGGAGCGGCGACGGGCTAAGCCCGCCGGTCCTTGGGGCTCAGCCGCCGGTGTCGGAGTCCCACCTCCCACACGCGCCAGGCGGCCTCCAGCTTGATGGGCATGTCCATCTTGGAGCGCCCAATGCGCCGATCCTCGAAGTAGATCGGGCTCTCCAGCACCCGGTAGCCGAGACGCTCGGTGACGTAGGCCATCTCCACCTGGAAGACGTAGCCGTTGGAGCGGATCCGGTCCAGGCCGAGGCCGGCCAACGTGGCGGCGCGCCAGGCCTTGAAGCCGGCCGTGGCATCCTGGACGCGGATGCCCAGCAGCCGGCGCGCGTACAGGTTGGCCCAGGCCGAGAGCCAGACGCGGCCGCGCTCCCAATGCTCGTCCAGGCGGCCTTCGGCCACGTACCGCGACCCGACCACCACGTCGTAGTCGCGCAAGCGCTCGACAAAGCCGGGCAGGTAGCTGGGCGAGTGGGAGAAGTCGGCGTCCATCTGCACGACCACTTCGGCGCCGGCGGCCAGGGCCTGGCGGAAGCCCTGCAGGTAGGCCGTGCCCAGGCCGAGCTTGCCGCTGCGATGGATGACGTCCAGGCGGCCGGGTAGGCGGGCCGCCAACTGGTCGGCCAGCGCGCCGGTGCCGTCCGGTGAGGCGTCGTCGACGACCAAGACGCGCAGGCCCAGCGGCAGCGCCAGCAGCGCGCCGGTGATGGCCTCCAGGTTATCGGCCTCGTTGTAGGTGGGCAGGACGACGGTGACGTTCATGCGGGGACTGGGCGAAAAAAAGCCGGGGTCGACCATCGCCCCGGTCAAGCCCCAGCCGACGGCGCCACCCGAGGCCGCCTACGGGCGGGCGGCAGCGAGCAGTGAGTCCTTCAGCGCCGCGGCATCGGCCAACGGCCCGGCCGGGGCCGCGCACACCTGGATGTGCAGCGCCAGGTGCCGGGCGGGGTCCAGCGGCTCCGGACAGTCTTCCAAAGGATAAAAGTAACCGAGCGAGCCTCCCAAGTGGGCCTGAATGGCCTCCCGCGCTTCGGAGGCTTGGCTGGCGCGCGTGACCACCAGGAATTCGGCCGGGCCGATCTGGCCGAGCATCTCCACGGGTGACCCAAGCGTGTCCAGGGCGGCGCGCAGCTTCAGGCTGATGGCCTTGAGCACGTCGTCGGCGGCCACGAAGCCATACGCTTCGCGGAACGGCTCCAGGTTGCGCAGGCCCACCACCACCGCCGCCCATTGCTGGCGCTCCAGGAGCACGTCTAGGTGCTCGTCCACCAGCGCGCCCTCGGGCATCTGCGTGATCGGGTTGAAGAGCAGGTGCCAGGGGTTCTGGCGGCGGCGCAGCGCGTTGCGGACGCGCAGGTGCAGCTCTTGCAGATCGAACGGCTTGGCGATGTAATCGACGGCGCCCAGCTCCAGGCCCTGCAGGCGGTCCTCCCGGCGCCGGCGGCCGGTGAGGAAAATCAGCGGGATGTCCCGGGTGCGGCGGTGAGCGTGCAGGCGGCGGGCGATCTCGTAGCCGCTGATATCGGGCAGGTGGATGTCTAGCAGGGCCAGGGTGGGCGGCTGTTCCCAGCACGCGTACACGGCGTCCAGGCCCCACTCAGCCAGGCGGACGGTGAAGCCCTGGGCATCAAAGAACTCGGCCAGCATTCTGGCCAGATTCTGGTCGTCTTCGACGATCAGCAGGGTCTGCCGGTCGGTCATCGGCCGCGCCTCAGCTGATGGGCTCCTTGGGGATGACCAGGACGCAGGCTTCGTCGCCGGCGGCGATGCACTTGGTCTCATAGACCTTGAACTCGTGCCCGCCGGAGACCCACTTGAGGCCTTCCTGCAGCAGCCCGACGCCGGCGAAGCACATGGGCTTGTCGCTCTTGCGCCCGAAGCAGACCGGACAGGGGCGCATCTTGTAGATGTACTCGCCGTCGCTCTCTTCCACCGTGCTCTTCTGATCGCTGACCGACGAGAAGACCTTGGCCATGGCCGGGATGCCCAGCTTGAGCTTGGCCCCGAGCGGCAGCACTTTGAAGGCCAGGTCGCCGGCGCCGGCCAGGGCGCCGAAATTGCGCAGGCCCTGGGCGAAAGACGCGCGCCCGGCGCGCTGCGCCAAACCGCGTCCGCCGCGCGCGCCGTACATCTCTTCCAGCGCGCCGTTCAAAGACGAGTAATCGGCGAAATCGAACTCGCGCTCGAGGTTGTCAGGGGGGTAGTTGTCGATCAGGTGCTTGAGGTGGGCCATGTTGAGAATGGCGTTGAGACCATTCTTGCCCATCACCTCCTCCATCGCCTGGAGGTAGATGCGCGCGACCTTATTCGGGTAGTAAAACCCACTCTTGGCAATAGGTTCCACGCTCGCACTCCGAGAAGAGAACTGAGTCACCGGGCCGGCCGGGCAGCGGCCGCCCTTTGTCCGCGGCCGGACCTAGACCAGCTTGGCGAGGTCTTCGGCGGCGCGGCGCATGTCGAGCAGCACCAAGCCCAGCTTGGCGCTCTCGCGGGCCAGAACCGTGAGCACCGCTTCGGTCCCCAGCGATTGCAGGATCACGTAGCCCCGTTCGCCCTTGATCTGAACTTCGCTCAGGCCCCCGCGGCCCAGCTCCGAGGCGATGCGCTCGCCCAGGGACAACATCGCCGCCGACATGGCCGAGACGCGGTCCTCCTCGACCTCGCGGGGCAGAGCCGTGGCAATCGGCAGGCCGTCCACGCTGACGACGGCCGACGCTTCAATGTCCGGGCTGCTGACCTGCATATCGCGCAGGCGATCTACCATCAGTTCAGTTCGAGACTTGGACAAGGCTGCATCCTCCTGGGCGAGGAAGGGATAGGACCCATCAACTTGGGCGTCTCAGGCCTGTGCTCGGCTGCCGTTCTGCCCGCGCAACAGGCGCGGCAACGTGATCATGGCCAGGCCCAGGACGCGCGGTACTGTAGCATAGCGGTTAAGGGCTGTCAAGTGAATTGACGATAAGATGCTCTTTCGGGCAGACTTACCTCCTATCAAGCTGGGCTGGCTTTACTACTATAATGTCAAGTAGGTGCCGCCTGGCACAGTTTTACTTCGCTTTGGCCGGCCACGCAACTCGCCTGGCTGCCGTTTGAAATGCCGTGACGACCGCCTGACGCTTCGGTTGGTCGCGCGCGTTTTCAAGGAGTTGGAAGCTTTCCATGGAAGTCCTCACCGGTTTGATCGCGTGGTTTATCGATTTCATTCTGCACATGGACACGCACCTGGATCAGATCATCCAGGCGATGGGGTTGTGGAGCTACGCTCTGCTGTTCCTGGTGATCTTTGTCGAGACGGGCGTGGTCATCATGCCGTTTCTGCCCGGCGATTCGCTGTTGTTCGCGGCCGGCTCGCTGGCCGCGCTCGGCTCCTTGAATCCGTGGCTGCTGTTCATTCTGCTGGCCGTGGCGGCGGTGGCCGGCGATACGGTGAATTACTGGATCGGGCACTTCATCGGCCCGCGCGTGTTCAGCACCAACTCGCGCTTTCTGAAGCGGGAGTACCTGGATCGCACGCACGCCTTCTACGAAAAGCACGGCGGCAAGACGATCTTCCTGGCGCGGTTCATCCCCATTATCCGCACCTTCGCGCCGTTTGTGGCCGGGGTAGGGCGCATGAACTACGGTTACTTCTTCACCTATAACGTGGTCGGCGGCCTGGTGTGGACGGCGTTGTTCATCTGGGGCGGTTACTTCTTCGGCAACCTGCCCATCGTGAAAGAGAACTTCTCGCTGGTCATCCTGGCCATCATCGTCGTCTCCGTCCTGCCGGCGGTGTGGGAGGCGGTCCGGGCTAACAAAGCCCCGGCTAAGCCGGCCGTGCCCGCCAACAGCCGGCCGGAGGCTGAATAAGCGTCGGCGTTCGCGCAGAAAAAAGCCCGCCCTTCCATTGGAAGGGCGGGCGGATCGGCGGGGCGGGCCTGACCTCAGGCCCGCTCTTATTTTTCCTCGATCGTGATCGTGTTGATGGCGTCGCCGGGCGGGGCGTTGGGGTCCTGCTGCGGATCGCGCAGCGTCAGGGCCAGGGCCACCTCCAGCCCGCTGGTGACCTGGCCGAAGATGGTGTAGCCGCCGTCCAGGCTGGGGAGCGCCGCGAACGTGATGAAGAACTGGCTGCCGTTGGTGTCCGGGCCGGCGTTGGCCATAGCCACCAGGCCGGCCTGATCGAACTTCACCGTGTCCACGACCTCATTGGGGATGAAGTAGCCCGGCCCGCCCCGGCCGGTGCCGGTGGGGTCGCCGCCCTGGGCCACGAAGTTGGCGAGGACGCGGTGGAAGGTGACGCCGTCAAAGTAGCCCTGGCGCGCCAGGAACACGAAGCTGTTGACGGTGCGCGGCGCGATCTGCGGCCACAGTTCGACGACGATCTTGCCTCTGACGGTGTCGAGCGTGGCCGTGTACTGCTTGGCCGGGTCGATCTGCATCTCCGGCTCGGCCGTCCATTGCTGGAGCTCAGCGGCGCCGGACGCAGCGCCGGTTGAACCGCTGGCCGCCGGCGTGGCAGCCGGGGCGCAGGCGGCCAGCAGGATCAGACCCGCCAGACCAGCGGCGGCCAACCCGTGGGGCAGGCGTGGGAAGCGCGAGACAGTGGGCATGGCGGGCTATTGCTCCTCGATGGTCACGGAGATGATCTTGTCCCCCTCGGGCGCGTCGGGGTTCTGCTGCGGGTCGCGCGGCGTCAGGGCGTTGACGACGTCCATACCCTCGACGACCTTGCCGAAGATGGTGTAGCTGCCGTCCAGATCGGGCGTGGCCGCCAGCGTGATGAAGAACTGGCTGCCGTTGGTGTCCACCCCGGAGTTGGCCATGCCCAGCCAGCCGGCCGCGTCGTACTTGAGTTCGGGCACGATCTCGTTGGGGATGTAGTAGCCGGGGCCGCCGTAGCCGGTGCCGGTAGGGTCGCCGGACTGGGCGACGAAGCCGGGCACGACGCGGTGGAAGCTGACGCCGTCGTACCAGCCCTGCTGCGCCAGGAAGACGAAGTTGTTAACGGTCACCGGGGCGGCGTCGGCCAGCAGCGCGATGACGATGTCGCCTTTGGCGGTGCGCAGCGTGGCGGTGTAGTCCTTGAGCGGGTCGATGACCTCTTCCGGCTGCCGGAACTGCCGGTCTTGCAGCAGGTCGAGCTTGAGCAGCGCTTCAAAGGCCCAGAAAGCCGTGGGGCCCTGATACGGCTGGTCGTTGACGACAAAGAAAGGCGTGCCCGGCAGGCTGGTGACCGTGCCGTCGGGCAGGCGGATGTTGGTGGCGGCGGTGTACGCGTCGAGCACCGTCTGCCGGAAGGTGCCGGCGTCCAGGTCGGCCGCGAAGCGGACGGTATCCAACTCCAGCTCGGCGGCGTAGACGTCCAGTTGGGCGCGGAAATCGGCCACGCTCAGGGCGCTCCAGGCTTCGTGTTGGCCGTACAAGAGCTCATGCATTTCCCAGAACCGGCCCTGCGCGCCGGCGGCCTCGGCCGCTTCGGCCGCGATCTGGGCCTTGTCGTGGAAGTCCAGCGGAAAGTGACGGTAGACGAGCCGGACGTAGTCCGGGTAGGTCTCGGCGAGGCGCACCAACACGGGTGCGACTGTGGAGCAGTACGGTCACTGATAGTCGCCATACTCGATGATCGTCAGCCGGGCATCGCGCGGGCCGCGCTGCCAATCGGCGTCGGTGACCGGCGGGAAGAGCGAGTCGCTGCCGGTTTCAGGCGCCAGCGTGGCCGTGGCGGTGGGCGGCACCGGCGACGGCG